>ERZ869936.717-NODE-717-length-28465-cov-7.210560_pt1 | contig 28465 bp, 28 predicted proteins | sample MGYA00520876_ERZ869936 | MGnify/ENA primary metagenome ERZ869936 (study PRJEB32218, sample SAMN09650985) | biofilter metagenome | isolation source: enrty point of leading RO module | place: Saudi Arabia: Thuwal, RO plant located on Red Sea | collected 2016-02-17 ... | reverse complement strand
GGGTCGCGAGCAGGCGCGGGTCGCGGACTGCGGGCCCGCCCAGCGCGACGACCCGCCGGGTCGGCGGACGGCCGGCCAGGAACAGCTCGCCCATCGCGATGACGTCCTGGTATCCGACGTGCCAGACGCTGCGGCGCTCGCCGACCGGCAACAGGAAATGGATGTGCGTGCCCGGCAGGCCGGCCGGGTGCGGCCCGGCAAACTCGGCGTGCCGGAACGGTCCGCCCTCCGGGCAGGCGATGCCGGCGCCGGGCGCGGTGCAGACGTAGACCGGCACGTCGGCCACGCGGCCGACCACGGCGAGCCCGGCGGCGAAGGCCTCCGCGCTGCCGGCGATGACTACGGCGGGGTCGGCGGCCAGCGGGTTCGTGTCGATCGCGGTCACGAACAGCGCGGCGGGCGCGGCCGCCGGCGCCGGCACGCGGCTGAACGGCCGCGTCCGGAACGAGGGCCAGAGGCCGGCCCGCACAATGATTTCGCGCACCGCCGGTCGCTCGAGGGCGGACAGCCGGCTGGCGTCGTGCACCGGGAAAGACTCGGCGGCGTCCCCGTCGAGATCGATCACGACGGACAGCAGCGCGCGCTTGTCGCCGCGGTTGATCGCGCTGACGGTACCCGCGCCGGGCGCCGTGAACGGCACGTCGGGATTGCGCTTGTCGATGAACAGCGGCTGCCCGAGCCGCACGCGCTCGCCCGCGTCGACCAGCAGGCGCGGGCGCAGCCCGTGCACGTCGGTGCCGAGCAGCGCGACCGTGCCGACGGCGGGTGCCTCGGACACGACCTGCCGCGGCGGTCCCGCCAGCGGCACGTCGAGCCCCTTCCTGATCCTGACCTGCATGGGCGCGGTCAGCTCACGTCTCTCATGGAGCCTGCCTCCCCGGCTGCCGGAGCGTTACCGGCAGCGGCCGGTGACGCGCTCCGCGCGCTGCGCGCGGAGACCGCAAAACTGCTGCGCCGAGCTTGCCGCGGCGCCGGTGCGCCCGCCATAGGGTAAAACCGAAACAGGCCGGGGTGCGCGGGTCAGCGGCCGGCGGCCGTGCCGAAGCGGTAGCGTGCGCCGACCGTGACGAGGAACTGCTCCTCGTCCCAGGGCGCGGCGCCGAGCGTCAGCACGACCGGGATCGTCGCGGGCGCCACGTTCCGCAGTGCCCAGTCCTCGGTCTCGAAGCGCTGCCAGCCGAGCTCCGCCGTGATCGACAGCGTCTCGGAGCGACGCCAGGTGAGGCCCGCGCGCAGGCTGTCCCAGTCGGACTCGATGTCGGGGAACGCGGCTGCGCCGGCCAGCGGGCCGCCGACTTTCAGTTCGCTCGAGCCGTCCGAGCGCAGGTAGTCGAACTCGAGGTCGAGGTTCTCGCCGATCTCGCGCAGGCGGAAACCGGCCGCCAGCGTCAGGAAGCGATCGTCCCACGCGGCGTCCCAGTCCGCCGCGCCGAAGCCCTGGCTGCCGCGCTGGGTCGACTCGATGCGGTCGAGGCCGGCGCTCGCGTGGACCGACGCGTTCGCCGACAGCGTCCAGCCGAAGTCGAGCGCGACGAGCTGCTCGTCGCCCGAGGTCATGCCGAGTTCCGAGCGCGTGTAGCTGTCGTCGGTGAGCAAGGCGCTCAGGCCGAGCGAGACCGGCAGCTCCGCCGGCGCCCAGGCGATGGCCAGGTCGCCGAAGCGGCGATAGCGGAACGCGAGGTTGTACTTGCGCAGCAGCGGGTTCTGGCCGAAGAACGCGGCCAGGCTCTCGTCGTAGCGGTCGATCTCGCGCCGCGCGCTGCCGGCGCGCGCATCGAGCTGCAGGCTCGGCAGCGCCTGCCAGCGCACGCGGCCCCAGCCGGTGTCCTCGGTCTGTTCCGCGACTTCCTGGAAGTCGCGCTCGTGCTCGCGGCGCTCGATGCCGGCCGACACGCGCAGCGACTCGAGCAGGTCGTAGTCGGCCTCGAGCCCCAGGCGCGTGCGGCGGAACGAGTACGGCCGGTTGGTCTCGACCTCGCCGCTCGCGAAACTGTCGACGATGACCCGGCCCCAGTCGGATTGCGGCGTCCGGTTGTCACGCTCGTCGTAGCGGTAGCTGGCCCGCAGCCGCACGCGCTCGATCGCCGTGCTCGTGATGGCCAGTGCGTAGTTCGCCGTGTCCACCTCGCCCGCGAGGTTCGGCGCCGGCAATGCCGCGGCCGCGAGATCCGGATTGATCGTGTACGGCAGGAAGGCCTGGTCCTGCTCGATGCGCCCGCTGGCGGCGGACAGGCTGAGCCAGGTGCGCTGCGCCGGGAACGACAGGCCCGCGGACAGGCGCAGCTGCTGGAACTTGTTGTCCGGCGCGCGCGCCATGCGCAGGGTGTCCGCCCCGGCGACGGTCGTGAACGGGCTGTCCCACGCGATGCTCTCGTTCAGGTTGCCGAAGTCGGACAGGTACCAGCCGAGCGACAGCCGGCCGCGCTCACCGGCGTAGGCGAGCGCCAGCTCGGCCTCGTCGGTGCGGTAGTCGAACGGCAGCGGCAGCAGGCTCGCGCTCGTGAACAGCGCGCCACCGCGGATTTTCACGCCGTCGTGCTCCTGCCGGCGATAGTCGGCGCTCAGCCGCAGGCCCTCCACCAGCTCGACCCCGGCGCCGACGGCAAGCCGCCGCCGGTCGCCGCCGATGTCGCGCGCGACGAGGCTCGCGGCGAGCGTGCTCATGTCGCCGGTCGCCGGCGCGCGCACGTAGCCGTCCGGCAGTCGCAGCCGGTCGTCGCCATCCGCGACGAACACCGTGCGCGTCGTGATGAAGGCGCGCCGCGGCAACTCGCGGTAGGCGATGCGGTAGTCGTAGCGCCCGGGCGAGCCGCCCTCGACCTCGGCCGCACGCGCGTCGACGCCGAGATCCTCGGCCGACCAGCGCAGGCGGTAGTCCTCGGCCGCGTAGCTGCCCGTGGCGTCGAGCGCGAGGTACACGCCCTCCTCGTCGAGGCCGCTGGCGTCGCCGAGAAAGGCCGTGTCGTCGCTGACGCTCGTGAGCCCGGCCGTCACCTCGCTGCGCGTGCCGTCCTCGAACGGGCAGAACTCGCACTTCCATTCGCTGGTGTCGACCACGGGCTGCGCCGCCGCGCTGCCGGCCGCGAGCGCGCAACCCAGCAGCACGAGCATGCCGTGCCAGGGTGACGGGTCGGGCGGGCGGAGGCCTGGGTCGGTCATGACGGTGTCCTCAACGCATCAGGCGGGAGCCGGACGGGTGGTTGGAGCCGTGCACCTGCGAATGGCAGTTCAGGCAGTTCTGCCCGAGCAGCAGCCGCGACGGCACGGCCCCCGGCAGCCCGTCGGCGCTCAGCGCGACGCTCGGGTGCCCGGCCTGCGCGTGGCAGCCCTGGCAGAGCTGCGGGCCGCGCCGCGTCAGCATTCCCGGGTGACTCGAACCGTGCGGATCGTGGCACAGGCCGCAGTCCTCGCTGACCGGCGCGTGCTCCCACAGGTAAGGGCCGCGCTTCTCGGCATGGCACTGCTCGCAGGTCGCGTTGACCGTCTCCTGCGCGAGCGCCTGCGCCACGGTCTCGCCGTGCACGGCGTGGCAGCTCGTGCATTCCATCCGGCCGTCCGCCACCGGGTGCGCGAACGGCCGGCGCGCCGCGTTCTGCTGCAGCCGGTGGCAGTCGAAACAGACCTCGGCCTGGCCGGCGGCCGTCAGCACCGGGTCGCGGGCCGCGTGGCTGTTGTGGCAGTCGGCGCAGCCGACCTCGTCGGCCGGGTGCGCGCCGTTGTGCCAGCCGGCGGCGAGCGTGTCGCCGTGGCAGTCGAGGCACTGCGCGTTCTGCTGCTCGACGGTGTAGCCGCTGTCGTCGTCGAAGTTCAGGATCGCCGGCCGTTCCTGGCCGCGCCGCACGCGCCCGGCGTGCGCGCCGCCAGGGCCGTGACAGGCCTCGCACTGCAGCTGGCCGTGGCCGAACGGGCTGTCGGGATCGGACGGCACCGCGTGCGGCGTGCGGAACACGGCGAGCGTCACTGCATCTTCGTGACAGCCCAGGCAGGAGTCGGCGCCGTTGCGGCTGTACCCGGCCGTCTCTTCATCCTGCGCGATGCCGCGACCGGCGCCGAGCAATGCGAAGCCGGCGGCCAGCAGTAACAGGATGGGCAGTCGCCTCGCGGTCATGCGCTTCGCGGCCTCCGTCGCCCGTGGCCCGGGCGGCGCCCGCAGCGGGGCGCCGCCGGGTCACCGGCATCAGTTGAAGTCGAACTCACCGACGCCGTGCACGACCGCAACGTCGGCGGAGCGCCCGGGGCCGTGGCAGAGCGCGCAGGTCTCGACGCCGGAGGAGATCAGCGTGCTGTCCGCCGCCTTGGTCGCCGCGAAATCGCCGCCGTTCTGCTTCATGTGCTCGGCCGCGAGCGTCGAGGTGTGGCAGGTCGAGCAGACCGAGGTGTTCGGCGAGACCACGACATCGTCGGTCGGCGTCGACGGATCGTTCGCGTCCACGGTCGTGCCGAGGATCTCGCCGGGTTCGACCGGGTAGTAGCTGCCGGCCACGTGACAACCTTCGCAGTTGTTCAGCCGGCCCGGGTAGACGACGTCGAAGTAGGGGTGCGCGGAGTTTCTGAACCCGCACACGCCGACGGTGCCCGCGTGGATGCCGTGGATCATGTTCTTCAGGTCGATCGTCTGGTCATCGGCGCCGAGTTCGTCCACGCAGGCCGTACCGGCAACCCGTTGACCGATGTCGGTCGCGTTCGGATTGTGGCAGACGGCGCAGACCTCGGGCTTGTCGGTGCGATTGTTGCCGTGCAGCGAGAGCTGCTTGTGGCAGTCGTCGCACTTCTCGATCAGCACCGCGTTGCGCCGCGGCGTCGCGGCCGCGCCGTCGATGCCGAAGTACTCGATCGCATTGGTCACGGCCACGCGGTCGTTGCGGCCGCCGATGACGCCGTCGCCGTCGAGGTCAGCGCCCGGGTGGCCCTCCAGGGCCACGGCTATGGAGCCGCTAAGCCCGGCCGGCAGGCCGATCGGCGCGACCACCGTATAGATCCCGTCGCCGTCCGTGTCGCTGCCGTCGCCGCAGCCGGCCACGGAGCCCAGCGCGTTGATGCTGATCGGCGCCGCGTTGCTCGTGCCGGCGCCCGCGTTCGTGAAGTCGTCCGTGGTCCAGCCGACGTCGACCGCGAGCCGGCTGGTGCCGTCGCCGCAGGTCGTGAACTCGGCATCGTTGTCGAGATCGTAGAAGCTCCCGTCCGGGCGCGTGACCGAGTAGTCGATTTCGAGCGGCGCGCCGCCGGCGACGACGTTGCGCACGGCCTCGATGTTGAAGACGAAGTCCTCGCTCGCGGCCAGCGCCGGGATCGCGTGGATGTCGGCCGTGCGCACGAGGTCGCCGTCGCTGTTGGTCACGGTCGAGGTCTCGCCGTGGCAGTCGAGGCACTGCGTGTCGTCGGCGAAATTGAAGCCGCCCGGGTGCTCGCCGATCTGGATCGCATACTCGCTGTCGCCGTCGGCCACGCCGTCGACGTCGTAATGGCAGGTGCCGCAGGAGGCGCGGTTCGCGACGAGGCGCCAGTTGCTGGCCTGCGGCGTGTCGGTGTCGCTCTCCTGGTGGCAGGTCTGGCAGTTGCGCACGTCCTGCGTGAACTGGATGTCGGCGTAGTCGTGCACGCTGCCGCCGAAGCCGATGATCAGGTAGTCGTCGCGGCCGACGTGGATGTTGTGGATCATTGCCTTCATGTCCACGGTGTTGCCGGTGTCACCGTCGATCGACGACGGGTTGTGGCAGGTGACGCAGTAGGGCACGTCGGTGCGCGGTCCGCCGTGGAATTCGAGCACGTCGTGGCAGGCGTTGCAGGTGTCGTTGTCGACGATGTTGCGCGTGAACAGCGGCGCGCCGCCGGTGGGCACGAAGTCGTAGATGCCGTTCGACGAGATCGGTGCCTGGCCGCGGATCTCGATGCCGAGGCGGTGTGTCCTGGTCGCATCGAAGCTCGGGGCGCCCGGGTAGTCGGTCAGCGCCTGGGCGAAGGTGTACTGGTAGCTGCCGTCGCCGTTGTCGACGAACCGGTCGTCGCTCGCCGTCTCGGTCGTCGCCTGCGCGTTCGGGATTCCGCCGCTCGAGCGGCTGACGTAGCTCTGCCACTCGCTGGACTCGCCGCTGCCCGGCGCGGCCTCGGAGAGCTGCGCCAGCACGAAGCGGATGTCGCCGGCCGGCAGCCCGAAAAGGCCCTGGGTCTGGTCGTTGGTCAGGCGCAGCTCGACGACCGGGGCGCCGCCGCCCGCCGGCACCGTGACGCCGGTGACCTCGATGTTGATCTTCTCGGTGCTGCCGACGGGTACGCCCCCGGCGCTCCCGGTCGGACCCGGCGGGCCCGCGGGCCCGGGTGCGCCGGCCGGTCCGGCCGGGCCGGCGGCGCCGTCGTCGCCTTCGCAGCCCCAGAGCAGTGCCGCTGCGAGCAGCAGCACCCCCATACGTACGCACGATCGAGCAGAGGCGGGCATTTTTTTCTCCCCCGGAGAGTCCGTGTCGCTGACCCGGCCGCGCTGTCGTTGCGCGCACTCAGGCAACAGGACAGCCCGAGACTACCCAAGCGTCCGTAGCGCTCCTACTTCGGTTTGTACCTATGCTTTCAGGCGATTCTTTGACACGCGCAGCGTTTATGATTGGGAGCGATGGTGTGCAGCCGCGAATGTCTCGCAGCCTGCGCCGGCACCGCCGAGGAGAACCGCAATGCGCCGCATTTACCCGTGTCTTTTCCTGGGGCTGCTCATCGCGGGCAGCGCTATCGCCGACGATCACGCGGCCACGCTGACCGAGACCTGCAACGGCTGCCACGGCGACGCGGGCGTCAGCCGCTGGACCGACATGCCGACGATCGCGGGCATCGACGCCTTCACGCATGCCAACGCGCTGTACGAGTACCGCGACGGCGAACGCCCCTGCGCGACCAGCGACTTCCGGCAGGGCGATACGAGCCGCGCGGCCGCGTCGATGTGCGACCTCGCCGCCGACCTCAGTGACCAGCAGATCGAGGACATCGCCGCGCACTACGCCGCGCTGCCATTCGTGCCGGCCGAGCAGGCCTTCGATCCGGCGCTGGCCGCGGCGGGCAAGAAGGTCCACGACGCGGCCTGCGCGCGCTGCCATTCCGACGGCGGCGCGAACCCGGAGGACGAGGCGAGCATCCTGGCCGGCCAGCACATGGGCTACCTGGAAACGACTTTCGCCCAGTACGCGTCCGGCGAGCGCGCGCAGATGGACAAGATGAAAGAGAAAATGGACCCGCTCAGCGAGGATGACGTCAAGGCGCTGATCCATTACTACGCGAGCCAGCAATAGTGACGGCGGCCGAGGATCGCGAACGCGTCGGCAAGCTGTTCGCCGCGATCGACGCGAAAAACGCGGAGCAATTCGCCGCTTTCCTCGCGGACGACGCCCGTTTCAGTTTCGGCAACGCCCCGCCCGTGGTCGGGCGGGCTGCGATTGCCGCGGCCGTCGGCGACTTCTTCGGCAGCGTCAAGGGCCTCGAGCACTCGGTGTCACGCGTGATCCGCGACGGCACGACGCTCGTCTGCCTCGGCGAGGTCAGCTACACGCGGCACGACGACCGGGTCGTGACACTGCCGTTCGCTGACGTGCTGGAGGAGCGCGGCAGCGCGTTCGGCGACTACCGGATCTACATCGACATCGGTCCGCTGTACGCGGACTGACCGGCAGCGAGCGGTGACCGGTCCATGAACGCCGACAGCCTGATCGGCACGCTCGTCCACCGCTTCAACCGGCACGTCATGAGCTTCCCGGAGCCGACCGGCCCGGTCGAGCTCCCGCGCCGGGAACGCGACGAGCCGCTGCTCCTGTACCTGCACATCCCGTTTTGCGTATCGCTGTGCCCGTTCTGCACGTTTCACCGCGTGCTGTTCGACGAGCAGCGGGCGAACGCTTATTTCGCCACGCTCGGCCGCGAGGTGCAGCTCGCGACCGACGCCGGCTACCGCTTCGACGAAGTCTACGTCGGCGGCGGCACGCCTACGGTCCTGCCGGAGGCGCTGGTCGGGCTGCTCCGGGAGCTGCGCGAACGGAACCCGCTGACCACGGTCTCGGTCGAGACCAACCCGAACCATCTCGACGACCGGCACGTCGGCCTGCTGCATGACGCCGGCGTCAACCGGCTGTCGGTCGGCGTGCAGAGTTTCGATGACGGCCTGCTCGAGCGCATGGGTCGCCTCGTGCCCTACGGCAGCGGCAGGGACATCGCCGCGCGCCTGTCCCGCTACCGCGACGCGTTCGACACGCTGAACGTCGACATGATCTTCAACCAGCCGCAGCAGAGCGAGCAGTCGCTGCGCCGCGATCTCGACATCCTCGTCGACGAGGTACAGGCCGCGCAGGTGTCGTTCTACCCGCTGATGGTGGCGGACAGCACCCGCGCCGCAATCCGCGAGCACATGGGAACGGTCATCCGCGACCACGAGAAGCGTTACTACGACCTCATCGGCGAGCGGATGCTCGCGGCCGGCTATCGGCGCGATTCGGGCTGGTGCTTCTCCCGCCGCGGCGGCGCGCTGGACGAGTACATCGTCCGCCGCGGCGAGTACCTGGGCCTCGGCAGCGGCGCCTACAGCTATCTCGGCGGTCGCATCTTCGCGAGCACCTTCGACCTCGGCGAGTACGCGGCACGCGTTGCCGACGGCCGGGTCGCGTTCGTGCGCGAGCGGGCCCTGAGCCGGCACGAGCAGATGCGCTACTACCTGCTCGTGACGATGTTCGCCGGCAGGCTCGACAAGCGGCGGGCGGAAGCGCTGTTCGACGGCGAGTTCGCGCACACGCTCGGCTTCGAACTGGCGGGACTCAGGGCGATCCGCGCGCTGCGCGATACGGGCGACGAATGGCAGCTGACCCGCCACGGCTATTACCTGTGGGTGGTGCTGATGCGCGAGTTCTTCACCGGCATCAACAGCCTGCGTGACCAGCTCAGGACCCGGGACACGCAGGCCCGGGCAGCGATCTAGGGAGGTTTGCGAACATGGCGGACGAACAGGACAACAAGCGCTCGAAACTCTGGAGACGGCCGGGCAGGAAATGGCTCCTCGGCATTCCGCTCGGCGGCTTCCTGGCCTTCGGCCTCGGCGCCGGCGCGCTCGGCTCGTTCAACTGGGTACTGCACGAGACCGGCAAGACCGAGTTCTGCTACGTCTGCCACTCGCACGACGCGTTCATCCGGCCGGAGTACGAAGCGTCGAGCCACTTCGCCAACGCGTCCGGCGTGCGCGCGGGCTGCTCGGACTGCCACCTGCCGCACGACAACTGGTTCGAGCTGACCTGGACCAAGGCGGTGGTGTCGCTCGACATCATCCCCGAGGTCATGGGCAAGATCGACACGGCCGAGAAATACGAGGCACACCGGGCGGAGATGGCCGAGGACGTGTGGCGTCACTACAAGGACAACGACTCGAAGTTCTGCAAGAGCTGCCACGCGTTCGAGGCCATGGACTTCGATGCGCAGGACCGGCGCGTCGCGCGGCGTCACCAACAGGCGGCCGGCAACGGCGAGACTTGCATCGACTGCCACTACGGTATCGTGCACAAGCTGCCGGAGGACGCGGAGGCGATCCTCGAGCGCATCAATGCGAGCCGGGGTCCTGCGGCCGACGACTGAGGAGCCGTCGTCGCCCGGACCCGCACCGGGCAAGGTCGTCAGGCGCCGCCGAAAAACGCGAGCCAGGCCATGATGCCGACCAGCCACAGCGAACCGAGCGTGTGTATGCCGAGCGTCGCCTCGATGGCCGCGGTCATGCCGGCGCGGTCGTCGACGCCGCGCAGGATGCTGCGCGAGGCTTTCAGCGCCAGCACGAACAGCAGCAGCGGTCCGACCGGGCTCAGGAGCGGCAGTGGCCCGGCGAAACCGAGCCAGGCGGTCACGAGCAACGCCGACAGGTGCAGGCCGACGTAGATGCCCGCCGTGCCGCGCAGCCCGAAGCGCACCGGCAGCGTGCGCTTGCCGGTCGCGGCATCGGCCTCGATGTCCGGCACCTCGTTGATCAGCAGGATCGCCGCGACCCAGGCGCTGACCGGCAGCGAGAACAGCAGCAGGTCAGCGCCGAGCTCGCCGGTCTGCAGCCAGGCCGCGCCGGTGACCGGCAGCACGCCGAGGCCGACGCCGACGGCGACTTCGCCGAGGCCGAGCGTGCTGAGGCGCAGCGGGCCGAGCGAATAGAGCACCGCGAGCAGCACGCCCGCGAAACCGAATGCCAGCACCAGCGGCCCGGCGAGCCACAGGAGCAGCGCGCCGGCGACGGCCGCCAGCGCGAGCAGCGCGCTGCCGAGCCGGGCCATCGCCGCGCTCGACATGATGCCGGCCTGGATGAAGCGCGACCCGCCGGTATAGGGATAGATGCGCTGCTCGTTGCGGCGGTCGGTGCCGATCGCCTCGTCGCCGACGTCGTTCAGGACGTTGGCACCGAAGTGCACGCAGACGGTCGCGAACAGCGCCAGCAGGAATACCGGGATGTCGAGCCGGCCGGCCATGGCGCCGCCCCAGGCGGTGCCGACCAGTACCGGCAGCACCGAGGCCGGGAAGAATTTCGGGCGGGTCGCGTGAAACAGCCGGCGGGCGGTACGCGCGAACGACGCACCCGCGAACTGCTCGGCCACCGGGCCGACGGCGCGGCTGTTATCAGCGGACATGGATGGCTCCTGGAAAGGCTGTGCCCATGATAGCCCGGGCGCCCCGCCGAATCCCGGCCAGAGCCGGGCGCGCGGGATGCGCGCGGCGCTGGATCAGCAAAGCGCCGGGGCGGTCAACGGGAGCGGGACGACTTGCCGGATTCCCGCCGCCTGTCCGCCCGGCGCCCGGTGAACGATGGGACGCGCGGCAGCACGGCGAGCAGCACCGCGGCCAGCGCGACGGAAACCAGCGCAATGACGACCGGCAGGTGGTGCGGGTCCAGCAGTACGTGGCGCAGCGTGTCGCCGGGCGTGGCGTCGCCGTCGGGCAGGTGCGCGAGCGCCGCGGTCGGGATGCCGCAGAGCAGCGTAAGTGCAATCGGCTTTCGCAAGGCGCTTCCCCCTCCCCGGAGCCGGCGATTGCCAGCCGTACAGCAGAGACTAGGCGCCGGGACGCCGCAGCAGAATAAGCGTTATTACGTAGTGAAGCTGGAAAATCGCGGGGCATAGAATGGATTCGGGGCTTTGCCCGTGCCAGCCGAGGAACACTCATGTGCCTTGCCGTACCGATGGAGGTTCGTGAGATCGACGGCTTCCGCTGCGTCTGCGAGGCACGCGGAATCCGGCGCGAAGTCAGCCTGTTCATGCTGCAGGGCGAGCCGCTCGCGCCCGGCGACCACGTGCTGGTCCACGTCGGCTACGCCATCCAGAAAGTGTCGCCGGACGAGGCGGAACAGACCTGGCAGCTGTTCGACGAAATGCTGGCCGGCGACGCCTGAGCGACCCGGGGAGGGTGCGAGCATGTGCGACACCTGCGGCTGCAACGTGACGACCGGCAACGCGCACCTGCTCGCCGAAGGCGGTGAGCTTGCGCATACCGCGGGCGGCACCGAGAGCATCGAGGTACTCGGCGGCCTGCTCGCGGCCAACGACCGGCAGGCCGCGCACAACCGCGAGCACTTCGACCGCCACCGCGTGCTCGCCGTCAACCTGATGTCGTCGCCGGGCGCCGGCAAGACGTCCCTGCTCGAACGCAGCATCGACGCGCTCGCCGGCGAATTGCGCTGCGCGGTCATCGAGGGCGATCTCGAAACGGAAAACGACGCGGAGCGGATTCGCCGCAAGGGCGTGCCGGCGGTGCAGATCACGACCGGCAGTGCCTGCCACCTCGACGCGCACCTCGTGCACGACGCGCTGCACCGGCTGGACCTCGATGCCGTCGACCTGCTGTTCATAGAAAACGTCGGCAACCTCGTCTGCCCGGCAAGCTTCGATCTCGGCCAGCACCTGAACGTCACGCTGCTGTCCACCCCGGAGGGCGACGACAAGCCGGCCAAGTACCCGGTCATGTTCCGCGCGGCCGACGCGGTGCTGCTGTCGAAAGCCGACCTGCTGCCGGTGCTCGGCGATTTCGACCCGGCGGCGGCTGCACGCTGCCTGCGGGAACTCGCAAGCGAGGCGCCATTGATCGAGCTGTCGGCGCGCAGCGGCGCGGGCGTCGACGGCTGGCTCGACTGGCTGCGCGCCGAGCGGCGCCGCGCGTATCCCGACGAGACCAATTCGCAGCCCGGGCGCCGGGCCGGCACGGCATGAGCACTAAGTCGGCCGCGGACTGGCTGGCCGCACTGCGCGCGCTGCCGCTCGCGCGGCCGGTGCGCATCATGAACGTCTGCGGCGGGCACGAGCGCGCGATCTCGGTCGCCGGGCTGCGCGCCGCGATCCCGGAACAGATCGAGCTGGTACCCGGGCCCGGCTGCCCGGTGTGCATCTGCCCGGAAGAGGACGTCTACGAGGCGATCCAGCTCGCCCTGCACGAGGACCTGGTGCTGGTCGCGTTCGGCGACATGCTGCGCGTGCCGGTCAACGCGCCGCGGCGCGAACCGCGTTCGCTGGAACAGGCGCGCGCGGCGGGCGCCGATATACGGCCGGTCGCGTCGCCGCTCGACGCGGTGCGCCTCGCGCGCGCGATGCCGGGACGGCGCGTCGTGTTCTTCGCGGCCGGCTTCGAGACGACGACCGCGCCGGTCGCCGCGATGCTCGCCGAGGGCGTGCCGGACAACCTGCTCGTGCTGCTGTCCGGGCGCCTGACCTGGCCCGCGGTCGCGATGCTGCTGGAGTCCGGAAAGCCCGGTTTCGACGCACTGATCGCACCCGGCCACGTCTCGACCGTGATGGGCCCGGAGGAATGGGCGTTCGTCGCCGGGCGTCACGGCATCCCGGCGGCGATCGCAGGCTTCCGCCCGGACACGCTGCTGGCGGCGATGGTGTCGGTGCTGAAGCAGCTGGCCGACGGCCGGCCGCGGCTCGAGAACTGCTATCCCGAGGTCGTGCGCCCCGGCGGCAACCCGGAAGCGCGCCGCCAGCTCCGCCGGACGATGCGCGTAGTGGACGCGAACTGGCGCGGCATCGGCACGATCCCGGCCTCCGGATACGCGCTGCGCGACGAGTACGCCGCGCACGACGCCCGCCGTGTCTTCGCGTCGCACGCGGACCCGGCGCGCAAGCGCGTGGGCGAGATGCCGCCGGGCTGCGACTGCGCGCGCGTCGTGCTCGGCAAGATCTACCCGAACGAGTGCCGCCTGTACGGCGTCGCCTGCACGCCGCGCAAGCCGATCGGGCCGTGCATGGTATCCGACGAGGGCGCATGCCGGATCTGGTGGGCCGCCGGCCACCGCGACAACGCGAGTCCGGGCAGGCGCCAGCGGCAGGCACTTGGCTGAGACGGCTGCCAGGCGTCCGCGGCAGCGGCGTGCCGGCGCGGTCCCGGAAGCGCCCGGGGCCGGGCTCGTCGCCGAGAACCTCGTTGTCGGCGGGCAGGTGCAGGGTGTCGGCTTCCGCCCGTTCGTCTATCGGCTCGCGATCAGTCACGGCATTTCCGGCTGGGTGCGCAACCGGCGCGGCGAAGTGGAGATCCTCGCCTGCGGCCGCGCGAGCGACCTCGCGGCCTTCCGCCGCGACCTCGTCGAGCGCGCGCCGCCGCTCGCGCGCCCCGTGCTCGTCGCCGGTACGCCGGCCGCGGCGAACGACGGCCCGGGCTTCGACATCTTGCCGAGCCGTTCGAGCGCGGATGCGCGCGTGCACATCCCGCCCGACTATTTCATGTGCGACGACTGCTGCCGTGAGCTGCACGACCCGGGCGACCGCCGCCACCGCTACCCGTTCATCAACTGCACGCAGTGCGGACCGCGCTACACGCTGATCGAGTCCCTGCCCTACGACCGCGCGAACACGAGCATGGCGGAATTCCCGCTGTGCCCGGCCTGCGCCGCCGAGTACCGCGACCCGGCTGACCGCCGCTTCCACGCCGAACCGGTCGCGTGCCCGGCCTGCGGGCCGTCGTTGCACTTCGAGGCGGCGGGCACGACGGCCGTCGAAGGCGAGGCGGCGCTCGCGGCCGCGCTGGCCTGCCTGCGCGGCGGCAACATCCTCGCCGTGCGCGGCATCGGCGGCTACCACCTGCTGTGCGATGCGGCGCGCGCCGACGCCGTCCAGCGCCTGCGGCAGCGCAAGCAGCGCCCGGAAAAGCCACTCGCTGTGATGTTCCCGCTCGGCGGCGAAGACGGGCTCGCCGAGCTGCGCCGCGCCGTGCGCCTCGACACAGAGTCCGCGCGGCGCCTGCTCGCGCCCGACCGGCCGATAGTGCTGGCGCGCGCGCTGGGCAGCCGCGGCATCGCGGCAAACGTCGCGCCTGGACTGACGGAACTCGGCGTGTTCCTGCCCTACAGCCCGCTGCACGAACTGCTGCTAGCGGACTTCGGCCGACCCGTGGTCGCGACCTCCGGCAACCTCGGCGGCGAACCGGTGCTGACCCGCCGGCGCGACGCGGCCCGGCGCCTGGGCACGGTTGCCGATGCATTCCTGCACCACGACCGGCGGATCGTGCGGCCCGCCGACGACTCGGTGCTGCGCCGCATCGCCGGGCGCCTCCGTCCCGTGCGCCTCGGGCGCGGCGCCACGCCGCTCGAACTCGAACTGCCGGTGCCGCTGGCCGAGCCCGTGCTCGCGGTCGGCGCGCACATGAAGGGCACGATCGCGCTCGGCTGGGGCGACCGTGCCGTGCTTTCGCCGCACATCGGCGAGATGGACAGCCCGCGCAGCCTCGAGGTACTCGAACGCATTGCCGCGGACCTGCAGCGGCTCTACGGCATCGAAGCGCGGTGGATCGCGTGCGACGCGCACCCGCGCTACGGGACGCATCGCTTTGCCGAGGCCAGCGGCCTGCCGGTCGAGACGGTCTGGCACCACCGCGCGCACGCCTCGGCGCTGGCTGCCGAGTGCCGTCCCGACGAAGCGCTGCTCGCCTTTACCTGGGACGGCGTGGGCCTCGGCGAGGACGGCAGCCTGTGGGGCGGCGAGGCGCTGCTCGGGGGGCCAGGCGCGTGGCGCCGGGTCGCAAGTCTCAGGCCGTTCCGCCTGCCCGGCGGCGAACGTGCCGGGCGCGAGCCCTGGCGCAGCGCCGCGGCACTGATGTGGGAGGCGGGCCTGCGCTTCGAGCCCGCCGCCGACCGCGACGGGCTTGCCGCGGCCGCGTGGCGGCGCAACCTGAACTGCGCGTCCACGAGCAGCGCGGGCCGCCTGTTCGACGCGGCCGCGGCGCTGTTGCTCGGCATCGACACCGTCAGTTTCGAAGCGGCCGGGCCGATGCGGCTCGAGGCCGCCTGCGAGCACCCCGGCACGCCGCAGGCGCTGCCGCTCGCAGCGGACCCGGACGGTATATTGCGCAGCGACTGGGCACCGCTGCTCGCGCGGCTCACCGACCGCCGGCGCGGTGCGCATGCGCGTGCCGAGGATTTCCACGCGAGCCTGGCCGGCATCGTCGTCGACCAGGCGCGCGCGCTGCGCGAGCTGCACGGCGTCCGTCACGTGGGCCTTTGCGGCGGCGTGTTCCAGAACCGCGTCCTGACCGCGCACGCTGCCAACCGGCTCACCGCCGAGGGCTTCCGCGTGCACCTGCCCGAGCGCCTGCCGGCGAACGACGCGGCCATCAGCGTGGGCCAGCTGCTCGAGGTCGCCGCGCGCCAGGCAGGGTCGAACGCCGATGGATGACGAGCACATCTCGCTGGCGCACGGCAACGGCGGGCGCTTCATGCGCGAGCTGATCGAGTCCGTGTTCCAGCGCCACCTCGGCGGCGACGGCCTCGACGTGCAGGCGGATGCCGTGCCCGTCGCGCTCGGCGACGGCGAGGTCATGCTGACCACCGACGGCTTCACGGTGCAGCCGCTCGAGTTCCCCGGCGGCGACATCGGCTCGCTGGCCGTGCACGGCACCTGCAACGACCTCGCCGTGGCCGGCGCGCGGCCGCTGTGGCTCACGCTGAACGCGTTCATCGAGGAAGGCTTCGAGGTGGCACGGCTCGACCGCATCGTCGCCAGCCTGGCGGCCGCCGCACGCGAGGTCGGCGTGCGCGTCTGCGCCGGCGACACGAAGGTGCTGCGCCAGGGCGAAGGCGGGGGACTGTACCTGGCGACGACCGGGGTCGGCCTGCGCCGGCACGGGCTGCGGCCCTCGCTCGCGGCGATACGCGAAGGCGACGTGCTGCTGGTCAGCGGGCCGGTCGGCGATCACGGCACGGCCGTGATGCTCGCGCGCGAGGAGTTCGGGCTGAGCGGCACGCTGGTCTCCGACGCCGCCTCCGTGCTGCCGCTGACCGAGGCGCTCGTGCGTATCGACGGGCTGCGCTTCATGCGCGACCCGACCCGCGGCGGCATTGCCTCCGTCGTGCACGAGATCGCGCGCGCGGCCGGGCACGGCGTCACGCTCGAGCCGACGATCCCGGTGCGCGAGCAGGTGCGCGCCGTCTGCGACATGCTGGGCTACGACCCGTGGTACCTCGCCTGCGAGGGCCGGGTCGTGGCGGTGGTCGCGCCGGAGGCCGAAGAACCGGCGCTGGCCGCCTGGCGCGCGCTGCCGCAGGGAGCGGAGGCCGCGCGCATCGGCCGCGTGTCGGCCCGCTCTGCACGGGTCATCCTGGAAACGGATCTCGGCGGCGAGCGCTTCCTCGAGGAACTCGAGGACGATCCGTTGCCGCGCATCTGCTGACGACGGTGGCGGCGGTCAGCGCAGCGGTGAGCCACGGGGACCCGGTCGCCCCGGTCATACTCGGCGTCACAAGCGTGCTCGCCTTCGCGATCCTCGGCCGCGTGCTGGCACGGCGCTCGGGCCAGCCGACCGTCCTCGGCGAACTGCTGATGGGCGTCCTGCTCGGCAACGTCGCCTGGCTGCTCGGCTTCGACCTCGTCGCCGTGCTGCGCGAGGGACCGGGCGTTTTCGACATCATCAACCAGTCGCTGGCCGGGCGCCCGATCGACGAGGCGGCCGCCGGCCTGTTCGGCCCCGACAAGGGCGCGGAGCTCGCGCGCATCATCACCGGGCCGCGCGGCGGCGAGGTCATGCAGGTGGCGCACGCGGTCGACATCTTCTCGCGCTACGGGATCATCTTCATGCTGTTCATGGTCGGCATCGAGACCGAGATCGCGGAGCTGCGCAAGGTCGGCGCGGACTCGATGCGGGTGGCGATCATCGGCGTCGTGCTGCCGATCGGGCTGGGCTTCGTCGCGATCAGCCTGCTGCAGCCGGAGATGGAACTGAACGCGAAATTGTTCGTCGCCGCGACGCTCGTCGCCACCAGCGTCGGCATCACCGCGAACGTCATGCGCGAGATGGGCCAGCTGCATTCGCAGGAGGGCCGGATCGTGCTGGGCGCGGCGGTCGTCGACGACATACTCGGACTCGTGATGCTGGCCGTCGTCACGGGCATCGTCGTCAGCGGCAGTGTCCAGCTCGGCGAGATCGCCCTCGTGGTCGCGAGCTCCACGTTGTTCCTCGGGCTGGCGATCGGGCTGGGGCCGGCGATCGTGCGCTCCGCCGCGAACCTGATGAGCCGCCTCGACGTCGTCGAGGCGAAGATGTTCACGTCCTACATGTTCGTCATGCTGCTGGCCTGGGCCACGAACCTGGCCGGGCTGGCAACCATCATCGGCGCGTTCGCCGCCGGCGTCGTCATTCACGACGGATACTTCAAGACGCACAAGGTCAATGGTGGCCAGCGCCCGTTGACGGTGCGCGAGCTGATCATGCCGCTCGAGGTCATTCTCGTGCCGATTTTCTTCGTACTGATGGGCATGCAGGTCAAGCTGGAGAGCTTTCTGTCCTGGCCGATTATCGTGCTGGCCGGCGGGCTGTTGCTGGCGGCGACCGTCGGCAAGCTGCTGGCCGGGCTCGGGGCGCGCCGCTCGCAGAGGAACCTCGCGATCGGGGTGGGCATGCTGCCGCGGGGCGAGGTCGGCCTGGTGTTCGCCGCCATAGGCCGCACGCTCGGCGTCGTCGACGACGCGGTCTTCGCCGCCATCGTGCTGATGGTCATCGTGACGACGGTGGCTACGCCGCCGTGGCTCAAGGCCCTGCTCGGCCGGGGGCCGCAGGATCATACACCGGGACAGCAGGGAGAGGCGGGCTGACGCATGGGCATCAACATCGATCGCTGGGAATTCGAGGAACACGAGTACGCCGAGGCCGGGCGGCGCCTGCGCGAAAACCTGGAGGCGCTGGCGCGGCTGCTGCAGCGCGACGATTTCGGCGCCGGGGAAACGAGCCTCGGCGCGGAACTGGAGATGTCGATCGTGGGCCGCGATGCACACGTCATGCCGGGCAACGGCACCGTGCTCGAACGCGCGCTGAACCCGCAGTGGCAGCTGGAGATCGACTGCTTCAACCTCGAATACAACCTGGCGCCGGTCGCGGCCGCCGGTAGCCCGTTCTCGGCGATGCAGGCGGAACTCGAACAGGCGCTCGAGGCCATCGCGGGCACCGCGGCCGAACTCGACGGGCGTATCCTGCCGATCGGCATCGTGCCGACGCTGGAGCAGGCGGAGCTGCAGTCCGACGCGATGACCGACCTGCCGCGCTACCGGGCGCTCGCCGCCGGCCTGCGGCGCATCCGGCAGGAAGACTTCCGCATCCGCATCGACGGCGCCGAACCGCTGGATACGACCTTCGACAGCGTGACGATCGAGGGCGCGAACACGTCGTTCCAGCTACACCTGCGCGTCGACCCGCGCGACTTCGCGAAGCGCTACAACGCCGCGCAGCTGGTCACGCCGCTCGCGCTCGCCGTCGCCGCGAACTCGCCGTTCCTGCTCGGCCACGAGCTCTGGGACGAAACGCGCATCGCGCTGTTCAAGCAGTCCGTCGACACCCGCGGTCGGTCGAGCTACGAATGGCGCCGTGCCGCGCGCGTGCCGTTCGGCCACGGCTGGATCCGCGAGGGTGCCTGGGAGCTGTTTGCCGAATCCTGCCACCTGTACCCGATCGTGATCCCGCTGCACTCGGACGAACGGCCGCTCGACGTGCTCGCGGCCGGCGGCGTGCCCGAGCTGCTCGAGCTGCGGCTGCAACAGGGCACGATCTGGAACTGGAACCGGCCCGTCTACGACGCGGCCGGCGGCGGCCACCTGCGCATCGAGCTGCGCTCGCTGCCGTCCGGGCCGACGCCGATCGACATGCTGGCCAACGCGGCGTTCCTCGTCGGCCTCACGATCGGCATGAGCGAGCGCATCGGGCGCCTGTTGCCGGCGCTGCCGTTCCGCTACGCGGAATACAACTTCTACCGCGCGGCCCAGCGCGGTCTCGATGCCGAGCTGCTGTGGCCGGACCTCGACGAGTCGTCGCCGGTGCCGCGGCCGGTCGCCGCGCTGTGCGCCGAGCTCTTGCCGGTCGCCGACGAGGGCCTCGCGATGCTGGGCGTTGCCGCGGGCGAGCGCGCCCGCTACCTCGGGGTCATCGGGGAACGCCTCGAGCGGGGCATCAGCCCGGCGCGCTGGCAACGCCGCGCGCTGCACCGCCTCGACGGGCGACAGCGGCCCGAGGCACTCGCCGAACTCGTGGAGGAATACCTGGCCAACGTCGCGACCGGCCTGCCGATCGCCCGCTGGTCCTGATCAGCCAACGGCCGTCTCGGCGCGCTCCTCGCCGCCGCGGCCGCGCGGCGAAGCGACGCCGGCGAGCTCCAGGCGCTGGAGCAGCAGGTCCTCGCCGCTGACGATCCGCGTGCGGAAGTCGCCGCAGTGCCCGCACAGCAGTCGATTCGGCAGCGCGCGCGATTCCCGGCCGCAGCGGGTGCAGCGCACGCGCAGGTCCGCGCTGCCGACGACGAGTTCCGCGTATTCGGCGAGCGTGCCGGCGGCGGCCAGCGGCCAGGCGCGCAGCAGGAGCGGCGTCTCGATCCCGGCCAGCGGGCCGATGCGGAGCTCGATGCGGGTCACGGCGCGCGCGCCGCGCTCGCGGGCGATTTGCCCGACCCGCTCGAGCAGCGCGTTGCAGACCGACAGTTCGTGCATCAGCTTGCCCGTCGCCCGGTCAGCAGTTCGCGACGACCGATCGGCCGGCCGCCGGCCGCGGCCGGCGGCGCGAACACCTGCTGCACGACCTCCCGCGCAACCGCCCGCGCGCTGCGCTGGTCGGGGAAGTCCGCGACGGACGACAGCAACACGGCGCTCAGGAACGTGCCGAGCTGCTCGTCGCGATTGACCGTGAATTCCAGCTGCCCGGCCGGCAGCGCGTGGACCAGCCGGTCGCCCGGCGCGGCGGCGTCCCAGCCGTCGTCGCCCGGCAGCAGGACCAGGTTCATGAACCAGGGGGTCAGCAGCACGCCGACGCGATGCGGACCGTCCGGGCGGAAGCCGATCGCCTCGACCTCGAGCGCCGGGTTTACGAACGGCAGGCCGCGCATGCGCTCCCGCCGGATCCTGCGAAAGCCTGCGACGAGTTCAGCCGGCCCCGGGCGCATCGGGAAACTCCGCCGGCAGGAACTGTTCCGTCCCGGCGTCGCACTGCGGGCAGCGCCAGTGCGCGGGCAGTTCCGCGAACGGCGTGCCGGGCGGCACCTGTTCCAGCGGGTCGCCCTCGGCCGGGTCGTAGAGGTACCAGCAGATGCGGCACTCGAGGCGGGCGTCGTCGCGCAGCCGGTCCGCGGGGCGGCTCACCGGAATTCGTCCCAGTAGGGCGCGAGCATGGCGTCGAGGCGCGCGGCCGAGTCGCGCAGGTCCTCCGGCGCGGCCCGCAGCACGGCCGGCACGTCGACGACCTCGAGCGTGGTCAGGATCGGCGTGCCCATCGAGTTGAAGAAGCGTACCCACCACAGGTTCGGCACCGCCGTGCTGACGACCTGGCACTGGCCGTAGGCGCGCGACAGCGTGTCGACCGGACCGCGGCCGAGCCGCGCGTCGAGGAACGCGAGGTCCGCGTCCGTGAGCGGCAGCAGCGTCAGGTTCACCTCGTGCGGCCGGCCGCTCGCGGCATACGCGGCGAGCCGCGACTCGAGCTCGACCAGGATCGCCGGCGCGTTGATGACGTCCGCGGGCAGGTCGCCACAGTCCGTGTCGATTGCACGATCGCGGCCGTCCTGCCGGTAGACCAGCTGCGGCACGGCGGCGACCTCGAGCACGTCGGCTACGACGCGCTCATCGTCGTCGACGAACAGGCTGCGCCAGACGCCCGCCAGCACGGACTCCTGGGCGCGGACCCGGAAACCGGCATCGAAACTCAGGCTGACCTCGCCCTCGCCGAGCAGCTGGTTGACCAGTTCGCGGTCGTCGTCGTCGAGCGCGGACAGGTCCGCGAGCCGCGACACGGAGCCGTCGCCGCAGTCGGCCAGCGCCCGCTTGAGCCAGCGCATCGACTCGCGCGCGCCGGCCAGGTGGCGGACCTCGTCCGGTTCGGGCATCGGCGGCGGCCGGTAGGTCCACATGTCGCCGGGCATGTCGATGTAGTTCGCCCGCTGCCCGTCGGCTTCGGCCGGCTGGCTGCCCGGGCCGATGACGCGGATCGGTACCTGCTTGAATTCCACCCGGTCGCCTCCTCGCGCCGCGCAATCAGGCCGGCGCCACCGCTACCGGAAAGCCCGGCGGCCGCCGCGGCTCCGTGTCGAACAGCGCGGCGATCGCGGACAGGTACTCGGACCAGTCGCGGATCCGGGTCAGCGTGCCGACCCAGCCGCCGCCGCGCACGAAGACCAGCGCCGGGTACTCGCTGAAGCCGTAGCGGCGCTTGAGCGCAAGGCCGTCGCCGTAAACGTCGAGAACGACGCCCGGTGCGAGCCGGCCGGCGAAGGTCGCGACCAGCTCGGGCAGCACGACCGCGACGTCGGTCGCGTCGCGCACGGTCGCCGGGTCGCCCGGGAAGAACAGCACGTTCATGCCGGGCCGGGCGACGAAGGCATCGTGACCGGCGAGGTCGATGACGGGATAGCCGAGCTCCGCGACCAGCCGCTCGATCAGCGGGTTCGGCTGCGCCTTCCGTTCCGCGACGCTCACTGCATGCCTCGCGGGACGCGTGGCCGGCCGTTCTCGTAGTCGCCGATCGCCAGCGCGACCGGGCCGGTGCGCTCGGTTGCGGCCACCGCGGCGCTGCGCGGCTGCGGCTCGACGCCCCAGCGTCGCAGCAGCTTGCAGGCGACGGCGATCGCGCTGTCGAGCTGCGCGCGGACGCCCGCGGTCAGGCTGCCGCCGTAGTCGTCCAGCAGCGCGGGCTGCACGCCGACGAGCGCGATGTCGCGCGGAAACTCGCCCGTGAGCCGGGCCGATGCCAGCACTTCCTGGAATCCGGCCTGGTGCATGCTGACTTTCTTCGCACCCATGTAGCGCGGGACGTCGTCGCCCTCGATCAGCCGGAGCGTCGCCGGCGGCAGCCCGAAGTCGATCGCGTCGAAGATCAGCAGGCGTTCGGCGGCGCGCACCCAGGGCAGCAGGAAAATACCCTGCGTGCCGCCGTCCATGACGCGGACCTCGGCGCCGAAGCGGTAGCGTTCGTGGAGCCGTTCGACGGCGCGCACGCCGAAGCCTTCGTCGGCCCACAGCAGGTTGCCGATGCCGAGCACGAGCGTGGTCCAGCCGTCGGTCGCCGCGGTCGCGGGCTCCTGCGCGCTCATCGCCTAGTCACGGTAGGTGCGCCAGCCGCTGATGATCGCGCTGACGCTCGACTGCCTGCGCATGATGTCGGCGCGCACGGCCATGTAGATGTGGATGATGGCGAACGCGATGAACAGCCACATGCCGAGAATGTGCAGCATGCGCAGGTTCTGGGCGCCGCCGAACAGGGGGATCGCCCAGCCGAACAGCGCGTCGGCCCAGCTGCCGAGCCCCAGGCCCTCGCTGTACAGCGCGAATCCCGACACGATCATGAAGATGCCGAGCACGAAATTGAACAGCCACATCGCCGCCTGCGCGAGCGGATTGTGCCCGAGCGAGCGCTTCGACCTCTTCCGCAGGAACAGGTAGTAGCCTATCTCGTCGAACAGGCCGCGCCACCAGTCGCCGCGCCACACCGGCAGGTAGAGGAACTCGCGCGAGTAGCGGTTGCCGACGAAGCCCCAGTAGACGCGCACTACGAAGCCGATCGTGAACACGTAGCCCGCGATGAAGTGGACCAGCCGCAGGTTGCCCATCAGGAAGTGCTCGCTGGCCTCGCCGCCGATGCTCGGCAGCGGGTTGGCGATCAGGTAGCCCGTGATCGACAGCACGACGACGGACAGCGCGTGCACCCAGTGCCAGACGCGCACCGGCGCCTCGAACACGTATACCGGCTGGCTGGCGTGGTGCACGGCGAGGTTTTCCGGTGCGGGTATGCTCATGCCGGATTGCCGTCAGCGGATCTTCACGACCGCGAGTTCCTGGCCGTCAGGCGACATCACGTGCGACGCGCAGGCCAGGCAGGGATCGAAGCTGTGGATCGTGCGCAGGATCTCGAGCGGCTGCGCCGGATCGGCCATCGGCGTGCCGAGCAGCGCCGCCTCGTACGCGCCGATGTTGCCCTGCGGGTCGCGCGGGGATGCGTTCCAGGTGGTCGGCACGACGGCCTGGTAGTTCGCGATCTTGCCGTCGACGATGTGCAGCCAGTGGCCGAGTGCGCCGCGCGGCGCTTCGCCGACGCCCACGCCGCGCGTGTCGGCCGGCCAGGTCGCCGGCTCCCACTTGTCCATGTTCGCGGTCGCGACGTCGCCGGCTTTCAGGTTCGCCATCAGCCCGTCGAAGACCTCGCGCATCCGGTGCGCGGACCAGGAGCACTCCAGTCCGCGCGCGGCGGTGCGGCCGAGCGTCGAGAACAGCGCCGTCACCGGCAGCTCCAGCGCCGCGAGCAGGCCGTCGACCTGCGCGCGGATCTCCTCGTCGCCGCGTGCGTAGGCCACGAGGTAGCGCGCCAGCGGCCCGACTTCCATCGCGTGGCCGCGCCAGCGCGGCGCCTTCAGCCACGAGTACTTCGCGTTCTCGTCGAGGGCCTCGATGTTGGTCTTCGTGCCGCGCGCGTTCGGACCCAGCTCGAAGCTGGGTTCCGTAACGCCGTCCCAGGGATGCAGGCCGCGATCCGGGTCGCCGCCGGCGTAGCGGTACCAGGAATGCGTGACGAACTCCTGGACCTGCTCCGGATCGCGCGGGTCGACGTCGTAGACCGTCGTCAGGTCGCCGTCGAGGATCGCGCCGTTCGGCATCATCAGGCTGTCGTTCGTGAAGTCGTTGGCGATGCGCGGGAACTCGCCGTAGGACATCACGTTCTTGCCCGACAGGCCGCCGCCGAAAGTCCAGTCCTTGTAGAACGACGCGATCGCGGTCAGGTCTGGGATGTACACCTGGTCGACGAAGGTGATCGAGCGGTCGATGATGTCGGACACCTGGTTCAGCCAGGCCATGTTCACGGCGCCGGTCGCGCCGGTCTCGTTGACGTTCAGCGAGCAGGGCATGCCGCCGACCAGCCAGTTCGGGTGCGGGTTGCGGCCGCCGAAGATCGTGTGAATCTTGACGATCTCCTTCTGGAAGTCGAGCGCCTCGAGGTAGTGCGTGACCGCCATCAGGTTCGCCTCGGGCGGCAGCCGGTAGGCCGGGCTGCCCCAGTAGGCATTCGCGAACGGGCCGAGCTGGCCCGACTCGACGAAGCGCTTGATACGGTTCTGCACGTCGCGGAAGTAGCCCGGCGACGACTTCGGCCAGCTGGATATGCTCTGCTGCAGCGCCGAGGTCGCGCGCGGGTCGGCGTCGAGCGCGCTGACCACGTCCACCCAGTCGAGCGCGTGCAGGTGGTAGAAGTGCACGAGATGGTCCTGCGTGTACTGCGCAAGCATCATCAGGTTGCGGATCGAGTTCGCGTTCGCCGGGATCTCGATGCCGAGCGCGTCCTCGACCGCGCGGCAGGAGACCAGTGCGTGCACGCCGGTGCAGACGCCGCAGATACGCTCGGTGAACGCCCAGGCGTCGCGCGGATCGCGGCCCTGCAGGATGACTTCGAGGCCGCGCCACATGTTGCCGGTCGAGACCGCGTTCCTGATCGTGTTGTTCTCGTCGACGTTCACCTCGATGCGCAGGTGACCCTCGATGCGGCAGATCGGGTCGACGACGACCCTCTGCCCGGCGTCATCGAGCGTGAAGCCGTTCGGCGTGACGATGCTGCTCATGGCGCTTCCCCGGACTTGTCGCGCGACAGGTGTTTCACGGCCGACACGGCGGCGTGCGCGGCGACGCCTATCGCCGCGGCGCCGGCTATGACCCCGCCCACCCGGTCGGCCGTGGCTTCCGCGCCGCCCATGACGCCGAAGTTGGTCACGGCGCTGTAGAACGAGCCCTTGTCCCAGAAGTTGTCCTCGGCGCAGCCCAGGCAGCCGTGCCCGGACTTGACCGGCCACGACAGGCCGCCGTTCCACTCGAGCGTCGAGCAGGCGTTGTAAGTCGTCGGGCCCTTGCAGCCGACCTTGTACAGGCAGTAGCCCTTGCGCGCGCCCTCGTCGTCGAAGCGCTCGACGAACTGGCCCGCGTCGAAGTGCGGCCGCCGGTAGCACTTGTCGTGCAGGCGCTGGCTGTAGAACATCTTCGGCCGGCCCTGGCGATCCAGCTCCGGCAGTTCGTCGAAGGCGATCATGTAGGTGATGACGCCGGTCATGACCTCGGCGATCGGCGGGCAGCCCGGCACCTTGACGACCGGCTTGTCGGTAATGACCTTGTGGATCGGCGTCGCGCGCGTCGGGTTCGGCCGGGCCGCCTGCACGCAGCCCCAGGAGGCGCAGGAGCCCCAGGCGATGATCGCCTTGCAGTGGTCCGCCATGTGCCGCAGCTTCTCGACGTAGGGCTTGCCGGCCTGGATGCAGTACATGCCATCCTCGTTCAGCGGCGGATTGCCTTCGCAGGCCAGTATGTAGCGGCCGTCGTATTTCTCGATGGTCTGCTCGAGCAGCTCCTCGGCCTGGTGGCCGGCGGCCGCCATCAGCGTGTCGTCGTAGTCGAGCGAGATCATCGAGAGGACGACGTCGCCGGCCAGCGGGTTGCCCGAGCGTATGAAGGATTCGGTGCAGCAGGTGCACTCGAGGCCGTGCAGCCAGATGACCGGCGTGCGTGGCTTGGTCTCGAGTGCGTGGACGATCCTGCCGGCGAATTCCGGGCCGAGCCCGAGTCCCGCGGCCGTCAGGCTGCAGAACTTCAGGAAGCTCCGGCGCGTGATGCCATGCTTGCGCATGACGTCGTAGAAAGTTTCGGTGTCTGCCATCCGTATCCTCGCATTGCTGATCGGACCGAGTGATGGAGCTGACTTCCCTGGCGTCGTTCGCTTCCTCGCACGCGCGGCCGCTCGTCGCAGACACCGGTGCGTATTGGCATGATGCGCCGCCCCCTTGCGAGGTCGCCATCGTGGTTCCTACGTATGCAGGACGGGCGCCCGCCACGCTCGCGCGTGCCCGGCGGCACGGCGCCGGCCGCACGCCGCGCGTCGCGGAAACTGCGGATGGCACCGTTCCCCGACGGGCTGTCATGCTGCCCGCCTGGGTTTGACTGGGGCAGGCCGTGGCGGCAATGAAACCGGCGGATCGCGAACCGTTCCCGGCCGCGGGCAGCGTGCGCGAGCGCCTGCGTTTCCTCGTGCGCTACGCGGTACAGGCGCCGTCCGGGCACAACACGCAGCCGTGGAAATTCGTAATCGGCAATGACCGGCTGGAACTGCGCGCGGACCGCTCGCGAGCGCTGCCGGTCGTCGACCCGCGGGACCGGGAACTGACGATTTCCTGCGGCGCGGCACTCGAGCACCTGGTCATCGCCGCGCGGCATTTCGGCCTCGCAACCGACGTCAGCGCGCTGCCCGGAAGCGACCCCGACCTGCTGGCCGTGTTGCGCATCAGCGGCGCGCAGCGCGCCCGGGCTGCCGACGCGTCGATGTTCGACGCGATGTCGCTGCGACATACCAGCCGCGCCCGCTTCGCCGATCGACCGGTGCCGGCCCGCCTCTGCGCCGCCGCTTCGCGCTACGCCGCGCAACACGGGATCGAAATGCTGCAGGTCGTCGCCGAAAGCGAGCGCGAAGCGCTGGCCGAACTCGTCGCCGAGGGCGACCGCCTGCAGTTCGAGGATCCGCGTTTTCGCGACGAACTGGCGGCCTGGATTCACTCGCGCCGCGCGGCGACCGGCGACGGCCTCTCCGGCCGCGGCTTCGGCGTTCCGGACCGCCTGTCGGTACTCGGCGCCCTGCTCGTTCGCCACCTGGATCTCGGCGCCGGGGTGGCGCAGGTCGACGTCGAAAAGGTCCTGCACGCGTCGCCAGTGCTCGCGGCGCTGGTCTCGCGGCACGACGAACCCGCCGACTGGCTGGCGACGGGGCGCGCGCTGTCCGGGGTCCTGCTCACGCTCGCGGCGGCCGGCGTGTCCGCCGGCTTCCTCAACCAGCCGGTCGAGGAGCCTGAACTGCGTTCGCAGCTCGCCGACGTGCTCGGCACCGACGGCTGGCCGCAGCTCCTGCTGCGCGCCGGCTTCGGGCCGCGCGTCCGCGCCAGCGCGCGCCGCCCGCTCGGCGAGGTCATCGTCGACGATTCCTGAGCACGCGTTATAGTCCGCCAGGTCATGGCCGCCCGGCCGCACGACCGCGGAGCATGCCCGGATGCACAGCAGCACCACCACACTGCTCGCGACCGGCGTCGCGAGCCTGTACGCCACCGGCCTCGTCGCCGTGGGCGTCTACATGCTCGCGCGCCCGCGCGGCTGGACCGACGCGGTGGTCCGCTACACGCGCTGGCGCTGGATGCACCCGGTCGAGATCCTGGTCTGCGCCGGCTTCGGCGCGGCGATCTGGATCGCGGCCGCTGCCTCGGCCGCGCCGTTGCTGCTGAGCGGCTTCGGCGCGCTGCTGGTTCTCGTCGGCGTCGCGCTCGCGCTGTCGCCGCCGTCGCTGCACGCGGCCTTCGCGGCCCGGGCCGCGCGGCGCATCGAAGCGCTGAATCGACTGTTCGGGGTGCTGACGCTGCTGTTCGCGGGCTTCCTGTTCTACGCGCTGCACGCGCCCGCACGGGCAACAGCCGCCGCCATCACTGGTGTGAACTGACCGGAATCTGTGATAATGCAGGACGTTACGGCGTCGGCGAGCGCAGGGAGTGGGAAGCAATGCCTGATCCGAACCAGCAGAAGAAATGGCTCGAGGCCATGCGCCGCCGCTCGGAGCTCATGAACGAGATTTATGCGGGCGTGGGCGAGATGTCCGGCCGCAAGGGCCGCGACGAGATCGTCGACTTCGTGGCCGGCAAGCTCGAGTCCACGCCGGTCAGGAACGGCAACGTCGTGCTGATCGGCTCGCTGGAGATCGAGTTCGACGACGACGGCAAGGTAACCGACCTGCGCTCCGACGACGGCACCGCGTCCTTTTCCGTCAAGCCCGGCGACGACTGAGCAGCGATACACGCTGATACACCTGCCGCGGCCGCGGCACCTTATTATTGACGCTCCTCGTTTGCGCGAGACGTCCATGCGCGACGCACTGCTGACAGCCGCCCTGGCGCCGGTCCTGCTGCCGCAGGGCCTGTGGACGCGCTGGCGCACGCCGAAGCTCGCCGAGCCGCCGGGTGCACGGCGCGGCCGGC
>ERZ869936.716-NODE-716-length-28519-cov-18.165542_pt1 | contig 28519 bp, 46 predicted proteins | sample MGYA00520876_ERZ869936 | MGnify/ENA primary metagenome ERZ869936 (study PRJEB32218, sample SAMN09650985) | biofilter metagenome | isolation source: enrty point of leading RO module | place: Saudi Arabia: Thuwal, RO plant located on Red Sea | collected 2016-02-17 ... | reverse complement strand
AGCTCTTTGATGCGATGAATCTGTTCGATGATCTCATTGATGCAGAATTGCAACGCCTCATCGTAGTCGTCATCACAGCCTGTTTGAGGGTCAATCATGACATCAAGATCCTTTTCAGTTCTGGTACAGACTTTCCAGTCCAGTTGCTGAGTTGCTTCAGCGTGATGTTCGGGTTGCTGTCATACAGCTCACAGATTTCCTGATTAGTCATTATCTTGAATCCTCTGTAATACCACATCAGTGTGTTCTTCCAAACACGCTTGTAATGCTTCTTTCAGCTCCTGTACAGTTGACTCTGTGACACTACACAGTGTGTCGTCTGTACCGTCAAAATAGAATACACGCTTATCCAGCTCTCTGATCAATATGATCGTGCTGATGTTTTCTAAACCGTAGACTGAGTCCATTTGAGTATTTCCTTTTCCAGTCTGTTAGAGTGAACCGATGCAGGGGTTGCTTTGCCTTTAACAGGTCTAAGCCCCTCTGCCATCGCTGTGTATACATCGTACAGCAACGGATCGCCAGAGTCAAACAAATACTCATCAGCGAGAAACATAGCCCACTTGTAGGCTGACTCACCTGTTAAGCCTCCTGTCATCTGACAACGCTGTACTGTTGGAATTTTACTTGCCACTATATAGCCTCTTTAATAGCTCTATATACATAAACCCTAATGTCTGAATAGCTAAATAGCTCTAGAGCTGTATAGCTATATAGAGAGGGTATCATTGATCTTCGTAGCTGTCAACCTCATCATTGACATCCATTAAGTCATATCTTTCAATAGCTTGGACATCATTGCTAACAGCTTTATAACAATGGTTACATAGATCTAGGTATTCGCCTGTAACAGAACTTTTCCGTGTTGATTCAAAATCATTCAGCTCTGTGTTGCATGCTTTGCATCTCATGGGTCTCACTGTCCCTTTGTTGTTAATGGAAGTGCCGATTATAAAGATCTGGTAAAGCTGTGTCAACTGTTTTGATAGAGCAGGGTGCAACAGTCCCAAAGTTGTGGGTCTCGCAGTCCCTTATCTATATGTTATACACTTTTTATTTTATATATTCTGAAATTTCAAAAATCTGAAGAGGGGAGAGCGCACCAGATCGGTGCATCTTTCGTTCGCTATCGATACAAACGAAACGATAGAAATATACAATTGTAGGTTTTTGATTCGTTCGTGTTTATAATGCGCTACCGAAACAAATCGGTATTTTTTAACCCATCGCAAAAGGAGCGATACATTATGATTAAATTTCAACTTTTCAGCCTGCAGGCTTCAGACGTTCAGAATGGACGTGTTCGTTTCAATATCTACCTGTTCAATAAGCGCATCGCCGGGTTAATCGGCCTACGTTCAACACAGTATCGTTTCGGTTTCGATGGCGGCGATACATTCAAACAAGCGCACTTAGGCAAAATCACTATCGGCCTTGAAAAGCGCAAACCAAAACGCCAATTGTGGAATTGGGTTTAATTATTAATCATCAATGCGGCCTTCGGGCCGCTAAGGTTTCAACATGCAACAAGTAATAGAAGTGACACCAAATCCTTATAGTGATTTGCCAGCATGGAGTGTACGTGTACCGAATGCGCTATCCGGTATGTATCTCAAGGATTATCTTGACGGACAACAAGCGCACTACACTAATTCGCCGCAATTGTGTCAGGTATTGGAATATCTAAACATTGAGTTTGATACCGTCGCCGACTATCCAAAGGATGACAACACCTTACGGTTTTTGTTTGAAGACAAAAATGATGCGGAAGATGCCGCCGCCGTATTCACGCAAATTCAATCAATCAAAGGACTATAAAATGAAACTTCTTTCAATCTCAGGCAATACCAAGATTGCCAAAACTAACAAGGCCGCTAAAGGCCGTTATCTATTTGCAGGCCTTTCGATGATGCCGAACGATAAAACATGCCCGGGCGCTAAAGCGGCTGGATGCATGGAAACTTGTTTGCAATCGGCTGGTAGAGGGATTTTTAAGAATGTTCAGGCCGCTAGGCAATCTAAAACCGATTGGTTCGAAACTGATAAGGATGGATTCCTCGATCAATTGCGAAAGGATTTACACGCATTGGAGCGCAAAGCGAAACGTGAAGGTTTAAAGCCTGTAGTTCGTCTTAATGTACTGTCTGATATCGCTTGGGAAGCCTACAACATCCCGCAAAGCTTCCCGAACATCCAGTTCTATGACTACACCAAACGAGCTGGACGTATTGGTTCTAAGTTTGTACCAGACAACTACCATCTGACATTCAGTTATTCGAATCGGCCTACCTATTCGAAACAGGTAGAAACAGCACTAAACAAGGATGCGAATATTGCCGTAGTCTTTTCTGGTGGGTTACCTGCAAAGTTTCTAGGCCGTAAGGTAGTTGATGGTGATTTGCATGATTTACGAATTGAAGACCAATCCGGAATCGTTATTGGCCTACGGGCGAAAGGTAAGGCGAAAACCCAAGCGAATGATTTTGTCGTACCTAATCCGGAGCTGATCACAACATGTTAGAACTAATAGAAATTGGCCTAGCTATCGGCCTTTTGCTTTATGTAGTGTATGAACTATAAAGCCTAATAAATTCCCTCAGTTTAGCCCGGCATTGTTCCGGGCTTTTTTTTGCCTGCATTGTATGTGGTGCGGTATCGAAAACGGTTAGGCAGCTTATGCCTATGACGCATTCTAAGCGCCTACAAGCGATTCTAAGCGACAATGTATACCCTAGTATATGCCAGCGCATTACAGGCCGTTACAGCGCTTTACAATCGGCCTAGGCTTTGGGGTGCGATTGGGCCTGTTTAGCCCTATAAGGTACTTTACAGTCTCACACACTTCGCCGCTTTACAGGCCTGCACCAGCGCAAAAACAGCGCCGAAACTGTCCAGCCTATGCCGCTTCGATGCCTGTACAGCGGCGCTTTACAGGCCTGCACAGCCTGCACCATTTTGGTGCGACAGTCTGCACAGTTCTGGTGCATCTGCACCGCTTTGGTGCGTTACTGCCCTACCCTGCTTTAAAGGCCCGGGGAGGGTCTGCAGGACTTTATTATTATTACAGTACCTGCACAGACTTGCAAGAGGGCAAAATAGAACTTATATGCTATAAAAAAAGCTATTTTTATAACTTTTATGTGATATATCAAGCCTTTGAAAACGTTACAGATCTTGCACTGTCGCAATCTATGCAACTTTCATGCCAAATTGGTTGACTTTGCACTGTTTTTGTGTTAGACTAATCAGCCTGTGGAGAAAACTAGGCAGTTCCATGACTGAGATTGTAAAAAGAAAGCCGGGTAGACCTAAAAAGGGCGAGGTTGTTGCTAAAAAAGAAGGCAACAGAGGCGTTAGAGGCCGTCCACCGGGCGATGCCGCTATCATTAACGAGTATAAAGCTCGTATGCTAGCTAGTCCAAAGTCTGTAAAGGTAATGGATGCGATATTTAATGCGGCGTTGGATGACGAACATAAGAATCAAGCGGCGGCTTGGAAGTTGCTGATGGATCGGATGTTGCCTGTGAGCTATTTTGAAAAGGATAAGATGTCACAGGGTAAGAATAGTGTAAGTATTACGATTACAGGTGTTGGAGCTAAGACATCTGTAGATGAAGATATCATAGATGTGGAGCCTGTAGAGCCTGATGATCAGTGAAGAGTTAGAAGTTCAAATCAAAGAAGATCTAGTAAAGCACGAAGGTTGTAAGACTGAAGTGTATTTATGCTCTGAAGGGATTCCTACAGCAGGTATCGGTCATATGCTGTTAGGCGTTGATGGCTTAGAAGTCGGTGACGATGTACCGATGGAAGCAGTGTTAGAATGGTTTGATGGGGATTACAAAGAGGCTGTTACTGACTGCTGTGCTGTCTTCTTAAACTTTGCATCTTTACCAGATCAAGTTAAACGAGTGTTAGTCAATATGGCTTTTAACCTTGGTAGACATAGACTATCGAAGTTTAAGAATATGATTAAGGCTGTTAATGAGGGTAACTGGGTCAAAGCCGCTGATGAGATGGTAGATTCACGTTGGTATAATCAGGTTGGTAATCGCTCTATTGAGCTAGAAAACTGGATGAGAAACGCATGAGTTTATTTGACGAACTACAAGCTAAAGGACGTAGTGTTTTTCCTGCACCACAAAGATTCTTTGATCCTGCTGACAAAGCATACAACCCTAAATTAGGATCACAGTTTGAATACACTCCCGGCGGCAGATATTTAGAGATGGGGCCAGAAGGCCCTAAAGACATTACAGGGCAACGGCCTAAGCAAGCTGTAATCGGTGTCACAGGTGAAGGAAAACCTGTAATGAAAGTGTCACAAGAATTAGACACTACAGGTGAAATTAAAAAGACCGGGCGTAAAGTCAAGACTAATCTGTTTAAGAAAAAAGCAGGTTGGAACTGGACAGAAGTTCCTCCGGGGTTTAACCCAGAGCCTGATAAAAACTTTCCGTTGGTATCTGTAGAGGATGGAAAACAACATTACTACACAGTGCAGGCTGAGTTTCCTGAAGGTGTTGATCTAGCTCGTTACGACAAATCAAAGACTGAGCCACGGCTACGCCCTACAAAAAAAGGCGGTATTCAGTTAGGTGAGAAAGTTGGGGAGATTGAAGTACGTGGTAAGAAACATCCAGTCTACAATGCAATTAAGATCTTTGGCCCTGCAGGAGCCGCTGTAGGTCTAGGGCTATCTGCGTTAGGCATGTCAGACGATGTACTGGCTGGCGGTATAGACTTAGATGAAACTTCACCGGGAGCTGTGTTAGACTTCTTAGCACCGTTAGGATTTGAAATACCAACTGCTGGTGAAGGCTCCGATGTTGTACCAACTGATGAACAAGGCGAACCAGTATATCCGTTCTTAGATGAGATAGATATGCGTAACAATATGCTGATGCGGAATCCACTGCTTGACTGAACTCAAAGTAGAGTTGCTACCGTGGCAACAAGAAGTCTTTGACAGTGATGTACGTTTTAAGATTGTTGCGGCTGGACGACGAACTGGTAAAAGCCGATTAGCGGCATGGATGTTAATCATCAATGCATTGCAGACTGATAGAGGTCATGTATTCTACGTAGCGCCTACACAGGGGCAGGCACGTGACATTATGTGGAACACTCTGTTAGAACTAGGTAACCCTGTAGTTGTTAGCAGTCATGTCAACAACATGCAAATTAAGTTGATCAATGGTGCTACTATATCGTTGAAGGGTGCTGATAGACCAGAGACAATGCGTGGTGTATCCCTTAAGTTCCTTGTTTTGGACGAATATGCGGATATGAAGCCTAGTGTATGGGAAACCGTACTGAGGCCTGCCCTTGCGGATCAGAAAGGATCTGCGATGTTTATTGGTACACCGTTTGGGCGTAACCACTTCTACGAGCTTTACAAGTATGGTGAGCTTGCAGATGATCCTACGTACCAAGCATGGCACTTTACCAGTTATGATAATCCTCTACTAGACCCAGAGGAAATCGATATCGCTAAGAAATCGATGTCGAGCTATGCATTCCGACAGGAGTTTATGGCGAGCTTTGAAGCGTTAGGGTCTGAGATTTTTAAAGAAGACTGGATTAAGTTTACCGATGAAGAGCCTGATGACGGTGACTACTACATTGCTGTTGACCTTGCGGGTTTTGCTGATGTGGCTGGTAAAGCTACCGGGAAGAACTCTAAGCTTGATAACACAGCTATTGCGATTGTTAAAGCAAATACAGACGGATGGTATGTTGCTGACATTATATATGGACGCTGGGACATTAAGAAAACAGCCCGTAAGATCTTTGAAGCTGTACGTGAATATGAGCCTGTTGCAGTCGGTATTGAAAAAGGGGCGTTAAGGAATGCGGTACTTCCGTATTTAACTGACCTCATGAAAAGTGGACAACGCTTCTTTAGAGTGGAAGAGTTGACACACGGTAACAAGAAAAAGACAGATCGTGTCGTTTGGGCGTTACAGGGACGTTTCGAACACGGTAGCATATTACTGTCTGAAGGAGATTGGAACACAGAGTTCTTAGATGAGCTGTTTCAGTTTCCAAACCCGTTAGTGCATGATGACTTAGTTGACGCACTATCGTACGTTGATCAGCTTGCTAAAGTCAGCTACTACGTTGACTTTGAGGAAGAAGAATTTGAAATTATTGATCCAATAGCAGGGTATTAAACATGGATTATGAAAATCGTTCGTTAGTATTGGCTGGCCTAGAAAACTGGGTTATCGGTAAATGTGATCAATGGCGTGATCATTATGAGGCTAACTACTCAGAAAAGTTTGACGAATACTACAGGCTATGGCGTGGTATCTGGGATCCCTCAGACAAAATGCGAGAGTCAGAGCGTTCACGTATTATTACACCTGCACTGCAACAAGCTGTTGAGTCTGCTGTTGCTGAGGTAGAAGAAGCTACGTTTGGACGTGGTGTCTGGTTTGACATCAAAGATGACTTAGGTGATCAGAACCCGGTAGACGTACAACAGCTACGTAATCAGCTCGCTGAAGACTTCCAGAAAACACAGGTACGTAAAGCTGTTGCAGAGTGTATCTTGAATGCGGCAGTGTTCGGTACAGGCATGGGCGAGATTGTACTGACTGAAAAGAAAGAGATGCGTCCAGCAACACAGCCTGTACTAGACGGTGCAATGGCGGCATTCGGTGTAATGGAAACAGATCGATACGTTGTTAAGTTACGTCCGATCTTACCGCAGAACTTCTTGATTGATCCTGTTGCAACAAGTATTGAAGAGGCGATGGGTGTAGCGATTGATGAGTTTGTACCCCGTCATCTGGTACAAGCAGGTATTGAAGAAGGTATCTATCGTAACATCTCGTTAGAAAACACATACACTGATGTTGACCTAGAGCCAGACAAGCAGTTGGTGATGTATGACGAAGACAAGATTCGTCTAACAAAGTATTATGGTTTGATCCCATCTGAGTTGTATGTTGATGCAATCTCTGAAGGGTTATCTGAAGAAGAGATCGAAGATCTCGATACACCTGAAACAGAATACGTTGAAGCTATTGTTGTGTTAGCTAACGGCGGGCAACTGTTAAAGGTAGAAGAGAATCCTTACATGATGCAGGATCGGCCAGTTGTTGCGTTTCCTTGGGATGTTGTACCGGGACGTTTTTGGGGCCGTGGGATCTGTGAAAAAGGATACAATGCACAGAAAGCACTTGATACTGAAATGAGAGCTAGAATTGACGCACTTGCGCTTACTGTACATCCTATGCTTGCTGTTGATGCTTCACGCCTTCCTCGTGGAGCAAAAATGGAAGTTAGACCCGGCAAGACCATCCTTACGAATGGCAATCCCGCAGAGATCTTACAGCCCTTCAAATTTGGATCTTTGGATGGAAACACATTTAACCAAGCATCCGCTCTCCAACAAATGGTTCAAATGGCAACTGGGGCTATTGATGCGGCAGGTATTCCGGGAAGTATCAATGGGGACTCCACAGCCGCTGGTATCAGCATGTCATTGGGAGCCATCATCAAGCGCCACAAACGTACGCTGATCAACTTCCAAGAAGCTTTCTTGTTGCCTTTTGTTGAAAAAGCGGCTTATAGGTATATGCAGTTTGATCCTGAGTTATACCCTGTACAGGACTACAAATTTGTTGCATCAAGCTCGTTAGGCATCATCGCTCGTGAGTATGAAGTTACACAGCTTGTACAGCTCTTACAGACAATGTCACCTGATACACCAATGTATCCTATGTTGATTGAGTCTATCGTAGATAACATGAACTTGTCTAATCGTGAAGAGTTGATTGAAAGCCTTCGTCAAGCGAATCAGCCTGATCCACAAGAAGCTGAAATGGCTGAACAAGCACAACAGATGCAACTTGCACAACAGCAGGCACAGTTAGACCTGTACAACTCGCAGGCTACTGAATCTCTTGCACGGGCTAGAAAGGTAGCGGCTGAGACAGGATTAACAGCTTATGAAGCTGAAACGGATCGTTTAAAAGTTCTAGTTACAAACTTAGAACCGGGCGACGAAGATGAGAAAGAATTTCAACGTAGGGTGAAGATGGCAGAGTTGTTGTTAAAGGAACGAGCTATCGCCTCCGATGAAAAGATTGTAGATAAACAAATGAGGGAGAATAATCAATGATTACCCAAGCTGAATTGAATACCGTACTTATTGAAATCAACAAGATCTTAGAGGCTATGAACAAGCGTATCGAGGCTTTAGAGGAAAAATCTTCTAAGCCTGTTGCACCTGCCAAGGCTACAACACGCAAAGCATCTTGACTTTTGGCATAATTTATGCTAGAATAACTATATAGACAACGCACCATAAAGGAGAATGTGTTGACCAAAGAAGATGAAAAGTATTACGAACAATACTTTGATCTGTTTTTGCATCCCGGATGGAAACAGCTTTTAACAGATCTAAACGAAAGTTTAAACTCTTACCGAATAGAGGATATTAAAGATGAATCCTCATTGAATCTGGTAAAGGGTGAAAGAACAATTCTTCATAGACTTGTAAACTTTGAACAGTCTATGAAGGAAACATATGACATGATTTTGGAGTCAGAAAATGCTGAAACGCTTTGACTTCAAATGCACAGAATGTAATCACGTTGAGGAACAGTGGGTAGACTCTGAGGATAACCTAACCACTTGTTACGAATGTGGACATACAGCCGTGAGGATAATCTCTCCGATCTCGACACAATACAAAGGCACGGGTTGGCCCGATGCTGATGACAGGTGGGCTAGGGATCACGAAAGAGCCGCACGTAAATAACACTTCCATAATGCTTTAACAGCACGGAGTACAATATGGCAAAACTTATTGAGCGTCCTGAAGAAGACGAAAACGAAGAATACGCAACACTTGAACAACCTGAAGAGGTAGTTGAAGAACCTGAACAGCCTGAAGAGGTAACTGAACAGGAACCAGATATTCCAGACAAGTACAAGAACAAATCTATTCAAGAGATTGTTCAAATGCACCAAGAAGCTGAAAAGCTCGTGGGGCGACAAAGTTCGGAAGTTGGTGAGTTACGTAAAATCGTTGATGACTTTGTAAAGACTCAACTCGATACACAAAAACAAAGCCCACAGGCACAAGATCAAGAAGACGACATAGACTTTTTCTACGATCCTGAACAAGCCGTTCGAAAAGTAATTGACAGTCACCCTAAGATTAAAGAGGCTGAAGAGTATACCCGACAAGCAAAGCAAGCATCTGTCGTAGGGCAGATCGAGCAAAAGCATCCAGACTTCAAAGAAATCGTCAGTGACGAAGCCTTTGCAGAATGGGTCAAAGCTTCGAAGGTACGCACAGAGCTTTATCTCAGGGCAGACCAACAATTTGATTTCGATAGTGCAGATGAGCTTCTAAGCCTCTGGAAAGAGCGTAGACAAGCTGTATCCAACACTCAAGACTTGACTAAGGTAGACCGACAGCGTCAGGCTAAGGCCGCCGCTACAGGCACTGCCAAGGGATCTGGAGAAGCACCTAGTCGTAAAATTTATCGCCGTGCCGACATTATTGAACTCATGCAAAAAGACCCGAAGCGGTATAATGCAATGGCTGATGAAATCATGCAAGCATACGCTGAGGGACGTGTTAAATAATTAAGCATTAAGGAGCTTTTAAAATGGCACTAGGTACTAACCATGTCACCAATACAACGGCGGCAACGTTCATTCCAGAAATTTGGAGTGACGAAATTATTGCGGCATACGAGAAGTCTCTCGTTCTTGCCAATCTTGTAAACCGTATGCCAATGACAGGCAAGAAGGGTGACACTATTCACATCCCTAAGCCTACTCGTGGCGATGCATCTGCTAAGTCAGCTTCAACTCAGGTCACACTGATTGCGGCTACTGAGTCAGAAGTGCAAGTCTCAATCGATCAGCATTACGAGTATTCTCGTTTGATCGAAGACATCACTGACGTGCAAGCTCTGTCTTCACTCCGTCAGTTCTACACTTCAGACGCAGGCTATGCACTTGCAAAGCAGGTTGATACTGACCTGTTCGCACTCTCTAAGTCATTTGGCGATTCCGATGGTGCTGACTACGTACACAGCAACTCGTTCTACATGGACGCTTCTACAGACTTGACAGCATACGCTGTTGACACTGTTGCGGCGGCTGACGTATTCTCTGACGATGCGTTCCGTGAAGCAGTCAAAGAGTTGGACGACAACGATGTTCCTATGGATCAGCGTTTCCTCGTAGTTCCTCCATCAGTCGTACAGACTATCCGTGGCATCGACCGTTACAACTCATCTGATTTCGTATCAGGTCAGCCTGTACAGAACGGTAACATCGGTAGCCTCTACGGTATCGACATCTACGTTTCAACTAACTGCCCAGTCGTAGAAACTGCGGCGGCTAACGCTGCAGGTGGAGAGTTGAAGGCAGGTATCCTTGGTCATCGTGACGCAATGGTATTCGTAGAGCAAATGGGCGTTCGCTCACAGACTCAATACAAGCAAGAGTATCTTGGTGACTTGTTCACTGCAGACACTCTGTATGGCGTAAAGGTTTTACGTCCTGAGTCAGCACTTACTTTGGTTTTCAATGCCTAAGTAAACTAGGGGGACTCTACGGAGTCCCTCTCCTTATTCTTAATCTGGAGTCAATATGGCAATCTTTCGTGGAGATGGTGGAGCAGGTGACGCTAACAACAACGTTAGTATCAATGAAATTCAACAAGCCAAATCTGATGCAGAAGCCGCAAAAGTAGCCGCCGAAGCCGCCCAGACTGCGGCAGAAACTGCTCAAACAGGAGCAGAAACAGCTTTAGCAAATATTGGAACTTCAGAAACTAATGCGGCAACTAGCGCAACTAATGCCGCCACTTCAGCTACTAATGCGGCTACCTCAGAGACTAACGCCGCAACTTCAGCAACCAGTGCCGCTACATCCGAAACTAACGCCGCAACTTCTGAAACGAATGCGGCTACTAGTGAAACGAATGCGGCGACATCTGAAACAAACGCCGCTACGTCAGAGACTAATGCACAAGCTAGTGAAGACGAAGCAGAAGCATGGGCGCAAAAGACTGACGGTGAAGCTGTAACAGGTGAAGGATATTCATCTAAGGCTTGGGCTATTGGAGGTACTGGTGTAACAGACACAGCAGGCTCTGGTAGCGCAAAAGACTGGGCAACAGATACAACGAACACTGTTGACGGTACTGAGTGGTCAGCCAAAGAATACGCCATTGGATCAACACGCACAGGTGGTAGTGCTAAAGCATGGGCTATGGGTGGTGGTACAGGCTTTGACCGTGACACTGTTGTTGACGGTGGTATCTACTCAGCCCGCTACTACGCACACCAAGCACAATCTCTCACATCAACATTCAACCAATACTACATCGGTACATACTCTACTGATGCCGCCGCTGAAGCCGCACACGTTGCAAACAGCCAAACGGTAGAAGCAGGGGATTTATATTTTAATGATACGTCAAACGTACTGAAGTATTACGATGGTACAAACTGGAACGCAGTAGAAGGTGTAGACACATCTGCCTTTGCTACTGCAGGCTTTTCAATCGCAATGTCAATTGCACTGTAGGTAAATCATGGCACAGAACTTTAGACGGTACGCAGTACGAGACGTAGGAACCACAGCAACAGATATTCCTGATGGTGCAAACTTTGACAGCTATGACACCATTGTTGGTATCCACTGTGCAAATACGACAGACAACACGATCCTAGTAGACGTATACATCCAGAACACAGCTTTGGACTACTACCTGATAAAACAGGCTCCAATTCCTGCGGGCGGTGCGCTACAGGTCTTAGACGGTGGTGCAAAGGTAGTGGTGCAGTCTGGTGACCGCTTGTACGTAAAGAGCGATACAGCAACCTCACTGGACGTATGGGTATCCGCAGTAGACGCAATCAGCACATAAGGTGACACATGGCTTACATCGGTAACGTACCCGCAGACAAGTACAGCACTTTCGACAAGCAAGTCATCACTGGTGACGGTGGCACTGGTTACACACTAGAACACGCTGTCGCTAACGCTCAGGAGATTGAGGTCTTTGTTAACAACGTGCGTCAGGAGCCGGGAGTAGCTTACACAGTCTCTGGCACTACCCTGACCATGACAGGCAACGTAGCATCTGATGATGACTTCTACGTTGTGTATCAGGGTAAGGCGATACAAACCGTTGTTCCTGCTGACGACACGATTACTACTGCGATGTTGCAGGATAATTCTGTAACCAACGCCAAGATAGATACAATGGCCGCCACTAAATTAACAGGCACTATTAGTCATGACCGAATGCCTGATGCTATTGCTTGGCACATTACTTTTGGTGACGGTGTTACTTGCACTGTTGCAGATCAGTTTTATCCTTTTACATCTCCTACAGCTAGGATTGATACGTCCAGTGCTTATGACACTACAAATAACTATTATGTAGCTCCTCGCACTGGTATTTATGTTCTTTACGGGAGCCTGTTAAGAGGAAATAACCAGTTGGTATTCAGAGGTGAGTTTACCGATGATAGTAATACTGTATTAGAATCATGGAATCCACAACTAAGGACAAGTGAAGCTTGGTCAGGGTATAACTTATCAGCACCTTTGACACATATCGTTTCTTTAACATCTGGAGATAAAATCAGATGGGCTGTTCGTTGTGATACAGCAGGCGGAACTATTTATGATGATAACGGCACTGGAGAGTACAACTACTTTGGCGGTTACTTTATAGGGGGAGCTTAACAATGGCACTATCCAAAATTGAAGCAAACTCCTTAGACATCGGACAAGTCGGCGGCAGACGCAACCTCATTATCAATGGTGCGATGCAAGTGGCACAGCGTGGGACTAGTTTTACAGGTGTTGGTAATGGTGATAATGCTTATCACTTAGATAGATTTAAGTTTGCTGAATCTGGTTCGCCTAATGGTGAATTTACAATAACACAAGCATCTGACGGTCCTAGTGGATTTTCCAACTCTCTGAAGCTTGATTGTACCACTGCTGAAACAGCTTTAGCTTCAAATGAAGCAATTAGGTTAATATATAATTTTGAAGGGCAAGACCTACAGCACCTTAAAAAAGGTACATCTGATGCAGAATATGTAACACTATCTTTTTATGTGAAAAGTAATCTTACAGGTACAGCAGTTGTAGGCTTATATGACAATGACAATACAAGATACAATGCTAAAACCTATACAATAGACTCTGCAAACACATGGGAAAGAAAAGTTTTAACATTTCAACCTGATACAACAGGTACTCTTGATGATGATAACGCCTTGTCTTTGCAAATATATTTTTGGTTACAGGCAGGGTCAAACAAAACATCAGGAACTTTACCATCTAATTGGGAATCAAATACTGAAGCTAATCAAGCACCCGGTCAAACTATTAACATAGCTTCTTCTGCAGACAATGATTTCTTTATCACCGGAGTCCAACTAGAAGTAGGCGACACAGCCACACCGTTTGAGCATCGCAGTTACGGTGAGGAACTTCAGCTTTGTCAACGATATTACTACCGTTGGGCGTACGACAATGACAGTGAAGGAATTTTAGACGGCACTGGCTACAATACCAACGAGTTTTTTGGAACTTTACAGCACCCTGTTGTAATGAGAGGCCGTCCTGCGGGAAGCGATGGTGGAGGGGCTAATGCGTTTAACCTATCAGGAAATAATGGAAACGTGTATGTAAACTCTACAAGTCTTTCGTATAGCGAAGAAAGCCCAAGAAGTATACGTCTTAACGTAACGGGCATAAGTGGTAGTGTAACCACGGGATACTCTTACTGGTTACGTTTTGGTACAGATTCATCAGCATTTATAGAAATGGATGCGGAGTTATAAATGAATATTACTTCAGCACAATATAGAGTTAGCGATCTGACAGGTAACAACAACGGCATTGTTGCTGTTATTGATGGCAAAACATGGTACATCCCGTTAGACCCTAACAATAGATTTTACGCAGAAATCCTACGTCAGGTTGATGAAGGCACACTCACGATACAGGATGCAGACTAATGCCATACATAGGTACAGCCCCACAGACTGGGCAGTTTAAGCACCTCGACAGCATCACTGTAGTGAACGCACAAGCGGCCTACACGATGCAGTACAACAGTAGCAACTTCAAGCCCGCTACGGCAGAGCAACTGATCGTATCTGTCAACGGTGTGATACAGGCTCCTAACGATGCCTACACGATCTCAGGTAGCACCATCACCTTCTCAGAGAACTTGGTCACTGGTGACTCTATCGACTTCATCCTTGCACTGGGCGAGGTAGGTAACTCAACTGTACCGACAGATGGATCAGTGGATGAGGCGAAGATGTCATCATCTATTATGAAGAGCAACGCAGTGCGAGTGAACGACACAAGCCTTGAGAATGACATCACGATTGCCTCAGATGAGAATGCGATGGTGGCAGGACCGTTCACGTTGAACTCGACACTCACAGTTAATGGGACGTTTACAGTCGTATGAGCAAGATATATGTAGATGAGATTGCACCTAAGACGACAGGTGGCGGGATTATCATTGATGTACCAGTATTCAAAGCAGAAGGTAGTGATACTGATCAATCTATTTCTGCGGCTACTAGTACAAAACTTGAAATGCCTACAGTAGTGTTTGATACGCATGGCTACTATGATGCGGCTAATTATAGGTTTACTCCTAAGATTGCCGGGTACTACCAGTTCTACGGGAAGGTAAGATTTAAAAGTGGTTCTACGAAAACTGAATCCGTAGTGCTACATATTTATAAAAATGGCTCAAGTGCTGATGCGGCACAGTGGCAATTAGATTCAAGTACAGCAAAGTGGAATAACCCTGTGTTGACATTCCCGACAACTGTCATTTACGCCAATGGCACTACTGATTATTTTGAGCCGTTCATTTATTCAAATCAGGCAGGGACGGCTACAGATACTTCTAGTCAGGACTTGCGCTCACAGTTTGGCGGTCATTTGGTAAGGGGTGCGTAATGGCAAGTGAATTAGGCGTACAAACAATACAGCACACCAACGGGACGGATGCGCTGACGATCTCATCTACTGGCGATGTCACAATGCCTAACCGTAAGATTTACCATTGGCACGCTTATAGAGATGCAGGAGATGTGGGAGTCAATACCGATATCGTATTCGACAATGAAATCTCTGACTCTGACGGTATTTACGATAATACGACTGGCATTGTTACGATCCCTGTAACTGGTGTCTGGCAAATTAACTTTATTGGCATGTCATCAGATACTGCGGGTAATACTGGCATAGGGCTGTTTGATAAAGACAACAATCGGTATGACAAGATAGCCGTCAGGAATAGTAGCTCTTGGTACGGAAATATTAGTGGCTCTGTCGCACTGGCTCTTACATCAGGAGATACCATCAAATGGCGAGTAACACATGGAGCAATATATGGGCAAACAGGCAATCTTGTTCCTACGTTTAGCGGGTTCTTTGTAGGATAAGGAGAACAGGATGACAAGCGTATTAAAAGTAGACACCATCCAGAACTCCTCTGGTACGGATGCGATTGATATTACTAGCGGTGGTAGTACGTCTGTACGAATCCCATCGTTTATGGTGTCTGCGGCCAATTTAGATCAATCGTACACAGGAACTGATTCTGAAGTTGTACAGTTTGACAGCGTAGACCTAGATACAGAGAGTGCTTGGGACTCTACTAACTATAGGTACACCCCAAGCATTGCAGGATGGTATTCATTTGGTGGCTGTGTTCGTTTTTCAACTGGTCAAAACCATACATATATGGCTATAGAAATTGTAAAAAATGGAACAGACTATGGATCAACTGATGCGTGGATGACACAGTTTCAGATTGCTAGTGCTAACTTTAGTAATGGTAGTTACCCTGCAACCCCTGCGTTTATATACCTGAACGGCTCTACGGACTATGTAAATCTATGTTTCCGGTCTAGTCACAACTGCACATTATCTGATAATGCAAATATTCCTTCATGGTTCTGTGGACAACTAATTAAGGCGGGATCGTAACATGGCACTAACACGCATCAACAACAACAGTCTCTCTAACGTGACTAGCGCAGGGTTACCTAGTGGGTCTGTGTTGCAGGTGAAACAGGGCAAACTAACTACTAGGGAAGGTAACAGCACAACAACTTTTGCCTCTGTGGGCCTTAGCGCATCAATAACGCCAACGAGTACATCCAGTAAAATTTTAGTAATGGTAAGCGTCAACTCAATTAGCGCAAGTAATGGCACGGGTGTAATTATGAGACTGAAGCGTGGGTCTTCTACATACCCAATCAGTAATACTTCTGGCGGAACGGTAGATACAGATGACGGATTTTTCTGTGGTGGCGGTGCAATTACAAACTCGAATAGACAACGAGCCTCCGGAACTATTTCATTTTTAGATGAACCAAGTACTACATCATCAGTTACTTATGATGTTGAAATGAGATGCACTGACTCTAGTTCAACTGCGTACATTAACGGTCTTGATATTTCAGCGGGTAATGGTTCTGTATCAACAATAACACTCATGGAAATCGCAGGATAACCAATGGACATGATGGTTTGGAACATAGTTCTCACAGCCTTCTTAGGCTTAGTCGGTTGGTTTGCTGTCCGTCTCCACACTGAGTCAGACCGTTTAGCTATCCTACTCAACAAGACCCGTGAGGAAATCGTACAGTGTCAGCTAAACATCGCAGAGCAGTACGCACGTAAGGATGAAGTCGGTGCAGACTTTGAGCGTGTGATGAACAGACTAGACGCACTCGACGCTAAGATCGACAGACTGATAGAGACACGCACGTGATCTTTGAAGCCATTGCCGCTGTTAAGGTTGCTAATGATGCAATAGGTGCGGTAAAGGAACTCCTAGGTAATGTCCAGTCTATTGGACAAATAGGTGACCATCTTACAAAGATTACAGACGCTAAAGAGGAACTCAAGCAGAAAGCAGACGAAGGTGACCTAAGAGCCTTCATGCAACTTGAGGAGATTCAGAAGCAAGAGTACCAACTCAAGCAGATGATGATCTACCAAGGAAGGCCGGGACTCTGGGAGGATTACCAGAATTTTCAACGTACAAGAAAGCAGATAAGGGAAAATGAGATTAAACGAAAAGAGGCGGCCAAAGCTCACCGTAGAAGACAAATACGTGATTGGTGCATTGGTATTGCCGTCACTGTTGGCGTTCTCAGTGCTATTGGTCTTGTAGGTTACATCTTCTACTGGATATCAAAACAATGAAATGGGTACTGTTTGCAATCATTATACAGGCTGATGGCTACGGTGTTTTACCGCAAGGGCCATACTTAACAATGGATGATTGCTTTGAAGCACGTGAGGTGTTTATTAATACCGCACCAAAGCCTAAGATAAACTACGACGCTATCTGCATACCAACGGACAAAGGCGATGATATATGATTGGATTAGTCACAGCTATCACGAACTTGGCAGGTACATGGGTCAGTGCCAAGGCGGAGTCAACCAAAGCCACAGCAGAGGCCAAAGCCACAGCGTTGAAAACAGCGGCACAGTCCACAGCGGATTGGGAGCGCATCATGGCAGAGGCATCAAAGAACTCGTGGAAGGACGAGTGGCTCACCCTAGTGTTCAGCATACCCCTGATCTTGTGCTTTATACCTCAAGCGGTTGTGCATATACAAGCAGGGTTCACCGCATTGGCAACTTTGCCGACTTGGTATCATGAGATTCTCATGGTAATTGTACTGGCCTCATTCGGTGTCAAAGCCGGTAAAGGTCTAATGGAAATAGTAAGGAAATAAATATGCCAGCTAAAAAATCATACACAGGTGTTGCAGAAGTTAGAAAACTTATTCGTAAATTAGACAAACAGCTAGACGACATGGTTGCTCCAAAACTTGTAAAGCCTCGCACTACTAAGCGTCCGGGACGTAAATAACTATGATGTACGGAAAGAAAAAGCCTACAGCAAAGAAAGTATTTAAGACCTGTGCAGGTTGTAAGTCTAAAGCTAAGTGTAAAGCCGCAGGCAAGTGCATGAAGAGGGGTAAGTAATATGCCAAAGCAACCTAGTCGTAAAGTGCCTACAACAGATAATCAGTTAATGCAGATTGTTTGTAAAGGGTGTAAAACACCAAAGGCTTGTAAAGCACAAGATCGTTGTCGGTTAACCGGGCGTAGATTGGAGAAGCTCTAACATGGCAACCCCAACAAACAAGGCGTTGTACAACCGTGTGAAGGCTGAGGCTAAGAAGAAGTATAAGGTCTGGCCTTCAGCGTATGCATCTGGTTGGTTAACCAAGGAGTATAAGAAGCGTGGCGGGAAGTACAAGTAAGCCTAAAGGCGGTCTGACCAAATGGTTTAAAGAGGAATGGGTTGATCTGAAGACTGGTAAAGCCTGTGGACGCAAGTCAGCTTCAAAGTCTAAGAGGCCCTATCCCTCTTGCAGACCTAAGAAGGTAGCACAGAAGATGACAGCGGCTGAGAAGCGATCTAGTATCAAACGCAAAACATCGTCAAAGCCGATCAAGCATAAGGTCACCGCATCAGGCAAGAAGCGTAAGTGATTTGACATTTAACATATTTTCTGGTATAATACAATGGCTACAAAACGTTCCACTGGTAAAGCCCTAACAAGCACTTTAACAGACATTTACGAAGTACCTGATCACAGGTTGGCTGAGTGGGTGTTGGTGTACATCACAAACACGTCAGGCTCTAACGGTACGTATACGCTATCGTATTATGATGCATCTGAAAACGCTACGCTTGACATATTAAACGCTTACAGTATCTCTTCCAAAGAGTTCTTTCAGATCGGTGGTGAGTTCAATGAGTTTATCATCATGGAAGAAGGCGACAAGATTCAAGCCTCTGGTACTCAAGACGGAACTATACTCGTCTCTGTGATAGAACACAACACGAATAGGTAGTACAATGGCTGAGAAAGATCCAAGACTAAAGCGAGCAGGCGTAAGTGGTTTTAATAAACCTAAGCGCACTCCCAATCACCCTACCAAGTCACATGTTGTTGTAGCAAAGCAGGGTGATCAGATCAAGACTATCCGTTTCGGTCAGCAGGGCGTTAAAGGCGACAAAAAACCTACCGCTCGTCAAAAATCGTTCAAGGCTAGACACGCTAAGAACATCTCTAAAGGTAAAATGTCAGCGGCTTACTGGGCCGATAAGGTGAAATGGTAATGGCAATTCCAGCAGTATTAATTGCGGCAGGTGTACGATTTGTAGCAAGAAAAGGACTACGTGGTTTAAAAACTTTTATTCGTAGTCAGAAGGAAGGTAAAGGTTTATCTGGTAAAGAAATAGACGAGATAGCGGAAAAAGTCAGAGCGAAGGCAATCCCTGCTAAACGAGGTGGTAAAGAAGTTGGAGATTTTCCAAAGCTAGGAACTACGTCTACACGAACCGGACGGGCGATGGCACAAGAAGGGGCTAAAGCAGGAAGTAGAGGCAAGGTATCTACTAAAAAAGCTCTAATTGGCGCTGGTGCTGTGGCTACTGGCACAGGAGTTGGCGGATACATGGCTGGTGCAGGCGGTACAAAGAACCGTAAGAAAGCACAAGGTCAGCGTGTACAGCCTAAAGACTTCCCTAAGTACAAAGGTGATTCTCAATCAGCTAAGGCTTTCCGTGACATGTATCGCCAAGCTAAAAAGGCAGGATACAAGTCATTTACGTTTGAAGGCCGTAGATATAAAGTAGAAGATAAATGACATACCTAGACCTAGTCAACAACGTTCTGAAGCGGTTACGTGAGCGTACTGTTAACAGCGTTGACGAAACTTCATACTCTTCTTTGGTTGGTGTATTTATTAACGATGCAAAGTATGAAATCGAAAATGCGTGGAACTGGTCAGCATTACGTAAGACGCTGACGGCTACAACTGTTGCAGATACGTTTAACTACGAACTGAATGGTAGCCAAAACCGTGGTACAATCCTGAATGTCATCAACGATACAGATGACTTTTTCATGGAGTACAAAGCGGCAACAGAGCTAGATGGTTTGTTTTTGAATCAGACACCTGATACAGGATCGCCTCGCTATTACGGTTTTAATGGCATCTCAAGTGATGGTGACACTCAGGTTGATGTATATCCAATTCCTGACAAAGCCTACACTCTACGTTTTAACTTGATTGAGCGTACAGCCGATCTGAGCGCAGGTTCTGATACCTTGATAATCCCTGCACAGCCTGTCCAGATGCTTGCATACGCCAAAGCGATTGAAGAGCGTGGGGAAGATGGCGGCGTTGGTGCTTCATCTGCGTATGCCACTGCACAGCGTATGTTGAATGACGCTATCGCCTTTGATGCGGCGAAGCATCCTGAAGAGACAATCTGGTACACCGCATGAAGCCACTGAAGTCTGCCACCATTGCCGCACCGGGATTCTTTGGGTTGAACACTCAAGAGTCTGGTATCACTCTGAACTCAGGGTTTGCGTTAGAGGCTACAAACTGCATCATTGATAAGTTTGGACGGATCGGTAGCAGGAAAGGATGGACAAAAGTCAATGGTACAGCCTTCACTGGACAAGTACGCTCGATTGCTGAGTATACAAAGTCTGACGGTACGTTAGAGATCTTATATGCGGCTAACAATGGGCTATTCCGGTTAGAGTCAGACGGGACATCTACTGAGCTGACTGATGCAGACAGCACTGACATCACAATCACCGATGATGATTGGCAAATTATTCCCTATAACAATAAAGCGGTGTTTGTACAGCAGGGTCACACAATGGTGTACTATGATGGTACGAACGACAACTACAATGAGTTTAGTTCTGCGCCGGGGTCTACCTCGCCAAGTTGTGGCGCATCATGCTTCAACCGTGTATGGGTAGCTGACGATCATACTGTATACTGGTCTAAGATTCTAGAGCCTCAAAGCTTTTCAGGCACTGGCTCAGGCTTCATTAACATGAAAGAAATCTTTGGCGAAGACGACACAGTAACAGCGATTACCTCATACAACAATCGGTTGGTTATCTTTGGTAGACGCAACATCGCATTCTTTAGCGGTGCTGAAGACCCTACAGGTACAGGCTTTCAGATGTCAGATCACATTAAAGGCATCGGATGTATCGCCAGAGACTCTGTACAGAACGCTGGTACAGATGTAGTGTTTTTATCCGCCGATGGTGTACGAACAATCGGACGTACTATCCAAGAAGTATCTTCCCCAATCGGTGATGTATCTAAGAACGTACGAGATGAAGTGGTACAGTTTGTTGCAGGTGAGTCAGAGTTTAGAATCAAAGGTATCTTCTCACAAGAGAATGCTTTCTATCTATTAACTTTACCAGCCACTGGGTACACATATTGCTTTGACATGCGAGCGGCTTTACAAGATGGCTCACGCCGTGTCACCCGTTGGACTACAGTGCCTTCAGCGTATTGTGTTCGTAAAAACGAAGATCTGTTATTAGGGCATGACGGTTACGTAGCCAAGTATGACGGATTTTCAGATAACGGGGACACCTACCGTATTCTGTATTACACAAACTATTTTGACTTCGGTAACGCTACACTAGAAAGCATCCTGAAAAAGATTCGTCTGTCTATCTTAGGCTCAACAAACCAGAATTGTGCGTTGAAGTGGGCGTTTGATTACGATACAGACTATCGGTCTATTACATTTACATTGTCTGAAGGTATTACATCTGAATACAACGTTGATGAGTATTTCTCAGATGACGACACAGACAACGAAGCTGAATACTCTACAGGTACTGTACTTGACAATATCTCACTGAATATTGGGGGTAATGGAGCTGTAGTGCAGATAGGACTAGAGGCAGACATCACATCAGATGCACTGTCACTACAGAAACTAGATATCTTTGCTAAAGACGGGAAGATGATTTCATGAGTAACTATACAAAAGCTACAAACTTTGCAACGAAAGATACGTTGCCTGTTGGGGATGCTCAAAAGAAGGTTAAAGGGGCTGAAATTGATGACGAGTTTAACGCCATTGCAACGGCTGTAAACTCTAAAGCAGACACGAACTCTCCTACTCTAACAGGCACTCCAGCCGCCCCTACTGCTACAACAGCTACGAACACAACGCAGATTGCTACCACAGCTTTTGTACAGGCTCAGAAGGCTGATATGGCACTGACAGGTAACCCTACAGCTCCTACGCAGTCTACAGGCAACGACAGCACACGTATTGCCTCAACAGCTTTTGTACAGCAAGAGATTACAGCAAATGCTTACACACTACCTGCGGCTACAGGCTCAACACTAGGTGGTGTTAAGATGTCGTTGTCTGGTCAAACCTTAACGATTGCTACATCATAATGGCTATTGTATTTGACGGAACAACACTGAACTGGTACACGCATACCATTACGTTTGATGGTAGTACAGTCAGTAGTCCTAACGATCCCGGCACAGTTACCTTTGACGGTACAACCGTGCATGGACTAACAGGGTTTAGTTCTGAGACTACATTGTATAGTTTTGGTCTAGCTCCTGACAGTAGCAACTTTGAAAATACAATTGTACCTGCGTTAGCCTCAACATATGCAGAGGCGTTTCACTCACAAAGTTATACACAAGGGCCGGGGCAGGATAGTACATACACTGTGTATCTTAAAGAAGGTTATCGTATGGTAACGGATGACGGTACGTTTACTGGTACAGCATCACCGGGGACAGAAGTTCGTTTATTTGAGGGTAAAACTGTTACAGGTGTAAACACATCACATAATGGCGGTACATCTGTATCGCTACGTAGAGACAACGGAGTTTAACAATGAATTGGGGAGCATTAGCTGGAGGAGCTTTATCAGCGTTTGGCGCTTATAGAAGCTCTAAGGCACAACAGGCTGGTGTAGACCGCCAGATAGCGGCAGAGCGTGAAAACCGTGCGGCGGCAGAGAAAGCGGCTAGGTTCCGTGAAGTAGGCTTTACCAGCCCATACGGAGCAATGCGAACAACTGTTGACGCTGAAGGGCGTTTAACAGATGTTGGATTCGATCTTGACCCACGCTTCCAAGCTCGTGCAGAACGCTACGCAGGCTTGGGCGAGCAGATGCTAGGCGGTATCGATGTTGACCCAACAGCGGCGGCACAGGCTCGTATAGCTCGTATCAGTGAGCTTCGTCAGCCCGGTAGAGAGCTTGCACAAGAGCGGCTGTTCAGTGACCTAGCGGCTAAAGGCTTAACGGGCATCGGAGCTGATGTGGGCTACGGAGCGGCAGTAAATCCATATATGTTGGCGATGTCGCAGGCTCAAGAGGCTCAAGATGCCGCTACAGCCGCTGAGAGCTATGACTTAGCACGTAAGGACATTGTAAGTGACTTAGCATTAACTCGCTCTCTGTTCGGTGAAGAGCGGGATATCTACGGTCTTGGACGTTCTGAGATGGACTACGGCTTGTCACTGGCTGAACAGGAACGAGCGGCTAGGATGACAGCGGCAAGAGGATCTGCGGCATCTAATGCGGCTATCGCACGTATGCAAGGTCAGGCTGGTAACATCGCCGCAGGACGCTACGAAGCCCTGTTAGGCTCTTTAGGTCAGTTAGGTGGTAGAGCATACGATGCAGGGCTGTTTGGTGGTAGTATGTCTACTCCTTCGCCTAGTGACGTAGCGGCTACGCAACGATTTGGTTTGAGTCAGTACGGATTTTAAGGAACAAACATGGCAGAATCACAAATCTTAGGATTGTTCGCAAGCCCTCGTAGCGTTGAAGACGCTGTAAGGCAACAGATCCGTCAATCAGCTCCACAGTTTGAGAATGCCCCTAATCAGCGTCTGTTCAATGCAATTGCAGAAGCTGGGGCGGCCTTTGATCCTCGTGTACAGCAGGCTAGACAGCAACAGGAAGTTGCTCAAGGTGTTCAAGGCGAGTTCGGTACTTCTCAGTATTACCGTGATATGGCGGAGCAGTTTCGTCAGCGTGGTATGCTACAGTCTGCCATCGTAGCGGCTGATAAAGCCAAGCAAATCGACAAAGACATGATGGATGCCGCAAAGCTAAAATATGGTGCGATTAGTTTTGTGCAATATGGTAGTAAAGTACCAGAGATTCGCCGTCTGGTGATGCAGATTGAAATGACTAAAGACCCTGCCGCTAAGATTGCGTTAGAGCAACAGCTTACTGAGGTAATGAGACAAGGTACGCAGGAAGTTGCCGACAGGGAAGCGTTAGAGGCTGGTCAGGAAGAATCGGCGAAGCAAAAAGAAGCATCTAGATTTGCAACACGTGCAGACCTACAAGAGCGTTTTGAGAACGCTAACAGTAGGGCCTCTGCTATTCTTGGTATCATGAAGAATATCGGATCAGCGGTTGAAGCTGGAACCATCTACACAGGGCCTCTAGCTAAAGTACAATCTAACATGATGGCAATTGCTCAGACATTTGGTCTGACCAGTGCTGAAACAGATCGTATGATTGCTAATACTGAACGTGCTGAATCTATCATCGGTCAGGCACTCTTGGAGCAAATTAAGACGCTTGGTACTAACCCATCGAACGCTGACCGGGAGTTTTTGGCTAAAACCCTGCCTACAGTTCTGAACAGCCCTGAAGGTATTAAAAAGATTATTGAGTATATGCGTCTTAAAACGTTGGCCGCAAGGGCTGATGCACAAAATCGGTTAGAATACTTTAACACCCCGAATAAAGACGGATCACAGAAATTTGACATGTTGGGGTATGAATCAAAAGCTTTTGATGAGCTAAACGAGCTGTTCCGTAAGAACAACATCTCTGCTTCTACCGATCCGGACGAAAACTATGTACCGTACTCATTTGAAGTAGAGTCAAAGCACAAAGCGGATGACACTGTTTCTGAGGCTAACACGCAAACTGCTGAACAGGCTCTTGACGCAATTGATCAAAGCCCTGTATCTCAACAGGACTACGACAATACAAACGCTCTGCGTGATCAAATAGATCAAGGTCAACAGCAACCTACTGTAACAGCAGGAGTTACTGCACAGTCACAGCCTGACGGCTCAGAGCCTCCTATGGTTTCTACAACACCTCAAACTGAGCAAGGTCTTTCTTCCCGTATTGAGCAGATTGATAGAGACCTCAGCGTAGCCTCTGATCTATCTGGCCCAGAACGTCAAGCACTAGCAGACGAGCGTACCAGATTAGCTCAAGCTTACAATGGCATTGTTGACAAACGTAACAACGTGATTGATGCGATGGTTTTAGCGCAGATGCCGGGACTAATTCCTGAGTCTCAAAAACAACTACGCTTACAGGCCTTGCCACGAGAACGGAAGTTAATTATTGCTGAGAATATGTTAATTACTAAGTTCAACAAAGAAGGTAAACTAAGTCCTGCAGAGCAAACATTATATAAAGCAATCCGTGACGAGCTACAGAAATTAGGAGCTAGACAGTGACAGAAGCTGAATACCAAGAATTGATGGGGCTGTACGGCCCTCAGCGTGACAGTCAAAAGAAAAAGCAGATGGTAGAAAAGGCGGCTGTTGCAGGCTCTAGCATTACGGATGTTTTTGCGTCTGCCGCTAAAGAGATACTTGATGACGCTGGGCAGTATCTATCTACGACACCGTTTGGCCGTGGTGGTATGTTCGATGTCAGTAAGTATATTGATACACGCCCAGCTATCACAGGCTTACAGGCTCTACAAAGTGGTGTTGCAGGTCTGGCATCAACCCCAAGAGAAATTCCACGCCTTGCAGAAGCAGGGTATGAATACGCCACAGGACAAGATGTAGATTTTGATGTGTTGGCTGGTACAGGTCTTCCAACGTACCAAGAAGCAGGTCAGGCTATTAGTGGTGTCACAGGACTGCCTACAGAGCTAAGAGAAGATGCCAGTACAGCAGAGAAAGCGATGTACTACGGTATTGAATCATTGCCTATGTTTGGGGGTGGTGGACTGCGTAATCTTGCGATGCGTACCGCCCAAGGTTCTGCCGCAGGTTTTGGTGCTGAAGTAAATCCAGCGTTAGGTATGGCGATTGGTATGGCTCCTGAAGTTCCGTTAGCGCCAAGTATCCCCGGAGCAACTCGTAAAGGGTTCAAAGAAGCCCGTATTGATGCATTGGACTCTGACGCTCAGAAGATGGCAGAGCAGTCTTTATCAGACTTTGGGATTGAAGAAACCCGTGGACAGATCTTATACCGTCAAGCACTAGCAGAAACTAATCCACGCCGCAGAACAACAAAGCTTGCGGAGGCAGAGCGTGTGTTGGCGTTAGAGGAGGCTGGCCGCCGTGTTGATGCTCGTAAGCTTTCTCCCGGTGTTCGTTCTAATGTTGAGCTTTGGAAAGACGCTGACATCAAGCAAGCGAAGCAGGTAGAAACTGCGATGCGTAAGATTGTTGGGGTTGAAGAAGGACGTAAGAAGCCTGCAGAAGTGAGCCGTAGACTTGCTAAGATCTATAATGAATGGTCAAAGAAGCGAATGAAGGCGTTACGGGATGCTAACACGAAAGACTTTAATTCTCTTGATCCTTCGATTCGCTTTGACTTAGAGTTTCTTTTACCTGAGATTGACCTATTAATTGATAAATATGGACTTCGTACAAGAATCAATCAAGGCCCTGCAAACAGCATTCTTAAAATCCGTGAGCAGATTCTAAGTGAGAAAGGTAAACTTCGTAAGTTAAGCCCTAATGAGTATCAAAATATCTTGTCTGAGTTAGGTGATATTGCATGGTCAGGGCGTATTCCGGGTGTTGCTGATTTAGACCCAGGAATTGCAAAAATTGTTGCAGGACAAATGCAAGAAATCATGAAAAAAGGCTTAGACTCAATGGTTGAGGCTGGAGTTCAAGATTCTCAGAAACTGAAGGATGTACGAAATAGGGTTGCGGCTAGGTTTAAAGCTTTAGAGGACGAGACTAGCGGGCCTTTGATGGAGTTCTTTAAGTTTGACGCTTCTTCACGTACACCTTTGGAAGTTGTCGAAGCCTTAGAATACTCTGCAACAGATCCAGATAAGATCAAAATCTTTGCTAGTCTGGTACAACAAGAATACCCTTCTATTTGGCCAGAAGTTAAACAAGCTCTGTTTAATCGGGAGATGAGAAAACTATCAGACTCTGAAGGTAACTTGGACATTATTAAGCTACGTCAAGCAAAAGAAACCCTGTTAGAGAATGAACTATTATTCGGTGACGTTAGCGCCTCCCAAGGGCTAGAAGAGATGGATCGTCTATTCACTATGATGGAAGGCATCTTCAAACGTATTGATCCTGCTGATCTCTCTTCTGGGGATCTGTACAAGGCTATGAAGCTTGGTTCAGAGATTGGGGGATCGTTAGGCGGCCCTAAAGCACGTTACGTATCTGAAGCGGCTACAAAGCTTGCTATGCTCGCTAAAGGCGGAAGACTACCTGTAGAAGCGGCGGCAGAGTTTGCATCAAATCCGAAAGCCCGTCGAGTGATGGTTAAAATCTTGAAGGGTGATGCGGCTACGTTGACACCTGCAGAGATGGGCATCCTTAAAACATTGGTGCGGTTGGGTAAGATACAAACCTTTGCAGGATTGCCATCAATCTACTTTGCACGAGATGAAGATTCAAAGCAGAGTATGGAAGATGCCACTAAAGCTGTACAAGGAATGTTCAGCGGAACTAAAGAGTAAAAAAAAGCCCCCGAAGGGGCTAACACTCGCTGGAGAGCTAATCAAAAACCTCAAAGACATCCCCGATCATAATCTTAATAAAGGGGATGTTGATTACGAAGCCATCAAAGAAGTACACCTGTGCTTCATCAATGTCTTCGCCATCCTTCCATCCTAACACTGGTTGGGCTTGTACAGTCTCTGCAGACAACCCGAATACGTGGTGAAACCTAAATACTACCATCCCCAATCTTCTCCTTTTAATCCTTGTGCATTATAGTCTGTTACTCGCTTCTCAAAGAAATTAGAAATCGAGGAACCGCCCAGAAGCTCTTCCATCCACGGGAGAGGATTCTCTTTAACCTTCCAGTTCGTCTTGAGACCAAGTTGGAGTAGTCTGCGGTCTGCCAAGTAACGGATGTATTGTTTGACATCTGTCGCTGACAAACCTTCCAAGTCACCCATCTCATACGCAAGATCAATAACCTTGTCTTCCAACTTGACTGCAGTTCTAAACATCTCGTATATATCTTTCTTGAAATCATCATTAACCACTCGTGGGTGTTCTTCACAGAATGCCCTGAACAGCTTTGCCATCCCTTCAGCATGCTGTGATTCATCTCTAACAGACCATTCTACAACCGTACACATACCCGGCATCTTTCCCTGACGCTGATAGTTCAACAACATAGCAAAGGCGCTAAACAGGCTCATACCTTCATTCAGTACAGAACGTGCAATAGACATCGCTGTTCCTGCATGAGAATGTACGTCAATATCGGACATGAACTCCAGTTTTGCAGACATTTGCTGATACTCTAAGAACGCTGTGAACTCCTCTTCAGGAAGTCCAAGAGTGTCATTGAGTAGGGCATATGCTCGTTGGTGGATGAACTCACGTGAAGCAAAGGCTGTGAGCATGGCTCTGA
>ERZ869936.715-NODE-715-length-28525-cov-5.196277_pt1 | contig 28525 bp, 26 predicted proteins | sample MGYA00520876_ERZ869936 | MGnify/ENA primary metagenome ERZ869936 (study PRJEB32218, sample SAMN09650985) | biofilter metagenome | isolation source: enrty point of leading RO module | place: Saudi Arabia: Thuwal, RO plant located on Red Sea | collected 2016-02-17 ... | reverse complement strand
CGGCGCGCCGCGCGGGCGGCGCCAAGGTCGCGGGCTACGAGCCGAATGGCGGGTTCCTTCTGGGCTGGGACATGGGCGGCGGTCTGACGCCGCTCATGACGCGGGATTCGGCGTTGCCGATGCTGGCCGTGCTGGCCAGCAGCGCGGAAAGGGGCGTCGCCGTGTCGGGGCTTCTGGCCGACCTGCCGGAACGGCGGACGGCGACCGACCGGCTGAAGGACATTCCGCGCGAGAAGTCGCTGGCTTTGGTCGAGGACATTCTGGGTGGCGATCACGCGGTGCTGCCGGAGGGTCTGGGGCGGCTTACCCATGTGGACCGGACCGATGGCGCGCGGATGACGTTTTCCTCGGGGCGGATCGTGACAATCCGGCCCTCGGGGAACGCACCCGAGCTTCGCTGCTATGTCGAGGCGGAGAGCCAGGAGGCGGCGGATGCGCTTCTGGCCGATGCGCTGGCGCGGCTGAAGGCGGCGCTGGGCTGAGTTTCGCCGCACCTTCGGTGCGCCGATCCGCCGGGGGGCGCTGCCCCCCGAACCCCCCGGGATATTTTCGGGCCGATGAAGATCACGGACTTCGCGAGGGTCCGTAGAGGCGGGCCATGACCATGGGCGTCAGGTACATCGGGATCTGGTAGCAGCCGATGAAGATCAGGATCGGGTCGGTGACTTCGGGCGGGAGCGCCACGAGGAAGAGCGCGATATTGCGGTTTCCGGCCTGGATCGCGTAGCCCGCGATGCCCGTGACGCGCCAGGCGGCGAGTTGCAGGCCGAAGTTGACCGCGACCGAGAAGGCGAGCCAGAGCGCGACGGTCAGGGGCTCGGTCCGAAGCGCGGGGCCGAGGGCCGCCATCAGGCCGACGACCACGACGCCGAGGGTGATGGCGCTGGCGCCGTCGAGGGCGCGGAGGCGGTGGACATGGACCTCGGGGCGTATGATGCGGTTCAGAACGAAGCCGAGCGCCACGGCGGCGCCGATCACCGCGATCAGGCGCAGGGCCGCGGCGAGGACGGCGGTGGCCTGGCCCAGTTGCGGCAGCGCCCAGAGAACCGGCAGAACCGTCAGGGGAAAGAGAGCGGTCCCGAGGATCAGGACCCGCATCGGCGGCGCCGGGTCGTGACCCATGAGTGCCGTGAAGTTCGGGCTGCCCGTGACCGCGGGCGCCGAAAGCAGCAGGACCAGCGTCAGCGCCATGGTGACGGTGGCGAGGCCCGTCAACAGGACGACGGCGAGAGCGATGAGCGGCAGCGCGATCTGGTAGGCGGCGACGACGGCGAGGGTGGTGCGGGCTTCGATCAGGCTGCCGAGCGCGCGGCCGGATCCGATCCGCGCCGCGGAGAGGAACAGGAGAAGCGCCACGAGATGCGGCAGCCAGGGTTTGAGGACGGCCGCGAGGCCGGGCAGGGTCAGCCCGGCCAGAAGGCCCGCCACGAGGCACAGTTTCGCGTGGCGGGCGGCCAGTGCGAGGATCGGCAAGGGCGCCCTAGTTCCGTTGCCGGATGTTGTCGGGCAGCCAGGTGGCCAGTTCCGGGAAGGCGATCAGGACGAAGACCATCACGACCATGATCAGGAACATCGGGATCGCGGCGCGGGCGATGAAGTTCATCTCGTGGCTGGTCATGCCTTGCAGCACGAAGAGGTTGAAGCCGATGGGCGGTGTAATCTGGGCCATCTCGACCACGACGACGATGAAGATGCCGAACCAGATGATGTCGATGCCGGCCTCGCGGATCATCGGCTCGACCACGGCCATGGTGAGGACGACCGAGGAGATCCCGTCGAGAAACATGCCAAGGATGATGTAGAACACCAGCAGCGCCATCAGAAGCTCGAAGCGCGAAAGCTCCAGCGTTGCGATCAGGTCGGCCAGTCCGCGCGGCAGCCCGGTGAACCCCATCGAGAGCGAGAGAAAGGCCGCCCCCGCCAGGATCAGCGCGATCATGGCCGATGTGCGCACCGCGCCCATCAGGCTTTCGGTGAAGGTGGACCAGTTGAGCGATCCTTGCGTTGCCGCCAGCACCATCGAGCCGATGACGCCGAAGGCGGCGGCCTCGGTGGCGGTGGCGTAGCCCAGGTACATCGAGCCGATCACGACCAGGATCAGGCAGATCACCGGGATCAGGAAGCGCGAATTGCTGAGCTTTTCGGCGAAGGTCATGGGCGGTTCGGGCGAGGGCGAGAAATCCCTGGAAACCTTCGACATGATCGCGACATAGGCCATGAACATCCCCGCCAGGACGAGGCCGGGAAAGATGCCCGCCATGAAGAGCTTTGTGATCGACTCGTTGATCGTGACGCCGTAGACGATCAGCGTCAGCGAAGGCGGGATCATCAGGCCCAGCGTGGCCGCGCCCGCCAGCGTGCCGATGACCATGGTCTCGGGGTACTGGCGTTTCCTGAGTTCGGGGATCGACATCTTCCCGACCGTGGTCAGGGTCGCGGCGCTTGAGCCCGAGACGGCGGCGAAGACTGTGCAGCCGACGATGTTGGTGTGGACAAGGCCGCCGGGCAGGCGCGCGAGCCAGGGCGAGAGCCCGCGGAACATGTCCTCGGACAATCGGGTGCGGTAGAGGACCTCGCCCATCCATATGAACAGGGGCAGCGCGGTCAGCGTCCATGAGGACGAGGCCCCCCAGATGCGGGTGATCATCGCGTCGCCCGGCGGGCGTGCGGTGAACATCTCCATGCCGACGAAGGCCACGCCCATCAGCGCGAGGCCGACCCAGACGCCGGAGCCGAGAAGGAAGAACAGGACGAAGAGGAAGATCGCGATGGGGGCGAGTTGTTCCATGGCGCCTACTCCGCGTGGCTTTGATCGACGAGATCGGCGCGGATCCCGTGGCTGCCGAGGAAGATCAGGCGCACGAGGTGATCCCAGAACGCGATGGCCAGAAGGATCGCACCGACGGCCATGGAGATCTGCGGTATCCAGATCGGCGTCTTGTCGAGGCCCTGGCTGATCTCGTTCCAGCGCCACGAGATGTAGGTGCCCTTGACCGCGTACCAGGCGAAATAGGTGGCGATGACAGTGCCGATGGCGAAGCAGAAGGTTTCGCCCCAGCGCCGTTTGGAGCCAAGCGCGTTCAGGACAAGGGAGACGCGGATGTGCGCGCCGTGGTTCAGCGCGTAGGCGAAAGCGAAGAACGAGGCCGCGGCCATGCAGTAGCCCGCGTAGTCGGTCGCTCCTGGAAAGACCTGTCCGGTCCAGCGCGCGAGCATCTGAAGGACGATGATCGCGAGGATCGCGATCAGGAACAGCGAGGCGATGACGCCGCCGATCAGGTAGAGCGTGTCGAGAAAGCGCCTCAGCGCGCGCGCAGCCGCCATGTGTTCTGTCCCTCGTTTTATCTGATGTGCCCGGGCCGGGCGCGGGTTCCTATGGCGGACCTCACGCACGTCCGGCCCGGGCTTTGTCGATCAGTTGCCGGCCTTGTAGGCGTCGACGATCTCCTTGCCCGCGTCACCGGCGACCGCCAGCCATTCTTCGGTCATGGTGGCGCCGATCTCCTTGAGCTGACCCATCAGGGTGTCGCTTGCGGGCTCGACCGACATGCCGCCCTCCTTCAGGCCGTTCAGCGTGAACTCGGTGTATTCTTTCGACCGGGCCAGACCCTCTTCGGCGGCCGCGGCGGCGCAGTCGTTCATCACCGCCTTGGTGGCGTCGTCGAGGCTGTTCCAGGCGTCGAGGTTCACGAAGACCGCATTACGGCGCAGCCAGGCGTCGACGATGTAGAAGTGGTTCAGATGCTCCCACACCTTGCGGTCGTATCCCGTCGCGCCGGAGGAGATCATCGAGTCGGCGACACCGGTGGCGAAGGCCTGGCTGATCTCGGCGGCTTCGATCTGAACGGGCAGCATTCCGGTCAGTTCGGCAAGGCGCGCGGTGGCGGTGGAATAGGAGCGGAACTTGACGCCCTTCATGTCGTCGACCGATTCCACCGGGTCGCGGAAATACAGGCCCTGCGGCGGCCACGGCACCGAATAGAGGTAGTGCAGGTTGTCCTCGTGCAGGGCCTCGGTGACCTTGGGACCGGCGATGTCCCAGAGTTTCTCGTGCTCGTCGAAGGACGAGACGAGGAACGGGATCGAATCGACGCCGTAAAGCGGGTTCTCGTTCTCGTGCGCCGAAAGCAGCCGCTCGCCGATATTGGCCTGACCGGTCTGGACCGCGCGCTTGATCTCGTTGCCCGGGAAGAGCGAGCCCGAGGGATGTGTCACGATCTCGAGGGTTCCGCTGGCACCGTCGGTCACGCATTGCGCGAAATTCGCGCCGACCTCGGAGTGGAAGTTGGTTGCCGCGTAGGCCATCGGCATGTCCCAGGTCTCGGCCGAGGCCGCGGTGGCGGCCAGCGCGATGGCGCTTGTGGCCAGCAAGGTCTTCATCTGTTTCATCATGGTCTCCCGGTTGGTTTGGTTTTGGTGTCAGGCACGCCGGAAGCGTGCAGGCGAATAGGGCGTCAGGTCAATGTTCGGCTGACGTCCAGAGATGAGTTGCGACAGAAGCCGCCCGGTTTTCGGGCCGCCCGTCAGCCCGACGTGGTCATGGCCGAAGCCGAACCAGGCGCCTTTCAAGTCCGGCGCCGCGCCGATCAGGGGGATCGAATCGGCGACCGAGGGGCGGTGGCCCATCCATTCGACGGTGTCCTTCCAGGTGATGCCGGGGATCGCGGCGCGGATGTTCCGTTCGAGCAGCTTGAAGGGCGCGCGGCTGGGCGGCGCGTCGAGACCGCCGAATTCGACGATGCCCGCCAGGCGCAGGCGGCCGTCCATCGGGGTGGCGACGAACTTGCCCGACGCCACCATGACGGCGTTCCGTGGCATGATCGACGGCTCCCACAATTCCAGATGATAGCCGCGTTCCGATTCGATCGGCACGTCGATGCCCAGCTTGCGCGCCAGCGGGCCGGACCAGACGCCGGTCGCAAGAACGACATCGTCGCAGTCCAGCGTCTCGCCGCCGATGCGGACGCCGGTCGTTCGATCGCCCTCGCGGGCGATGTCGGTGACCTCGCCGATCCGCAGCGCCGCGCCCAAGGACTGCGCGTGGGCCGCCAAATCCTTGACGTAGCGACCGGGGTCGGTGATCCGCCCGTGGTTGCCGAAGCGTGCGCCGAATCTCAGGTCCGGGCCGAAGGCGGGTTCATGGGCCTGCCACGCCGTGCCCTCCAGCTCGTCCCATTCGAAGCCGTGGGCCTTTCGGATCGACCAGCCGAAGGCGTCGGCCTCGTAATGCGCGCGGTCGCGGTAGACGTAGATGTAGTCGCAGGGCGTGATCCATTTCTCGGCCCCCGTGCCATGGGCCAGCGCCTGATGGTCGGCCAGGCTGTCGCCGATGATCGGTGCCAGCGCGGCGGCGCGGCGGCGGACGGCCTCGGCGTTGGCCTGACGCAGGTAGCGCATCAGCCAGGGCGCGAGTTTCGGCAGGTAGGACCAGCGCAGGAACAGGGGCTGGTTCGGATCGAACAGCATGCGCGGGGCCTTTCTCAGAAGGCCGGGCACGGTGACGGGGACGATCGAGCAGCAGGCCAGCACGCCGCCGTTGCCGTGGCTGGTGCCCTCGGCGGGGCCTTTCCTGTCTATAAGCGTGACGCGGTGGCCATCGCGCAAGAGCCAGATCGCGGTCGAGACGCCGACGATTCCGGCACCGATCACGGCGACATGGCGTCGGGTCTCAGGCGGCTGCGGCATTCTGGCCTCGGTTCAGGGTGTGGCGGGCGATGGCGTCGGGGTCGGGCGCGATGCCGAGGCCCGGTGCGTCGGGGACGACGACGTGGCCGTCCCGGACCGGGAAGGGGGCCGACAGGATGTCTTCGGCCAGGAAATAGCTGGCCTGATAGAACTCGCAGCCAAGCGTGATCTGTGGCGTCGCCGCGATCATGTGCGCGCCCGCCAGATGGGCCAGACCTGCTTCGAACATGTCTCCGCCATAGGCCAGGAGGCCTGCATCGGCCGCCATCCGCGCGACCTGCTGCGCGCGGGTCGGGCCGCCGGATTTCATGATCTTGACCGAGACGCCGTCGCAGATGCCTTCACGGATCGCGCGGGCCATGTCCTCGGGACCGAAGACGGATTCGTCGGCCAGAAGGGGGATATCGGTGAGGCCGCGCAGATGCGCCATCAGGTCGAAATGGTGGGCGCGGACGGGCTGTTCGATGAAGTCGGGCCGGAAGGCGGCGACGTCGAGGACGCGCGCTTTGGCCTCGTCCGGGTGGAGGCCCTGGTTGAAATCGACGCGGACGCGGAGTGACGGATAGTCGCGGCGAATGCGCTCGAGGCGCATGATGTCGAAGGCGGCGTCGCGGAAGCCGGTCTTCAGCTTGACGATGCTTACTCCATCGTGAACGAGACGGTCCAGAAGTCTGATGTCATTGGCGAAATCGGGGTCCGCGATCGAGACCGAGAGAGGGATTGGCGCAGGGTCGCTGCCGCCGAGAACGCGCCAGACCGGCTGGCCGGTCAGGCGGCCTTCGAGATCCAGAAGCGCGGTTTCCAGCGCGGCCTTGGCCTCGGTGCAGTGGGCGATGGCATAGAGCGCGTCGGCCATGATCGCGGCACGGTCCCCGACCGCGCGGCCCGTGACGAGGGGGCGCAGATAACGGTCGAGCGCGGCGAAGCTGGCCTCGGGCGATCCGGTGAAGACCGACCACGGCGACGCCTCGCCCCAGCCCTCGGTGCCATCCTCGGTGGTCAGGCGCAGAACCACGATCTCGCACGCGCCCTCCACCGAGCCGATCCCGTGGTCGCGGCGCGAGGTGACGGGCAGCGAGAGGTGCCAGACATCATAGCGCGTGATCGGCTGATCGAGGTCGCTCAAGTGGATGTTCCCCGGTGGTCCCGAATACCACCTTGACGGAAACGGACCATCATTTCTAATACGAATATTTTGCAATTACATAAGAATTTATGATGTATTGTCGAAATGGCTCCGCGATTCCGGCAGTATCAGGCATTTCACGCCATCATCGAGACGGGCACCGTGACGGCGGCCGCCGAGGCGCTGGGCATTTCGCAGCCGGGCATCAGCAACCTGATCGCCGAGTTGGAGCGGCAGACCAAGCTGAAACTGTTCGAGCGCCAGCGCGGGCGGCTGATCCCGACGCCCGAGGCGGCGGTGCTGTTTCAGGAGGTGGATACCGTCGTGCGGGGTCTGGATCATGTCACGCAGGCGGTGGTGGATTTGCAGAACCAGAAGGCGGGTCAGTTGCAGGTGGCGACCAGCCACGCCATGGCCTTCGGCTTCATGCCCGGCGTGATCGCCGATTTCCTGAAGGGGCGGCCGAACCTGACCATCGCGTTCCAGTCGCAGTACTCCTCGAAGATCCAGGAGTGGGTGGCGGCCGGGCTGTTCGAGATCGGAATCTGCGAAGTGCCATTGCGTCATGACGGGCTGGACCGGCACGATATTTCGTTTGCCGTTCAATGCGTTCTGCCGGAACGCTCGCCGCTTGCGCAGCACGACATCCTGACGCCGGAGATGCTGTCGGACGAGCCTTTCATCGTGATGGGGGCCGATCACATGGTGACGGCGCGCACGCGCGAGGCGTTTCAGGCCGCAGGCGCCCGGCTGCGCATCCGGGGGCATACGGACCTGTTCCGGAACGCGCTGAACCTGGTCAAGGAGGGGCTGGGCGTGGCGCTGGTCGATCCCTTCACGCTTCTGTCCGATGACGGCAAGGGATATGTCGCGCGGCCCTTCGACCCGGCGATCTCGCTCGACATGATCATCGTCACCGCGCGCGGACGGCCCCTGTCCGCGGTGGGGCGCGAGTTTCTGGAGGATGTCGAAGGGCGGTTGCGCGCCATCGGACAGAAGTCGGAGGCTTGACGCGGCCGCTGTTCGCGATCTTGTGGTGGAACGGCGGCAAGGTCGTAGGAGGGACGTGGCGATGAAGGTCACCGGCGGCAAGGCGATTTACGGGGCATCGGTGGGCATCCTGATGCTGGAGGCCCGGTTTCCGCGCGTGCCCGGAGACATGGGGCATGCGGGCACTTGGGATTTCCCGGTCCTTTATCGCGTGGTGCGCGACGCCTCGCCAGACCGGGTGGTGCGGAAGGGGGCCGAGGGGCTGTTGCCGGCCTTCATCCAGGCGGCCCGGTCGCTCGAGGCGGACGGGGTCGACGGGATCACCACCAATTGCGGATTCCTGGCGCTGTTTCAGAAGGAGTTGTCCGAGGCCGTGCGCGTTCCAGTCCTGACCTCGTCGCTGATGCAGGTGCGCGCGGTCAACGCTCTGCTGCCACCGGGCAAGGTGGCGGGCGTCCTGACGATCTCGGGGTCCACGTTGACGGCCGAGCATCTGGAGAAGGCGGGCGTGCCGCAGGAGACGCCCATCGGCACGACCGAGGGCGGGGCCCATTTCACCCAGGCGATCCTGGGCGATGCGCTGGAGTTGGACCTGGCGTTGTCGGAGGCCGACAATGTCGCCGCCGCCACCGCCATGGTCGAGGCGCATCCCGAAATGGGGGCCATTGTTCTGGAATGCACGAACATGACGCCCTATGCGGCAGCGATCCGAAAGGCAACGGGTTTGCCTGTTTTTTCAGTGCTTTCGCTGGTGAAGTGGTTTCAGTCCAGCCTGTCGCCGCAATGGTTTCAGCGGGATTTTTGAACGACGTTCAGTTTTTTCTTGAGTGGGCGTGGATCTTGATGTACGCGTAAATGAACAATGTTCAAATTATGTGAGTCGCATCATGCCCCACGTCGTCGATACGAACCAACTGGTTGCCGAAAACATCCTGACCGAGGCGCAGGCCGCCGAGATCGCCCGCCGCTCGCGCGAGACGATGGTTTCGCTGGTTGTCAACGCCGTGCTTTGCATCGGCATCGTGGCGGCCACGCTGGGACTGGTCTTCTGGCTGGCGGACGCTCTGTCCGTGGCGGTGGCCGGTGCGGTCTTTGTCGGGGCCGGAGCGCTGGTGCTGACCAGGGGCGGGCATCTTTACCGGATGCTGGGCAACGCCGCGGCGCTTGTGGGCGCCGGCATGCTGGTGGCGGGCGGCGGCATCGAACTGGTGGACAAGCTGAGGGACACGGCGGGATGGATCATGCTGGTCCTCGGTGCGGGTCTGGCGGCGGGGGCCTATGTGGTGTTCGATCGGACGACGGTTCTGCGTTTCGCGTCCGGCTCTGTCCTGCTGATGGGCGTGGCGCTGCACCTTTGGGGGCTGGGCCTGGCCGCGGAAGGTCTGACCGGCCTGCCGCGGGCGGTACTGCTTGCATATGCCGCGGCACTGATCGCAGGCACGGGTTGGCTTCTGGACGTGCGCTTCGTCACCGCGCTGGCCATCGTGCCCTTCGCACAGATGCTCGACACCGGGACAGGCTATTTTCACGCCGCGTATTTCTTCTATTCGCCGGAACCGACGCTGACGATCCTACAGATGGCGGCGCTGATCGGGGCGGGTGTTTGGGTGATGTCGCATGCGGGCGACCGCGTGGGTCGCCATGCGGGGATCCTCGCCATCATGGCCGCCGCCGTAGGCAACCTGGCGTTCCTCGTGGGATCGCTCTGGGGCGACGTGGTGGGCGCGCACCTGTTCAGCGGGCGGCCGACATGGCAGAACGGCATGGACTGGAGCGACTACCACGCCGCCGTCGAGGCCTGGGAGGCGCAGTTCGTTCATATCTCCGAGCACGTCTTCACCGTGGCCTGGGCGATACTGCTGGCGGCGGGCGCCTTCTGGGCCGCGCATGCCAACCGTCGGGGTCTGTTCAACGCCGCGATGACCTTTGCCGCGATCCATGCCTATACCCAGTTGTTCGAGACCATGTCGGACGAACCGCTGGCCTGGGCGCTGGGCGGCCTGGCGGCGATCCCGCTGGCCTGGGGCATGTGGAGGCTGAACGCCTGGCTGGCGACGCGGGGTGACGGGAACGGACCGCAAGGTGCCGTGTCCTGACCTTGACTTGGCGGCGCACCGGGCGTAGCCGGGAAGGGCTTTGGTTTCGTCCCGGTTTCAGCCGGGGCGGTGAAAATGGGAACGCGGTAAGGAGACTTCCAAATCCGCGGCTGCCCCCGCAACTGTAGGCGGAGAGTGACGGCTGAACATGCCACTGGACCCAGACGGTTCGGGAAGGCCAGCCCAGCGATGACCCGCAAGCCAGGAGACCTGCCAAGGCTGTCACCCGGTTCTTCCTCGGGGTGAGGGACGAACGGCGGATTCCGCAGTGGTGATTGAGCCGTCTGCGGAAAGATCCTCTTTCCAATGACTTGAGTGGGGCGATGGCGGGTTTCCGTCATTCGAAAAGATTGGAACGGGGATCATGAAGACCAGATCCAGACTACTTGTGACGGCGGCGCTGGTGCTGCCGCAGACCGCGTTCGCGCAAGGCGTGATCGAACTGGACGAAGCGCTTGTCACATCGGGGCTGATCCCGGTGGAAGTGAACGAAACCGGTGCCACGGTGGAGATACTGGACGGCGAGGACATCGCCGAGGGCGCCGCCACGCTGGACGATACGCTGGAGCGCCTGCCGGGCGTCACGGTCACGCGGACTGGCACGCCGGGGGCGAACGCCGACGTGCGCATCCGGGGCCTGCCGCAGCGCTATACCGGCGTGACCATCGACGGGATCGACGTGATCGACCCCTCGGCGCCGCAGGCGGCGCTGAACTTCGGCACGATGACCCGCGCGCTGGCCGACCGGATCGAGGTCGCCAAGGGCACGCAGACCGCCGTCTACGGCTCGGACGCCATCGCGGGAACCGTGAACATCACCAGTTGGCGGCCTTCGCAGCAGGGCCTCAGTTGGGGCGGACAGGCCGAGGCCGGCAGCTTCGGCTGGGTCTCGTCCGTGTTTCACCTGGGCTATCTGGACGACCGGGGCGAGGCGGCGCTGACACTGGGCGCGGCGCGGTCCGACGGCTATTCGGCGCGGCCCGGCAATACCGAGGCGGACGGGTTCAAGCAGACCTCGCTGTCTTTCCGGCTGTCGCGGAATGTGACCGACACGGTGACACTGGGCGTCAACGGCTTCTGGGCCGATAGCGAAGTCGAGGACGACGACGCCGATACCGATCCGACCGGCATCTATTACGAGGAAAAGACCGGACTGCGCGCCTTTGCCCTGATCGAGGGCGATCGGATCGACCACGAGATCTCGGCCTCGCGCTACGTGATCGACCGAGAGGATCCGACCGGGTTCTCGCGGGTGTTTGAGGGCACGCGGACCGAAGTGGACTATCTGGGCATTACCGACCTGTCGGCGAACGCCACGCTGGCCTTCGGCGCGGATTGGGTCGAGGAAGGCTCGGACATCGACGGCGCGGCGGCCGAGGCCGACAACTGGGCGATCTTCGGCGAGGTGCAGTATGCCCTGTCGGACCGTGCCGACCTGTCGCTCTCGCTGCGCCATGACGTGCATTCCGATTTCGACGACGCGACGACAGGGCGGCTGGCTCTGGCCTATCGGCTGAGCGACCGGACCACGCTGAAGGGCGTGATCGGCACCGGCTTCCGCGCGCCGTCCTTGTACGAACGGTTCGGCCCCTTCGGCAATGCCGCGCTGGAGCCGGAGGAAAGCCGGTCGCTGGAATTCGGCATCGCCCATGACGGCGGCACATGGACGGTCGAGGCCACGGCCTTCCGCACCGAGATCGACAACCTGATCGGCTTCGGCGCGGCGACCTACATCCAGACGCCGGGCGAGACGGTTGCGGACGGCTTCGAATTGTCGGGCGAGATTGACCTGGGCCGCGTCGCTCTGTTCGGCGCCTATACCTATACCGACAGCGAGGGTCCGACCGGACGGTCGCTGCGGGTCCCGCGCCATGACCTCGTTCTGGGGGCCGAGGCCGAGATATCGGATCGGATGACGGGCGCGGTCTCGGTGCGGCATGTGGCCGACCGGCTGGACATCAACGGAGCTTTCGCGACCGTCGCGGCCCCGGATTACACGGTGGCCGATGCACAGGTGACCTATGCGCTTCAGGACGGGATGGACCTTTATGTGCGTGTCGAGAACCTGTTCGACGAGGACTATCAGGAGGTTCTGACCTACACCTCTCCGGGCCGGTCGGTCTTTGTCGGGCTGAATGCGGCGTTCTGAAGCCCTTGCGTACTGCGTCGCGCTGGTTGTCTCCGGCGCGGCGCAGGCGGACGCGCCTATGCGCGTCGTCACGATGAACCACTGCGCCGATCAGTATGCACTGCTTCTGGGCGCGCCGGGGCAGGTCGTGTCGGTCAGCCATATCGCAGTCGATCCGAACCTGTCCGCCATGGTCGACGAGGCGCGAAAGGTCGGACAGAACCGGGGCGGGGCCGAGGAGATCTATCGCCTTCGGCCCGATCTGGTGCTGGCCAGCGCCTGGTCGAACCCGCTGGCGGTTGGCATGCTGGAAGATCTGGGTATCCGCGTTGCGCGCGTGGACGGGGTGACGCGTCTGGCGGACATCCCGGACCGCCTGCGCGAGGTCGGCGCGCTTCTTGGGCGCGATGAGGCGGCAGAGCGCATGGCGGGGGAGGTCGAGGCGCGCCTGGCGGCGCTGCCGGTCGCCGATCGGGACCGCCCGGAGGCAGCGTTCTTTCACGCAGGCGGGTATTCCTTGGGCGAGGGGACGCTGGCCGACGATATCCTGGCGCATGCGGGCTACGACAACCTGGCCAGTCGGGTCGGCCGCACCGACGGCGGCTATATCCCGGTCGAGGTGCTGCTGATGAACCGGCCCGATCTCCTGATCACGTCCGGCCTCTATCCGGGTTCGAGCCAGGCGGAGGCGCTGATGGATCATCCGGCCATCGCCGGCATTCCACGGATCGAAAGCTCCGCGGCCTGGAGTTGCGGACTGCCCGCCACGCTGGACGCGGTGGAGACGCTGATCGGGATGCGGAGGCCGCCTTCCGAATGAGGCGTTGCGCCGCGCGGTGCGCGTCGCGACGCGGGGGACGCTGTCCCCGCGCCCCCTCGAGTATTTCGCGGTCGATGGAGGTGTCAGGAGGCCGCCTGCATCAGGCCGTCCGATTTGAGCCGGTCGTGGGTCATGTCCAGCGTCTTCCATGCGCGCTCGATCAGGACGTCGATCTCGTCGGTGGTCATGACAAGCGGCGGCGCGATGATCATGCGGTCGTAGACATGCCGCATGATCAGGTTGTTGCCGAAGGAGAACTCGCGGCAGATGTATCCCACGGTGCCGGGATCGGCGGCGAAACGCGCGCGGCTTTCCTTGTGAGGCGTCAGTGCGAGCGATCCCATCATGCCGACGATCTTCGCCTCGCCCACCAGCGGGTGCTCGGTCAGGGCTTCCCATTTCTCCTTGAGGTGGGGGCCGGCCACGTCGCGCACATGCTCGACGATCTTTTCGTCCTGAAGGATGCGGATGTTCTCCAGCGCCACGGCACAGGCGACCGGGTGGCCGGAATAGGTGTAGCCGTGATTGAATTCGTCCGCGCCGATGACGCCCGCGACCTCGTCCGAGACAACCGACGCGCCGATCGGCTGATAGCCCGAGGACATGCCCTTGGCGATGGTGATGATGTCGGGCTTTACGCCGATGGTCTCGTGCCCGAACCAGTTGCCGGTGCGCCCGAAGCCAGTAATCACCTCGTCGACGATCAGAAGAATTTCGTACTGGTCGCAGATGCGCTGGATCTCGGGCCAGTAGCTGTCTGGCGGCACGATCACGCCGCCCGCGCCCTGGAGCGGCTCGGCGATGAAGGCGGCGACCCGGTCTTCGCCCAACTCGCGGATCTTGTCCTCGAGTTCGCGGGCGCGGGCCAGGCCGAAGTCATGCGGAGACATCTCGCCGCCTTCGGACCACCAGTTCGGCTGGTTGATGTGGTGGATGTCCGGGATCGGCAGCGAGCCCTGCTGGTGCATGGGAACCATGCCGCCCAGCGAGGCGCCGGCGACGGTCGAGCCGTGATAGGCGTTCTTTCGGCTGATCACGACATTCTTGGTCGGCTTGCCCTTGAGTGACCAGTAGTGGCGCACCATCCGCAGGTTGGTATCGTTGGCGTCCGAGCCGCCGGAGGCGAAGAAGACGTGGTTCAGGTCGCCGGGCACGACTTCGGCCAGTTTCGCCGCAAGCTGGATCGCGGGGACATGGGTGGTCTGGAAGAACGTGTTGTAGAACGGCAGTTCCTGCATCTGGCGCGCGGCGACCTCGGCCAGTTCGCGGCGCCCGTAGCCGATGTTGACGCACCAGAGCCCGGCCATGCCGTCGAGGATGCGTTCGCCTTCGCTGTCGGTCAGCCAGACGCCCGAGGCGCGGGTGATCACGCGCGCGCCCTTCCTGGCCAGGCCGTCGGCCTGCGTGAAGGGGTGCATGTGATGAGCCGCGTCAAGTGCCTGAAGTTCGGCGGTGGGCGAGTTCGTGGAGATCACGGTCATCTTGAGCATCCCTGGCTAGAAGGCGTTGCGCCAAATATGATCAAATTCCGGGTCGGGTCAATCGGGGTCCGTTCAGGACGACAGCGTCAGGCGCACCTGTCCCAGGCCCTGGCGGATATCGTCGGCGATGGCGCGCGCGGCACGGGGGCCGTCGCCTTCGCGGAGCGCGCGGAGCGCCTCGGCACGCTTGTCGGGCAGGTTGGCGGTGGCGTAACGGCCGCAGACGATCCTGAGCGACGGGCCGACCTGAAGCCAGAGGGACAGGGCGATCTTGCGGAGCACCTCGGCCTCGGCCTGTTCGTAAAGCCGGAAGTGGAAGCGATAGTTGAATTCGAGGTAGCGTTCGATGTCGCCGCTGGCGATGGCGGTGTCGACCTCGGCGTCGAAGGCGGTCAGGTCCGCGAGGCACGCGTCGGTCATGTGCCGGGCCGCCAGTTCGGTCAGGCGCGGTTCGACGGCAAGGCGGGCGAAGGCGATTTCCTCAAGCGTGCCGCGGGTGATCTCGGGGATCTTCACGCGCCGGTTGCCGCCGGCCTCCAGCGCGCCCTCGGCGGTCAGGCGGCGGATCGCCTCGCGCACCGGTGTCATGCCGGCGCCGATCAATTCGGCGAGACCCTGTATCGTTACCGCTTGCCCCGGCACCAGAGTTCCGAAAAGGATCATGTTGCGAATCCGCTGGTAGACGCCAAGATGCTCGGGCAGTTTGATGATTTTCGTGCTCAACAATCGGGCTCCGGGCAAGTCGTGTGCGTGATGGCCGGGCGAGGACGCGCCCGATTGCAGGAATCGCTTGTATAATCCCCTTCATTTGATCAAATATCGAGCCATGTTCCAACGGGAGAATGGAAATGACTGCTAGAATTCTGCCTCTTGCGGCCATCGCCGGCCTTATGGCCAGCGCGGCGATCGCCGAGGAAGTGCGCGTCTACAACTGGTCGGACTATATCGACGAGGAGCTTCTGACGAAGTTCGAGGAAGAGACCGGGATCGACCTGATCTACGACGTGTTCGACTCGAACGAGGTTCTGGAGACCAAGATGCTGGCCGGCGGTTCCGGCTATGACGTCGTGGTGCCGTCGGGCACCTTCCTGCAACGCCAGATTCAGGCGGGGGCGTTCCAGAAACTCGACAAGTCCAAGCTGCCCAACATCGACAACATGTGGGAGGTCGTGCAGGACCGGACCGAGCAATACGCTCCGGGCAACGAAGACTCGATCAACTAAATATGGGGCACGACCGGCATCGGCGCGAACGTCGGCAAGGTGACCGAAGCGCTGGGCGAGGATGCACCGCTTGACAGCCTGGAACTGGTCTTCAACCCCGAGAACATGGAAAAGCTGGCCGAGTGCGGCGTGCATTTCCTGGATGCTCCGGCCGAGATGATTCCGATGGCGCTGAAATACCTGGGCGAGGACCCGAACAGCCACGACCCGGACGTCATCGCGAAGGCCGAAGAGGTCTTCATGGCGGTGCGGCCCTATATCCAGAAGTTCCACTCGTCCGAGTACATCAACGCGCTGGCGAACGGCGACATCTGCGTCGCGGTCGGCTGGTCGGGCGACATTCTTCAGGCCCGCGACCGCGCGGCCGAGGCCGAGAACGGCAACGAAATCGTCTATCACGCGCCGAAGGAAGGGGCGCAGATGTGGTTCGACCAGATGGCGATCCCGACCGACGCGCCGAACCCCGAGGCCGCGCATGTGTTCCTGAATTTCATCATGGACGCCGAGAACATGGCCGCCGCGTCGAACTATGTCTACTACGCGAACGGCAACAAGGCGTCGCAGGAGTATCTGGTCGAGGATGTGATCGGCGATACGGCCATCTATCCGGACGAGGCGACGCTGGAGAACCTCTTCACCACCACGCCCTACGATCCGAGGGTTCAGCGGGTGGTCACGCGCCTTTGGACCAAGATCAAGTCCGGCACCTGATGGCTTGACGAACGCGAACGCCCGGGGTGATCCTCGGGCGTTCTTTTGACGGCGAGGGGAAGGTGCCGATGGCCGCTGGGGCAAGTGCGACGCAGTTCGCACCGTGGGACGATCCGAACGAGACGCCGCTGATCCGGATCGCGAACGTCACCAAGAAATTCGGCGACTTCCCGGCGGTCGACCACACTTCGCTGGCCATCTACCGCCGCGAGTTTTTTGCGCTTCTGGGGCCCTCGGGCTGCGGCAAGACCACGCTGATGCGGATGCTTGCCGGGTTCGAGACGCCGACCGCCGGCCGGATCACCATCGACGGGCAGGACATGGCAGGCGTCGCGCCGAACAAGCGGGCGGTGAACATGATGTTCCAGTCCTATGCGCTGTTTCCGCATCTGTCGGTCTGGGAGAACATCGCGTTCGGCCTTCGTCGCGACGGCATGGCGAAGGACAAGATCGAGGCGCGCGTCGAGGAGATGCTGAAGCTGGTGCAGCTTCAGAAATTCTCGGCGCGGAAGCCGCACCAGATCTCGGGCGGCCAGCGGCAGCGCGTGGCGCTGGCGCGCTCTCTCGCCAAGGCGCCGAAGCTGTTGCTTCTGGACGAGCCTCTGGGCGCGCTCGACAAGAAGCTGCGGGAAGAGACGCAGTTCGAGCTGATGGACATCCAGGAAAAGACCGGCACCACCTTCGTGATCGTCACCCACGACCAGGAAGAGGCGATGACGGTCGCCAGCCGGGTCGCGGTCATGGACCAGGGCCGCCTGATCCAGGTCGCGACGCCCGCGGTGATCTACGAATCCCCGAACTCGGTCTACGTGGCAGACTTCCTGGGTGACGCGACCTTCTTCGAGGGCCGGATCCAGAAGAACGGCGAGGCCTACGATCTGATCTGGGCCGAGGGCCAGCCGCCGATCCGCGCGAAGTCGCCCAACGACTTCGCCAGCGGACAGCCCGCACACTACGCGATCCGTCCCGAAAAGGTCGAGATCCGTGGCGAAAGGCCCGAGGACGACAACGTCATGAAGGGCAGGATCATCGACATCGGCTACCTTGGAAACCTCTCGACTTATCACGTCGAATTGGCCAACGGTCAGACGATCAAGGCGCAAAGCTTCAACACCGAACGCGAGACGCGCCGGCGCTTCACCTGGGATGACGAGGTCTGGGTCAACTGGACCGAGTCCTGCGGCGTCCTTCTGGAACGGTGAGGGCGGGGCGGTGAATATCGGTCGCAAGCTTCTGGTCGCCGTCCCCTACGCCTGGCTTCTGGTCCTGTTCCTGATCCCGTTCCTGATCGTCCTGAAGATCTCACTGTCGGACGTGGCGCTGTCGATCCCGCCCTATACGCCCACGCTGGATCTCTCGGCGGGGTGGGAGGGTATCCGGACCTTCTTCTCGGAACTCGACTTCGAGAATTACGTGTTTCTGACGACGGACGATCTGTACTGGAAGTCCTACCTGTCGTCCCTGCAGATCGCGCTCATTTCGACCTTCATCACGCTGCTCGTCGGCTTTCCCATCGCGTACGGCATGGCGCGCGCGCCCGAGGAATGGCGCCCGACGCTGATGATGCTGGTGATCCTGCCGTTCTGGACCTCGTTCCTGATCCGCGTCTACGCCTGGATCGGCATCCTGTCGACCGAGGGCTTTCTGAACCAGTTTCTGCTTTGGATCGGTCTGATCGACGCGCCGCTGACGATCCTGAACACGAACACGGCGGTCTATATCGGCATCGTCTACACCTACCTGCCGTTCATGATCCTGCCGATCTATGCCGCGCTGGAGAAACTCGACGGCTCGCTTCTGGAGGCGGCCGAGGATCTGGGCTGTTCGCGCACCACCGCCTTCTGGCTGATCACGCTTCCCCTGTCGCGTCCGGGCGTGATTGCGGGATGCTTCCTGGTCTTCATCCCGGCATTGGGCGAATTCGTCATCCCGTCGCTGCTGGGCGGGTCCGAGACGCTGATGATCGGCAAGGTGCTGTGGGAGGAGTTCTTCAGCAATCGCGACTGGCCGGTGGCAAGTGCCGTGGCGATCATCCTTCTGCTGATCCTGATTATCCCGATCATCATGTTCCAGCGGAACCAGCAAATCAGCCGGGAGCGTGAGGGATGAGGCGGCTGTCCGGGTTCAATATCGTCTCGCTGACGCTGGGGTTCGCGTTCCTCTATATCCCCATGGTCATCCTGGTAATCTACAGCTTCAACGAATCCAAGCTGGTCACGGTCTGGGCCGGGTTCTCGACCAAGTGGTACGGCGAGTTGTTGCAGAACGAGGCGTTCCTGGATGCGGCCTGGGTGACACTGAAGGTCGCGTTCTTCTCGTCGACGCTGGCGACCGTGCTGGGAACGATGGCGGCCTATGTGCTGGTCCGGCGCGGGCGGTTCATGGGGCGCACGCTGTTTTCGGGTATGATCTATGCGCCGCTGGTGATGCCCGAGGTGATCACCGGCCTGTCGCTGCTTCTGCTGTTCATCTCGATCGGGCTGGACCGGGGCGTTCTGACCATCGTCCTGGCCCATACCACCTTCGCGATGTGCTATGTCTCGGTCGTCGTTTCGTCGCGGCTGGTGACGTTCGACGAGTCGCTCGAGGAAGCCGCGCTGGACCTGGGCGCGTCGCCGTGGGAGGCGTTCCGCCTGGTGACCCTTCCGATCATCGCGCCGGCGGTGGTCTCGGGCTGGCTCCTGGCGTTCACATTGTCGCTCGATGACCTGGTGATCGCGTCCTTTACCGCGGGGCCATCGGCGACGACGCTGCCGATCAAGATCTTCTCGTCCGTGCGATTGGGCGTCAGCCCCGAGATCAACGCGCTATCGACCATCATCATCGCCATCGTGACGGTGGGGGTCATCAGCGCCTCGCTGATCTCCAAGCACCAGATCACCAAACGCGAACGCGAGGAGCGTATGGCGATGGTCTGATCGCATCAGATCGGCGGGGCGTGCCGGGCCCAGTCCGACACCTCGTGCCAGGCGGTGGCCAGCGCGATCAGCCGGTCGTCGCCGCCTTTCGGTCCGATCAGTTGCATGCCCGCTGGAAGTCCGGCTGCACCGAAGCCGACGGGAACCGACAACGCGGGCAGACCGGTCAGGCTGACGGGTGTCATGCATTCCATCCAGCGGTGATAGGTGTCCATCGCCACACCGGCGATTTCGGTCGGGTGAACGGTTTCGACCGGGAAGGGCCAGACCTGGGTCGTTGGCAGGGCGAGGGCATCGTAGGTTCGGAACAACTCTGACAGCGCTGCAAAGGTGCGCGCGCGGGCGGCGCTGGCGCGGCGGATGTCGGCGCCGGTGAGCGCCAGGCCCCGCTCGATCTCCCAGATCAGCGCCTCCTTCATCTGGGCGCGCGCGTTGGGGCTGGCGTAATCGGCCTCGTTCGCGCCGGCGATGGACAGCGACCGCAGCGTTGTCCAGCCGTCCCAGATCTCCTCGCGCGACACCGGCGGAGCAAGGCGCTCGACCACTGCGCCTGCGGCTTCCATCCGGGCCAGCGCGTCTTCGCAGAGGTCCAGAAGCCCCTCCTCGAAGGGCCAGGCGCCGCCCCAGTCGGCCAGCCAGCCGATGCGCTTGCCCTTCAGCCCCGGAGCGACGGGCAGGCGGGCGACCGAATAGGGCCAGCGCGGGTCCGGCGCGGCCAGGACGTCGAGCAGAAGCGTCAGGTCCGAGGGCACCCGCGCCATAGGGCCGTCGGTGGAAATCTGGTGCAGGAACTTGTCGGGGCCGGGGTCTTCGGGAACCAGTCCGAAGCTTGGGCGCAGGCCGTAGACGCCGCACCAGGCGGCAGGGTTCCGCAGGCTGCCCATCATGTCCGAGCCATCGGCGACCTTGAGCATCGCGGTCGCCAGCGCGACCGCCGCCCCGCCCGAAGAGCCGCCGGGCGTCCGCTTGGGGTTCCAGGGGTTCCGGGTCGTGCCGTAGACCGGGTTGTAGGTGTGCGAACCCAGGCCCATCTCGGGCGTGTTGGTCTTGCCGATGATGATCGCGCCGGCCGCGCGCAGCCGGCGGGGCAGGAGATCGTCCGCCTGCGGCACGTGCTCGGCATAGAGCGGCGAGCCCCATGTGGTCCGCAGGTCCTTGGTCGCCTGAAGGTCCTTGACGGCGACGGGCAGGCCGAAGAGCGGTCCGGTCGGGGTCGCGCCATCGAGCGCGCGGGCTTCGGCCAAAAGGTCGTCGCCGTCGCGCAAGGCGACGATCGCGTTGACCTTGGGATTGACCGCCCCGATGCGGTCCAGCGTCGCTTCCATGACCTCCGACGGTTGCAGTCGCCCTTCGCTCATGGCGCGGCAGAGGTCGGCGGCGGTCAGGTCGGTCATGTCCATCTCAGATCTCCGGGCGGCGGTGGAACCAGGGGCGGGCGCGCTCCAGATCGGCGGCGAGTGTCATCAGCATCTCGTCTTCGCCGAAGCGGGCGGCGAGGTGGATGCCGATGGGCAGTCCGTCATTCGACCAGCAGAGCGGTACCGACATCGCGGGCTGGCCGGTGGCGTTGAAGGCGGCGCAGTAGGGCGAGTAGTCGAAGCAGCGGCCGGGGCCGAGGCGGAAATCCAGATAATCCTCGGTGCGGTGGTCGAAGCGTCCGATGACGGCGGGCGGCTCGGCGAGCGCGGGCGTCAGCAGGATGTCCCACTCCTGAAAGAACGCGGCCATCTGTCGGCCATAGCGGTGGATCGTGCCGATGGCCATCAGGTAGCCCGCGCCGTCGATCGTGGCGGCATGGGCGATGGCGCCGCGCGTCACGCCCTCGATGTCGTCGTCCCGCAGGTCACGGCCGAGCATCGCCAGTTCAGTGCGGACGGTAAGTGCGGTGCCGCAGGCGACGATATCCGTCCAGGCCTCCATCATCGCGCGGTGTTCGGCTTCCGGCCGGGCCGGTTCGACCCGATGCCCCATGTCTTCCAGCAGTCCGGCCGCGTCTTGAACGGCGGCGCGGCAGACCGGATCGATGGGCGTGCCATCGAAACGGGTGTCGCAGAGGGCGATCCGCAAGCCCTGCGGCGGGGCGGTCAGCGCCGCGGTGAAGCTGTCGCGCAAGGGCGGCGCAACGTAGGGCGCACCCGGATCGGGGCCGTGGACGGCGTCCAGAAGCGTGGCGGTGTCCCTGACCGACCGGGTCAAAAACCCCTCGATCGCCATGCCGCCCCAGCCTTCGCCAGAATAGGGGCCGTCGGGCAGGCGGGCGCGTGTGGGTTTGAACCCGAAGAGGCCGCAACACGAGGCCGGGATCCGCACCGAACCGCCACCGTCCGAGCCGTGCGCACCGGGCACGATACCCGCTGCAACAGCCGCACCCGATCCGCCGGAGGACCCGCCCGGCGTGCGGTCCGGATTCCAGGGGTTGCGCGTGGGCGCGCCGTAGACGGCGGCCTCGGTCGCGACGCCGATGGCGTTTTCGGGGATCGCGGTTCGTCCGAAGGGCACAAGACCGGTGGCGGAAAGCCGGGTGAACAGCGCCGAGTCCGCGGGCCAACGGGTGTTCGCCATCAGACGCGAGCCTTCGTGGCTTGGGTAGTCCACCGCCTCGGCGCCGGAATCCTTCAAAAGGAACGGCACGCCCCGAAACGGGCCGTCGGGCAAACCCTGTGCAATCTTTCGCCGCGCGACCTCTTCGGCCAGGATGACCACGGCATTCAGCGCAGGGTTGACCTGGCCCAGGCGGTAGAGCGCCATGTCCAGCAGCACGTCCGGTGTCGTTTCGCCCTGCGCGACAAGGTCCGCAAGCGAGGTCATGTCATGCGTGTCAAAGTCCGTCATCCGCCCTCCGGTCGTCAGGATTTCCTAACGCGGCACGGGGCGGGGGGAAAGCGCTCTCATTTATATGAACGCTTGTTCAAAAAAATTGTTTGACGATCCGACAGACTCGTACGAAAGATTGTGACCAAGCTGGCTGAGACCGGCGTCGGTGACCCCGACATCAGGGAGGAAACATTGGCTCGCAGCCCCGCCATCAGCGATGAATTGTCGTCGATTCCGCGTCTGCTTGCGCGGAACGTCGCGAAATTCGGTGGCAAGCCCGCTTACCGCGAGAAGGAATACGGGATCTGGCAAAGCTGGACCTGGGCCGAGGCGGCGGACGAGATCGAGGCGCTGGCGCTTGGGTTCCTGGACATCGGGTTGGACCCGGGCGATCACGTCGCGATCATCGGGCGGAACCGGCCGCAGTTCTACTGGACGATGGTCGCCGCCCAGATGGCGGGCGGCGTGCCGGTGCCGGTCTATCAGGATTCTGTCGCCGAAGAGATCGCCTATGTCCTGGACCATTGCGGCGCGCGCGTTGCCGTCGTCGAGGACCAGGAGCAGGTCGACAAGGTCATCGAGATCAAGGACCGCCTGCCGGGGCTGACCGACATCATCTATGTCGACAAGCGGGGCATGCGCAAATACGACCACACGCATCTGACGCCCTATGCCGAGGTGCAGGAGATCGGCCGCGCGGCGAGAGGGCGGCACGAGGCCGAGTTGCAGCGCCGCCGTGACGCGCTGGGCTGGGACGATACCTGCGTCATGCTCTACACCTCGGGCACGACCGGGCGGCCCAAGGGCGTCGTCCTGTCGAACCGCAACATCATCGAGACCTCGCGGGCCTCGGCCGAATTCGACAGGCTCGGACAGGACGAAAGCATCCTCGCCTATTTGCCGATGGCCTGGGTGGGCGACTTCATCTTCTCGGTGGGTCAGGCCTATTGGTGCGGGTTCTGCGTCTGTTGTCCCGAATCGACCACGACCATGTACGAGAACCTGCACGAGATCGGGCCGACCTATTTCTTTGCGCCGCCGCGGTACTTCGAGGAACGGATCACCATCCTGACGATCCGCATGGAGGATGCGGGGCCGTTGAAGCGGTGGATGTACAACCGCGCCATGGCGTTCGCCCGCGACGTGGGTCCGAAGATCCTGGACGGCAAACCTGTAAGTGCCTGGGATCGCTTCAAGTATCGGCTGGGCGATCTGTTCGTTTATGGCCCTGTCCGGAACCGGGCCGGAATGAGCCATGTGCGCGTGGCCTATACGGCGGGCGAGGCGATCGGGCCGGAGATCTTCGATTTCTGGCGCTCGCTGGGGATCAACCTGAAGCAGCTCTACGGCCAGACCGAGGCCAGCGTGTTCATCACCCAGCAGCCCGACAACGAGGTCAGGGCCGACACGGTCGGCGTGCCGTCACCGGGGGTCGAGATCCGGATCGCGGAATCGGGCGAGGTGTTCTACCGCTCGCCGGGCGTGTTCGTGGAGTATTACAAGAACCCGGAATCGACCGCGTCGACCAAGGACGCCGAAGGCTGGGTCGCGACGGGGGATGCGGGCTTCATCGAGGAGGGCACCGGGCATCTTCGGATCATCGACCGGGCCAAGGACGTGGGCAAGCTGAACGATGGTTCACTCTTTGCGCCCAAGTACGTTGAAAACAAACTGAAATTCTTCCCCAACATCCTGGAGGCCGTGGTCCATGGCGCCAACCGGGATTACTGCACCGCCTTCATCAACATCGACCTGACCGCGGTCGGCAACTGGGCCGAGCGGAACAACATCGCCTATGGCTCGTATCAGGAACTGGCCGGGCACAAGCAGGTCATGGATACGATCCAGGCGCATATCGAGGAGGTGAACGAGTCGCTCAGCACCGATCCGATGCTGTCGGGCTGCCAGATCCACCGCTTCCTCGTCCTGCACAAGGAACTGGACGCCGACGACGGCGAGTTGACCCGCACACGGAAGGTCCGCCGCAACATCATCGCCGAGAAATACGACGATCTGGTGAATGCGCTGTACGACGGCTCCGACAAGGTCTCGACCGAGACCGAAGTCACCTACGAGGACGGGCGCAAGGGCTCGATCAAGGCGACGCTGGAGATCCGGGACGCCAAGACCTTCGAGGTCCGGCCGGAGCGGATGGAGGCGGCGGAATGAACGCCATGTCCGGAAACTACACCACCGCTGACGGCCGCAAGATCGGCGGCGTCTTGATGGAGATGAAGAACATCACGCTGCGCTTCGGCGGTGTGGAGGCGATCAAGGACATTTCCTTCGATATCCACGAGGGCGAGATCCGCGCGATCATCGGGCCGAACGGGGCCGGAAAATCCAGCATGCTCAACGTGATATCGGGGTTTTATCATCCGCAGGAGGGCGAGGTCTGGTTCCGGGGCGAGAAGCGGCCGACGATGAAGCCCTACCAGGTCGCGGCGCAGGGCATCGCGCGGACGTTCCAGAACATCGCGCTGTTCGACGGCATGACGGTTCTGGACAACATCATGACCGGGCGGCTTTCCCACATGAAATCGGGCATGTGGAGCCAGGCAATCTGGAAGGGCAAGGCCGAGCGGGAAGAGGTGGCGAACCGCGAGAAGGTCGAAAAGATCATTGATTTCCTTGAGATACAGCACACTCGTAAGACGCCGTTCGGGCGGCTGCAAAAAAAAAAAAAAAAACGCGTGGAACTGGCGCGGGCGCTGGCCGCCGAACCGATGCTCCTGCTGCTCGACGAGCCGATGGCCGGAATGAACGTCGAGGAGAAAGAGGACATGAGCCGCTATATCCTTGATACCAATGACGAATTCGGCACCACCATCGCGCTGATCGAACACGACATGGGCGTGGTCATGGATCTGTCCGACCGCGTCGTTGTGATGGATTACGGTCGCAAGATCGGCGACGGGACGCCCGACGAGGTCCGGAACAACCAGGAGGTCATCGACGCCTATCTGGGGGTGGCGCATGACTGAAACGACCGTCTGCCAAGTGTCGGCAAAGTGTATGGCAGGTGTATGGCAAAGCGTATGGCACCGCCGGGAGGTGAGACATGCCTGACCAGCTTCTCTTCGCGATGGAGGTCACGCTCAACGGCCTGATGGCGGGCGTGCTCTACAGCCTCGTCGCCCTCGGCTTCGTGCTGATCTTCAAGGCCAGCGGAATCTTCAACTATGCGCAAGGCGTCATGGCGCTTTTCGCCGCGCTGACGCTCGTGGGCATCATGGAGGGTCAGGTGCCCTTCGCCCATCTGATCAACAGCATCTTCGGCACCGAGATCCACCATTTCGGATGGCACGTGCCCGCGCTGGCCGCCATCGTGCTGACGATGGTGGTCATGGTGGCCTTCGCCTGGGCGGTGAACCGCTTCGTGCTGCGATACCTCGTCAATCAGGAACCGATCATCCTGTTCATGGCGACCATTGGCCTCGCCTATTTCCTGGAAGGCGTGGGCGACCTGATGTGGGGCTCGGACATCAAGACGCTGGACGTGGGCCTACCGCAGGGGCTGAACGCGACCATCGACGAGGTGACGTTCAACGCCTTCGGCTACGGCTTCTTCATCGACAATCTGGACATCGTGGCGACCGTGATCGCGGTCCTTCTGGTGACGGCGCTGGTGCTGTTCAGCCAGTACACCAAGCAGGGCCGGGCCTTGCGCGCGGTGGCGGACGACCATCAGGCGGCGCTGTCGGTGGGAATTTCGCTGAATTACATCTGGGTGCTGACCTGGTCCATCGCGGGCTTCGTGGCGCTGGTGGCCGGCATCATGTGGGGGGCGAAATCGGGGGTGCAGTTCTCGCTCTCGCTGATCGCGCTCAAGGCGCTGCCGGTCCTGATGCTGGGCGGCTTCACCAGCATTCCCGGTGCCATCATCGGCGGGCTGATCATCGGGGTGGGCGAAAAGCTGTTCGAATTCCTGATCGGCCCCATGGTCGGCGGCGCGACCGAGAACTGGTTCGCCTATGTGCTGGCCCTGATCGTGCTGGTGTTCCGGCCGCAGGGGCTGTTCGGCGAGAAGATCATCGAGAGGGTGTAGGCATGACCAAGATGATCGCCATCCTGAACATCGTCGCCTGGTCCGGGTTCTGGGTCTTCGGCTACCTGGCGCTGGCGACGGAACCCGGGCAGGGCAGCGTCGTGGTGGCGGCCATCCTCGCCGCCGTGGGCGCGGGCGTTGGCGTCTGGGCCTATTTCTATCTGGTCCGCCATGCCGAGGCGACCGGGTACGCCAAGGCGCCCAAACGCGCGCGGGCCACAGGTGCCGGGTCTGTCAACGAGGAGGCCGTGGGATGATGCAGCCTATCGTCGCCGGCTCACCAGGTGTCGGCCATCGCGTAAAGGACCACCAGCGCCAGTACGATGCCCGCGAGGCCGCCCAGCAGCGCCAAGCCCATCGGCGCGCCGTACCAGAGGCAGACGCCCGCGCCGACGACAGTGCCCGCGATGCCGCTGGCCAGAATGATGCCGACGATGCGAAAAAGGCCAAGGGCGGTGTCGCGACCGATCTCCTTCAGCGCCTCGGTGATCTGCGATCCTCCGCGTTTTCCGGCCATGAAACTCTCCTTGCCCCGCGCGGCGCATATGGAAACGAAATCGGGCGATTTCAAGGAATTGAGGCACGACGATGATCTACCGCGAGGCAGGTGACTTCAAGACCACATACGTCGCCGACGCCCAGACCTTCCCGATCAAGCTGGACCGGCTGGGGTTCTATGCGGCGCTGATCGTCGCCTTCCTGATCGTGCCCTTCGTTGTCAACGACTATTGGGCGAACGCCATTCTTGTGCCGTTCCTGATCTATGCCATCGCCGCCATCGGGCTGAACATCCTGACCGGGTATTGCGGACAGGTGTCGCTGGGCACGGGCGGGTTCATGGCGGTGGGGGCCTATGCCTGCTACAAGCTGATGACGGCGTTTCCCGATGTCTCGATCCTGATCCATATCGTTCTGGCGGGCGCGATCACGGCGGCGGTCGGCGTGCTCTTTGGCCTGCCGTCGCTCCGGATCAAGGGCTTCTATCTGGCCGTCGCGACGCTGGCCGCGCAGTTCTTTCTGGTCTGGCTCTTCAACCGGGTGCCGTGGTTCTACAACTATTCCGCCTCGGGCCAGATCAGCGCGCCCGAGCGCGACGTGCTGGGCATCATCGTGACCGGGCCGCAGACCGAGCCCTGGGCGCAGTACATGATCTGCCTGGTCTTCGTCGTGGCGCTGGCCTTCATCGCGCGGAACCTGACGCGGGGAATGCAGGGGCGGCAGTGGATGGCGATCCGGGACATGGACATCGCCGCCGAGATCATCGGGGTGAATCCCCTGCGCGCCAAGCTGACGGCCTTCGCCGTGTCGAGCTTCTACATCGGGATCGCGGGCGCGCTGTTCTTCGCCGTCTATCTGGGCGCGGTCGAGGTGGGCGAGGCGTTCGGCATCCAGAAGTCCTTCCTGGTCCTGTTCATGATCATCATCGGCGGGGTGGGCAGCATTCTCGGGTCCTTCGCGGGCGCGGCGTTTCTTGTCCTTTTACCAGTGGTCCTGAAGGTGGTCGGCGCCGACTGGCTGGGCTGGCCCACCGACCTCGTCGCGCATCTGCAACTCGTGATCGTGGGCGCGCTGATCATGGGCTTTCTGATCCTCGAGCCGCACGGCCTGGCGCAGCTATGGCGTCTGGCCAAGGAAAAACTGAGACTCTGGCCCTTCCCGCATTGAGGGGCCAAAATCCGAACGACCACAGGGAGTGAAAAAATGAAGACATTACTTTCCATGACAGCGGCCGCGATGCTTGCGGCGGCCCCGGCGATGGCGGAACTGGTCATCCCCGACCTCAGCTACCGCACCGGGCCCTACGCGGCCGGCGGCACGCCGTTCTCGGACGGCTACCAGGACTACTTCACGCTGTTGAACGAGCGTGACGGCGGCATCGGCGGCGAGATGGTCCGCATCGTCGAGTGCGAGACCGGCTACAACACCGAAAAGGGCGTCGAGTGCTACGAGGCGACCAAGGGCGAGGGCGCGCTGGTCTATCAGCCGCTGTCCACCGGCATCACCTACCAGTTGATCCCGAAAGCCACCGCCGACGGCATCCCCTTGCACACGATGGGCTATGGCCGCACCTCGGCGGCGAACGGCGAGATCTTCCGGAACGTGTTCAACTATCCGGCGAACTATTGGGACGCGGCCTCGGTCGCGATCAAATACCTGATGGACGAGAACGGCGGGTCGCTCGACGGCAAGAAGATCACGCTGCTCTACCACAACTCGGCCTACGGCAAGGAGCCGATCCGCACGCTGGAAGAGCTGTCGGAAAAGCACGGGTTCGAGTTCTCGACCATCGCGGTCGATCATCCGGGTCAGGAGCAGAAGTCGCAGTGGCTGCAAATCCGGCGCGAGCGTCCCGATTACGTCCTGATGTGGGGCTGGGGCGTGATGAACCAGGTCGCCGTGCAGGAGGCCGCCAACATCCGCTTCCCGATGGAGAACTTCATCGGCAACTGGTGGGCGGGCGCCGAGCATGACGTGTCGCCTGCGG
>ERZ869936.714-NODE-714-length-28551-cov-18.896968_pt1 | contig 28551 bp, 16 predicted proteins | sample MGYA00520876_ERZ869936 | MGnify/ENA primary metagenome ERZ869936 (study PRJEB32218, sample SAMN09650985) | biofilter metagenome | isolation source: enrty point of leading RO module | place: Saudi Arabia: Thuwal, RO plant located on Red Sea | collected 2016-02-17 ... | reverse complement strand
TGCCGACGCCGAGTGTTTCGAGCGCCTGACGCAGGGCGTTTCCGGCCTCCTGCGGCGCGTTGCGGCGGGGGGGCCGGACGGGCCCGCCGGTGAGGCCGACGAGGTCCATGCCGGCCTTGACCATGGCCGCGTCGTCGTGGGCAAGCCGCAATTGTTCCAGCGGGGCGATGCGCCGCTGGATGCGGATGATTTTGTCCCAGTCCTTGCGGGCGGCAGCCTCGTGGATGGCGAGTTCGGGCTCCGGATAGAAGTTGCTCTGGCCGGAGGTGAAGCCCTCCATGCCCATCTGGTAGCGCAGATGGGCGACGCCCGGATCGTGCTTCTTGTTTCCGACCCAGACGAATCGATCACCGAGAAGCTGGATGGCTCGAAAGAACTCGTGCGGCACGTGGCAAGGGTCTTTGACGCCGATGATGGTTTCGATTTCGGCGAGTTGGACGAAGAATTCGGCCGGCCAGCCCTGTGTGTTGTATGGCATGAGGGGAACCGGCGTGACGCGGGAGATGTGCTGAAAGAAGTCGGCGACGCCGCTCAAGTCGGCGGGGATCTTTCCCCGAATCAGGGGCGGCATGCCGAGCATGATTTTCGCGCCGAGCCGTTCGTATCGCCGGGCGAGTTCAGTCGCGTCCCGGAAATTTCCCGGCAGGCAGGAGATGACGAGCGCCTTTGTCCCGACGACTTCCAGAGCCGTCCTCGCCAGGAGTTCGAGTTCGTCGACGGAGAGCGCTTCGATCTCTCCCGTACCGCCGCCGACGGCGATGACGCGGACTCCCTGCCGGAGCAGAAACTCGAGGTTCCACGCAAATCCCTCGCGGTCGATCTGCGTCGTGTCGGATGCGAGAAACGGTGTCACCGCGTAGGTGTGGACGTTCTTGAGTTGGTCTCGGAGTTCGCGGGCGAATGTCATTCTGTATTGTGCGTCGTTGGTTGGCGGGCGGTGGGTGTCGTTGCGTTGGCGTCAGCGATCAGCGTTGTTCTGATCGTCATCGTCTGGCGGAAGGATCTCGGGGGTCTTGTTCTGGAACAGTTCCAGCCAGCTCAAGGCAATGGCGTTGGTGATCGTGGGGGGTTGCTGGCGGTACTCCTCGGGGGTTGTGCCCCAGTAGAAGCCGATCCAGCCGGTGGCATGGTCGCGGGAGTCCTCGATGAAGCGGCCGAGTTCCTCGGCGTCGCACTTGAGGGGGAAGATCTCCTCGATCACGACCGGTTTGCCGGCGGCGGCGAAGCCCTGCACGGTCTCCAGCGCTTCCTCGATTTTCCCTCGCTCGGGGTAGATGTGCATTGCGATGAAGTCGAGGTCGGCGGCGATTTCTTCGGGCACGAAACCTGACGTCAATCCGGGTCGGTCCAGGCTCCAGGGAACGAGGCCGACGGTGACGAGATGCCGCTGATCGTGTTCGCGGACGGCGGTTGTGAGTTGATGAATCCATTGGCGGGCGATCTTCGTCCGCTCCCGCCCGGCGCGGTCGAGCGTGATGAACTGCACGAAGTGCTTGCCGCCGAAGCCGGGCCCCAGCCAGTCGTCTCGCGGCTTGTCGCCGCCGGGGACGACCGGTTCGTTCATCAGGTCGTAACAGAAGATCGCCGGGCTTTCGGAGCAGATCCGGGCGATCGCTTCCCAGAACGCGGCCTGAGCGGCCCAGCGCCCGGCTTCGCTCAGTTCGTCGTACCAGGGGGGCACGTCCTGCTTGTGGTAGCAGCCGAGGCCGGTGAGATCGAGGTAGAGTCCGGTCTGCTCGGCCAGCGTGACCAGCCGCGCGAGTTGATCGAGCGACTCCTGCCGCGGCTCGGTGGGGCTCTTCATGAAAGCGCCGAACTGCAGGTGAATGCGGACGATGTTCGCCCCGAGTTGTTTCATCTCGCGAAACGCGGATTCGACGGCGGGCCACTCGTCGTTCCAGTAGTCCTCGATAAGGCGGCCGTCGCCGTCGTGGTCGTAGTTGAATCCCCACGGAACGAACGGCCGGCCCGACTCGCTGAGGACGAAGCCTTGTCCGTCGTCAGAGACTTTCACCCATTCCATCTCGTTCGCCGCATCCGGTGCGGCGGCGAGGAGTGTGAGAGCGAGGAATGTGTTTGTCATGTCGTGCTGTTTCGCATCAAACGGAATTCATGGTTCGACTTCAACCCGCGCCGCCATCGGCATGCGGCGTCCGCTGCCGAAGGCGCGCTGTGAGAGTTTGATTCCGGGGGGCATTTGACGCCGTTTGAATTCGTTGCGGTCGAGCGCGCGGACGACCCAGCGCACCGTCTCGGGAGGAAACTCCCTGCAGAGCTCGCGGGGGGACTCTTCCCGTTCGATGAGACATTCGAGAATCGAGTCCAGCACGGGATAGGGAGGCAGAGAATCTTCGTCGCGCTGATCGGGAGCGAGTTCGGCGCTGGGGGACTTGCTGAGGGTGCTCTCGGGGATGACCTCGCGACCCTCGACCTGGTCGTTGACATAGCGCGCCACGGCGTAGACGTCGCGTTTGAGCAGGTCGCTGAGGACGGCGAAGCCGCCGCACATGTCGCCATAGAGCGTACAATACCCGACGGCAAGTTCGCTCTTGTTGCCGGTTGCGAGCGCCATCCACCCGTGACGGTTGCTGCGCGTCATGACGATCGCGCCTCGAATGCGCGCCTGCAGATTCTGATCGGCGAGGCCGGCCGGCTGGCTGCGGAGGTCGTCGCCGATCACCGGGAGAGACTCGTAACCGCGATGGACCTCGTCGATCGGGATGACCTCCCAATCGATGCCGAGGTTCTCCGCGAGCCGCTGCGCATCCTCGATGCTGTGCTGGCTGCTGTATCGGCTCGGCATCAAGAGTCCGTGAACGTGTTCGGGGCTGATCGCGCGGGCGGCGAGGTAACAGGCCAGGGCGCTGTCGATGCCGCCCGAGAGGCCGAGCACGGCGTCGGTGAAGCCGCATTTGTGCATGTAGTCGCGGAGCCCGAGAACGACGGCGTTGAGGATCAACTCCCGGCGTTCGGCGGCGAATGGCTCGCACGGCGTCCCGAGATCGTCGAGGTCGACGACTTGAAGATCGGGTCTGAAGCCGTGCAGACGGCGGACGACGGCGCCTTGAGAATCGGCGACGAAGCTGTGTCCGTCGAAGACGAGGTCGTCGTTGCCGCCCACCTGGTTGCAGAAGAGGACCGGTCGCTGATGACGACGCGCATGGCGGACCATGATTTCATCGCGGCGGACCGGCTTGGAGACTTCAAAGGGACTGGCGGAGAGGTTGATGAAGCAGTCCGCCCCGGCGGCGGCGAGTTCCGCGACGGGATCGGGCAGCCGGCAGGGATCGTGGTGATAGAACGTCCTGGGCTCGCCCCACCAGGCGTCTTCGCAGATGTGAATCCCGAGTGTTCGCCCGTCGAATTCGACGGGCGTCACGGACTCCGCCGGTCGAAAGTAGCGCTGCTCATCGAAGACGTCGTAGTTGGGCAACAATCGCTTGTGCACCGTGGCCGCGACGCGTCCCTGGTAGATCAGACTGGCCGCGTTGCAGACGCCGCGTGATTCGCGGCTGACGATCGCCGGATGTCCCAGCACCAGTCCGATGCGAGGATCGATTTCGGTTGCGAGATCGGCAACGGCCGCTTCGCACTTCTCAACAAATCCGTCCCGGAGCAACAGATCTTTGGGGGGATACCCGCTGACGACGAGTTCGGAGGCAACCACCAGTACCGCCCCCTGTGAGCCGGCGTCTTCGACCGCCTTGCGAAGCAACGCGGCGTTGCCGGAGACGTCGCCGACCGTGGGATTGAGTTGAGCCAGTGCGATTTTCATGACGTCGGCCGGCTGCTCATCGGGGGAAAGTCGAGTCTCCGGGTCTGCATCGGCCGACCGTTGCGAGGTTTCCTTGACTGTTTATTTCTTATGATCGGAACTTCCCGCGCCGTCGTCAAAGCCTCACCGCAGGCACTTCGGGAAAGGGTGCATGCGCGGGTTGAAGACCGGTTGTGTGACGGAGTTTTCCGGGCTGGAAACGGTTGAAAACCTGTCAGTGACACAAATCTCAACCGGGTGGCCGGGGCTGGACTGAGCGAAGCGACGGAAGCCCCGGTCCACAGAAAGCAATCAGCGAAAATCAGCGAAAATGGGTCCAATCCGTGGTCATCCGCGTTCCATTCGAATCTCTCGAAGAGTCACTCAATCGGGGATCGAGAGATGTGTGTAAACGACAGGTTGAAGACCTGTCGTACGAGGGGGTGCTTGAGGCCGGGATTCTGCGACATTTTCGTTGACCGGTTCCGTGGATGGCGTAGAGTCAAGTTCCAGGTTCTGTCTGCCGACGTTGTGCTCACTCAAAGCGCCGTCGTCGGGCCTGCGGTGATGCCGCGTTTCGATCCGTTCCGATCGTTCCCTTCAACCTCCTCCTGCACAGCGTGATTCCATGCCCGAACACCAGCGACACGAAGTGGACGCCGACGGCGCCGTCATCAGCCGCACGACGATTCTGATTTTGAGTTCGTTCCTGGTCGGCGTTTCGGTCGGCAAGGGGGGGGCGGATTCGATTTCGCCGTACGCCCTGGCAGCGGCGTTCGCGGGGATTCTGGCGTTCATCGCATTCGATTTCGCGGCCGCGCGACGCAGAGAACTGGTTCAATCGAACCGCTTGGACCAGGTGACTTCGCGGCTGGACAAGCACGTGACACCGAGCGGGGATGAGGCGCCGCCGGCGCATAATGAGCGCCCGGCAGAGCGCGAGACGGTCGCCACGGCTTGAACGCCGGCCGATTGGCGTTCTGAATTGCGCAACAGCGCCCGGTGCGGCGGGTTTGCCACAACCAGTCAGAATCCAAAGACCGCAGCGGAACGCGCGCGAAAATCGCGCTCATGCTCAGTCGAAAGACTCTATACTCCGCAATGACGGCCGGCCGATGGAGAGCCGGTCGCTGAGAAAAAGCGGAGTTCAGCGATGCGCGTACGAACCGGAATCACTTGGGCGGCGCTGCTCGGCGCGATTTGCGCTGTCCCCGCATCCGCGAGAATGCTGCAGGAGGCGGAGCCTGTCCCTCCCGACACGGTGCTGGCGACCGTGAACGGAGTGGAGATTACGGCGGCAGATCTCGAGATCGAGTTTCTGTCGCGAGGCGTGCCGGCGGAGGCGAGGGACGAGTTCCGCGATCGCTTTCTGAATGATCTGGTCGACCGGGCGCTCGTCGCCGCCTATCTGAAGAAACGACGCGCCCCAGTCTCTGAGCAATTGCTTGATCGTCAGATGGAACTCGTCAAGCTGATCATTGAGCGCAGCGGCGAGGGAGAGGAGTTGGAGTCGGTCCTCGCGCGGCTTGGATTCTCGGAGCAATCGCTGCGGGAATACATTTCGCTCCCGCTGGCATGGAACGGTTACGTGCGGCGGACTGTCACCGACGACCAACTGCGGAACTATTTCGACGTCCACCGCAGCCGGTTCGACGGGACGGAAATTCGCGTCAGCCACATCGTGATGACCGTCGATGACGACGCGCCCGAGCAGGCGTGGCAGGACGCTGAGCAGACGCTCGCCGCGGTGCGAGAGCGGATCGCGGCCGGGGAGATTTCGTTTGCCGACGCGGCCAAAGAGGCGTCAACCAGTCCCAGCGCGGAGCAAGGCGGGGACGTGGGGTTCGTCTCTTATCGGGGCGAGTTGCCGCGTGCGGTGCTCGATGCGGCGTTCTCGCTCGAAGAGGGCGAACTGAGCGAGGTGTTGCAGACGCCCTTCGGCGTGCACCTGGTGACGGTGACCGCCCGGAAACCGGGTGACCTGAGTCTGGAGGATGTGCGGGAGGAGGTCTGGCAGGAAGTGATCGAGCAGGAATGGGACGAACTCGTCCAAGCGGAGCGGGAATCGGCGCGCATCCGGTGGAAGACTCGGCGCCCGGAGCGTGATTGACGGCTCTCGGCGAGTCGCTTCGCAACCGACGCGCGATTCGATGTCAGCCCGATGTCAGCGCGTCACCACGAGGTTGTCCCGGTGGACCACCTCTTCGTACGGGACGTCGCCCAGCACGGCTTTAATCTCGCTCGTCCGCTTGCCGGCGATTGATGAAGCGTCGGCCGCATTGTAATTGGTCAGCCCGCGGGCGAACTCGCGGCCGTGCGGATCAATCAGCGCCACCACTTCGCCCACCTCGAACCGCCCTTCCACCCGCGTCATGCCGGCGGCAAGCAGCGAACGTCCCTGGCCTTTGATCGCGCGGACCGCGCCGTCGTCGAGGTGGAATCGTCCTTTGGGCTCGATGGTGTAGCCGATCCATCGCTTCCAGGCCGGCACGGTGATGTCTCTGGCCAAAAACAGCGTTCCGACCTCTTCGCCGGCGATGATCCGATCCAGAATCGCGGCGTCGGTTCCGTTCGCGATGATCACGCTTTCCCCGACCGACGTCGCCATCGAGACCGCTTCCAGTTTAGACCGCATGCCTCCCATCCCGCGCGTTGAGTGTGTGGTGGAGGCGAGTTGCAGCAGGTCGTTGTTCCATTCCTCAACGAGCGGAATCACTTTCGTCTCGGGCGATCCCGGGTCGCCGTCGTACAGGCCGTCGACGACCGAGAGAATCACGAGCAACGGATCGTGCAGCAGATTCGTCACCATCGCCGCCAGGCGGTCGTTGTCTCCGAACTTGATCTCGTCGATGCTGACCGTGTCGTTCTCGTTAATCACCGGCACCACGCCGTATTCGAACAGCGTGTGAATCGTATTGCGGATGTTGAGATACCGCCCGCGGTGACGGAAATCGTTGGCCGTGACCAGAATCTGCGCCGCGTGCCGCCCGAATTGCTGCAGCGCCTCGTTGTAGTGCCGGATCACCCGCGCCTGTCCGCTGGCCGCGGCCGCCTGCAGGTGCGGCAGGTCGTCGGGACGCTGCTTGAGTCCCAGAATCCCCATGCCGGCCGCAACGGCCCCGCTGGAGACGACCACCACCTGACGCCCCGTTTCCCGGATGCGGTGAATCTGCGCGGCGAGTTCGTGAATCCTGTCGGTGTTGAGCGTGTCATCCTCCCGCGCCAGGACGTTCGTCCCCACCTTGACCACAATGGTTCGGGCCGACTCGATCAAGCTCCGCCGCTGGTGGGGGTCCATTCTTGTCTGCTGCCGTGGAATCACTTGCGGGGTTTCGGGCGAGGGCTGCCGCTCCACCCGTCGATTCAGTCAATCCAGATGCGCTGTCAGCGGAACGTCGCAATTTCGGTCGATGCGATCCTCGTGACTGCGGAAGCGGCGAATCTGGTCGAGGCCGGCCTGGTAGCAGTCGGTGTGGTGTGACCGCAAAGCCTGCATGGCGTAGTCTTCGGCGGCGCAGTAATCGTGCCGGCTGGCGGCGGCAACGGCCAGATTGAACAGCGCCGCGTGATTCTCAGGCTCCCGCGCGACCACGGACCGCCAGATTCGCTCCGCCCCGTCCCAGTCGCCCCGGGCGGCCCGTTTCACGCCGCGCCGAATGTCGAGCCCGCTCAAACGAAACAGTTCCCCGTTCGCCAGTTCGACCGACGCCGTCGCCTCGTGCGGCGCCAACAGCTTCATGAACTCGGCGACGCACTCGTCGGTCAGCCGCTCCATGACGTCTGCTCGGGCCGACGACAGCAACCGGTCGCTTCTCCGCCTCCGATCATAGCTCCGGGTGACCTGGCGTTCATCCAGGGCGTCGCCGGTTTCCACGTCGATCAGTCGCAGGGCGAGTGAGACGCGAGCCCGAGTCACAGCATCGCTGGGATCCTGCGAGGCGTTCGGAGTCGACGCATACTCGACGACTTCGCCCACGACGAGCGCGTCGACACCGTTGTGCCGGGCGATCCGGAGCAGCCGTTCCGCTTCGGCCGGATCGCCGGGAATGTGCCCCGCCTGCTGGATCGTCGGTTCCAGCAGTGCGTGGTCAACGGCGGTCAGGTTTTCGACGTCCGCGATCTGCAATTCGATCGCCCGTCTGACATCAGCGGCTCCTTCGCCCTCCAGTTCGGCGACGGCAACCTGTCTCAGCGTGCCGGAGCCGATCTCTGCCGGCCGTCGATAGGTGATCTGCGCCGTCTGCGCGCAACCGCCGGCCGCCAGGATGGCGATCGCGAGAAGCAGCGCTATGGAAAAGCGGGACATCATTCTTCAGGGCGGATCGCCCCGTGCAGGCGGACCGGTGCCGCTGGCTCTGCCAGTGCGAGGACGGGTGCCACTGGCTCTGCCAGTGCGAATTACAACGCGCGTCTTCCCGCCAACGCACTGGCCAAGAGAGCGGCGCCGATCCTGTCAAATCAGGATTGAACACCCACGAATGACCCAACAGGGCAACCAACCGTGCAGGGCCTCGAAGACATGGTTCGACCGCCCGTCGCTCGCAAACCGGACGAGTGCGTCATCCGGCGAACCAGCACACGGCAGATCGGGTCGAACGTGGGGAAACGGATCTGGATGCGGGCCGCCTTGTAACCGAAAACGACGCTGCGGAGCAATCGGAGTTCGGCGATCCTCACTCGCAGACGGCCGGAATTGCGCCTCGGCCCACCGCTGTGCGTCAGGCATCCGGCAACCCGCATGATCGCCCGATCATCTTTTGAGAGAACGGGTTGCAGGAAATACCCACGCAAGGTATACACTCAATTCTCTGCGCCACCGTAGCTCAGTTGGCAGAGCGAGGCTTTCGTAAAGCCTAGGTCGTCAGTTCGAGTCTGACCGGTGGCTCTTCGCAACTCGCTCCTGCGGCGTTGATTGCGCCGATCTGCCGACGCCGTTGCAGGATGTCCGTTCTCGCACGAACGGCCCTCAACTGGCACGCTGCGGCCGATTGGCGAACGCCATTTCCGATGACCGCGCTCGATCCGAATGCCTCTGTCTTCGTCACCGGTCATCGGGGGCTGGTCGGTTCTGCGATTGTGCGGCTTCTCGAGCGATCCGGGCATGCTCGAATCCTCACGGCCTCGCGAGCGGAACTTGATCTGCGGGATCCTGCGGCGGTCGATCGATGGTTTTCGGCTCACCGGCCGAGATACGTGATCAACGCCGCCGGCAGGGTGGGCGGCATCCTGGCCAACATGCAGGCGCCTGCCGACTTCCTGTACGACAATCTGATGATCCACGCCACCGTGCTGCGCTCGGCCTGGCGTCACAAGACAGACAAGCTGCTCTATCTCGGAAGCTCGTGCATCTATCCCCGCGAGTGTCCGCAGCCGATCCGCGAGGAATACCTGCTGACCGGACCGCTGGAGAAGACAAACGAAGCCTACGCCATCGCCAAGATCGCCGGTATGAAGGCCTGCCAGGCCTACCGGCAGCAGTACGGCTGCAACTTCATCTCCGCGATGCCGACGAATCTTTACGGGCCGGGAGACAACTTCTCTGAATCAGGTTCTCACGTTCTGCCAGCGCTGATGCGCCGGTTCCACGAAGCCAAGGTCGAGCAACGACCCACCGTTGAAGTGTGGGGGACCGGCGAGCCCCGACGCGAATTTCTGCACGTCGACGACCTGGCCCGCGCCTGTCTCTTCTTGCTCCAGCGCTACGATTCGCCCGAGACGATCAACGTCGGGACGGGTCAGGACGTGACCATCCGTGATGTCGCGCGAATCGTGCGCGACGTCGTCTATCCGGAATGCGAATTCCACTTCGATCGCAGCAAACCGGACGGCACGCTGCGCAAACGTCTGGATGTTTCCCGTCTGCATGCGCTTGGCTGGAGGCATGAGACGGAACTGGAAGCCGGGATTCGCGCGACGTACGACTGGTTCGTCGAACACTACGCCGACCTGCGGTTCTGAAGAGCAAGGACGCAGCCCCCGGTCGACCGCACGCGCAACACCGGCCCGAGCGCTATGCCCTGCCGTGTGTTCGCGTTTTCGTGGTGCAGCATGGCGATCTGCAGAGCGATTCGCGCTTTTCACCCGAAGTGTGGACCATCATACTGAATTTCGCCTGCCGTGTTGCGAGCGTTGTCCAGTGACTCCCCGGGTGGCGGCGACCACTTGCCGGTTGGTCGGCGCGCTGGGCAGACAGGCCGCGCCTTTTCCGGTTGCTGCGACTGCCTCAATGAAGGCCGCCTCCGCGAAACACCCTTGATTGGACAAAACCAGAGATGCGCAGCGATTCGCCAACCCCGGAAGATGTCGGCCCCGATTTGCCCAAGACAGTCGGTGAAGGCGGATCGCCGTCGATGCGACGACGCAGGCGTTTTCAGTTTCCACTCTTGGTGGGTGCGCTCGTGGGCATCGCGTTCGCCGGTTGGTACGCCCGCGACAACTGGATGCACATTCGACGTTTGTGGGATCCGTTGTACGGCGATCCTCTTCACGAGGCGTTTCGGCGGTATCCGCTGGCCGAAGCGACTGTCCCCGAAGAGCTGATCAGCGTCGGCAACGTGAACAAAGACGGAATCCCGGCCCTGGTCAATCCGCCGATGCTCGCGGCAACCGACGCCGCACAGATGAGGCCCGACGATCGTGTGATCGGAGTCTCCATCGGCGGACTCCCGCGCGCGTATCCGCTCAAGATTCTCGAGTGGCACGAGGTCGTCAACGACGATCTGGCAGGCGTCCCGATCGCAGTGACCTATTGTCCGCTCTGCGACTCGTCAATCGTGTTCGACCGGCGAGCGGTTTTCCAGGACGAACCGGTCGAGTTCGGCGTCTCGGGCTTGCTCTACAACAGCAACGTCATTTTCTACAACCGCACATCCTCGGAAGAGGAGAGCCTCTGGTCGCAGATGGGGCGCACTTCGATTCTCGGGCCGCAAACGGGCCGGGAACTCCCCGTGCTGCCGCTCGAAGTGACGACCTGGGCCGACTGGCGGGCCCGCCATCCGGACACCCAGGTTCTCTCCCCTCAGACCGGCCACCGGCTGGACTACAGCGGGATTTCGCCCTATGCCGATTATTTCGCGGGCAAACTGCCGATGCCGCTCTTCGCCGTCGAACCGTTTGCTCCGACAGATCGTCTCGGCTGGCTTGACCCGGTGCTTGGGGCCTGGACGGCTGATCGTACCGTCGCCGTCCCGGTTGAAGCATTCACCGAACAGGACGCGACGACGATCGAACTGGGGACGTCTTCATTGACTGTCGTGTCCAACCCCGGCGCCGGAACGCTCCGCGTCGTCGATCAGGAGGGGGACGTGCACTGGATGTATGCCGCCTGGTTCGCGTGGTACGCCTTTCAGCCGCAAACTGAAATCTACGAGCCCCGCGCCGGGGCAACTCCGTAGCCGGTGCGGCGGCGGACGATCAACCGGGCCGGTTTCCGGCGGTGCCGCTCGACTGCGCGATCTTCTACTGCGCGATCTCGAGGTTGAAGTCGAACGTGTTCTCGCCCTCCTGGACGGTGGCCGATTCCTGGCTCTCGACGTTGTACTCAGCGGGGATCTCTTGCGGGGCTTCGGCGGGATCGTCGTATTCGAAGCGAACCACGTGGCGGCCCAGCTCGGCCCCGTCTTCGCCGCTGACGTGAACCAGTTCGTACCGGCCCTCAGCGTCGGTCTTTCCCTGCGACTCGCGTCCGGCCTCCGGCTGGAAGCGCAGCATCAGGCCTTCGACCGGTTGACCGTTGATGGTGACCACTCCGGTCACCGGCGCCAGTTCCGGCGCCTCTTCGCCGCCCCCCCCGCAGCCTGCCGCGAACAGAGTCGTCAAACCGAACAACAACACCGCGGCCGTCTGTCGTCTCATCAATGCTCTACTCCCTGGGTAAGTCAACGTCCGGTGCACCGCATTCGTGGCGCGCCCGATTGCCGGAAAGAAAAATCAGCCAGGCCGCTTCGGACAAAGCGGCCTGGCTGTGTCTGCAGAACGGAGTTCCGAAATTAGAAGTCCGAAATCGTCTCACTCCCCTGGATGCTCACCAGGGCGCGAAGCAGGTTGCGATCGGTGTTCTCGCTCAGGAAACGGGCGCTGCCGTCGCCCAGCAGGATGTGCATGCCCCCTTCGTGCACGCTGCCCGCGCCCCAGGCGTACGGGTAGCATTCGGTGCTCGCCGGGTTGTTCTGGCAATCAATGGCGTCCGAGGGGACGTTAATGCCGTAGGTGGCCGGCACCAGGTTCGCCGTGTACCGCCAGGCGCCCCAGTACACGCCCCAACTGGTGCTCGAATTCCGTTTGCGGGCTTCGCACCAGAGCATGGTGTTGGTCGTCCCGTCCTTGATGTCGTCGATGCGGGCCGAGCCGTTGATGCCGAACGCGCCGCGAAACGTCAGGTCGCCGTTGACCTTCCATGTGCCTGAGTAGAGACACACGTCTCGCAGGATGCGGTGCCAGACCGGCCCGTAACTCGCACGATAGCCGACCGTGTTCGTTCCAGGGGGGGAGCCGGAAACGATCGGCCCCTCTTCGATATCCGACGGGCAGGAGAACGTTGAAATGTCCTCGTTGCTGATCACAGACGGATTCGTGTTGGGCGGGTTGGTGACGACCGGGGACGTCCCGCTGTTGTTCCCCCCGCCGATCGGCAATTCGAATCGCAACTGGTTGTAAACGGCCGTCTGATCGATGAACGGCAGCAGGTAGAGATGGCACGAGGCGTTGCGGCCTTCGACGCCGCAATTCGCCGCCCAAGTACAATAGGTGACGTAGCCGCCGGTCGACGGCGTACATGGATTGAGGAAGCCGGGAGGGAACTGCAAATGGGAGTCGTGATAATTGTGCAGCGCCAGCCCGATCTGTTTCATGTGGTTCTTGCACTGCGTGCGGCGGGCCGCCTCACGCGCCTGCTGGACGGCCGGCAGGAGCAGGGCGATGAGAATCGCGATAATCGCGATCACCACCAGCAATTCGATGAGTGTGAAGCCTCTCCGTCTTGTGTACCAGGGGACGAATTTCATGAACCTGCTCCTTAAGAAAGTGTGAAAATGGAGAAATGGCTTTGCATGCTGAGAACGCACCAGCTTGACAGCGTATCTCGTTCGGGACGTCACTTCAACTGTAGATTTGCCTCGAAACCCGGTATTTCTCCGATTTGCCAAGCGGGCTGACACCGCCGGAACGGCCCCCGGCGGCCGGAGCAGATTGCTCTTCATCCGTCCGCGTCGAGCGGTTTTCAGACCGCTCAGCCGGGAACTCCACGAGACGGATCGCCAACACGGATTCGCAAACCGCACTATTCGGACAACCGCACCTCGCGATCGTCGCGTCCCTGCAAGAGCTGCCGGACGCGGTCATCGAGCAATGCCCCGTCTCCATCAATCAGCACGCGGGCGGCCTGTTGAGGCGCCAATCGTTCCGATCGGGCGGCCCACGTCTGGAGCACCTGGTTGCGGCGGCGGCTCAACTCAGGCTGCGGCGCCAGGTAGTCGTACTCGAGTTGTTCAAACCCTTCGAGTCGCCCCAGCGATTTTCCGGCGATAAACCGCACGGCGTCATACGGATCGACGAGGAGTTGCGACAGGTGAGGCGCGAGCCATTCCGTTCCCGAGGCTGCATGTGCGTCTTCCCAGCCGTAAGTCCACGCCGTCAGGGCGCGCTGCCCGGCGTCTCCCTGCAGCAACCAGAGGACGGAGGCCGCGGTTGTTGTATGTTCGTCGGGCAACTCCACGGCCGGCCGGCCGTACCACCGGGAGAGGTTCTCCGCCGTCCAACCGAGAGTTCGGTCGAGATGACATTGGTTACAGGCGTTCGGACGTCCTGTTTCGATGGTCGTCGCGACGTCCGGCGAGTCGATCTGGTGGCTGCGAATCGCCTTGAGGAGACCATACGTCGTGAACGGCATGTGGCAGTTGTAGCACAGGCTTCCGGCGGAATCGGCCGCGTGGTGAGTGTGATTCACAAGCACGTCGACTTCGGCGAAGTCCTGATGGCAGTCAAGGCAGGCCTGGTTGCCGGAGTCGAGCCCATGCTTCAAGAGATCGTTGGCCCACTCCCGGGCGGGCCGGGGATCGTCCGCTTTCTGATGGAGCTGATGACAGGTCACGCACGACATTTCGCCCTTCTCGAAACAGGGCGTGTTGAGGAGCGCGGTGTATTCCCGGCCTCGCACGCGGATCATCCCGTCCGGCCAGAACTGCGACATCAGATCCGCCGTACCGGCGTAACCTGCCTCGTCCGGCTCGACGCTGCCGGAATCGCAACAGGTGATGAGCCGCCGCGTCGTCGATTCAGACAGATCGGCGCCCGGCCGGAAGTCGTGCCCGCCGGCGTTCCACTGTTCCCACCCGTCGTACGTCAGTTCGAAGACGGCATGGCACTGACCACAGACCTGCGACGATCGTCGATGCGACAACTCTGCCGGGTTGACGAGCGAGGCGGCCTGCAGCGGCGGATCTTCCTTTGAGTCGGCCGTCCCTCCGCGCCGCCGCTGGAAGCGGACATGCGCTTCTCCCGGCCCGTGGCAGGCTTCGCAGGAGATTCCGAGTTCGGCGACGCGCGAGTCGACGCCGTCGAAATACACATGGTCGGGATCGTCGTAATGCGTGAAGCCGGGGCGGCCGAACGTGGTGTGGCATTGAATGCAAACGAGATTCCAACGGCCCAGTTCATTGTCGGCGACCGGCTGCGGAGGTCTGAGAAACGCAGCGTGTCGAGGCACCCACCGGGCCTCGTCGCGAAGGTACGCATAAGGCAGCATTCCCAGCGCGCTGGTGCTCTCATCCAGGCTCATCCAGTAGACCTGCATGTGATGGGAACCGGTCGTCAGCACCACCGGCCGTCTCTGTTCTCCCAGCCCCTCCGCCGCCATCTCGATGAAGAACTGCTCATCGTCCCGCAGCAATCGCAGATCGAACGGCAGGCCGCACTCCGGCAGATCGGGATCATCAAAGTCGCCGATCACCGTCTCCGGCGAGGGGACTTGAGTCATCGTCCGATGATAGGTGGCGTACCAACTGGCGTGCTGCCCGGAGTGGCAGTCCCGGCAGGCGTCCGAGCCGACGAATCCCGACGATCTGTCGATCCGTGGACCTCCCACTGCGGTCTGGACTCGCGGAACAGACTCTGTGGATGCGCTGCGGTCCCCCGCCGACTCATCCCGTTGGATCACGATCCACGCCGTGGTCGCCAATGCGGCCGCCCAGACGACCAACACTCCCGATGCCTTCGCAAGCGGCACCTTCGCGCGCAAGATCCAGAACAGGATCGGAAACGTTCCGAGAATAAGAAGGACGACGATCTGCATGCCGAGAGGCGAACACGGTGTCCTGACAAGAATTGCAATCAACAAGCCCGGCTTGAGCCTAGCAGAGCCACAGATCGCGATCCAGAACGGTCGCCGCTCTGCCGCCGGAGACGGCGGGTCGTGTCACTCCGCATCCGCATCGTCGAACGAACGCATCGCATGCAGCGCACCATCCTCCCTGATGGCAATCAGACGATTCGCGGGAATCTCGGAAAATGTGTGCGTCTCGCCGGACGGCCATTGGACCCGGACCTCGTCCACGCGATCCAACAGGCCGAGGCCGAACGTCAGCACCCGCTCATTGCTGGAGAGATAGCCGTCGCCCGCCGTGATCTGCCGGAAGAGAGTCCGGTCGCCGGTCCGCACGGTGACGGATGCCCCGATGGCATCGCGGTTGGAACGTGTGCCGATCAGGCGAACGCGAAGACAATTCCCCGGCGACCGGCCGGCGTTGGTCAACAGTGCGGACGGTGCATCGAGGTGGGTGACGACGGCGTCTTCGCGGCCGTCGCCGTTCCAGTCGAGCCGCGCCATCCCGCGTCCCAGATACGCGCCCTCGAAATAGGGGCCCGGTTCGTTCGGAGTGAGAGTCGAGAATGTCCGGCCGTCGTGATTGACGAAGAACTGCGGCGGCATCCGTTCGCGGCCGGTTTGGTGGATATGTCCGTTGGACACCAACAGGTCGAGGTCGCCGTCCAGGTCAGGATCGAGGAACTGCGTCCCGAATCCGAGCATCGGCAGACTGGGAACGGCAAGGCCGAACCGGTCGGTCTGATCCACGAAGGACATGGCGTCCCGTTGAAGGTAGAGCGTGTTCGACTCGTGCTCGAAGTTGGTGACGAACAGGTCGAGCCGTCCATCTCCGTCCGCATCGCCAACGGCGATTCCCATGCACGCCTCGGTCTGGCCGCGTTCGTTCAGAGCCAGCCCTGACGGCAAACCGCGCTCGACGAACCAAGGCTCCGCAGTGGAGTCAGGGTCCGACGTCGTGAAGAAGAAATTCGGGGTCTGATCGTTGGCGACAAAAACCGACAGCCGCCCGCTCGACTGAAAGTCGGCTGCGATGATTCCCAGCCCCTTTCCACCAGGGGCGTCGCACCCGGATGCTTTCGTGGCATCGATGAATCGCCCGTCGCCGGCGCTGAGAAACACCTGATCAGGAGCAGCGTCGAAGTTCTGGGGCAGACACGTCTCCGGCGTCCCGTCGATGTTCCGGCACACCCGGGTGAACACGTCCTCCCCGCCGAGGTAGTTGACGCAATAAACGTCCGGCAGAGCGTCGCCGTCCAGGTCGGCCAGCGCACAGCTCGTGCTCCACTGCTGCGCGTCGCCCGAAACGGCTGCGGTTTCATCCGAAAACGTACCATCGCCGCAGTTGATGAACAGACGATTTCCTCCGATGTTCGTGATGTACAGGTCGGGAAATCCGTCCGAATTGAGGTCGCCGACGCCGACGCCCTGGCTGTAGCGGTCTTCCGCCACGCGAGCCTGCCGTTCCACCTGTTGAAATCGAGTTCCTGCCACGTTTCTGAAGAGCGCGTCGACGTAGTCGCGCCCCCGCGATTCGGGCGGCCAGCGACATCCCTGGGGGAAGAAGACGTCCGGCGCACCGTCCTGATCGAAATCGAGGACTCCCGCTCCTCCGCCGGTGAACTCGTACATCAGATGCCGGTCGGGCCCCGATGGAAACCCGTCATTGAAGTACGTAAACCCCAGCCCCGCGCTCTCCGCATCGTCGCGAAACCTGATTCGAATGGGGGGTGACGGTCTGCTCCCGGCTGTTGAATCGTGGGGAGGCTTTTCAGGCGAGCGTCCCTCTTGCTGCGGGACAAACGCGGGATAATCCTGAATTGGGAACGCCACGGCCGGATTGGCCTCCGGAGGCGACCGTCGAAACGGCCACTGCGCCGCAACGGAGTTTTCCGCCCTCGAAGTTGACTGACTCTCTTCGTCTTCCGAGTTGGCGCCGGCCATCCCTGCGGCGATCCGCTTCCAGGCCGCCGCTTCCCATGTGAGCCCCAGAGTCTCCGCAGACTCGGCGGCGGAGCGAACATCCTGCTGCCAGACGGGTGTCTTGTCGCTCTCACGAGTGATGACTGCGTAACAGTCGTTCGTGTAACCGCGCAGGCGACTCGCACGAGTGAGGAACGGTTCAGCCAGCGCCCCTTCATCCAGGACAGAGAGCAGGCGTCCCAACTGATAATTCGATTCCGCCGACTCCGGATCGAGCCGCAATGCGGAGCAGTAACAGCGAACTGCCGCGCGAACGTCTCCCTGCCGTTCAGCCCACTCCCCACACACCATTCCGATGCCTGGATGGGACCACTCACCCTCCGGGAGATCGTGAAACCAGTTCCAAAGCTGCTCCGAGTGACCCAGAGCGAGAAAGACCCGGCCGAGGTTGACGCGCGCTTCGAGGTTGCCCGGTTCAGCCGCCACAACGTCCTCGAGCAACGTCTGCGCCTCCGCGTAACGTCGTTGCGCCAGCGCGGCCCGCGCCAATCCGAGTTTCGGAAGCGGGTCAGCCGGGTTGTCGCGGTGAAATTCGGCCAGAAGCTCGGGGTTCTCAAGAAAGTCGTCGCCCATCGAGACGGCGAAGACTTCGGCCGGCGTGACGCGCGGCTCGTCGAGAGCGCGCAGTCGATGCGGCATCGCTTCGTAATTTCGGGCGGCGACTCCATACAGGAAGGCCAGCCTGCGATGCGCCAGTGTGTGGTCGGGATCGCGCCGGACGGCCTGGCGAAACTGCTCCAAGGCAGCACTGAGGTATCCCTGCTCGCGCAGCAGCTCTCCCGCGGTCGAGTGCATTTCTGCTGCCGCGGCGGCGTCCTCGGGAACCTCGAAGTAGCGGACCGCTCGATCGGGATCGCCGAGCCGGACGGCGGACTCCGCAGCAAGCGTCATCGCCGCCAGGGATTCAGGTTCAGCGTCGAGCGCCGCAGCGGCGGCCGCTTCGGCGGCGCGATAGTCCCCGAGGGCAAACGATTGCCTCGCAGACCTCAAGCGTTCATCGTGCGACCGATCACTCTTCGAAAAGGCCAGCACGACCACCAGGCCGGCGATCGCACCGAACATGAGCAGCAATGCGCCGAGCCGAGAGTTCCGCCGCGGCGAGCTTTCTGCAGGGGCCGAACGGGAACCCGACATTCCAGTCCTGTCATGAGACGCAAACAGGCAAGCCTTGCGCTCCAGCACGCGCTGCCGTCATTTCAAAACTATCACGGGAATCCAGACGCGGCAAGCAGGGTCGTCACCCGGATCGCGGCAGTGTTTGCTTCTGGCCCGCCCGTCTGGATCGGGGTAGAATCGATCGAACCATGGTGGATCAGTCTCCTTCGTCCGACCGGCCCGCGCATCAGGGGCTTGCCCGCAAGAGACGCGGCCCACTCGCCATTCTCCTGTTGACCGGTCTGGCTGTGGCGGCGGCGATTTTCGGCCGACAGTTCTTCGCGCCCGATTCTTCCGAAGAACTGCTCTCTGCCGCACGAGTTGCCCTCTCGAAGAAAGACTTCGCGGCGGCATCTCACGCGGCCCGCGCATTGCTGAAGCACGAACCGGATTCCATTGCGGCACTGACGATTGCCGCCGAAGCGGCCGTCCGGTCCGGCCGTCCGGTCGATGCGCTGCAATGGTACGAACGAATCCCTGACGGACTCGGCGAGAGTTCCGTCGAGGCTCGCATCGCGGCGGGTGAGATCTATCTTCGGCAGCAGAAACAGCTCACGGAGGCGGAGGACCAGTTCCGCCGCGCGCTGAGCCAGCAGCCGGATCATCTGATCGCGACCGATCGACTGTCGTTCATCCTGAGCCTGGAAACCCGCCATTGGGAGGCCTTGCCGTATCAACTCGCCATGATTCGCCGAGGCGACGTTACACTGCGCCGCCTGTATCTCATCTGTGTGAATGAGTTGGGGCACACCGATGAGAGCATTGAGGAGTACCGCGAGTTGGCGCCGCACGACCCGGGCGTTCTATTGGCGGTTGCGGAGCGACACCTGGCGCAACACGAGACGGCGGAGGCAGGGGCCCTGCTGCGCGCCGCAATCGAGGCCCGGCCGGACTGGATCGAGCCTCAACTGAAATTGGGACGCCTGCTGCTGTCGGCTGGTCGGCTCGACGAATTCGTCGAGTGGGACGAGCAGCTTCCCGAGGGGGCGGACGAATTCCCCGCGCTCTGGGTGCTGCGCGGTGAGTTCGCTGCGGATCAAGGCGAATCCTTCCGCGCTGCCCATTGTTTCGCGAGAGCCGTCGAACTGAACGGCTGCCATCGGGGCGCGGTTTATGGGCTCGCTCAGGCACTGCTGTCACTCGATCGGCGTGACGAGGCCGAGACCTATTTGCAGCGCGCCGTCAGGCTTCAGGCTTACACGAATGCCGTCTTTGACGCGTTCACACATCGTCCGGAGATTGATCGGCAGCGGGCGGAGCGAGCCTCCGGGATCGCAGCATCTCTCGGCCTGCGGTGGGAGGAACACGCCTGGTCGTTCCTGGCGGAGAATGCTGCACCAAGCCGAGACCCGCAGGCCTTGGAGACGTGGCGGGACTCAATTCCGGAAGGGCTCTCTCTCAATCGAATCCAGCCCAGCATCGCCGAACAACTCAGATTCGACGTTGCGAGCCTCTCGCCCTCGACCGACGTGGATGATTCGAGCGGGTCAACCGACCACTCGTCCGCCCCCCGGGATGGCACGCGACCTCGGACTCTTTTCGAAGCTGGTCGAGATCCGGCGTCCTCAGTGAGTTTTGAGGACCGTGCGGCCGCATGCGGGATTGAGTTCCGATACGAGAATGGCGCCGACCCGGAAATAGACGGTCTCGGCCGAGTCTATGAGTTCACCGGAGGCGGCGTCGGCGCTGTCGATTTCGATCAAGATGGGTTTCCCGATCTGTACTTCACACAGGGAAGCCGTTCGCCGCCGGTTGCGTCCCCGGCGGACGAATTGGATCGTCTGTTTCGGAACGTTTCCGGAGAGCGATTTCTCGATGTCACGTTGAAGGCGCGAATTCTCGAGGATCGCTACAGTCAGGGACTGGCCGTGGGGGACGTGAACGCCGACGGGTTTCCAGACCTGTTCGTTGCCAACCTGGGCAAGAACCGGTTCTTCGTCAACAACGGCGACGGGACGTTCACCGAAAACGATCTCTCCGACGCGGAAGGTGCGCCTTCGTGGACGACCAGTTGTGCGATCGCCGACCTGAACCGCGACGGACTGCCCGACATCTACTGTGTCAATTACCTCAGCGGAGACGAGATCTTCGAGCGCGTCTGCCGTGATCGAAACGGAATCCGGAATCCCTGCCTCCCCGTCAACTTCTCAGCGGCTGCTGATTGTCTACTGGTCAACGCGGGAGACGGAACCTTCTATTCCGCGACGTCGATCGGCGAAGCGACGCGCGACAACGGCAAGGGACTCGGCGTTCTCGCCGCGGATATCGACGGTTCCGGCGACATCAGTCTGTTTGTTGCCAATGACGGAGTTCCGAACTTTTTTCTCCGCAACACGACATCGAAGTCTGAAAGATCCCCGCGATTCACAGACAACGCCCTTCCCGCCGGACTCGCATTGAACGGCGACGGACGCAGCGAAGCGTGCATGGGAATCGCCGCCGGTGATGCGAACCGGGATGGGCGACTCGACCTGTTCGTGACGAATTTCACCGAGGAGACGAATACGCTCTACATTCAGCAGGCAGGCGGCCTGTTCGTCGACGGGACCAAGGTCGCCGGACTCGCGCAGCCGTCCTATCACCTGCTCGGTTTCGGAACGCAGTTTCTGGATGTGGACCTGGATGGAGACCTGGACCTGATCGTCACGAACGGCCATATCGACGACTACCGGGCCGCCGGCCAGATGTATGCGATGCCGCCGCAGTTCTTTCTCAACGCTGGAGACGGACGCTTCGCTGAAGTTCCCGCGCTCACGCTCGGGCCGTATTTTCAGAAGCACTTCTTCGGGCGCGGGCTGGCTCGCTTGGACTGGAACCAGGATGGACGGGAGGACACGGCGATTTCGCATCTCCAGGCGAATTCGGCGCTGCTGACGAATACGACGACAGACGTCGGCAACTATGTCTCGCTTCAACTGCGGGGGGCATCGTCGGACCGGGACGCCGTCGGCGCCATCGCCACGGTTTTCGTCGAGGGGGTTCCCACGGTGCGTCATCTCTCCGCGGGGGACGGGTATCAGGCGCGCAACCAGCCCCTGCTGCACTTCGGAATCGGATCCGCGCAATTCGTGGACCGGTTGATCATCCGGTGGCCCAGCGGACGTGTCGACGAGTTGGACGAGGTTCCGGTCAACCGGATGCTGCTCGCAGTCGAAGGCCGGCCGAAACTGTTCCGGCTCGCCCCGTCCGATTGACGTGTCATGCCGCCTCGGGGCGGCCTTCGGGCGGCGCGGCCGATGCCATTTGAAACCAGACATTCCGTGAACGTATGTCGGATCGGTCGGCTGATTTGAACTCCGTTGATTCTCCTGATCGCCGACCGCTGCGCCCGGCATGGCCGGCCGTGATCCTGCTGGCGGCGGCGCCGGCCCTGCTGTACGCGCAGACCGCAAGCTTCGAGTTTGTGCAGTACGACGACGGTGTGCATGTGTTCGACAACGAGCACGTTCGTTCCGGCCTCACCTGGGACAATTTCACCTGGGCTTTCGGCATCCACGGCCCCAGTCAATGGCATCCTCTGGCCTGGTTGTCGCACCAACTCGATTGCGAACTGTTCGGCCTCGAACCGGCGGGGCATCACCTGACCAATCTCGGGCTCCATATTCTGAGCGTTGTCCTGCTGTTCATGGCGATTCGCAGGATGACGGGACGAACGCAGGCGAGTGCATACGTCGCGATGCTGTTCGCAATCCACCCGCTCAACGTCGAGTCCGTCGCGTGGGTTTCGGAGCGCCGCAATGTGCTGTGCGCCGCCTGCTGGATGGCGTCGATGTGGTGCTACGCGGTGTACTGTCAGAAGAGATCGGCGGGCGCCTACCTCGCGGTGCTGGTCACCGCAGCGCTCGCGCTGATGTCGAAGCCGCTCGCGGTGACCTTGCCATGCGTATTCATTCTGCTCGATTTCTGGCCGCTCCGGCGATGCGGTCGATCGCAACCGTCTGACAGCGGTGAGGCCATCGACTCTGTAGCGCCGCGTGATGCAGCGATGGCGGGCGACTCGTACAAGCGTCTGGTCCTTGAGAAGGCGCCGCTGTTCGCCATGGCGGTGATTGCAGGCGTGCTCACAATCCTCTGCCAGAAAGCCGAGGGAGTCGTCCAGGACTTGACGACCTTTCGACTTTCGATTCGCATCGAAAACGCCTTGGTCTCATACGTCGAGTATCTCCGGAAAGCGGTCTGGCCGGTGGATCTGGCGGTATTCTACCCACACCCTGCCGTCGTCGACGCGAATCCGGACTCTGCTTTAGCGTTGCCGGCGATCATCTCGGCGGCAGTCATTATCACCGTCACTCTGGTCGCATTTCTTCAGCGGCGTCGGAGAGGCTATTTGCTGACGGGCTGGCTGTGGTACCTGGGAGTAATGTTCCCGATGATCGGCATCCTCCAGGTGGGCGAGCAGCGGCTTGCCGATCGGTACGCGTATCTTCCTCTCATCGGGATCTTCTGGGCGGTTGTCTGGCTTGGCGGTGAACTGCTCGCTCGATTACGAAAGTTTGTGCCCGCTCAGGTCGTCCGTCTTGTTGCGGCGGCGCCGTTGATCGCGCTACCCTTGCCGACGTGGCGTCAGGCCTCCACGTGGCGCGACACGGAATCTCTCTTCAGTCACGCGATCTCGGTCACCGAATCAAACTACCTGGCGCACAACAATCTGGGACACAGTCATTACTTGCGCGGGAACCGCGGTATGGCGGCCCGGCACTACGCCGCCGCCATCTCGATTCTCCCGGATTACGCCCTCGCGCACTTTAATCTCGGCGTGCTGTATCACGACGCCGGATTCCTGTCGGAAGCTCGAAGCGAATTCGAGAAGGCGGCGGAATCACGACCCGACATGGCGGCCGCCCGTGTGCGACTGGCGGTCACGCTTTTTCTCACCGGCCGGACCGATGAAGCGCTGGCTCAATTGGAACGGGCGATCGAAATCGCGCCGCACTATACCTCTGCGCACTTCAATCTTGGGCTGATTCAGCGGGAACAGGGCGATTCAGACTCCGCCGCCAACTCATTCCGGCGCGTTCTGCAGATCGATCCGAATCATGCGAGAGCGCGCCAACTGTTGGAGGAGTTGGACAAAACCGGCCGCGACGATTCCCGTTGAGGCGTGCTCTCGCGACACCGGAACCATCGCTGACGCAGTGACCGGCAGCGGCGCAGCGCGGGGAGTGCGTCCCCGGAGGTCATCCTCCGACTTTCGGCACAACAGTTGTCGCCTCCGATCGGACGGCAGACACTACCATTGGCGAGGTTCTGGTTGTTTGCCCGAGGCCGTTTGAATGATTCATCCCGACGGTACCGCTGAAACCGACAGAGCGGAGCGACGTCCCAGTGTGTCGCGCGCCGTCACCGTCGCCGCCGCCGCAGTTCTCTTCGCCGTCTTGTACGCTCCAGTTCTCTTTGCGCCCGCGGGACACATTTCCGCCGATCCGTCTGGCGGCCTCGCGACCGGATGGCTCCCCGCCGCACAAATCGCCGCCAATCTGGCGGTCTCAGGGGAGTTTCCAATCTGGGATCCGTATTCTCTGTGCGGAGCCCCTTTCCTGCGGTCGGCACGGCTCGGGATTCTGTATCCGCCCCATTGGCTGCACATGCTTCTCCCGCCGGAGCGAACCTTCAATTTTCTGCTCGTTGCACACGCGCTGCTCGCGGCCGGTGGAACCTGGATGTATTGCCGGGGACGGGGGCGATCGCTCGAAGCGAGCCTGTTTGCGGCAATGGCGTTCTCCGTCGGCGGTTGTGCTCTCTTGTACCAGTTCGCGGGTCAGCCCTACGTCGGCTATTCTGCCGCGTGGCTGCCTTGCATTTTCTGGAGCGTCGACCGCCTCAGGAAGCAGCCCGGATGGGCCCGTTGTTGTATCTTAACGCTCTTGTTGGCGTGTCAGATTCTGGCCGGCGCTCTCTCGCTATCAGTCTTCCTGGGGCTGATGATCCCGCTCTATGTGATCCTTGTCAGACCGCCGGAAACGCCGGGAGGGGAGGCAACTCATCAGTCGATCCTTCCCTGCTTGCTGGGCGCCGCAGTCATGGCGGTGGGACTGGCGGGCGCTCAACTGGGGCCGACATTCGCCTCCACGGAGGACCGACATGAGGCCGATGTCTCAGTCGGGGGTTCTGAGGCACCCGCTGGTTTTCCCCCAATCAACGTGACGACGCTGATCGCCCCCGGATTGTTCGGTGACGCCGTCGAACTGGAGTACTGGGGACAGTCCACGTTTTCGTATGCGACCGCCTTCTGCGGTCTTTCTACTCTGTTGCTCGCAGTGGCGGGCGTTCTCTGTTGCCGGCCCGATCGGGAGACATCGTTCTGGATTCTGACCACACTCGCGGCGCTGTTTGTATCGATGAGCGAGTCCATCCTGTTCCATCTGCCTGCCGCGTCGTCGTTTCCGGTCCTCGGATCGTTGCGCGGAACGGGAGTCTTCAGCGTTTTTTTGACGCTGGCTCTGTCGATTCTGTCCGCACGAGGAATCGATGCCTGTCTTCAGAGCCGGCCAGGCAAGAAAGGTCTTCGAAAACTGGTCGCTGTTGCGGGCCTGGGATTCGGCGCGGTGGTCATCGGATGGGCGCTCCTTGAACAGGCCTTCGATGCTCCACCCCCGGCTTACTGGAGATCCTTTGTGGCGTGGGTTCGCTCGTCCGACGAGTTGACCTCGCTCAGGGCTCCCGGTCGTCTGACGAACCAATTCGTTGAACAGTCGTACCACACCATGGTGGGTGAGTTGATCTGGGCCGCGTCGGTGCTCTGCGTTGTCTGCAGCGCGTTTCTCATTGGAATCCGCCGCTGCCAGCCGGCTCGGAGTCTCCTCATCGGAGTGCTGTTCGCCGAACTCTACCTGTTCGCTTCTCCCTATCTCAAGACGTACGATGCCACACCGCTGCGGGAACCCTCCCGGTTGGTTCGCGCCGAGATCCCGCCAGACGGGCGATGGCGATTCTGTTGCGTCACCAACAGTGAACAGCTTGTCGGCCAGTTTGCGGGCGAGGACATCGAGTCCCCCGGAGGCGTTGGGATCACCTGTCCCACGCGCTATTCCGATCTGATCCAGATGACAATCGGAGTCGATCCGCGCTCGCAAGAGTCTCTGTCGTTCCCCGTCGTTCATGAGCCACTCTTCGACCTGCTGAACGTCCGCTACTACGCCGCATCGCGCAACGCGAATCGGATTGGAGACTCTTCACGGGACCGGCTCGTTAAAGAACGGGTTTTTGTGTGGGAAGGCGTTGCTTTCGATTTGTTTGAGAATGTTGACGTGCTGCCTCGCGCATTCATCGTCCACCAGGCCCGGTCGATCCAATATTCGGAGGGCGGCAAGGTTCTGCTACCGCGACTGCTTGAGCAGGGAGTGCACGAGGCGAGCTTCGTTGAAGGCCCGCTGCCGTTTTCCCTGGAACCGGTTTCCGGGAGTGAGCGGACGCAGGAGCAGTGCCTGATTGCCGAATCGAGCGCGACGCGCATGGTTGTCGACGTGGAACTCACTCGGCCGGGGCTGGTTGTCGTTTCCGGAAACTATGACCCCGGCTGGCGGGCATCGATTGATGGAGCGCCGGCCGAGGTGGCGCCGGCCAACCTCGTCATGCGGGCTGTCGCCGTCCCTGCCGGCCGGCACACAGTTGAATTTCAGTACAGTCCTGCGGCCTTCCGGATCGGTCGATCGATCTCGCTCGTCGCGCTGGTCGTCGCGGCCGGATCGCTCATCTGGACGGCCTGCCGCACCTGGTTGATTCCACCTCGCGAGGCCAAGCAAGCGAGTGCGAACGAACCGATTCGTCCCGCTTCCGCAGAAGTTCGCGCGCAGCCTCTTCTTCACTGGCAGGTCGGATTCTTTCTCGGTGCGATGGTGTTTGTATTCGCCGGGGGAGGGTGGGTTTACCAGTGGGTCGGCGAATACCCCCCGCCCCCCGGAGTCCGACCGGCCTCTCTTGTACCGATCGCTGTGCTGACCGTCGTGAGCGGCGTGGTCGCGGCACTGTCCGCCTGGCGACTGTGGGGCGTCGATCGAAAGCGATTCGGGTTCGGCTTCGTCGCGTTTCTGCTGTTGTTCCCGTCGAGTCTGCTGCTTCTCGAAGCCTTCGCCCGGCTTCTTTCGCCGTCATGGCCTGTCATTGCGCTGCACGGCGTGAGTCCCGAAGTGGCGGAGCAAACCTGGAGCCGCGTGAGTCAGGCGGACGATTCCGTCGGACTCAACGACTGGGGACAAAGGGACCGGGACCGCTCGCTCAAACCAGACCCGGGGATGTATCGCATCGCGTTTATCGGCGATTCCTTCCTGGAGGAGGCCACCACCGTACCGGTCTCGCTGCTGGTCGAAGAACGACTCGGCCGCGACGACGTCGAGGTCGTCAATCTCGGCGTCTCGGCGACCAGCCCCGATGAGTATTTCTATCGCCTGCGAAACGTCGCCCTCCCGCTCGGCGCAGATTACTGCATGATGTTCGTCTTCACCGGCAACGATTTTTCAGAGCCTGGACCGTCGCTGCCGAGCTATGCGGGAGTCGCTGCGGTCAACCCGCGCGGTTCACTCTTGACCTCGATCGGTTTGACGGGCGTCAACCATCTGCTGACAAATCAGCAGCGGCCGGTCATTCAGGCCTGGCTGGGAGCGGGAAATCTTCGACGATCGGAAGAATACCGGTTCCTCGTGCTGTCAGAACTCGAGACTCCCGCCATCCGGCAGTTGCTGTTGTCAGCCGCCGACCTTCCTCCGGGCGAAACCGCTCGCCTGAAGGCAAAACTCGAGTCACCTGACATGGAGGCGTTCTACGAGATGCTGAGGGAACCGGATGAGGGTCAATTCCGTTCCTACTATCTCGCAAGCGCCTTGCGCGCCGCCGGCGACACCGGCGCTGCCCGATGGGAGTTCCAATCCGAAGACGCGGCGATGCATTGGGTTCGCGAAGCAGCCAGGGTGTGTGAATCCAACGGCGTCGCTTTCACCCTCGTGATTATCCCGGAGGCGTTTCAGGTCGATTCGCGGATGGTCGAACAATGGAAGCCGCTCGCCGACATGCGCCGCGTGACGCAGCCTTGCCGTGATGCGGGAGAGAGGCTGGCGTCTCGAGCGCGTTCGCAGGGAATCGATGTCGTCGATTTGTACCCGGCGCTGCACGACGTGCCCGGATCCTACCTCAATCTGGACGGCCACTGGTCCGACAAAGGGGTCGATATCGTCTCGGAAGTATTGACAGATCATCTGCAACGTCGTCTTCATCCCCAATCGCAGCAACAGTAAAGCACGAATCGAGCAATCGAGATGCAGGACGTAGAGGCCGTCTCAGACGGATCAAGCGCCGAAATCAGCGTCATCGTGGCAACCTTTAACGAACAGAACACGATCGAAGAGTGCGTGCGCAGGCTGTTCGCACAGTTTCCCTCGGACTGCGAAGTTCTGGTTGTCGACGGCGGCAACGACGAAACGGGCAGCGTCGTCAACTCTCTGTGTTCCGAGTTTCGATTGTTGCGGTACATCCGCAACGAGGACGACCGCGGCAAAGGACATGCGACGAAGGTCGGCATCGCGGAGTCCGTCGGCCGATACCTCGTCGAGATCGACGCCGACATGCAGTTTGTCCCGGAGGAAATCCCGCGACTGCTGGCGCCTCTCCAGGCGGGGCAGGCCGATGTCGCACTGGGCAGCCGCTTCATGCGCGATTCCGTCTGTAAACCGGGCAGCACGACGCCGCTGCGAACCTTCGGCAACTATACGACCAGCTTGTATGCGTCCATTTTGTTCGGCCGGCGAATGACCGACGTGCTCGCCGGCATGACCGCCTGGACGCGCCATGCCGCACAAGTTGCGGCGATCGTCAGCGACAACTATTCCTATGAGGTCGAACTGCCCGTCAAGGCGCTGAAGCGCGGCCTGCGTGTGGTCGACGTCCCGGTGACCACGCTGGCCCGTCAGGAAGGGCGGTCAAACGTCCACGTGGTCACAGATGGACTGACCATTCTGCGGGACATTACCCTGTTCAGGCTCGGCTTGCGTTAACCCGGAGTATTCGTAGCGCCCGCTGCCGGCGTGCGTCACCGTTGACATGACATCGGCGTGCAATCCGTTCGAAAAGCGCGACGCTGTCGCCAGCTTTTCGATCACCCGCTGTTTGGAAAACACTTATCGTGAACCGGGCCCTCGTCATGAATAGTCCGGGGTAATCCCACGTGGTTCCGTCTGCAACGGGGGTGGACTTGTCGAACCGTCTCGTTCCTCGGCGGAGTTCCGAGTGTTCTCATGCGGCATGAATCCGACGTCGGTTCCGAGCAACGGCAGAAAACGCCATAATCGCGCGACGCAAACACCGGGGCTGTAGCTCAATCGGTTAGAGCAGCGGACTCATAATCCGTTGGTTG
>ERZ869936.713-NODE-713-length-28564-cov-5.443825_pt1 | contig 28564 bp, 26 predicted proteins | sample MGYA00520876_ERZ869936 | MGnify/ENA primary metagenome ERZ869936 (study PRJEB32218, sample SAMN09650985) | biofilter metagenome | isolation source: enrty point of leading RO module | place: Saudi Arabia: Thuwal, RO plant located on Red Sea | collected 2016-02-17 ... | reverse complement strand
CGCCGCGTTACGCTCCGATCTCTTGCGCTCCCCTGGCGAGCCGGCGACTGTTCCCTTGCGCACACCCGGCCTGGTCGTGGGCGCGCCGCCGATGGCGCGGGCCGAGCCGGTCAGGATGTTCACCACGCCGGCGGGGAATCCCACGGCCTGGCAGAGCTTGCCCCAGACCAGACCGGAATAGGGCGTTGCCGTCGCGGGCTTGGCCACGACGGTGCAGCCCGCCGCCAGCGCCGGGGCCAGCTTGCGCGCCAGCATCGACGAGGGGAAGTTCCATGGCGTGATCGCGCCGACCACGCCGACCGGATGCCGTGTGACCAGAAGGCGGCGGTCCGCGGTCGGCGACGGCACGATCTCGCCCTTGGCGCGGCGGATCTCCTCGGCGAACCAGCGGACAGCGGCCGTGCCGACGGCGATCTCGCCGCGCGCCTCGAATATGGGCTTGCCCTGCTCGGCGGTCAGCATCTGGGCCAGCGGCTCCTGGTTGTCCAGAAGTGCGTCGTGCAGCTTGTGCAACAGGCCGACGCGTGTGTTCAGATCGGTGCGCGACCAGGTCTTGAACGCTTTGGTCGCGGCGGCGATGGCGCGTTCGGTTTCGGCCTTGCCGCTGTCGGGGACCTGACCCAGGGTCTCGCCCGTCGCCGGATTGGTGACCGCGATGGTCTTGCCGCTGTCGGCCCCGACCCAGTCGCCGCCGATCAGGTTTGCGTTTTGTACGAAGCGTGAGAAGTCGCTCATGGCGTGTCCTTCGAGAAGATGTATTGCGTGTGCTGCCGATAGCGTTCGCCGGGGCGCAGAACGGCCTGCGGGAACGCCGCGTGATGGTTGGCATCGGGCCAGATCTGCGGCTCGAGCGCAAGCCCCGCATGGCGTCCCATCGGCTGACCCGTCAGACCGGGTAGATCGACGTTGATCTTGGCCCCGTCATAGACCTGAAGCCCCGGCTCGGTCGTGCGCAACTCCATCTTCGCGCCGGTCTCTGGCTTTTCCCGCCAGGCGCGCGGTCGGCTCGCCCCCCGTTCGGTGGCCAGACAGCAGGTGCGACCGACCGGATGCGCCGCGCGGATCGGTGCGGGAGCGCGGAAGTCGAAGCCAGTGCCTTCGACAGGACGGATCTCTCCGGTGGGGATCAGTTCGTCATCGACCGGCAGATAGCTGTCGGCGTCGATCCGCAAAAGATGGTCCGAGATCGTCGAGCCGCCCAGGGTGAAGTAGCTGTGATGCGCCAGGTTGCAGAGCGTCGGCGCATCGGTTTCGGCCTCCATCCGGATGTCGAACACGCCCTCCGGCAGAACAGAGAACGTCGCCCGCGCCACCAGCGTTCCGGGAAATCCCATGTCACCGTCCGGCAGGGTGATCGACAAGGTCACGCTGTGATCGGACGCGTCTTCGACCTGCCAGACCCGCTTGCCCATGCCGCGCGCACCGCCGTGCAGCAGGTGTTTGCCCAGGAAGTTGCGGTCAAGCTGATAGGTCTGACCGTCGAGTTCCAGATGCCCGTCACGGATGCGGTTGGCACAGCGGCCGGCGGTCGCGCCGAAATAGGGTGAATGGGTCAGGTAGGGGGCGAAATCGCTGAAGCCCAGCACCAGCGAAGCATCATGGCCGTCAAGGCGCAGGTCCTGGATCACCGCGCCATAACTCAGCACGTTGGCCGTCAGCCCGCCGCCCCGGATCGTCACCCGTTCGACCGGCGTGCCGTCCTGCATTTCTCCGAACGTGCTCATACAATTCCCCTCAGATCGACGGCCTGACCGGTGCGCGCGCTTTCCTCGGCCGCCTGACCCACCAGCACCGACCATAGCCCATCCATCAGCGTCACGTCAGGGGTGCCGTGACCCGCAAGGATCAGGTCGCGGAACTTCTGATGCTGATAGAAGGTCGAACCGTGGTGATCCCCGGCGGCAAGCACGCGCTCGTCCACCTCGATGGCCTCGCGCGTCACCTCCTTGGTCTCGCGGTGCGAAATTTCGATGCGGGCCGCACGCTCCCTGCCATCGACCGAGAACCGCGCGGGACCGGGCACCTTGGCGTCGATCCGGGCCTTTTCGCCCGTGACCGAGATCACCTCCTGCCAATAGGAGCCTTCGGCGAACATGCAGAGGTCCAGCATCCCGCGCGCGCCGTTCTGGAAATCGACGACGACGAAAGCGTTGTCCAGGATGTCGGGCGTGCGGCCGTCATAGACCTCGTCCCGGTGATTCACATCCATCGCGCCCGAGGCATAGACGCGCACCGGGTCGCTTTGCAGCGTCAGGCGCATCAGATCCCAGAAGTGACAGCATTTCTCGACCAGCGTACCGCCCGTGCGCGCGCTGAACCGGTTCCAGTCACCGACCTTCTGAAGGAAGGGAAACCGGTGCTCGCGGATCGACATCATACGAGGCGTTCCGATGGTGCCGCCCCGCACCTCGGACAGAAGCCGCTGGAACGGCGGCATGAACCGGTATTCCATCGCGATCCAGACCGGCGCGGCACGACCCTCGGCCTTGGCGATCACCTCGCGGCAGTGATCGACGGTCGTGCAGAGCGGCTTCTCGCAGAGGATCGGCAGGTCGGTCTTCAGAACGTCCATCAGGATGGGATGATGCGTGTCGTTGGACGAGGCGATGACAAGCGCGTCGATACGGCCCGAGGCCAGCATGTCGCGATAGTCGCAATAGCCTTTCGCAGCGTCGCCGGACAGTTGCAGCGACATCTCGCGCATTGCAGGATCGGGGTCGTAGATCGCTGTAACCTCGCAGCCGTCCAGAAGCATCAGGTTGCGAATATGCTCGCGACCCATCATTCCCGAGCCGATCAGCCCGTAGCGGATTGTCATGGCCTACAACTCCAGAAGGGGCAGCCCCATCGCCCCGGCCACGCCGCGTAGAGTGGCGCGGTGATCGCCATAGGCCAGCGCCATGTGGTGCTCAAGCCCGCTGGCGATGATGTCGTCCAGAACCTTGTCGGCAGGCCGCTCGAACCGGACGACACCCGAGGTGCCGGTGAAGGCCATCGGGCGGCGCAGCATCTGGCCGAACCCTAGCACCATGCGCGGCTGTCCGTGCGCTTGGCTGATCCTGAGGAAGGTGACCGGACCGGGCTTCAGCGTGAACTGGTACAGGAGCGGTTGCTTGCGGTTGGTGTGGATCGTCGCCTCGGCCGGGCTTTCGGGATCGCGCATCGACAGGGGCGCTTGGCCGCAGTGCCAGACGACGCCCGTGTCGTCGGCCGCGTCCATGTCCACGAGATCGGTCAGAAAGACCGGCGCCTGTGCCGCCTGCATCAGGATCAGTTGGGTCAGGGCCCCGTAGACATCCGCCTCGCAGGCGCATGGCACCCGCGCCTCGCCCATCATCGCGGCAGGGCCGCAAACCGCGCCGCCGTATTCGGTGAATGTCTCGGGCCAGCAGCGGATGGCGAAGGCGTCATAGTCCCGGCTGGCACGCAAATCGTCCAACCCGGCCTTCAGCCGCAGCGAGCGGTCCAGTTGTTCCTGGTCGACCTGATCCAAAGCCGCGATCTGGTCTGCCACCTCGGCGCGCAATGCGCGCGCGGTTTCGGCGGGGGCGGCGCGGGCCGCGCCGAACAGGTCGTCCAGCCGCAATTCGTCCACCTCGACACCGGCCAGCGCCTTCAGCGCGTCGGCATCGTAGGCGCAGGTGTCGAAGCCTGCCGGATGCTCTCCGATCCGGGCGATGCGCTTGCCCGACAGGCTGGCCGCGATGGCCCGACCCTCGGCTGTGGGGTCGGGGGCAGGCTGGGGCGTCAGACGCCCCGCCTTGCGCGCGCCCTGCAACAAGGCCGTCAAGTCGCCGCCGATGTCGCCCGCCGGATCGGCATAGAGCCATCCGAAGGCGCGTCCGGTCAGGCCCAGCGCGTGCGCGGCCAGGTTCAGCCCGCAGAAGGAGTTCAGCCGCAGCCGACCGCCCAGACGCGGCTCGGGAATGGCCCAGATCGCCAGCGGCTGATCGAACTCTGCCGCGATCGCAGCGGTCATCGCGGCATCGGTGAACGTCACCTGAAGGATCAGAACGCGGTCGACACCTTCGGCCTTCAGGTCCGCCATGGCCTCGCGGGTCGCGGCCTCGTCGAACAGCAATGTGCGCGGGCCGACGACCTGATGCCCGGTCGCGTCGAGCGCGGCGAGCATGGCGGCCAGATTCTCCTCGGCGAATGGCACATCGAATGTGGCGCGGCCAAGGGGCAGGATTCCGATCTTCATCTCAGGCTCCGAAATCGGCATAGGCATGGCGGAACGAGGCGTCGGCCGGTCGGAAGGCCGCGCCCGAGGTGCCGAAACAGGGATGCGCCGCCCAGTCGGCGGCCTCCCTGTCGGCCAGATCGCAGATATCCGCCATGTAATCGGCCGCCTCTGTCTTCAGCCCCGCCTCGATCGCGTCCCAGTCGGGATATGCGTTGAAGGCGTCCAGCCAGATCGCGCGCCCGGCCAGGAAGCCCGAGGCGCCGGCGCGGAACGCGTGCTCGAGCACCTTGCGGAACTCCGGCTTGCCCGCCCCCGCCGACAGCATCACCCAGGGCCGCCCGGCCAACCGTCCCATCTCGTCGAACACGGCCTGCACCTCGGCGGACCCGTCCGCGTCGGCGGCGTTGACCGGGCTTTCAAGCTTGAACACGTCGACACCGTAATCCGGTTTGGCGAACTCCGCGACCGATCCCAGCACATCGTCTACCTTCTTGCCCTTCATCTCGACATAATCCTTCGTCTGGTCGGCATCGCCTTGCAGCGGATAAACCAGCAATTCGAAAAGGAAGGGAATGTCGAACCGCGCGCAGTCCTCGCCGATGCGCTTGACGTAGTCCTGTTGCGCCCGGTTCACCTCGGCCCCGGCGTCGGGGCGATACCAGGCCAGCACCTTGACCGCATCGGCGCCCATGCGCTTGATCTTGGCCACCGACCAATCGTCGATGTCCGAAGAGAGACGCCCGTCCGGCGTCTCGCGGAACAGCGAATCCTCCAGCGTCACGATCAGCCCCTTGGCGGGCGACAAGGCGTCGATGCCGTGCGGGATCGCGTAATGGGGATCGAGAAGCATGGCGGTCGAGCGGTCCTGAAGCGTCTCGATCAACAGCCGCTTGAAGCGGGCAACCTGATCCCAGGGCGCTTGATCGACGCCCAGATGTTTCGCGATGGGCCCCTTGATCGGCGGGCGCTGGTCGACCGCGGTCATCTTGAAAATGCCATTGGCATCGGCCATGCGCCGAAGCCCCCACATCTTGCCGGGCGTCAGTTGCATGTGACGGCCTCCTTCATGAAACTCTCGACCTCGTCGCGCGTCGGGCTGCCGGACCGGCCGCCCTGGCGCGTGCATTTCAGCGCGGCGACCGCGTTCGCGAACCGGACCGCTGTGGTTTCGTCGGCACCCTCGGCCAGTTGAAGGGCGAAGGCGCCGTGCCAGACGTCCCCGGCACCCAGAGTGTCGACGACATCGACGGCAAAGGCGGGCACATGGCCCGCGCCGGTCGCATCCGACCAGGCGACGCCGCCCGCACCCATGGTGACGCAGGCCCAGCCGCCGTGATCCGTTGCGGCCTGCGCGACAGCCGCCACGGGGTCGAGGCCGGGGTAGAAATGCCCAAGCCCCTGTTCGGAAAAAGCCAAATGCGTCGCCGGGCCGAAGGCGTCGGGATCAGCCGGCGCCTCGATGTCCAGGATACCCGGCACACCGCGCGCGCGTGCCAGTTCCATCGCCGCCAGCGCCCCCTCGGACCAGCGCGTGTCGGCCAGCACCACCTTCACGGACGGCGCCGAGGCGAGGTGTGCGGGTGACTGGAGCAAGGCCTCGCCACGAAAGTTCATGATCTGACGTTCGCCCGCGGCGTCGACCAGTATCGACGAGTAGGACGAACGGATGCCCGAGCGGTCCGTCAGCGAAAGGTCCACGCCCTCGCCCTCCAGTTCGTCGGCAATCATCTGCCCCACGGGGTCGCCGCCCAGACGCGACGCCAACAACGCGCGGCCGCCCAATCTGGCGATGGCCACCGCGGCATTCGCGCCGCAGCCGCCGCCGACAACCGCCGCACCCTTCGCCCGATGCTTCTCGCCACCCGAGGGGAACGCGTCGACGTAGAACACGAAGTCCATCACCGCCACGCCGACGACGAGAACCGTGCTCATCGCGCGCGCCCGGTGCTGAAGGATTGAAAGACGTACCGCACGTCGGCCTCGCGCCTGCCCTTGACCGATACATTCAACGCCAGCCATGCGGCCATTCCAAGGGCGGCAAGGGGATCGCTAACCGCGTTTTTCGGTTTTTGTTGGAAACGAAACCGGGTCGCGCGGCCGATCACGCCTCGACGACCCGCACCCTGGCGGCCTGGCACATCTGGCGCAGCACCTCCGAGCAGCGGGTATCGGTCACGAAGACGTCGATATCCTCAAGCCTGGCGATCACGACCGGCGCCATCTTCTGGAACTTGCTGCTGTCGGCGCAAAGGACGACATTCCGGGCATGGGCCATCATCGCGCGCGCCACCGACACCTGGGCCATGTCGTAATCCAGAAGCGAGCCGTCGCGGGCGATCGCCGCCGCGCCGAGGATCGCGAAATCGGGCCGGAACCGCTCGATGAACTCGATCGCCGCGTGGCCGACAATTGCCCCGTCCGAGGGGCGCACCCGACCGCCGGTCACCATGACCTCCAGCCCCGGAAACTCCTTGATTTCGTCGCATATCTTGACCGAATCCGTGACCACACGCAGCCCGGAGTGACCGGCCAGCGCCCGTGCGACCGCCCCCGTCGTCGTACCGGAATTGATCATGACCGCGACGTTGTTCGGTATCATCGCCGCGCAGGCCGCCCCGATGCGCGCCTTCTGGTCCCGCGCGATGGCCTGACGCGCCTCGAGCCGGGTATATTCTGTCCCCGCAAGAAGCGACGCACCGCCGTGAAAGCGGACGACCCGGTTCATCTGCGCCAGTTCGGTCAGATCGCGGCGGATTGTCTGGGGCGTCATGCCGAGATCGGCGGCAATCGCCTCGACCGTGGCACGCCCCTTGCGGGACAACAGCTCGATGATCGCCTCGCGGCGCGTGCTAGCGTTCATGCGCATTCCTTTTCGTTTTCCGAGAGAAACGAAAATATTCGCGATTTGCAAACGCGAAGTCGTCACGCGGAACGGGAACTGCGGCCACTTTCCCCGCCGCCCGTCTTACCGAGACGCTTGCGCAATGGCCCCCGTTCTTTCAGGATCAGCCGCAGGTGTCCGCACAACGAGACGCCTAAGGGGAGGAACGCATGAGGACATTCCCATGCACCTGATCATTGCTCCGCTGGAGCTGGTGATCACATACCTGCTTCGCGTGGGCCGCTGGATCGCGACCGCGGCTGTCGGATTGATGGTGCTGATCATCCTGTTGCAGGTCTTCATGCGCTATGCGCTGAACAACGCGCTTCCCTGGCCGGACGAGGCCGCGCGCTTTCTGATGCTTTGGATGACCGGCCTGATGGCGCCGTCCGCCTATCGCTGGGGCGGTTTCGTCGCCATCGAGATGTTGCAGGAATTCATCGGCAAACGCGCCGGCATCATCCTGAACCTGGCAATCCTGGTCGTGTCGCTTGCGGTACTGGTGATCGCGTTGCAGCTGGGGATGAAGCACATCAATTCCGGCTGGCTGTTCAAATCTTCGTCGCTGAAAGTTCCGATGCAGCTGATCGGCGGCGAATCGATCCGCGTGCCGCTGGCGTGGATGTACATGTCGATCTACGTCGGCTTCGTCGGCATGACCCTGGTCAATGTCGAGATGATCCTTAAGAACCTTCACATGCTGTTCACCGACGCCGATTACGGCGACGTTCCGGACCAGGCCGTGATGAGCGCGGAGTAACGGGATGCTGGTCTGGTTCCTGCCGCTGTTCCTGTTCTTCCTGCTGGTCGGGATGCCGGTCTTTTTCGCGATGCTGGCGGGCCCCGGCATCATGCTGTGGATGACCGACGCGACCCGCGACTGGAACCTGCTTTACCGCAACGTCTACAACGGGATGGACAGCTTCCCGCTGATGGCGATTCCGTTCTTCATGCTGGCGGGCGAGTTGATGAACAGGGGCGGCATCACGATGCGCCTGGTCGAATTCTCGCAGGCGCTGATGGGCCACCTGCGCGGCGGGCTGGCGCAGGTCAACATCCTGTCGTCGATCCTGTTCGCGGGCCTGTCCGGATCGGCGGTGGCCGACACCTCGGCGCTTGGCTCGATGCTGATCCCGGCGATGGAACGCGAAGGCTACACCCGCCGCTTCGCCGCCGCGATCACCGCCGCATCGTCGGTCATCGGCCCGATCATTCCGCCCTCGGGCATCATGATCATCTATGCCTATGTGATGGGCGAAAGCGTGGCCGCGCTGTTCCTCGGCGGTATCGTGCCCGGCCTGCTGGTCGGGATCGGCCTGATGGTGATGGTCCGGCTTCTGGCGGACAAGTACGAACTGCCCGCCGCCTACAAGGTCGAACTGAAGCACACCTCGCTGTCGGCGGTCGAGCACTGGCTGTCCTTCACGCTGGCAAGGGTCAACGTGGCGGCGCTGATCTATCTGTTCTGGCCGATCACCGAAGAGACGCCGTCCTCGACCAAATGGCTGATCTTCGGCGGTGCGCTGATCGGTGCGCATATCGCCGTGACGCTTCTGAGGTTCGCCGTCTCGCACCCGTTCCGGGTGACCTGCAAACGCGCCGCGCTGCCGCTGCAAACGCCGATCCTGATCCTGGGCGGCATCCTTGCCGGCGTCTTCACGCCGACCGAGGCCGCAGCGGTGGCCGTGGGCTATGCACTGATCATTTCGCTGTTCATCCTGCGATCCCTGAAATGGCGCGACATTCCCTCGGTCCTGTCCCGCTCGGCGATGACCAGCGCGGTCGTGCTGATGCTGGTCGGGGCGGCCATGGCGTTCAAGGCCGTCGTCGGCTTGTCGCACCTGCCCGAGACGCTGGCGGCCTGGGTCATCACGCTGACCGACAACCCGCTGATCCTGCTGTTCCTGATCAACATCCTGCTGTTCATCGTCGGCATGTTCCTGGACGCGGGACCGGCGATCATCATTCTGGGTCCGATCCTGGCGCCCATCTTCATCGAATTGGGGGTGCACCCGGTTCATTTCGCGATCATCATGAGCGTGAACCTGACCGTCGGTCTGGCGACGCCGCCCATGGGATTGGTGCTGTTCGTCGCAAGTTCGGTGTCGGGCGAAAGGGTCGAGACCATCGCCAGGACGATCATGCCGTTCCTGGCCATCGAAATCGTGGTGATCTTCATGATCACCTACATCCCGGCGCTGTCCCTGGCGGTGCCACGCTTCTTCGGGTTCCTCAATTGAGGCGCTTCGCAATAGAAACAACAAGACCAACCGACAGGAGGAGAATATGATCAAGAAACTGTTATCAACCATCGCCGCCATGGCGATCGCGCTGCCGGCGGCAGCGGCGGACTACAACATCCGCGCGGTCGTCGGCTCGAACGTCAACGACGAGGATTACGACGGTATCGTCGTCTTCAAGGACTATGTCGAAACCGCGTCGAACGGCGCGATCGAGGTTGAGATCTTCGCCGGCACCCAGCTTTGTGCCAACGGCGCCGAGTGCCTTCAGGGCATCGCCGACGGCTCGATCGACGTCTACATCTCGACCTCGGGCGGTGCTGCGGGGATCTTCCCCTATGTCCAGATCTTCGACCTGCCCTATCTGCTGCGGGACGACCGCGTGGCCGAAGAGGTGCTGCGCGGCGAGTTCGTGGACCTGTTGCGCGACAAGGCGCTTGAGGATTCCGGCGGAACGATTCGCCTGATGACCATCGGCAACACCGGCGGGTGGCGCAACTTCGCGAATACGCAGAAAACGGTGCGCATGCCCGAAGACCTTCAGGGCATGAAGATCCGCACCGTCGTCGCCGACCTGCCGCAGGAGCTGGTCAAGGCACTGGGCGCATCGCCCACGCCGATCCCGTGGCCCGAGCTGTTCACCAGCCTTCAGACCGGCGTCGTCGAAGGCTCGAAGAACGGCATCACCGACATCATGGGCATGAAGTTCCCCGATGCCGGTCTGCAATACATCACGCTGGACGGCCACGCCTACATGGGTGCGCTCTGGTGGATGAACAACGACGCCTACATGGCGATGCCCGAGGATCTGCGCCGCGTGGTGGCCGACGGTTTCTATGCGTTGCAGCAGGCGACCTTCGCTTCGCCCAAGCGCAAGTCCATCCAAGCGTATCAGGACTTCGTCGCGGGTGGCGGCACCATCTATGTGCCGACGCCGGAAGAGAAGGCCGCGTTCAAGGACGCCGCCGCGCCGGTCTATGAGTTCTTCAAGAACAACGTGGACGGTGGTGCCGAGGTCTTTGAGGCCATGGTCGCCGCTGCCGCCGAGGCCGAAGCCAAGATCGACGGCCTGAACGCCGAAGCCGCCAACTGATCCGGCTCGGTCCGCAAGAACGGAAGCCCCGGCCGGTCGGTCGGGGCTTTTTCTATGCCAGGTCGCGCCAGGTGACGATCTCGGCCCCGGCCGCCTTGAAGATGTCGGCAGACGCCGGATCGCGGAACAGCTCGTACTCCTTCCGTCGCGGCGCAGTGTGGTGGGGCGCGAAGGCGTCCATGCCGAGGGCGGTATCGGCGTGCATCCCGTAATAGATCAGGCCGTCACCGGCTTCGGACAGAAGGCGGTTCAGAAACGCATCCATCGTCATGTCGTCCGGGCAGAACCCAATGACGAAGCGATCGAAGACGGGCCAGCCCTGCCGGGCGACTTCCGCGATCACCTCGGACACGTAGCCGGGATCGAAACCGGTCACCTGCACGTCCCGGATCAGCGGAGACAGGTCGCGGCAGGCCAGAACCGGGATGCCGTGCCGCTTGCCCGCGTCGATCAGCGTCCAGACGAACGGGTCGAGAAGCGCGGTGCCCATATGCGCGTCCAGGTGCGTGGGCCGGATGCCGTCGGCAAGGGCACGGGCGATTTGGGCCTCGATCTCGTCGGCGACGGCGGCGGGATCGGCCTGTGCCAGCACATCGCCCGGACGGCGGTGCATGAAGCCCTCGCCATCGACCAGACCGCCCGCCGACCCGATCAGCGGACGCCATCGATAGGCCGACCATTCCGAGGTCAGCGTGATGTGAACGCCCATGTCCTGTGCGGGATCGGTATGCCAATCGTCCCGCGCCAGCGGATACCAGGGGCACGGCACCATCAGCGAGGCCGACCGCACCACGCCGGCGGCGCGCAAGGCGCGCCATGCCTCGACCGACCCTTGGGACGAGCCGACATCGTCAAGATGGGCCAGCACCCTCATGCCAGTTCGGGCTCCGGCATGTCGAGCACATGGTCGACGACGTCGAGATGCCAGTCGGGATGGGTCTGGATCAGCGAGGCCGGAAACGCCGCCTCCCGCGGACCGAATGCCAGCCGCCGGATCGCGGCGGATTGCCAGTGGCGGTTCATGTAGATGCGCAGGGTCCGTGCCGACAGGATCTCGCGCATGCCCACGGTGACCGCCATCCGGGGTATGCGCGCCACGTTGCCGCGCGCGGCGGTGACCGCGTTGATCAGACGCGTTTCGGGCAGCAGGGGCACGACGCGCGTGGGAAGTCCGGCGAAGTACTCCGTGTCGCTGACCCCGATCATCGGCTCGTTGAACGCCAGATGCCCAGTGATGCCGACACCGGCATAGGTCACGTCCAGCCCGCCCAGATCGGCGATGCGCCGGCCCACGGCCCCCGGATCGGCCGGATCCGGCACGACAAGTTCAGGCCGCGACCCTTCGGGCAGACGTTCCAGCAGGTGACGGCGCAGGTGGCCCCGGAAACTCAGCGGATCATCCTCGGCGATCCACTGTCCCTCATCCGTCAGGTATTCGTCCATCACGACCAGCGTCAGGCGATCCAGCGACAGACCGGTTTGCCGGCATTCCTCGGCGATCAGGTCGTACTGACCGACCGGGCCCACCGGAACGATCATCGCGACGCGCGGTCGACCCCCGGCGATCCCGTCGAGATAATCGGCGAGCATCTGTCCTGCCATCGCCGCGATCATCGCCTCGTTCGTGTCGTGGACGCTCATGCGCGTGCCGAGCGCGGACCTGATCCGGGCGCGGTCCATCGCCAGTGCCGCGCGCGAAAGCTGATCGAGGTCGCCGTAGATCGTCATGGGTCGCCTTCGGGCCGGTTCGGCCCCTGGCGAACCTTGGCGCGGCGCGCGCGGCGGCGCAACGCCGGAATGGCGCGGCAGGACGGCATCAGCGAAAGGGATAGAGCCAGGCCTGGTAGTCCTTGATCAGCACATGGGCCTTGGCGATATCCTCGGGCGTCATCTTCTTGACGACCTCTTCCTGGCTGATCGCCGCGTCGGGATCGCCGCCCATGGCCGACAACGCGTACCACATATAGGCTCGCACAAGATCCGGCGCCGACATTCCAAGGCCCAGTTCATAGTACCAGCCCACGCCCGATTGCGCGCCGGGATGCCCCTTCATCGAGGCGCGGAGATACCATTCGAAAGCGCGCTGATAATCCTGCTCGACGCCCAGTCCCATGGCGTACATCACGCCGATCAGCTCCTCGGCGTCGGCATTGCCCGACCGCGCCAGCGGCCACAGCGCGTCCATCGCGGCGGTGTACTCGTCCGCCTCCATCAGGTCCCGCGCGACTTCAAGCGCGCTATTGGAAATCGCGGCGCGCGGCGCAATACTCGCCGTCATGAGTACGACCAGAAGCACCATCCAACGTCTTGCCATCGCGGCACTCTCCCTTGTCGTGGCGGTGTCCGGCGTGGCGCTGCGGCCTGCGCTTGCCGATGGCCTTCCCGCTCCGATCGCGGAACAGGACTTCCGCCCGTTCGATCCCCGGCGCGCGCGCCTGGGGCAGCTTCTGTTCTATGATAAAATCCTGTCCGGCAACCGCAACATCTCGTGCGCGACATGCCATGCGGTCGAATTCGCCACGTCCGACGGGCTGTCGCTTGGCATCGGCGAGGGCGGGGTCGGGCTGGGCCCGGACCGGACACTTGAAACCGGGGCAAACCGTCCGCTGAAGCGCGTGCCCCGGAACGCGCCTGCGCTGTTCAATCTGGGACACAAATCCGTTCGGGTGATGTTTCACGACGGCAGATTGTCGGACGAGGATGTCTATGGCACCGGGTTCGATTCGCCGATCGAGGAATGGTTGCCCGGCGGCCTGCAAAGCGTGCTGGCGGCCCAGGCGCTGATGCCGCTCACGTCCAAGGTCGAGATGGCCGGTTCGCCTGAAGAGAACGAGGTGGCCGCCGCGATCAACCGCCGGATCGACCTGGCCTGGCCCGCCCTTGTCAGCCGCATCACCGCGATCCCGGCCTATATGGACCTGTTCCGAGAAGCCTATCCGGATGTGTCGCAGCCTGCCGACATCACGCCGGTTCACATCGCAAACGCCCTCGACGACTTTCAGAACAGTGAATACCGCGCCTTCGACAGCCCTTTTGACCGCTACCTTGTCGGGGACACTTCCGCGCTGACGGCGCAGGAGTTGCGCGGCATGGACCTGTTTTACGGCGAGGCCGGCTGTGCCGGTTGCCATTCCGGGCCGCTGATGACCGATCAGGAGTTTCACGCCATCGCCTTGCCACCCCTCGGGCCGGGCCGGACCCGACGTTTCGACCCCTATGCCCGCGATGTCGGGCGGATGGGCGAGACGGACGACCTGAAGGATGCCTACCGCTTCCGCACTCCGTCCCTGCGCAACGTCGCGTTGACAGGTCCCTGGGGGCATAATGGCGCTTACGGCACGCTTGAAGGCATCGTGCGCCATCACCTCGATCCGCTTGGCGGCCTGGCCGCGTGGCGGCCCGAGATGGCCATTCTGCCCCGGGACGACGGATTCGCCGCCATCGACCTGATCGCATTCGAGGACCGGCGCGAGATGGAGCGGCTGACCCGCCGGGTGGATATCGAACCGCGTGCCATGCCGGACGCGGATGTGGACGCGATACTGGCTTTCCTCGGTGCACTGACCGATTGCGGCTCTCTGACCGGGCGTCTGGGCAAGCCCAAGACGGTCCCAAGCGGCTTGCCGCTGGACGCCACCAGCGCGAAAATCCCGGACTGCGATCGGTAGAAACCCCGGTCACATGACACGGATCAAGGCGCAAGGCAGCGCCGACCGGTCATAGACCGGTCATGGATGTTGCGCCGCTTCTCATCACGCTGGGAATTCTCTTTCTGCTCGGCCTTGCCGCCGACCAGATCGGTGCGGCCAGCCGTCTGCCCCGTGTGACGATGCTTCTGATCCTGGGCCTCGCCGCCGGCGGGGCCGGTCTGGACCTGATCCCCGAGGACGTCACGAACTGGTTCGACACGCTTTCGATCATCGCCCTGACCATGGTGGCCTTCCTTCTGGGCGGATCGCTGACGGTCAGGAACCTCAAAAGCCATGGCCGGGCGATCATGGCGATTTCGATTGCCGTCGTGCTGACGACCATCGCCATAGTCGCGGCAGGGCTGATCCTGGCGGGTCTGCCGCCCGGCCTTGCCCTGATCCTGTCGGCCATCGCGACCGCCACGGCACCGGCCGCCATGACTGACGTGATCCAGCAGTCCGGTGTCAGGAACGGGTTCACCGACACGCTGAAGGGCATCGTCGCCATCGACGACGCCTGGGGGCTGATCGCGTTCAGCCTGATCATCGTGATCGTGGGGCAGTCGGACGGGTGGGGACATGTCGCGATGGGCACAGCGCGGGACCTTGGCGGCGCGATCCTCCTCGGTCTGGCCCTCGGTCTGCCCGGCGCGTTCCTGACCGGCCGGTTGAAACCGGGCGAGCCCTTGCAGGCCGAAGCCATCGGTATCGTCTTTCTGGCCGCCGGTCTGGCCATGTGGCTTGAAGTGTCGTTCCTGATCGCCGGCATGACCGCGGGAGCGGTCATCGCCAATCTCGCGCGCCACCACGACAGGGCGTTCCACGAGATCGAGCACGTGCAATGGCCCTTCATGATCCTGTTTTTTCTGCTGGCCGGCGCCTCGCTTGAACTTGATGCCCTGAGGGCCGTCGGATGGATCGGGGCGCTCTACATGGGGCTGCGCGTCGTGGCACGGCTGATCGGCGGGATCACCGGCGCGCGCATGGCGGGCGCGCCCGGACACGAGGCGCGCCTTTACGGTCCCGCGCTGTTGCCGCAAGCCGGGGTAGCCGTGGGCATGGCGCTGGTCGCGGCCGAGGAGTTTCCGGAACTGGCCGACACGATCATGGCGCTGACCATCGCAAGCACGGTCGTCTTCGAACTGATCGGGCCACCGGCGACGCTGGCCGCCATCCGCCGCGTCGCGCGCGACGACGCCCGATCGCCGCCGAACGGCGATTTGGAATAGAAATGCCGGGATCATCGTCTAAGGTCCGCGGCAAGGGCAAAGGAGCGGGACATGACGGCGAAGGCGACAACCAACACCTTGACCGGCGCCGAGGCGATGGTGCGTATGCTGGAGGCGCATGGCGTCCGGCATATCTTTGGCCTGTGCGGAGACACGTCGTTGCCGTTCTACGACGCGCTGCATCAACTCGACCACGATATCGAACACATCCTGACCCGAGACGAGCGCTCGGCCGCCTACATGGCCGATGGCTATGCCCGCGTGACCGGGCGGCCCGGCATCTGCGAAGGCCCCTCGGGCGGGGGCGCCACCTATATCCTGCCGGGCCTTGTCGAGGCGAACGAAAGCTCGATTCCGATCCTGGCTATCACCTCGGATGTGGGCACCAGGTCAAGGGGTCATTATCCGCTGACCGAACTGGATCAGGAGGGTCTGATGCGGCCCCTGACCAAGTACAACAGCGTGATACAGCACGCCGACGCGATTCCAGATACCGTGCGCACCGCCTTCCGCAAGATGACCACCGGCCGCCCCGGTTCGGCCCACCTGGGCCTGCCCATCGACGTGCAGCGCGGCCAGGCCGACCCGGAGACGATCTGGGCCGATCCCCGGCACCGGACCTTTCCGGCCTACCCCACGGGACCGGACCCCGAGGCCATCGCGGCCGCGGTCGACGCCCTCCTGTCGGCGGACTTCCCTGTGGTGATCGTCGGCGGCGGCGTGATCCTGGCGGGCGGAGAAGCCGACTTTCTCACCTTCATCGAAACTTTGGACATCGCCGTCGCGACAACCATCTCGGGCCAGGGCACCCTGCCCGAAACGCACCCGAACTGCATCGGCGTCGTCGGCTCGAACGGCGGCGTGCCCGAAACGCGCGAGATCGTCGAGGCCGCCGACCTTGTCGTCTTCATCGGGTGCCGCGCCGGATCGGTTACCACCGAGCTTTGGCGGTATCCCGCCAAGGGCACCCGCATCGTTCACATCGACAGCGACCCTGAGGTGATCGGTGCATCCTACCCTACCGAAGTCGGCGTCGTCTCGGACGCGCGCCTGGCGCTTCAGGCGATCGAGACCGAACTGGCGGGCCGCGCCGACCGCAAGACCTTCGGCGGAGCCAGGGCCATCGAGGGTCCGAAGGCGCGAAAGTGGGCGGCCTTCGACCACCTTGCTAACAGCGATGCAACCCCGATCCGCCCCGAACGGGTCATCGCCACGCTGCGCCGTGTTCTGGACGACGACGCGCTGATCGTGGGCGATCCCGGCACGCCTTGCCCCTATATCTCGGCCTTCTACGAGGTGCGCACCGTGGGCCGGACGCTTTGGTCGAACCGCGCCCACGGCGCGCTCGGCTACGCGCTCTCGGCCTCGGTCGGCGCAGCCATCGGTGCGCCGGGCCGCAAGGTGGTCGCGCTGATGGGCGACGGCAGCTTCGGCTTTACCTGCGGAGAACTGGAAACCGTCAAGCGACTTGGCCTTCCAATCACCTTCGTCGTCTTCTCTAACGCGGTCTATGGCTGGATCAAGGCGGGTCAGAAAACCGCCTTCGGGGAACGCTACTTCTCGGTGGATTTCGACCGGACCGACCACGCCGCGGTGGCCGAGGCCTTTGGCGTCAAGGCCTGGCAGGTCGAGAACCCCGACGATTTGCAGGCCGCGCTTTCCGCCGCAATCGACCACCCCGGCCCGTCGCTGGTCGACATCGTCAGCCAGCCCTTGCACGAGGCGAAGGCGCCGGTCAGCGAATGGATCGCGTGAAACCGAGATGCAGGGACGCGGGCTTATGCGCTCAAGTCAATCCATGCACTGTTCCGCGCCGAGGATTTCACGCAGGCCGCGACAAATTCCATACCCTTCAATCCGTCGTAGACGGTCGGGTACATCACGTCCTGCGCCGCGTCCTTGCCGTCGCGGGCTGCCATGATCGCGGCGGCAGCCTCGCTGTAGATGTTGGCGAAGCCTTCCAGATATCCTTCGGGATGGCCCGGCGGTACGCGACTGACCCGCGCGGCAGCATCGCCCGCTCCGGCGCCGTTGCGGGTGATCAGGCGCTTGGGCTCGCCGAAGGGCGTGTGCCAGAGGTAGTTCGGGTCTTCCTGCGCCCATTCAAGCCCGCCGGTCTCGCCATAGACGCGGATGCGAAGGGCGTTCTCGTTCCCCGGCGCGACCTGGCTTGACCAGAGCATCCCGCGCGCGCCGCCCTTGAAGCGAAGCAACACATGCGCGTTGTCGTCGAGCTGGCGACCGGGAACGAAGGCCTGAAGGTCGGCGGCAAGGCTCTCCGCCTCCAGCCCGGTGACGAAACAGGCAAGGTTGAAGGCATGGGTTCCGATATCGCCCGTCGACCCGCCGGCGCCCGAGCGCGCGGGGTCGGTGCGCCAAAGGGCCTGCTTGAAGTCCTGTTCAACGGTCAGCCAGTCCTGCGGGTACTCGACCTGCACGACGCGGATCTTGCCGATGGCGCCGCCCGCCACCATTTCGCGCGCCTGGCGGACCATCGGATAGCCCGTGTAATTGTGGGTCAGGATGAAAAGCGCATCGCTGTCCTCGACGGCCTTCACCATCTTCTTGGCGTCGGACAACGTGGAGGTCAGCGGCTTGTCGCAGATCACGTGGATACCGCGTTTCAGGAATTCGCGCGCCGCCTGATAGTGGACGTGGTTCGGGGTGACGATCGCGACCGCTTCGATCCCGTCTTTCCGACGCGCCTCGCGGATGGCCATCGTCTTGAAGTCCTCGTAGACGCGATGGAGACCAAGCGCTTCGCCGCTTGCCCGCGCTTTCTCGGGCGTCGAGGACAGCGCGCCGGCGATCAGTTCGTATTTGTCGTCGATGCGGGCCGCGATGCGATGCACGCCGCCGATGAAGGCATCGTTGCCGCCGCCGACCATGCCCAGTCTGATCCGTTCCATGTCGTGATCCTTTCGCGCTTAGCCAATGCCCAGCATCTTGCGGTTCGCAGCCTCGTCCGTCCCGCCATCCGCGAAATCGTCGAACGCTTTTTCCGTGACGCGAATGATGTGGTCGCTGACGAATTGCGCGCCTTCGCGCGCGCCATCCTCGGGGTGCTTCAGGCAGCATTCCCACTCTACCACAGCCCAGCCGTCGAAATCGTTGGCCGCCATCTTGGAGAAGACCGCGCCGAAATCGACCTGGCCGTCACCGAGCGACCGGAAACGGCCCGCGCGATCGACCCAGCTCTGGTATCCAGAATAGACGCCCTGCCGTCCGGTCGGATTGAACTCGGCGTCCTTTACGTGGAACATTCGGATGCGATCCTTGTAGATGTCGATGTTGTCGAGATAATCCAGGCATTGCAGGACGTAATGGCTCGGGTCGTAGAGCATGCAGGCGCGGGCATGGTTGCCGGTGCGTTCCAGGAACATCTCGTACGTCACCCCGTCGTGCAGGTCCTCGCCCGGATGGATCTCGTAGCAGACATCGACGCCGCAATCTTCGGCGTGGTCCAGGATGGGTGTCCAGCGCCTGGCCAATTCGTCGAACGCGGTCTCGATCAGACCGGCGGGGCGCTGCGGCCACGGGTAGACGTAAGGCCATGCGAGGGCCCCCGAGAAGGTCGCGTGCGCGCCGATACCCATGTGCTTCGATGCGGAAAGTGCCTTCTTGACCTGATCGACGGCCCATTCCTGCCGCGCAGCCGGGTTGCCGCGCACCTCTTTGGCCGCGAAGCCGTCGAATGCGTCGTCATAGGCCGGATGGACGGCCACAAGCTGACCCTGCAAATGGGTGGAAAGCTCGGTCACCTCAACACCGTTCGCCGCCGCAACGCCCTTGAATTCGTCGCAATAATCCTTGCTGTCGGCGGCCTTGGCGAGGTCGAACAGCCGTCCGTCCCAACTGGGCACCTGCACACCCTTGTAGCCGCAGTCGGCGGCCCATTTCGTGATGCTGTCCCATGAGTTGAACGGGGCGTCATCGCCTGCGAATTGCGCAAGAAAGAGCGCGGGTCCTTTGATCGTCTTCATGTCTGTCCTCACTGACGCGGCATTGGTTCATCGAGATGGTTGTCAGGGTCGTTCTTCGTCACCGTGCGTCCTCTACCGCCTCAGCCAGCCCTTCGAACAGAAGGGCGACGGCCTCGGCGCCCGGATCGTTGTGACCCTTGAGGTTCTCTGCCGGCACGTAGGCGGCGCGCCCCGCCTTCGCCCTGTGGATCGAGGCGGTGCTGTCCGCCCCCGCACGGGCCGCAGCGGCGGCGGCGGCCAGACCGCCCGACATCGCGTCGAGCGCCGGCGCGAGGGCGTCGATCATCGTGCGGTCTCCGACCTCGGCGCCGCCGACCTCGGAGATGCGGTTCAACCCCTTCTTGAGCGCGGCCTCCACCGACGCGCCGTGCGCGCACGCATCGCCTGCGGCGCCGAAGAAGATCGCGAGGATCACGCCGGACGACCCGCCCATGGTCTGGCTGAGTTCGTTGCCCAGCGCCGGGAGAAGCTGAGCCATGTCAGCGAGCGGCATCTTGTCGAGGCGGCTCTTCAGCGACCGCGCCGCGGTGGCGAGTGTGCTGCCGGTGTCGCCGTCGCCGGATTTGGCGTCCAGTGCATTCAGGGATGTCTCGGCACCGATCAGAAGGTCGGCCACCTTTTCAATGACAGCGCGGGTCTGCGGATGCGCTGACGGGGTCGGCTCTGCCGGGGCGATGCCGTCGGGCATCGGCGCAACAACCACCGGCCTGATTTCGGCCAGTCCCGGCCACGCCGGCATGGGCACCGGAGCGGCAAGCGCTGCAAGGTCGTCTGCGGTCGCGGGAAGGAGCGAAACCGAGAAGCCATGCATGTCGAGCGAGGTCATCATCGGGGCAGGCCCGATCATGTGCGTCGCCACCCCTGCCCTGGAAAGCGCGTGGCAAAGCACCGACATCTCCAGTGGTGTGGTCGAACCGAGGTTGTTCATCAGCGCCACGCACGGTCCGTCCTTCACATGCGGGCGAAGCTTGTTCAGGACGATCTGCATCGCCTCGGCCGCGCCTATGAAATCAACCTGTTCGACACCCGGTTCACCGTGAATGCCAAGACCAAGTTCGGCCTTGCCGATGGGAATGCGATCCTCTTTCGACGAGCCCGGCACGGTGCAGGTGTCCAGGCTTTTCCCGATCGACGCGACATTGGCGATGATACGTTGCGCAGCCGAAGTGATGTCGTCCAGCGATGCGCCGGCCTCCGACATGGCACCGGCGATCTTGTGGACGAAAAGCGTTCCCGCGACGCCGCGTGGCTGCGGCAGGTCTGGCAAGGCGATGTCGTCGTCCACGATCACCATGGAAACCCTGCGACCGAGCGCCCGCGCACGTTCGGCGGCGAGGCCGAAGTTCAGTCGGTCGCCGGTGTAGTTCTTCACGATCAGCAAGCAGCCCGCATCTCCTGTCACCGCAAGAATGCCAGCCAGGACGGCATCGACAGACGGCGAGGCGAAGACTTCTCCACACACCGCGGCAGTCAGCATGCCGGGTCCGACGAAGCCGGCGTGGGCCGGTTCATGCCCGGACCCACCGCCCGAGATCAGGGCAACCTTCGAGCGATCCCAATCGGTGCGATAGACGACCTTGACGTGAGGATATCCGTCGAGACGGGCATAGGCACCGCCCGAACACGCGAGGAACCCGTCGATGGCTTCTTTGACCAAGTCGTCCTTTGCATTGACGAATTGTGCCATCGTGTCCTCCCCCAAGCTGCTGACGTGCCGGCGACGATTTCTATAGCGCTGGCCGAGCGATACATCACAACCTCGGCCGGAGTATATGAGGTACGCACCTCAAGTCCACATGTTTCTGAACGGAGCGCCCCGACGCGCTGCCGGCTCCGCGACCGCTTCCATAAGCCGGAAGGTTCAAGGTTCGAGCCGTTTCGCAGACCCTAGACGATGTTCTTCGCCATGTCTGTCGATGTCCCTCACGCCGCGTCCCACTCGTTGCGGATGCAGGCAAATCCCTCGCGGTAGATGGCCTCGGGCGACTCGGCGAAATCGCGCCAGACCCGCGTCGCGGCGGCCAGTTCGGGCAACCCGCGTCCGAACGCCTCGATGGTCAGCCAGCGATCGTATCCGCTGGCCCTTATGGCCTTGAATGTCTCGGACCAGGGCACGTGTCCGCGCCCCGGCACGCCCCGGTCGTTTTCCGAGATGTGGATATGCACGACGTCATCGCGGTTGCGCGTGAAGGCATCCACCGGATCCTGCTCTTCGATATTGGCGTGGAATGTGTCGTACATCGTCTTGATCGCGGGATGATCGACGCTTCGGGTGTACGCGCAAAGGCTGTCCATCGTATTCGCGAAGTAGGTCTCGAAACGGTTCACCGCTTCCAGCGCGAAGACCTGCCCGTTTGCCGCTGCGTGATCTCCGACAGCGCGATGGACTTCCCGTGCGCGGTCGAATTCGGCGTCCGTCGTACCCTGGCCCGAAAAATGACCCAGCGTCTGGTGCAACGGACCGCCGATGCCGTCAGCCCCGAGAGCCGCCGCGCAATCGACCAGCCACTTAAGGTCGTCTTGCCCGCGTGTCCAGTCGGCGGCGTCTTCGCTGAGAATGTTCAAGTCAGGCGTCGGAATGACCGAGATCGCCGTCCGGCCAAGGTCCAGGGCATCCAGCATCTTGGCGGTCTTGGCATAGTCGTCTGGCGTCCCGGCAAAGATCGGAACCTCGACACCATCGTATCCGGTGGCCTTGATGTCCTCCAGAAGCGCCTTGTGCTCCTCTCCCACGGAGGTCGTCCAGAGCAACATGCAAAATCCGATTTTCATATGAGTTCCCCCCCGATGCCTATGCCCTTGCAGTGCAGCTTAGACGCCAAGCGCGCAGCGTGAAAGAAAGATCTGAGGGGCGTACGTCAGAAAAAGATTGCTTTTGCGGCGTCGACCCTGAACCATGGCGGCAAACGGATCGAACAGCGGGAGGATGCAATGGACGGGAATACATTCCCAAAACTACACAATGCCATGTGGCCCGGGCTTGTCGGCAAGGGTGACGAAGAACCGCCGATTTCGCTGGACAAGATGCTGGACATGACCGCGGCGGCCGAGGTCGATGGCGTCAAGTTCGATGGTGTGGACCTTTTTCTGGCAGACCCGCACACATCGATCGATGTCGATGACGACGGGATCAAGGCGCTGGCGGACAATGTCGGCGGTCGCGGCCTTGCCATCGGATCGGCGGTCGCGCCCGTCTGGCCGCCCGTTGGCGGCGGTTCCGCCATGGACGAGGGTGAGGGACGCACCGCATTTCTGACCGCAGTCGACAAGGCTTGCAGGATCATGGGCCGGCTTCGCGACCTTGGCGTACGGAAAGGCGGCGTCGTGCGGATCGACACGGCGACCGGCGTCGCCGAATGGGCCGAGGACCCGGCAGGCAACACCGCGAAGATGGCCGAGACCTTCCGTCAGGCCTGCGACATCGCCGCAGATCATGGCGAACGCCTTGCTGCCGAAGGCGAGATCTGCTGGGGCGGCATGCACTCGTGGAAACACATGGTCGAGCTATTCGAAGCTGTCGACCGGCCAGAGATCCTTGGGTTCCAGGCCGATCTGGCCCACACGATGCTTTACGCGATGGGCTATAACGCGCCCGAGCATGCTCTGATCACCTCGGAGCAGCTCGACGATCAGGCCGCCCTTGACGAGGCGCTGCGCAAAATCACCGACGCGCTTCGTCCCTGGACCATCGATTTCCACGTCGCCCAGAACGATGGCACCGTTCACGGCAGCGGCAGCCACGACACGACCGGACGGCACTGCATGGCGACCGATCCGAACGGCAAGCTTGATGTGGTCAAGCATTCCGGCTTCTGGCTGAACAATCCCGACGGCACGCCCACCAAGGCGATGCGCCACATCTGCTGGGACGGGTGCATGTTCCCGAACGCCGTTCTGGAAAATCAGCAGACCTGGAACGACATCCTCGCCACCATGATCAGGGTGCGCGAGGCGCATGGCTGGAGTGAGTGAGATGAGCAAGAAGAAGTTGCGGATCGGCATGGTGGGGTACGGCTTCATGGGCCGGACGCACTCGAACGCGTTCACCCAGGCGCCGAAGTTCTTCGATCTCGGGTACGAGCCGGTGCTTACCGCCATTTGTGCGCGCAAAAAGGACCGGGCGCAGGCGTTCGCGGACCAGTGGGGATATGACAGTGTCGAAACCGATTGGCAGGCGCTGGTCGCGCGCGACGACATCGACCTGATCGACATCGCGGCCCCGAACGACATGCACCACGACATCGCGATCGCCGCTGCCGAGGCCGGCAAGATGGTGATGTGCGAAAAGCCGCTTGGCCGCACGGCGGAGGAATCGGCCGAGATGGTCGCCGCCGTGGAAAAGGCCGGCGTGCCCAACATGGTCTGGTACAACTACCGGCGTATCCCCGCGGTGACGCATGCCAAGAACCTGATCGACGCCGGCAAGCTGGGGCGCATCTTTCACTACCGCGCGCAGTTCTTGCAGGACTGGACGATTTCGGACGACCTGCCGCAGGGCGGCGAGGCGCTTTGGCGTCTGGACAAGGCCGTTGCCGGATCAGGCGTCACGGGCGACCTGCTGGCGCATTGCATCGACACCGCGATGTGGCTGAACGGCGGGATCGACAAGGTCACAGCGATGACCGAAACCTTCATCAAGGAGCGTCAGCACACGCTCACCGGCAAGGTGGAGCCGGTCGGCATCGACGACGCCAGCGCCTTCATGGCGCGATTCTCGAACGGCTCCCTCGCGCTGTTCGAAGCGACGCGGTATGCGCGCGGTCACAAGGCCCTCTACACGCTCGAGATCAACGGCGAACATGCCTCGATCATCTGGGATCTGCACGATCTGCATCGGCTCCAGTATTTCGATCATGGCGATGAAGGCACCGAACGCGGATGGCGCTCGATCCACGTCACCGATGGCGATCACCCCTATATGGGGAACTGGTGGGTGCCGGGGCTGTCGATCGGCTATGCGGAAAGCTTCGTTCATCAGGCCGCCGACTTCATGAACGGACTGGATGGCAAGCCTGCCGCGCCGACTTTCGCCGATGCGCACAAGACGGACCTTGTCACCGACGCCGTGCTGAAGTCGGCCGAAACAGGACAATGGGAAGCGCCATAGGCATAGACGGGCTGGCTAGCGAAGGTCCTTCCAGGGGGCCTCGCCAGCCACATCCACCAGCTCATAGCCCTGATCGCCAACGCAGGGTCCGAGGATTGCCAGAAGCTTGGCGTCGCCATCGCCGACATTGAAGCTGGCGTGAACAACGTCCGCCCCGATGAAGACACTGTCACCGGGGCCAAGCACGCGTTTTTCCTGCTCCAGCCACTGCTCGACCTGGCCCGAGATGCAATAGATCACCTCTTCCTGATCCGGGTGTTTGTGAAAATCATGCCCGTTTCCAGGCGTGATGTTCACTTCGATCACGGTAAGCTGACCCGCGCCGGTAGAAGGGGGATGCGACATCCAGCGTAGCTTGCCCCAGTCGAGTTCCTCGGGCGGCGTGTCGGCGGACATCATGAAGGTTCCGGTCATGTCTTTCCTCCGATTTCGGTAAAGGCGCGGGTCTGCGCGACCAGCGCGGTCTCGGACGGCAGGCGTTCCATCGAGCTTGCGCCGTAGAAGCCCTGGCAATCCTTCGCCTTTTGCAGAACATGGCGGGCGTCTTCCGGCATCGAGATCGGGCCGCCGTGGCAGAGAACGATCACGTCCGGGTTGGCGTCGCGCGCGGCCTCGGCCATCGCGTCGATGGCCATCACGCATTGATCGAGGGTCAATGCCGTCTCTGCGCCGATGTCGCCGCCTGTCGTCAGCCCCATATGGGCGACGACGATGTCGGCCCCGGCCGCGGACATCCTATGCGCCTCGTCCGCGTTGAAGGCGTAAGGCGTCGTCAGCAGGTCCTTTTCGCGCGCGGCGCGGATCAGGTCGACCTCAAGCGCGTAGCCCATGCCGGTTTCTTCCAGATTGGCGCGGAACGTGCCGTCGATCAGCCCGACCGTGGGAAAGTTCTGAATGCCGGAGAACCCGAGCGCGATCAGTTCATCCAGAAATGTCTCGCGGATCATGAAGGGATCGGTGCCGTTGACGCCCGCGAGAACCGGTGTGTTCTTCACGACCGGAAGCACTTCGCGCGCCATGTCGACGACGATCTCGTTCGCGTTTCCATAGGCCAATAGTCCCGCCAGGGAGCCACGCCCGGCCATCCGGTAACGGCCCGAGTTGTAGATGACGATCAGGTCGATGCCTCCGGCCTCCTCGCAGCGCGCCGAAAGCCCCGTCCCCGCACCGCCTCCGATGATCGGCTTGCCATCGGCGATCTTGGCGTGCAACCGGGACAGGACGTCAGAGCGGGAAATGCGCATCAGGTGATCTCTCTCAGGGCTGCGATGGCCGCGTCGGCAAATTCTGTCGTATCGAGGTTGTGAGGCACCGATACAATCCGTCGGCCTTGCGTCTGCACGACGTCGGCATTCAATCGGCCGGTCAAAGCGGCCAACGCCTCCGGGTCGTGAAAGGGTTTGCCTGGTGCGTCGATGGCCGAGACACCGTGTTCGGGGATCAGAACCCGTACCGGCCCTGTCATCTCATTCAGTCGGGCAGCGATCCACGCGCCGAAGCGGTCGTTTTCCTCCGGCGTCGTGCGCATCAGCGTCACCTGCGGATTGTGCACATAGAGATGACGGCCGGAGAATTTTTCCGGCACGTTGTCGCGCGCGCCAAAGTTCACCATATCCAGCGCACCGACCGAGCCGACATAGGGTATGCCGGTCCGGATCACTGCGCCGAACCGGTCTTCGGTCGCCGGAAAGACGCCCCCGACCAGCATGTCGGCAACCTCGGTCGTCGTCAGATCGACGACCGCTTCGATCATGCCGCTGTCCACAAGCTTTTCCATCGAGCGGCCGCCGGTTCCCGTGGCATGGAAGACAAGCGGGTCGTAATCGGTGGCGAGCGCGTCGGCGACATGACTGACGGCTGTGGTGGTCACGCCGAACATGGTCAGACCGATCGCGGGCTTCGCATCGAGGTTCGGCACGGTGTTTTTCAACATACCGACCAGCGCATGGGCCGCGTTGCCCAGCACCTGCGCCGAGATCAGGTTCAGACCCTGGACGTCGGTGACGGAATACATCATCGCGATGTCGCTTGGTCCGACATATGGCGCGACATTGCCGCTGGCGACGGTCGAAACCAGAACCTTCGGTGTACCTATTGGCAGTACGCGCATGGCCGGCGATAGCAGGGCCGTTCCACCCGACCCGCCCGCGCCGATTATGCCGTCGATCCAATCGGCTTCACGGACGTAGTCCTCGAAAGCGCGTGCCATCGCAGAGACCGCCGCCCCCCTGTCCGTTTGTCCAAGCACCGCTGCCGCGCCGTCCGGGTGGCAGGCCGCGACGGTTTCGGCCGAGATATCGGCCGTTCCGCGCCCGGTCGTGCCTACGTCGATGGTCCGGACCTTCACCCCCGCGGATCGGATGAGTTCGGCAATGTAGTCAAGCTCGCGGCCCTTCGTGTCGAAGGTTCCTGCGACAGCCGCGATCATTGGCGCCAGCGCGCCATTTCGGCTTCGACCTGCGCACGGTCCACGATCCCTGCATCGGAACCCAACCCACTGGCGACAAGCGAGGCCGACGCCGTGCCCAGATGGGCGGCCTCCAGCAAACTGCGGTTGTCGGCCAGACCGGCGATGAAGCCCGCAGTGAAGGCATCGCCGCAGCCGGTCGTGTCCACGACCTCGATATCATAGGCGGGCACATGGATACGTTCGTCGCCGTCAGCGACGATAGAACCTTCGCCGCCCATCGTCAGAACCGGGCATTTCACGCCACGCGATTGAAAAAAGCGGATGTTTTCTTCGACGCCCGAGATGCCGCTCAGGATTTCGGCTTCCTCGATGGATGGGATGAAATAGTCGATATGCGGCAAGAGCGGTTCGACGAATTGCCACGTGTCCGGTCCCGCACCGACCAGGTCCCAGGTGGTCACGCACCCTGCCTCCTTCGCGGCATTGAGCAGTTTCGCACTCGGCGCACCGTCGAGCTTGGCCAAAAGCCCGGTGCCGCCAAGGTGGAAGAACCGGCCATCCAGGACATCGGCCAACATGTCGTCGGAGACATCGAAATGGTCCGACGCGCCCCGGCAGTGAAGTGCGGGGCGTTCACCGTTCGGGCGCACGTTCAGGATCGTTGCCGAGGTCTCGACACCCTCCAGGCGCTGCATCAGACGACAGTCGATTCCCATGCGAGCCATATGATCGAGAACGAAATCGGCCTTTTCGTCATCGCCCACCGCACCGACCGCCTGGCATTTGAGACCAAGCTTGGCGAGGTCGACGACCGTGCCGCCCGCCGTGCCCGCGACGGTCAGCCGGATCTCGTCGATGAACGCGACGTTGCCGCCCTCGGGGATCGCCGTGACGGGGCGACCGAGGATGTCGAGGATATAGAGCCCGACGACGGAGACATCGAACCCGCTCATCTGAGCGTCTCCAAGTACCCGACGTAAAGAAACGCCGTGCCGACGCCAAGCGCGGCCGCGACGCCCAGGATGATCAGGACGATGATCACCGCCTTGCGCAGCGCCCTGAACGGGACGCCTTCACGACAAAGCGGTACGAGGTTGAATGCCAGCGCGCCGATCACGACCGTCACGCATCCGACGGAAAACAGGAACAGCGAGAACGGCTGGAAGATGAAGATGATCGAAATGACGCAAAGCCCGATGATGCTTCGTTCGATCAGTTTCGCCTGTGCTGCGGTCATGGCCTGCTCCTCAGAACCTGTTCGTCCTCGGTGAAGATGTGCGTCGTGTTCGGGGGAAATCGCGTGTGCACGTGGTCACCTTCGGCCAGTGGCACGCGCCAGTCGGTGACCAGCCGAAGACTGTGATATCCGTCATGCATGTGGGCCAGCGTTTCCGCACCCATCGGTTCGACCATGTCGATCTTCGTCGACAGGCTGTCTTCGGTCGGTTCGGCGCTCATGACAAGGTTGCGGGGACGCACGCCAAGCGTGACCTTCGCCCCGGGAGATAGGCGGGACACCGCAGGATCGACCTTGATCTTCAGCGATTGATCGCCATCGAAGGCGAACTCGGCAACGCCTGCTCCGTCCGCACCTTTCAGCGTCGCCCGGATCAGGTTCATCTGCGGCGTGCCGATGAAGCCGGCGACAAACAGGTTCGATGGCGATTGGAATACGTTGTGCGGGGTATCCACCTGTTCGATCCGCCCGTCGCGCATGACCGCGATGCGGTCGGCCATGGTCAGCGC
>ERZ869936.712-NODE-712-length-28594-cov-16.283262_pt1 | contig 28594 bp, 42 predicted proteins | sample MGYA00520876_ERZ869936 | MGnify/ENA primary metagenome ERZ869936 (study PRJEB32218, sample SAMN09650985) | biofilter metagenome | isolation source: enrty point of leading RO module | place: Saudi Arabia: Thuwal, RO plant located on Red Sea | collected 2016-02-17 ... | reverse complement strand
GAGTGCTATTTTCGTAATAATATTTTCTAGTATCAAGACCTATTGCCCTTAAATATTGATAATTATCTATAAAAAATCTTGGTCTTCCTACATTTTGATAAGCCATTAATAACCACCTCCTCTAGTTCTAGTCTTTTCATCAGGCTTTGTTCTTTGTCTTGTTTTTGTTTGTGTATTAGTTTTTTGCTGTATTGCTCTAGGTTGTATTACAGGATTTACAACCTCTACTTTTCTTTCAGATTGACTTCTTCTAGGTAAAGTTTTTTTATATACACTTTCTAAATTTAACTTATTTTTAGGTAATTTAAAAGATGATGCAGATTTACCAATCGGTTTAGATTGATTTGTAATTCTTTTCCCTGTCATAAATGTTTTTTCTTTTGGATGATAGTTGTAATCTCCTGTATATCCACCTGGTAATGGGTTATGTGCAGTCAATCCTTTAATACTATCATCATCAATGCCCTTTCTTATTGTTACTATATCAAAATCTTGAGATTCTTCAAAAATCAATAAAGAATTATCTTCAAAATTTGTTTTACTATTATTAATAAGCTCTGCCTTTGTTTTATCTTCTATTTTTAATTGTATTGGTTTTTCATTTAATGAATATGCTACAGCTCTTGATATCTCAAGAGAACCATCGTATTCAAATAATATGTTATTATTTTTTAACCTTTTAAATAGTAGATTGTTTATTGATATAATGCTGTTTGTTGTTTTTATAGAATATCCATCAGGCAAATTATTATATATAAAAATAGAACCATTATAAGAGAAGACTAATCTTCTAAATGCTCCATTTATATCTAACTCTAAAGCATTATCACTAATTCTTATAGTGCCCTCCGTAGCGTTGGGAATACCTGCTCTAAATATAGAATTTATTAATTTACTTACATTTCTTTGAGTTTTATAGTTCATTGTTAATCCTCTAATATTTGATTTACTGCTAACACAACATCTATAACATCTACAGTTCCATCCTGATTGGCATCAAATATTTCTGTAACTTCTTCAGATAATTCATCATTGGATAAAATAGTATTTATTAAAGCAACAATATCAACAACATTGACTATTCCATCATCATTTACATCAAGATTAAACTGCCCTGCATTAATCAAGTCTTGCATACCCATTAAATCATAATTATCAATATATCCATCATTATTAATATCAGACACTCTTTTTTGTTCAGTTGTATAATATTGCTTTTGATTTAATAAAAACTCCTCTAATTCATCAAAATCTTGAACGGTGTTTGCAAGACCAATAGACTGAGAACGATTAACAGTTCTTGTTATGCTTCCTAATTGTGCAGAAAAATTGTGAGTCAGTTTATGTAATTGAGTAGCCTGGACATCAATCGTTCTTTGACTTTTATTTATAGAGTCTATAATAAAATATGGATAAATTACTTGTCCATTTCTTATGGTTTCTACGGTATAATCTTCTCCATAAACCCTTACATCTCCTATTAAAGAATCAAAGTCTATAACATCTCCTACTTCTAATTGCAAGTATTGTATTGGTAATTTAAATTTTATAATATTGTGTTGATTACAGTTATATTTATATATAAAATCTCTTAATGCCATTGCAGAGCCCTTTGTCCTAATAACATCACATTCAAATTCTAAAACTTTATCCTCTCTGTCTAACCCTAGGTAATCGTAACTATAGCCACCATCATAGCCTAAATCTGCATTTCCATAAAAATCATATCCATCACAATACCCTGTTTCTTCAAGCATTTCATCTTCTGCATAATCTTTTTTATATTTTACATTAACAATCGTATTGACTTTTTCAACTGGTGTCCTAGTAAAAGAATAAGAAATTATGTCTTTGCTTTTTATAGTCATATCTGAAGAACTGTACTCTTGCTTTATAGATATAAAAGATAAATCAGATGTTGATTTAAATAATGCGAATATATTACTGCTTTGACATATTTTTTCTATTAATGCTTTTGCTTTTATAGTTTCATTTACGCTAAATGCAGAATCTAATATAATTAATTCGTTTCTTGCTTCTTCTAATCTATCTAAATCAATAGAATCAATTAGATTTAATTCTTTTTCAACCATATGATATATTATATCGCAAGGTTTTTCAATTAAAGATATATCATCAGGATTATTAATAACCTCTCCTGTATACTTAAAAGTAGTATTTATAGATTCTTCAGGTAGATTTATTCTTCCTTCTGAGTTGATATACATAGGAGAATCAAGTGCTGCTTCAAAAACTATATAGTGCAACATACTAATAGAATTTATTTCTAAGTTAAATCTTGCTATATTCACAGGGTCTACATTGCCATCAAGTCTAAAAAACATACCAAGTGCATTATAATTATTTACACTATGAAATTCATCAGTAATACTTTGTAATTCTGTATAATGATTAAAGGTATTAGGATTTTCATTTGTAATATCAGGAGATTGGTCAAATGTATCATAATATGTATTAGTATTTGAAATACATTCTGATAAAGATTGATTGATTAATGTAGCACTAGAACCATCTAAATTATCATCAAAAACACTCCAATCAATATCAAATGTTTCAGCCTTTACATCCATAGCTCCTAAATTAACTTTCAAAAAAGCATCTGTAGCATTAGTAGTATTTTCTGTGTCAAATATTAATTTAATTTTACCTGAAAAAAATGTATCTGTTCTAATATCGTCTGATATATCTTGATCATTAAAAGGAAAAACAGCACCATATCTCCTAGAAGAAGTATTAGTTGGATTATTTATTGTTATTTTATCAGCATCAAGATTTAATGGTATGCCAGTATTAAAATCAATTCCAATTCTATAAGATCCATGATTAGAATATACTTTGTTTAAATTAGCCATTGGAATTAATGTATTGGCAGAAATCCTTAAATTACTAGCCTCATAATTTTTTTCACCTGTTATAGTTCCATAACCTGAGTTGCTTCCAATTTCTCCATTTTGTATATCTTGACGAACCCACATACACCATCCTGAATTAGCACCAATAGAAGAACTAGGTAATATATAGGATTGTGTTTGTATATATGTAGTAGAAGTCCAATCTGATGCTGTGTAATATCCAAAATATGGAGAAGAAGTTCCAAAATTAGTAAGATTGCTATCTGTATTATCAAAGGGAGTGCCATTCCAAGCACAATCATACTTGGTAACTTGAGAACGATTGCCACTTCCTACTCTTGTTTTATATGTAAGTTCTAATGGTGTATATATAGCAAGTTCATCTTCTGTAAATAAAGATGGTCTACCACTACCTATTTCAATTAAATCAAAATATATTCCAACAGAAGGGTCATTATAATTTGCTATGTTACCGTTCTCTAGACTTGTAGATACATAAGGAGTGTTAAATATAACTGCAGGACTTGACATACTGCCTGTGTTTCCTGTTAAAGTGCCTGTTGATAATTCAAATCTTATAAATAAGTTTGGAAAATTTATAGCATCTGTCCTTCCTTGTGCAGAGCCATCGTTATGAAGGTAATAAAAAGACCTTGGGTCAGTAACAGTTAATTCACTCCACATTGCTCCATCTCCTGCTTCTGAAGTGCTTCCAAAAAAAGATAAACCTACATCTACTGTATAGTTATCTGTAAACCAATCCATATTGTCAAAAGGTTGAGCTTGAGCCCAATTCAAATAAAAGTCTTTATTTAAAGAAGCTGCAGCATCAATCCTTAAATTAGCATTATTAACAACCATTTCAGGTTCTCCTAAAATAGTTAAGCCTGTTTGATTTTCATATAACTCTCTTAACTTAACATTTAACCTTTCTTGGATTGCATTTCCTGATGGCAATCTAATAAACTGTATTCTAGGATTGTCTATATCATTATTTTTATGTGCATATCTTTGCAAGAAAGACATAACTTCATATTGACTTCTAAGATTTGAACCTGTTGTAGAAGGTTCAGCTACATTATTATAAATACCTATATCACTACTAGGTTGAAAATCTTGTAATATGAAATTAGTTTCATCTTCTATTGTTAAAGTCGTGTCAGGCACTTTTGCAGAAGATTCTTTATAGTTTATTGGATTTATAACATATTGATTAGATACAGATTCGCTAAAAAAAGGATTATCATAGGCAAATTCAGGCGATTTAATTACAGGTTCTTCATAGCTAACACCAAAATTATCAGAATCAGCCCACTCTGTATCTCCATCAGTAGGATTTGGTAATGATAAAAAGTTATTTGGAAATCTTAACTTTACAGCCTGTAATTCATTATTTGATGGTGGATTTTTAGGAGTAAGATTTTCATATTTTTTTAATATTTCAATACATTGATTATCAACTAATGTATACTGATCATATTCCATCCACGACCAATTTTCTGTATCATCTGTTATAACATCAAAATTGTAATTCTGTAAAACTTGAAAATAATCATCTTTATATATAAATAATGGATTTGGATTTTCATCTAAAAATGGCTGAGTAGCATCATCGTTAAAAAAATTTCCTAATACTATTCTTGGGTCAGAACCTAAAGTATCATCACAGGTAACTATAATTTTAGAATTTGAACTGATTGATTCTTGCTCTATAAATGGTATTGCAGGTGCTTTATCCACCCTTCCATAAAGCATTGGTATAGGTGTGTTTAAATAGTCTTTACTGTATACATCTTTTCTATACCCAGTATTTGCTTTAGGCAACTCTTGGTTTAATTTATCCTCAGTCTTATCTTCAATCTGAATATTACAAGTTTTATCACTATGAGTAAATCTTTTTATATTTCCTCTATAAACCAAAACACAATCTTCTAATGTTTGGCAAGATTGAGATTTGTAATATATGTCTAGTGAGGCATTTAGCAACCCTCTTTCAAATACGAAATCGCTAAATCTTTTTTCTGATACAGGAAAATTTGATAAAGTTAAACTAACGCTATTTATTTTAAACTTGCTTTGTTCTAAATTTACAGATTCCTTAATTGTACCTACTTTAAGATTTCTGTCTTCATAATATTGACCACCAAATACACCTTTATTTGTAGATATGTATATAGGGTCATCGGATTCAGGGGCTATAACAATCAAAGGAACTAAAAAGGTTTGCTTGCCCTGTATATCTCTTTCAATCTTAGGAGGTAATGAAATCATTAACTCACTCCTATATCAGAACCTCTACGGACAGCTTCTTTGATTTTTGGAATGGCTTCATTCTCTATAAAATCATCTGACATAACATTGCCTGAGAAAGATATGCTGACAGGAGCACCCCCACCCATGTTCATTCTATTTAGGTTTTCAACTCCAATAGCATCTACAGCATTTCTATTCATAACAAATTCGCCCTGTTCTGCTTCTATTAAAGTTCCACCCTGGGAATGTCTTCTTCCACCAACAAGTCCACCTTGTGCCATTTTAGGTGGTTTTTGAGCCAATATAGTTGCAATTTCTACAGCACCCATTGCCTTTATAATTGCAGCCTGACTAAATCCAAATATTCCTGTTTGCCCAATAGCAAGCATTGCACCTCTACTTGTGTTCATAAGAGTTTCATTTACTGCTAACATTTGATTTAATCTAAATTGTACAGCCATTGCCTTATTGGCTTTATCTCTTTCTTTTTTCTTTTTCTTTTCTGCATCTTCTCTAATCTTTGCAAGTTCTTTTTCCTGTTGAGATGCAGACAATCTATTAAAACCTCTTGATTTCTTTTTAGCTGCTATTTCTGCATTTGCCTCATCATCAAATACTTTCATTCTTGCTTCTGCTGAAGCCTGAACTAATTGAATCTGTTCGTCTAAAAATCCTGATAAGGTTTCTAATGTTTCTGCTGTATTTTCAGGTAAAAATCCTGTGATGTTTTTTAATTTATCTTGTAATTCTTCATCTGCTATTTTGTCTGCAAAAGCCTGAAATTCTGCTTCTAACGCTGCAAATGATGCTTCAAACTGAGGGATATTGTCTTTCATTGCTTGTGGCATTTTTCTGATATTGTTTAAAGTAGCTTGATTACGTTTTAATATTTCATCGTTACTATCTACAAAAGCCTCTTTTAAGCGTTCTTTATAAAGAGTAAATAAAGGATTTGATTCTTCTTTAATTTGTTTGTCAATGTCCTTTAAATTGCTTTTCATTTCTTTTAAACCTATTTGAACCTTAGGGTCTGACAAATCTGCTGTTTTTTCAATAAGATCTATTTCAGATTGTAGTAAATCTCTTTGTGCTTTAAGTGTTCCCTCATAAGCACCAGTTAATGTTTTTTGTGCAGCTTCTGATTTTTTTTCTTCATCAGTTTTTTCTCTATTTTTTTCAATATACCTTGCTATTTCATCGTCAATGTTTATATAAGTTTGTTTTAACTTATCAAGTTGAGCCCCTAGCCTCTCGCCTTCTTCTATACTATCTTCTTCTATCATTGCTCTTGCAATTATTGCTTCAGCGTGCTGTATTTCTGCTTCAATTAAACTTTGCTTTTCTTTTAATGTTTCAAGAGTTCTGTCCTTACCAAACATAGCAGCATCTTCGATAATATCTTGGATTTTTTGTTTTCTCTCTACTTCTTCTTTTTCTAATCTTTTAGTTTCTTCTAGTTCTTTTTTTCTAGCTTGTAGCTGATTAAATAAATCTATTTCAGATTGATGCAATCCATCATTTTCTTTAGTTAAATCTCTTTTAAGTTTGATTGCCATTCTCTGTAAATCATTGTCAGCATTTAATAAGTCAAGCTCTTGTTGTAGAGTATTTACATTTTGTTGGACAGACTGCTCATAATCCTCATTAATATTATTAGCTTCTACAATAGTATTATTAAATTCTTTTTGTTTTTCATCTGAATCTTCAGTTAGTTTCAAATATGCAAAAACTGCTCCAGTTAGAGCTACTATGCCTGCAGCAATCCTGACTGCAGGATTAGCCATCATTGCTAAAGTAAGACCTTTTATAGCTCCAGTAAATGAAATTGTAGCTGCTGTACCAGTCGCAGTTGTTCCTGAAAAGACAGCTATTGCTGAAGTTTTAACTATGAGCATTTTTAAGGCTTCCGAAGTTACTATTCTAAGCCCTACAAAACCTAAAGATGCAGCACTTAGAGATATTACCAATGCCTTAAATAATGTTCTATTATTCTCAATGACGGATGCAAGTTCACTCATGCCACGAGAAATAGCGATTACTACAGGTGCTAAAATAAGACCAATTTCTCTACCTAGCCTAGCAGTTCCTACTTGTAGGGCAGCAATGTGGTCTGTGGTGCTTAAATGTTCTATTCCAAGTTTTTCAACTATTGAAGCTGCTTGATCCATTGCCTCCATATTGAAAGCTATTTTCTTTTGTGAGTCAGTTAATGCTGATGCTGTTGTATTATTTGCTACAGCAAATCTTTCATAGGCTTCTTCAGACTTTACAATAATACCAAGGTTATCAAGCATGAGCCTTGATTGACGACCCATACCAGTAACAAGTGATTCAATAGAACTTACAGTATCTCTGCCTAATGCTTTACCTAGTCTTTGTGCAGTATCAAATAGTTTTGCCATCTCATCTTCAGACTGAACAATTCCAAGCATCATAGCGTTGTTTGCTTGCTGCATTAACTGCATATCATCTACAGTACCATTTGTTGCCTCTCTAAGTTTATTTAAAAATTCAGGAGTTGACTCTATTGATTGAGCAAGCCCATCAAAGCCTCTTTCTAAATCTTCAAATCTACCTGCTTGAGATACAACATCTATCATAGGTCTTATAAGTAAACCTGTAGCAAAACCTGCTAAAAGCATTTTATTTCTGTATACGGATATAGTGGATTGGAGTCTAGTAAACGCTGTAGAATTTGCATTTACTGCTACGGTGTTAGCATTAACTCTTTGAGTTACAAGGTCTTGAGTTTTCGCAACATTTACATTAACCTTGCCTAGCCTCCCTAATTGACCATTAAGCCTGGTTGTAGCCTTATTAAGTTCTTTTACAGCTTTTACTAAGGCAACATTCCCTTTAGGGATAAATTTTATTTCAATTCTTTCTTGAGCCATTTTGCTTTGCCTTACTTATTTGCTTAGATTCTAGTTTAGCTAAATACTTTCTTATAAGAGATGATTTTTGTACCCATAGACATGGTTGATTGCCATAATCCCCTTTATAGGGAGGTACGTTAAATTTTTCGCAGTATATATACCTTTCTAAGTCTTTCTGTGTATTTTTATCAAAAAGTATATTTCTACAGGCAAAGAAAGGTAGTTGGTGGTAAACTGCTTCAGATATGTCAAAACTCTTACCTTCTTTAAAATTAACTTCTTCAGTTTCTTGGATAATTAAATCTACAACTTTCCAAACATCTTCGTCAGATTTAAACTCCCAAGTAGGAAACTTACCATTTATTCTTATGGGTAGTTTTGCCTTATAGGGATACTGTTCGTATTGACAGCCTCCACAGCCCTCATTTAGAACACTAAATGCTACTTGGAGGCTTTGTCTTCCCCCAAGTTCATACACTCATTTTGAATCTTAGTAAAAATCTCTGTCTTTTCTGCAAATGTTAATCCTAATAAAAACTCATCTGTAACCTTGCCCTTAACGCCTGTTCTTATAAATTTAGTCATGGTAGAGTGCATCATTTTTACTTTGATTTCCTTACCGTCTGTATCATAAGAAACAGAATCCATAAGCTCATCTCTTTCGTCTACAGATAAGTTTTTTAATTCAATCTCTTTGCCTGATTCTAATTTAAACTTCATACTACTTGCCCCTTCTTAGTTTATTTATTAATCTTCTAAATCAACTATTAATAGTTCATCTGTTCCATCATCAACAGCTTTTATTGAAACATCAAGCATCATAATATCGCCTTCAGAGAAAGCAACATTAGTTAATATTCCGTTTGCTGTATCTATTCCAAATTTACCATTATTAGTTATAATAAATGTTTCTTCAGCTTTTGCAGAAGTTTGAGTATCAAAAGTATTAGGTAAAATTTTAGTTTCCCCATCATACTTAATTTGACAATCATGTGTTACTGCACACTCAGCTCCCCTGCTTACTACTTCATATCCTGTAGATGTTACTCCTGTAAATACAGCAGGATAGTCAATAGTAGTTGTAAAACTATTTAAAACTACATCTATTCCCATAACTTTAAATCCACTTGCAGCTTGCAGGCTTGTATCTGTACCGTTAGCGTATGTAGTGTTACCTGCTGCTACTGTTGATTCGTTTAAGTCAGGAGTCTTTCCTGATTGTAGAGTTGCAGAAAATTTATATCTTCCACCCTCTGTTCCTGAATCTGCTGATATTGAAAAGTTTGTAACAACACATCCTGGCATTTCTAAACTTCTTTGATTAGTATGATCAGATGGTTTTATTACTACTGTAAGTGATGAAGCGTTGTTAGTAACAGCAGCTCCATATTTTTGTCCTACAATCTTATGACCTGATGCAATAGTTTGATTTGTATTATCAGCCTCAGCTGCTCCACAAATATTAGCTAAAAGCAATCTATGACCTACATCATCATGTAGTGTTCCTGCTAAAGATAATTCAACTACTCTTATTTTATTATCTTGAAAAAAATCTTCATCTTTTAATGTTGCTCCAACCCCACTTCTGACCTCTAGAGCCTGATTTACGTTCAACGAAGGAAAGCCAACAGAATCAACATCTAATTGAAACATTGCACTAGCAGATAGACCTGTAGCCCCTGCATTTGTTGAATCTGATGCAATAAATACTTGAAATTCCTTCGGAGAAAAAGCGTGTCCTACTGCCATTATTTATCTCCTTTTTTATCTTTTATTTTTGATGCTGATTCTACAACATCAACACTATCTTTAATTAAATCTGGAACAGCACTAACCTCTATAGATTTGCCTGAATTTAAGTCTTTCCAATCATCAACAGTACATCCACACGATTTCCAATTATTAGGTAAAACTACTCCGTTTTTAAGTTTTATTTTCATTATATCTCCTTAACCTACATTTCCTAAATGCTGACATTTAAAGTCCCATAAAACAACATAAATGCCTTCGTCTTGCTCTGTATTTAAATCTGTAGACTCGAATCTACAATTAAAAACATTTTCTGTTACTGAATTTTCATTAACATAACTCATTGCTACATTGTCATGTATTAATGCTTCTATTCTTGAAACTTGCCTCAATATATGGTCTAATGCAGTTTCATTAACATTAGCCTCATTAAATACAAACCTTACAGCGATTGTGAACTCTCTTAGCTCTGCTGTTGCATTATATTCTACAAGATTACTTCCTTCAGGAGTGAGTTGTATTGCTTGATTTACTCCTTTGGGTATAACGTTGCCCTTGTAGACAGGTAGAGCTCCTTTGAATTCAGATTCAATAATTGACTCTAACTTGTCTAAAATATTCTTAAAATTATTAGTAAAATTTACTGCCATTTTCTAATTTTTCCAAATTTAGTATCTTCTTGTCATTTTGATAGAATTTACAGCAGAATTATCAACTTCTTCAAATAGTCCTGACACCTCTACTTCCCATTCATCATTAAGAGCAGCCTCACTTGCAGATATGCCTGCTGCTGATGAAGCAGTAGCATTTTCAGCACCGAATCTAATTTCTAAATGACTTGCTAAAGATTGATAATCTCCTGATATTATTCTATTTGATACAACTTCTGTAGTCTTTAAAGAATCAGAGTCTTTGACAAATACAGAATATCTTGCAGTACCTATTGCTCCTGCAGTTGTTATAATTACTTTTACTAAATCCCATTCTCCGTAGTATCTACCTCTTGTATCTACAGGTCTAACGCCTCCTGATGTGTATTTTATATCTCTAATAATACCTTTAGATGAATCTCCTGTTGTTTGCCAGGATAATGCTGCACTTCCCTTATTTAAAGAATCTATGTTACCCATAGCATCTTCCATAAGTGCTGTAGCAACCTCTGATGTTGGGTCGTGGCTTCTAATAAGGAATGTGGCTGCGATAAGTGCAGTAGTTCTTACAATAATATAATCATAATTTCCTGACTTATCTTTAAATTGTTCTTTTGGTAAGTTTGGGTCAAGTTTAGCATCTAAGAACCTGCTTGCATTTGCAAGTATTCTACTTATTAATGTACTAAAATCTTCTCCTGCTTCTACAAGTATGTCATTAGGATTTAAAGTACCACCTGCATCTGTTGTAAGAAATAATTGCACAGAATCTGTACTTGCAGAATAGTTATATTCACGATTAGCATTAGGGCTATCTGATACAGATGTTCCCTCTACTCCATCAAGAAATAATAAGGTAATAAGTCCTGTATTGTTTGCTTGATAAAGATTTGTTGTGTCTGTAGTAGTAAAACCATACAATGGTCTTTTTGTATCAAATGAATCTACTTGTGGAAATACGTCTTTTAATTCTCTGTGTGTGCAATAAGTTGGGGCTGTTGCCATTATTTACCTCTCATCTTTCTTCTTACTGATCTTGAATAACTTGCTCTTTGTTTACCTGCTTTAGTAGCCCTTCTTTTCTTTCTATTTTCATAAGCCTTTTGAGCAGGTGTTAAAGATGCTCTTACAGATTTAGGCAAGTACCTACCTCTTTTACTCTTGGGCTTCTTTTTATCTTTAGGGTTAATATAATCCCATTGCTGAGAAGTCCACTTTTTTAATGATTTCTGAGATTTTTTTAATGCCATTATCTGTACCCACCACCTTTAGCTTTATATTGACGAGCAAGCATTTGTGCTTTTCTAGCAGACCATTGTCCAGGTCTACCACCTTTACTACCTCTGAGAATCTTATTAAACAATCTTTTTCTCATAGTAGGCTTAGTATAGTTGCCTGCTTTATTTACTGTGCTTTTTCTTTTTCTTTTTTTAGCCATAGGTTACCATTTCTTGCATGACCAATATCTAGGTGTCAGTTTGTTAGTAGCAGTAGCACATCTGTGTCTAGCTCTAAAAGATTTTCTTCTAGCAGGACTAGACTTTTTAATCCTCATATTAGGGTCGCCAAACATCACTTTCTTAACTTTGCTACCACTCTTGACAAAGACTTTGAATTTTTTACGACCGTAACCTGGCTGACCCTTAGTGATTCTTGATGGCTTGTTTAATCTAACTGATTTACCTTTATATTTAGCCATTTCACTTTTTCTTTCTACCAATTTTACGTTTTTTCATCTTCATACCTTTTTTAACAGGTTTTTTCTTTTTACCCATTTTTTTACCATAGTGCATTGGCATATCTATTCCTCCTTAGTTATAAGCTAATATTTTTACCGTTGTATTTAATTTAGGATTAATACTTCTAGCCCCTATAGATTGAATAGTATTTTTTCCATCTGTTGTGTCAGCATTTACACCACCTGCATGAGCAGACTTATGTATTACATTAAGTACAAACTCTGCATTTGGTAATGCTGTAAATCTTATTTCTCCTGTTTCATAATTTATTCTACCTGCTCCTGCACCTAATAAATTACCTTGTCCATCATCATACATAAATGCAGGTTTATTAGGAGATTCATCAAAAGTAACTCTATCAAAGACTGTATCATCAGGCAGTTCTGCAGCGACAGGAGCTTCTAAATCTCCTACTGCAGGAAGCCTACCAACACCGAAAGGTGTAGTTCCACTTGCAGGTGCAGTTATGGATATAGCAGAAGTTGATAAGTGTTGTCCTGATGTAAACCTTATATCTCCACCTATAATAGAAACTATAACTGCTTTTTCAAAAAGATTGCCTGAAGCATAAAATGCTGCATTTAAAGCATCTTGTATTTTATTTACAATACCATTTCTACCACCAAAATTTAAATTACTTGAGTCTGTAGTAAATGAAAGCGTAAAATCAGAACCACCATCTACTGCTATATCAAAAGCATAAGTAGTTGATGCAACAAGACCTGAGTTAGTATTTGCAGTTATGCCTGATAATCCAAACTCTTGAAACCCTGCCTGATAAAACTTTATACCTATTGATCCTGCTTGCACACCATCTGATATTGCATCTCCTGTTCTTCCATATCCAAAAAAGTTTTTAGCATGAAAGATTCCATTCTTATCTGTTTGTGCTACAGAAAACTTATCAAAGTCTGCAGTCATATTAAAGAATGGGAATCTAATCGCAACATCATCTGCATGAGTTGCAGCAGTAGAACCAAACAATCCTCTTTTTATAGTGCAGGTACTATTGGCAAGGTCTGCACCAGTACCCACAGCAGTAACCTCACATATTTCATCTTCTATTCTTATTAAATCGCCTACCTTAAAAAACTTAGAATGTCCATTTTCTAAGTTTAATGTAGTATGAGTTGCATCAGAGCCCATAGTAGCTGATGTAGCATGATCTAAATCTGCACCACTATCTACATACATATTTGAATCAGGTGCTGTATTCTCTATTGTTGTAGCATTTGCTGCTGAAGCATCTGCATTATATCCTATAACTCTACCATGAGGAAGATAAAAGAAATCTCCTGCAGGTAGCATCATGGTAACATATCTTAAATTAGTAGCACCACCACCTAAATCAACAGAATTATCTTCATCCACATTAGAATTATTTTTAAACTCTTGAAATACAATTTGTATTTCTGCAGGAACATCTCCTGTATTGTATACACAAAAGGCTTTTATAGATGGAACAGTTCCAGTTCCCTTAGTACTACTAACTGATAATATATTAATAAATCCATCAGTATTATCTACCTCTTGAGTATTTTCAAATACTTGATTAAATGCTTTAGATTTACTAAATGAATTATTTCCTAAAGCTAGTCTTACATCTACATTTGCCATCTTATTGCCTTTCTTACCTTAAATGATATTTTAAACTTAAATTTATTGTCATGTCGTCTGTATCAGATGCTTCTGCGAAGGCTACTATCGCCTTACCACTTGCAACATCTGCTGTATTAATTGTTAAAGTTCCAATAGAAACTCTATCATCTCCTGTAGTTACAGGACTTAAACTATCCGAAGCAGAACCTGTTTGTGCTAATACTACACCATTTGATAAATCTCCTGCAGTAGATCCTGCTCCTGTTACTATATCATACTGCATAATATGAATATTTACAGTAGATGCAGAATCAGAACCCATAATATACTGAACCTCATCTATAGTTATATTGCCTTGCAATATCCAAATAGATGGAACTAACTCATGTGCAGCAGATGATAATGTAAGAGATGTAGCAGGGTTTGTTCCTGTGCCACCCCATGCACTTCCATTAGCCTCTCCAGTAAAATCACTATCATTTGTATTTGTGATAGTAGGAGAATATATAAGTGGATGATGCTCGCCACTTGTTGGACTAAAATCAAAAATACCAAATCTATGATATTGTGTATTTAAAGTGTGTTGTCCAATTCCTGCCTTTACTATATCATTAGTAGAGTCTACAGTTAGTAAAGCATTACCATCAGCATCAAAAATAACAGTATTAGTTGTTGAGTCAGCAGCAGGTTGCACCTTTAAATTTCTATTAGATAAGTGTAATGCTGTTGTATCCCCATCTCCACAGGTTATTTGCTTTATCGTTGTAGATATACCTGAATTTGAATTGCTTGTATGTAGTATATCTTTATATACATCTTTTAAAGCATTTCCTGTAAAACTTGCCATTATTTATCCTCTTTTTTTTCTGAGCCTTCTTTTTTCTTTTTTTCTAAAAACTCTATAGCACCCATACATTTAATATATGCTTGCTCATACTGTTTTAACATTTCTCTTAATTTATCAAGCTCTTTATCTATATCTTGCATTTTTGCCCCTTATTCTTTGTTATAATATAATACAATTAAATTTTTACCACAAATTAGGATATATCCATTGTTACTGTTGAGTGTATCCAAAAACTTGTTCCGTCTGTTCCTGATGTTTTTCTTACAGTTATAAACATAAAATCACCTTGTGTAACAGATGTAGCATTAAAAGATGTTGTTTCTTTATGTAAAAATCTACTTGCAGAACTAAAGTCAAATGTCATATATCCTAAATTATCTATTGTCATATTTGTGGTACTTGCTAATTCTGTATCTAATGTTGGTTTACTTGCTAACCATACTCCTACTTCTACATCACTATCTGCTGATGCTCCTGATGATTCAACGTGAGCCATAAACTTTGTAACCGTACCAGTATAAGGAACTCTTCTCCCTGCGTATCTTATTATTCTCCACATATCCTCTGCTGTGGTATCATCATAATCACTAATATTTGTATTTGCTATACTAGTAACTCCAAACTCATCGTGATGTAATGATACATAAAAAACATTATTAGAAGATAAACTTGCTTGATAATAATACCAATCTAAATATGTTTTTGCTTTTGGTGCATTAAGTTCACCATTATTAGTTATAGGTATATCAGTTCCTGTATCATCTGTAAAATATAAATTATTAGGTGTATCGTTTTTAACCCAAATTTGTCCATACGCTGTTGAATCAGAATGTGCAGATGATTGCTCTTTTACGTTAAATGAACCTCCTCTAATAAAAGCATTTGTTGTAATGCCTTCTTTAAAAAAGAATCTACCTGCACCTGCATCAAGCGTAATACGACTACTTCCTCCTGATGCTTCTATTTCTAAATCGGTAATTGCACTTATTTGGCTTAATCCCTGTATAGTTAAATCTCCACTTGAATATGTTACATCTGATAAATCATTTAATTCTGAAGCACCTCCCCCTGCATTATCATCAACATATTTTTTTGTTGCTATATGATAGTCTGATGATGGAGTATAGTTTCCACCATTATCTTTAACAGTTATATTACCTGTAGCAGCATCTATATTAATATCCCCAGATGAATCTATAGTTATACTTCCAGAAGAAGTATTTTCCATTGTAATATCTGCTCCAGAATCAACATCAATACGAAAAAAATCATTTGTATCTGCTAAGCCAAAATCATATTGTGAATTAAGTAAATCAAACTGAACTTGGTTTAAGTTATTTGCTCCTACTAGATTACCGAATTTTATATCTCCAGCTGTATTTGCAATAAAATAAAAGTCATTTCCTGAAGTGGTAAAGTAAGAGTCACCACTAAATACAAATATGTCTAAAGAGCCACTACTATTTGATGATGTAAATCTTATATTTTCTTCAGCTCTTAATTCTAAATATTCAAAATCAGTAGTAAGTAAAGGATTTGCTAGTTTACCCTCAAGATGAAAATCTCCATCTATTCTAATTGTATTTTTGGATAAAGAAAGGGGAGATGCAATCTCCCCAATTCTTATGGGTTTTTGATGATCGTCTAAAAAACTATCCTCTCCTAATAATATAGGATTTCTTCTATTAGGTTCAAATGAACCTGCACTAATAGATTGTATTTGAGGTAGACGAGCTCTTGGCATTACTTGCCTTTCATTTTTTCAACGATAGGCTTTATGATCATATCAAAAATGACATCATCTTTTTTAGAAGGACTTAGTTTTACTACCTTCTCTATCACATAAACTGCTAATAGTACATATTCCCAATTTGATGTTAAGAATCCCATAATATCTCCTTATTTTTTAGTTTTATTTTTTATTCGTTTTGCTTTACATCCACATCCAGTACAGATAAAATCTGCTTTAGGGTGCGACAACTTTTTAAGGATTGCAATGTCTTTCTCTACTTGTTCTATGTATTTACCATATTTACTGATGTTCTTTTGCAATGATTTAACTTGCCTATCCAATTCATTTGGTTCTTCTACATACTTTTTTACTTTATCTAACTTAAATTCTTTTAGTAGCTTCTTAACTACAATTTCTATAACTTTTTTGACTATCAATCCTTGTATCATTGTTTAATTCCTAACCAACTTAAAAAAACTCCAATAATAACTAAAGTTGTTTTACCCACACCTCTAATCCATGAAATTTGATTTTCGTTTTCTCTAACTCTACCGTTTAATCTTAATAAATGTTTATTATTATCATTAACCTTTTCTTTTATATGTTCAATGTCAGAACATATCTTAGTTAAATGAATAGTTATATTATTTCTGTATTCTTCAGTATTACTTTTTTTCATCTTTATATAACTTTGTTATAATGTTTACTAATGATTTATAACTGCTCTCAATTCCTTTTTGACCTAGTTGCATTAACTTTTGTTGATCAATTAATTTTATTATAATGCCTTCTACTCTCGCAAAAGACTCTCTTAATTCTTTAGATAATTCTTCCTGTATGTATTTGTTCTGCTTTTGTATAAACCACCAAAATGCTGCAGCAACAACAAGAGGCACACCATATCTTTCTAACAGCTCTAACCAATCCACTATTTCTCACTTCCGTCAATATACTCGCCCCAAAGAGTAGTTCTTCCATTTATTATTTCTACTACTTCTACTTTAAAATCGCCATTGTTAAAAAAATCAATGACAGCAAAAGCATGATTCCAATTATTTAGATTGCCTCTCATCCACTTATTCTTATCTGACTTTGTGTCTTTTAAGCAACCTAAACTCCAAGCACTCTGTGTGCCACCTAAACCTGTTTCTGTAAATCTTTGCAAGTCATGTGTATGACCATACATTATATTTTCTTTATATGCTGATAAGTGTTTTTTAGCGTGATGTATTGGTACATAATCGCCATGAGTAAAATTCAACTTACCAATCTTTAATTTTTTATCAGATATATATTCCCAATATTTGTATCCACGACTTTTTAAATTGAGTGCATTTTCAGTCATGTACTCTGAAAGATAAGGATGCTTACTAACAAACTCATCTAACCATAGTTCATGATTACCTTGTATGAAATGTCTTTCCTCACACCTTACAGCATCCAGGGATTCATCTATCTGATCCATACCATCATTAACAGATTTTATTTCTTTATCTAACATTGGAATCAAAACCTCTAATGGTGGCTTTTCTTTATTTTTCCAATGATGTCTGCTAAATAATGACCATTCTCCAGTATCGCCTAAATCAATGTATGTATCAGGCTTTATTTGTTCTATAGCCTTGCAAACAACATTAATAGCTTTTTGGTCATGTAATGGAAAATGTTTGTCAGGCGTAACTATAGCCCTTTTCTTTACAGCGTATTGGTTTTTAGGCATAGATTTCCTCAAAATTTATTGAGGTAATTTAATGTAAAAACTTGAAATTTCCTAATCAGAGGGGATAGATGCGATGATGTTACTAAGCTCTTTTGCCCTGCCCTTAGTTTGCTTTGCCCAAAGAGAATCAAGCATCTCTACAGAGGCTTCTTCATACTGTCCTGTTTCTAAATAATAAATTGTTTTTTTAAATTTAGAAAAGCCTCTTATGCCAAGCTGATAGCACATATTAACAACAACTGCTTTTGCCTTATCATCTACATCTTTAAACCAAGGAAATGCAATAGTAATTCTTTCTAATAATGTATGCAACTTTCTTAACAATATTAATGTTGCAACATCTTCATCTATTATTAAATCTTTGATAGCAAAGCCATATCCAATGGTATCGTATCCCTGTGTACACTTATAAACCTTAGATCTGAACCCTTCGTGTTTTTTTATCTCTGCTACAATATTCTGTAGTTCGTCAGGTATCATTTTTTATTCTTTTTAGTTTTCTTTGCAGGTTTCTTTCCAACCTCTATCCAACCTAATTTTTTTGCTGCTTCAACATCAGCATCTTTAAAAATTTTTATTTTTCCTTTTCTGTTAGGACTTTCCATTTTTACCATTTAAATCTCCTTGATTAAAGTATAAGGGGGCAAAAGCCCCCATATACTATTTATTATTTGCTAACCTTCTTACGAAGCAGGACTCACAAGTGCGAAAACTTTTCTGTTTCCTGCAGTTGTGCTACCTGTAGCTAAACAACCATAAACACTATCTGCAACAAATCTTGTAGATAATGTAGGTAAGTGATAATCACTTTGAACTCTACCTTTCATACCACTTGCATAAGCAATATGTAGGGCTTGTTTATGTATTAAGAATCCAAGTAGTTTTTCTGACTCATCACTTACACCGTTAGCACTAAAGTTTCCAACAGGTGTAGCAGATTGAGATGCTGTACTTCCACTTGTACCATAGTGCATAAAGTTATTAGAAACAATAACTTCAACACCACCAAGTTTACCTGCGAAACCACTAATTAATGGAACTTCACTACCAAATGAATTACCAACACCATCGTATCTAGCAAAGTCAGCTAATTTAAACAAACTTGAGTAACATTTTGGTGTTAAAACCATAACGTAATCATCCATTGTAGAATCGTTTGTGTAAATTGCTTCCATCATGTTAGAAACACCTGCTGCTATAATATCGTATGAATCATGTGTTGTATTTAGCTCAATAGTGTTTCCTGCTTGATTTCCATCAGTAGTACCATCTGCATAATTAAATGAAATTTCTTCAAATAGTTTTAAAGCGATGTACTGGTCTACTTTTTTAGCTAAAGCATATCCTAACTTAGATGTATAAAGATTCATCACATCATAAGATGACTGCTGTCTAGCTACATCAGTAATTGCAATAGCACTATGAATTGCTTGATTAATATCAAGAGTGTATTGGTCTTCTGCAGCAGTTGAGTCATCAAATGCTAATGGGCTATCAATTAGTGTTTCAACAGCAACAGTACCACCACCGTAAGTGTCGCTTGCAGTAACTTCTGTATGTTTTGGTAAATGGATTCTATCTCCACCGTTTGCTACCATGCCTGACAAATCATTTGCCAAAGCACCATAGACTAAGTTTTTTTCCATATAATCCATTATAGATGCACCCCATACCTCAGGTATGAAGTTTTGTAGTGTAGAATCAACGCCTGTGTCCCTTAATCCACCTGCGAGTGCTACGTTATTTGTAGGGGCTAATGCCATTTTCTTCTCCTTTACCCTCTACCCTTTGTCGCCATATATTGGTAATGTGCTCTTTTCTCAGCATCTGTCATGTCTTTCCACTCTTTATCAATTACTGGAGCTTTACTTCTGCCTATGGCTTCAGGAGCATTGGGTTTTGTATTTTTAATTTTACTTGTAACAAATTCAAGAGTGCTCAAATCTAATTTAGATAATTGCTCTCTTTCTTCTTCAGGATGGTTTTCTAATAAGGTTGCCCTTCTAGTTTCCTCATATTGTATCCACTTATCAGCATTGGCAGATAAACTATCAATTTTGGAAGATGCCTTTTCGTATAAGGTTTTAAAATCTTCTTTTTCTTTTAGCTTAGCTTCTTCTTGCTGTGCGAACTTTTTTTCTAATTCAACAATACGAGCTTCAGCATCCTGAGCTCTTTTTCTGTACTTTTTGCTTTCTGCAATATACTGCTCACTTGAGCTAGGTTGAGTAGTTTCTGTAGCAGGACTTTCACTTACTGTTTCAGTCGTTGCCTGTGTGTTTTCTTCGGACATACTGTCCTCCTTTTTGTTATTAAAAGCTGCAACTATACAAATTTTTGCATAATTTACGCATATAACTTAAATTAAAGTTAGAAATTTTGCAAATTTTTGAATAACTCGCAATTAGATTATAAAAAGAAATGGTTTGAATTCATGGGGTACACACCTCACTATGGTCAAACCAAGTTACATTATCCTAAAAAGGATAATGCAAGGTTTTTTGTCATGGTATGTGGTAGAAGATTTGGAAAGACTACAGCTTCAGCGATGGAGGCAACTTATTACGCTTCTCAACCTGAAAAGAAAATATGGTTAGTAGGACTATCATACGATAAAGCAGATCTTATGTTTAGAGAGGTTTGGAAAAATATGGTGATAGGTCGTGCTAATGATATTGAAAGAGCTTCTGAAAAAGAAAGATTTATTAAATTCAAATGGGGCACAACTGTAGAAGCTAAGTCGGCAGACAATCCTGATTCCCTTGTCGGAGAAGGCTTGGACTTGCTAGTTATAGACGAGGCTGCTAAAGTAAAAAGGCGAATATGGGATATGTATTTATCGCCAACTCTTTCCGATAGAAAAGGGAAGGCAATATTCATCACGACTCCTGAAGGATTCAATTTTGTTTACGATTTATTTCTCTTAGGCAAAGAAGATGATTTATGGGAATCTCATCAAGCCCCTTCGTGGGACAACCATTTTGCCTTCCCTGACGGAAAAAAAGACCCATTTATCCTTGAAAGAAAAAGGAATATGAGTAAAGAGATGTTTGACCAGGAGTATGGGGCAAAATTTACTTCATTTGCAGGTCGTGTTTATCCGTTTGAAAGAGATTTAGATACAGGGCATTACCCATATAATCCAAACTTTGCTACTTATTGCTCTATTGACTTTGGTTATCGTATGCCTGCAGTTGGATGGTTTCAGGTGTATAGGGTTGGTGGTATGTGGCATATAAATATGATAGACGAAATACTACATAAAACAAATATTAAAACAGACGAGTTAGCCTTAAAAATTAAGGCAAAACCATATAATGTTCTTAAATATTATGGCGACCCTGCAGGAAAACAGGCTCAAGGTCAATCAGGTTTAGGAGATATAGAGATTTTTAGGAGAAAAGGAATCGTTATACACACCAAAAGAGATAAAGTGTCAAGAAATATATCTTCAGGCGTATCTCACGTCAGAGGATTTATAGAAAATGCAAATAATCAAAGATTTTTTCATGTTGATAAAAAATGTACAGGTATGATGGAAGATTTGGAAAACTATCGTTATCCTGAAGCAAAAGAAGGGCAAGACTTAAAACCTGAACCATTAAAAGATGGTTATCACGATCATGGAACAGATATGTTAAGATATTTTTTTATAAACCAATTTCCAATCAAGCAAAGAAAATTTAAAGTGAGGACAAGATGAACATAACAGTAGAAGAAATAATAAAACAATCAATAGAAGAAAACAAACTAGCAAATCAAAAGAGCAGAAGGCATTGGGTAAGACGAATGTTAGACTATTATGGAGGTAATGCAACCAATCAATACATCCATAATTACTTTAACTCTGCAGCTTTTCAAGAAATACCACCTTATAATGCTAATTTTACAAGAAGATTCATAAATAAAATGAGCAGAATATACACAGTTGGTGCAAACAGGAATGTAAGTCCTCAATATGACCAATTAACTATTAAAAAAGATGCTAGAATGAAGCATATTGAACGTATGACTCGCTTGATTGGTACTGTTGCAACTCAAGTTATTTATAAAGAGTTCAATGGTATGCCTTACTTTGATTATAGACCTGTTTATTATTTTGACGTTCATCTTAAAGACCCATACACACCTGCTGCGATTATGTATCCTCTTTTAATGCAACCTGAAGACACTACATATACCGATAAAATGGAATATGCTTACTGGGATGAGTCAATTTATGCTCAATACGACCAAGATGGCAACATTGTAGAAGAATATGAGCATGGATATGGCGTTATACCTTTCTTATTTACTCACAGAGAGGAACAAATAGACGAGTTTTTTGTAGACGGAGCAGTTGATATAGTTGATTGCAATGAGCAAGTAAATATAGCGATGACAGAGATGCAGCTCGGACTTAGATTCCAAATGTTCGGTCAGCCATTTATGACAGGGGTTGATAGTGATAAAAGGATTGAAAGAGCAGGTTCAGACCAAATACTAGACCTTCCTGAAGGTGCTACTTACGACATTGCATCTCCACAGGGCGATATTGAGGCTGTAATTGAGAATATTAAGTTTCAATTAGACCTCGTGGCACAAAATAACCACTTATATGTGCAATTTGCACAGGATGGTGGCGAAACTCCTAGTGGAATCGCACTAAAAATCAAAGATTTAGAGAGATTTGAAGATTATCAAGACGATTTAGAGCTTTGGAATATGTATGAGCATGAATTATACTATATTGAGAGAGAAATTGCAGCATATAATAATATTAGACTGCCTGAAAGGCTAAAAATTGATTTTAATGAGCCTGAATATCCAAAAACTGTCCAAGATCAGATAATGTTAGACGAACATAGGCTAAAACATCACATGATTAATGAAATTGACCTTCTTATGTCTTATAATAAAGACTTAACTAGAGATGAGGCTGCAAAAATCATACAAGACAACAAAGATTTTATGGAAGACCCTCATTATTTAGCGATGGAAGGTAAACCTGCAGAGCAAGCACCTGAACTAGAAGAAGAAGTTGAGGAGCTTGATGAGTAAGAAGCAAATAGAGGTTAAGGTAACTTATGATGCAGCTAATTTGTTAAGAACAATGCCTAAAATGATAAATGCTTTAGTAAAAAGATATACTATTAAAACTGGGGAAAATGTTAGAAGTAATATTTTTGAAGGTAAAGTAAAGCCTAATCTTAGCAAAACCACTAAAGATATAAGAAGAAAAAGAGGGCAGGCAGGTTCTCCACCACTACTTGCATCAGGTAAATTATTTAACAGCATAAAAGTTAAAAAATTTAAGAACACAGCATCAATTAGTATGTTTTCATACGGAGCATTACATAATAGAGGCTATAATACTGCACCAAATTCAATGATTCCTAGAAAGAAAGTACCAAAAAGACAGTTTATTACACCTAAAGAAGGAACTTTTGATAAATTAGTTAAAGATTTTGGCAAAGACTTGGCTAAAAACTTTAATAAAACTAAAAATATTAAAATAAAATGATGATAGAAGAAGATATATTAATACCTCAAGATGTTTATGATGAAATCTGTATAATTATGGATTGTGATTATATATCTTTTATGGGAATTAGTTAGTCTTTGAAGACTCTGCTTGAATTATTTTATTTTGCCACTCTTTCCTTTGTGCAGGCGTTGGTCTTCTGCTTTTTAACGGTGGTAATCCTACTTTCTCTGCTCTCTTACGCCATCTATACCATTCTTTTTGCTTGGCATTATATTTTACTCTTGCTTCTTCTTTTTTTATTTCTTTTATGGTCAGTTTCTTCTCCCTAGCTGCTCTTTTGCCTTGGTTTTCTGTATTTCTTGGTGGCAGCCCCTCATCTTCAACAGCAACCTCAGCAGCGACATCTATTATATCCTCATCACTAACAACCTCTGCAACCTCTGCACTTTTTAAGAACTTCTCAAACGGACTATCAATCGTAACATTAACATTCTTTACTAACTTACCACTATGTTCAAGAACCAATCTGCCTGCCTGGACATTGCCTTCTTTAGCTTCTCTTACCATAGCATTTAACACAGCAGGTATCTCTGCACCAAACTCTAACATATACCTATCATATATCGCCTCAACAAAATTTGGATCTTGTTTCCACAAATGCACAGTACGTTCTGTGACACCTACTTTTTTTGCCACATTTTGGATTGTGAGGTGTGGATTTAGAGCCAAAAGTTCGGCAGCAAGGGTTTTGGCAGGGTTCTTCTTAATATCGGCTAATTCGGACATATTATAATATAAGCATTTTCAAAGATAACTTCAAAGTTCTTACAAAAATTTTATTTGAAAGTTAATTTTTGAATTTTGTGTGGAATGTTGACTGACGACTACAGCACCTCGTCATACGCCCTGCACCCTGCTAAATGAGAATGAGTTTCAATTGCAAATAAAAATAATTTTGTAAATGAGATTCAATCTCAAGTAATGCAAATGTAAATGAGAATCAATCTCAAATAACCCAAATCTAAATGAGATTCAATCTCAATTGGATCCTCATACAACAAATATAATTAAAAAGCAAGATAAAAGTAAAAAAACTTTGGGGGTGGTATAAAGTACCCCTAAAAAAACATAAAATAAAACTTGACACATTAAATTTGAACCAAAAATAGCGAAATTTAGACACTTTTTAAAATTTAATACTTGCATATACAATTGTATAAGATTTGTCCTGGAATACAGCTAGAATCGATTCTCATGAAGAGATTTACAAACCTTGTAAACAAATAAATTATGAAATAAAAAATTTTTTTAATTAAATAGTTTGCATAATTGTAAAATAAATAATAAATTAAAATGTTAATTAAATATATATATAGGATATAATAAAATGAATTTAAATAAAATAACATATGATAAAATTCAATCTTTAATGGATAGGATTTGTTTAATGAAACATACAAAAGAAAATATTGAAATATTCTCCATATTAAATAAAGTAAAAGAAAATTCAAGTTATACATATAAAGAACTTTTAAACTCTAAATTAAATCAAATAGGAAATAAATAAAATGATACAATTAATTTTAATAGGACTTTTAACAAGTGGCGTTTTAATAGGTAGTATTTTTTTAGCAGTAGGCTTAGCGTTATTGATTGCAAAACCTAAAGCATTTATAAAATATTTAAGAAGTGAAATAAATTTTAAATTAAATCAAATAAGGAACAAATAAAAATGGAATTAAAAGAAAATCAAAATTTTAAAATAGTAATTATGGATTATTCAAGTAAAGAAGTTAGAATTGTAAATGATAATCAAATTGATTTTTATCAATTAGAAAATGAATTTGATGATGACATAGAAACATATTTAATTGACAATGAATATATGGATTCAAATTGTCATTTCATGGTAGTTGATGAGTTAATAATAACAATATAAAAAAAGGAATAAATAAAAATGAAATTATTATCAAACCCTACAACAAATTACAAAGCAAACAAAAATATAAATTTGGGATATCATACATATTTTTTAAGCCTTGCACACTCTGATATAAGTGGTTATAATGTCTGTCCCATGGCTAATAAATTAAAAGCAGGAGAGAAAAATAAAAATAAATCAACTTGTTCGGCTGTGTGTGTTGGTTACAATGGATTTGCTCAAAGATTTAAAAATGTCATGCAGTCCAGGATTAAAAAAACTAAAATGTTTTTTGAGAATAGAAACGAATTTATTGAACTATTAATCAAAGATATAAACAAAGCTATAAATTATAGTTTAAAACGTGGATTTATTCCAACATTTAGACTTAATGCTTATTCCGATATTAAATGGGAAAATATTAAAGTAATGCATGAAGGAATAGAATATAATAATATATTTGAATTATTTAGTGAATATAAGTTTTATGATTATACAAAATTAACTAATAGAAAAACGCCTGATAATTATGAATTGACTTACTCTCATTATGGTAATAAAAAAGCATTTAAAAAGACATTAAATACTAATCAAAATGTTGCTGTTGTATTTGATAAGCTTCCAAAAACATATAAAAATAAAATTGTTGTAAATGGTGATAAAACTGATTTAAGGCTTTCAGATAATGATGGTAAAAATGTTATTGTTGGTTTAAAATTTAAAGGTAGTAAAAAAGCCTTACAAGATGGAATTAATGAAGGTTTTATAATTAAATCATAATAAAATAAAGGAACATAAAACAATGTATAAAAACATAAATCAAATTAACAATAAATACGGAACTAATTTTACTAAATTAAAGGGCTTTTTTAATGGAATTAATTTTACTAAGTATTTATTAAACAATCATTTATTAATAGTAAATAATAAAACTAAAAAAGAAATATTCTATAAATTGAATAGATAATCATAATAATAAAATAGAAGGAATATAAAAAGCTCAGTTTTAAACTGGGCTTTTTTATTATATGCTATATTTTTATATACAATGATCCGTGGCTTATATTGCTATTATTTAGAGCTTTTTTTATCAATAGGCATCCAGATATACCTAAATAAAAAACTCTTTAAATATTTACATTTTTGTAAATTTAAATGCTATAGTCTAATTGAGAATCAATCTCATTTAGATAATAAAATCTAATTGAGAATCAATCTCATTAACATAATGTAAAATTCTCATAATAAAAATATATTGTAAATTATATTTATATCTTTATATTTACCGACTAACATTTATAATTATATAAAATTATTTTAAATAAATAGTTTGCTTATATTGTAAATTATTATTTATATTATTGTATTAAATAAATAGGAGATTATAATAATGAAAACAATTACCAAAGAAATGTTAAATAATAAATCATATTGGGTACACCCTAATTTGAAAGGTTTAAAAGTATATGCTAAAGATATTAGTAAAATACCTGCAAAAAAAGGTATAGATAAAAATAAATATATTTTAATAAATAAATAGGAGATTATAATGGAAGATAAAAAATATGTATGGTTAGCATCAATTCCAGAAATTGCAGGAGTTGGTATATCAATTATATCTGATACAGAAAAAAATGCAGAAAAAATGTTAAAAAAAGCATACTATGATATTAAAAGAGATTGGTGGTATGGGCAAGAGTACAATACTTATAAAGGGGCTTTTGAATATTTTGGTGGTAGTATTTCAAAGATTTATTTTAATGAAGTATATGATGACCAATTACGATAATAATTAATAGGAGATTATAAAATGGAAGATCTGAAGTTGTTTAAAGAGTTATTTATAGATGATGAGAATATTTCTACAATAGGAGAAAGAGATTTTTCAGAGTTTATAAAAAGAGTAAATAGGCATTTAAGCTCTAGTCAAAGATTTGAAGTATTAGAGTTTATTTTTAAACAGATTATATTTGCACCAGTATTTAATAAGGAGAATAATAATGAAAAATAAAAGACATGATGATAATAAATTATATAAAAACGATTATGTTATATTTGATACTAAACATGGAACATTTGATTTTATAGAAAATGATTATCCTTATATTTATCATCGTTCATCTGTAAAAGAAACCATACAGGATTTATGTTATGAATGTGATGAAAATGGATATGGATATGATGATGAATGTTATGACAATGAAATAGAAAATGTTGTGTTTATACCTACAACAGAACTACCAAAAGAAATACAAATAAAATTATTAAATATGATTATTAACAATAATTAATAAATGATTAATACTATATTATATTATAAAACTTATATCCTGGATAAGCAGATTCTATCCCCTAGAAAAGATCTAGAGGTTAGAACTGCTTTTATAAAACTTATAGAGCCTTTTTTAAGCGATTATAAGTCCGTAAAAACTTATAACTGGATATCTCTTTACCTATTAAAATTACGTAAGCCCTGGATGCATTATATCTGTTTATTCTACATCTACTCATTTACCAGGATTCCCCTTATTTCTATGAGTATTTTTAAAAACCTTGAACCGAAACAAGTATTTAACCAAAAAAATTCAAGGCTATATATTAACAATTATATTTATAATATGCAAATTATCAATATATTTACGAAAAAAAATAAAGTTTTTGTTGCAGGGGTAAATTATTATATTTAAATTAATAAAGTATTTATAAATTAAATGAGGAAATTATGAATAATATAAAACAAGTTTTAAGAGAAAAAGGGTTAAGAGCCAACCACATTGCAGAATTAGTTGGTATATCCGATACAGATTTGAGCAATTATATTGCTGAAAGAAGAACACCTAATCATGAAAGACTAATCAAGTTAACTAAAGCAATAGGTTGTAGTATTACTGATTTATATCCTAATGCTAAACGAATAGTAACTTATGATTTAGGTTTGGATCAATAAACAAAAACAAAAATAGAAAGGAACTCTATTATGGTAGATTATTATAATGACGAAGAATTTAGTGAGATGCAAGACATCGTAAAACTGGAAGAGCTTCGTATGTTAAAAACTGAAATGAGATGTGTAACAAGTGATATTTTCATTGAATTTATAAACTGGTTAGCAAGAGATTGCGATTGGAATGGTTCTGAGATTTGCTCAGTAGTTGAAAAGCCATACCT
>ERZ869936.711-NODE-711-length-28609-cov-43.893675_pt1 | contig 28609 bp, 31 predicted proteins | sample MGYA00520876_ERZ869936 | MGnify/ENA primary metagenome ERZ869936 (study PRJEB32218, sample SAMN09650985) | biofilter metagenome | isolation source: enrty point of leading RO module | place: Saudi Arabia: Thuwal, RO plant located on Red Sea | collected 2016-02-17 ... | reverse complement strand
GACAATATGTCCTAAATGCGGTTACGAAGGTGGAACATTTACGGCGGAGGTAGGGCTAGCCGGGTATGGGTTTCTGATTTATGACGGAGCCTCCGGCAAGGAGCGGATTGAGTTGATGGAAAGTGATGTATCGGACGATTATATTGCTTTCATCTGTGATGTCTGCTGCCAAGATATTGAGAGCGAACCGGGTGAACATTGGAAGGACGAATAATGTGGATATTAGCCGGATTACTTGCGAATGTGGGAATCATGTTTGTTGAGTATATCAACCGGACTCAAGATGGAAACTTCTTCCAGGTTTTACCCGTGACGATTGGTCCGATTATGATTGCGCAATTCGGGTTGTGGTACTCATGGAGTCATGCTCCATCGATGATGTTAGCTTGGATTTGCTTTACGGTGGGTAATAATACGCTGCGGATCGCCAACTCGTACTTGGTAGGAGAACCCTTCAACGTATTTTATGCGGCGGGTTTGAGTCTCGCTATAGCGGGTGCTTGCTTCATAAAACACGGTGCTTCAATAGCGCAATAAAAATAGGCTAGGCAGTAGGTCATAGTGACTTACCGTCTAGCCTTTTTTATTATCTTGGGCGTGGTCCGTTGTCGAGTTTGTCGAGTATCCGGTCCAGTTGTCGGCGTATGGCCTTTTGTTCAGCCTGGTAGGACGCCTGTTGTTGTTGGAGAGTGATGATAATTTCTTGTGCATCAGGGTGGGCGAGTTTAGACTCGTGGGCAAGTAGGTGACCCCGTAATTCCGATATCTGAGTTTGGCGTGTATTTACGTGAGCTTCCTGTGCGACATGATCTTTGTGTTGGGTCTTAAGTACATGTACGTCCGCACTGACGTTAAATACCCACGTGAATAAGCTTATGACGACAGAGGCCAACAGGCCTCCAACGAGTGGTTCAAACCATGCTTTTTCCTTGATACTTTTCATAAGGTTTCCCGATGAGTGAATGTTGGATTGATCCTAAATTAAAACCACATAATCGTAGTGGGTACAGCTACATAACTTTCGAATACCATAAATACCGGGGCCACGTGGCGTCTTATCGCACTTTAAAAGGAGACATCCCCGAGGGTTTTGACGTGCACCATGAGTGTGGCAATAGGGCTTGTTATAACCCTAGGCATTTGTCTTTGGTCGACCACCGGGAACACGCCAAGGAGCACGACAATGTAGGAAGATTCCAAAGGGAAAAGACGCATTGCAAACGCGGGCATGAGTTTACTCCTGAGACTACTTACGTTGACAGCCGGGGTTACCGTAAATGTAAGACTTGTGTTCAGGAGTATAACCGTAACTACAAAAGAATCAAGTAGTTATCAAGATTCCCAATTCTCTTGTTGTACCAGTGACGGTGTTGGCGGTGTTGGCTCAGGCCATGTCTCTTCAATAATCGTAGTGTCGACTTCGTTGTCGCCTGGCTCCCAATTTTCTTGCAGGACTAGGATTGCCAGAGAATTGATTGCACCATTGGCCAGAGTCCAACCAGATACTTGATCGAAATTTCCTCCCCATTCCTCATGATCCGCTGGCTGTACGAGACCGAGTTCCCCGGAGACAGTTAGAAGAGGACTCAAGTTGTCTTTTATGAATTTACCGGTTACACGGTTTCCAATCAAACCCTCCGGATTACTAACTCCATTTAGGGCTAGCAAGGTTCCCAACGAAGGTTGAAGGAGGAAGGGTAACATGGATGTACCAAAGTCATTTAAGATTGTGTTGATTCGGTAGTTGGTCGTGTCAACCAGGGCATTGATAGTGTTGTAGTCGAGTTCGATACATGCAATAACCCGTTCGTCTGCCTCATCACAGGATTGTGGGTTACCCGAAAGGTCGAATCGCACAATGGGAAGGGAAGGCGTATTGACGTCGGTTGACAACGATCCTCCTGGGTTTTCCACTGTCCATTTTATTGTGAACCGCTGGCCTGGAGTCGCACCCACAGGAAATCGGGATGGAACCGAGTAGTACGACTCATAGAAAAACGGGTTAAATTTGGCGATGTTGACGCTAGACTCATTGATGTTGGTGTAAATGTCGGTAACGCTGAGGGCCGCGTCGTCTTCCCACAATCCTAGCTTGACGTTCGTAGCGGGGAAAGACCCGGTTCCGGGAGTATGGATGACTAGGGCGAAACCTTTATATTCCCCGAGTACTTGGCGTAAGAAGTGGAAAACTATGAGACGGCCCTGAGCACGATTGTCCTGAGGAGAAAGGCGCAAAGTGAAAGAACCGTCTACCATAGCTGTGAAATTCTCGTCGGTAAGTCGAAAGTAGGTCAACTCCGATGAGAAAGAACTGGCGAGATGAGTACTACGTAAGTAGCCTCCTGCGTGATCTCCTACCGTGAGGTCGCATTGTGGTCCCTCAGATCGGCGGAGAGGTAGGTTTCCCGTGATCGTGTAATTGCTAAGTGCCATTGTCTCCCCTTTACACGAATGGATACGCGATACCAGACCCGCTGTTATAGAGTGTCAATAATTCTGCGTCTGACAGGTGCCGTCCGTAGAAGACTGTTTGAGCTATGTCTCCATTCAGATGAGGCCCTGTTGTAGTTCCGTCTACAAATTTGAACAAGCCAACCCGCAACCCGCCGAATTGAGTGCTCCTCTCCTGGAACAAAGATGGGTGACCATAGGTAGCGATATTGCTGAATGCGTCGAAGGTAGACTCTTGCAATGCATGAATCGTTGTTGTCGGCGCGCCTACTACCAGACTGTTTGATGCTCCGCCGTTGACGGATAAAGATACAGTTAGGGTTGAAAAGTCGAACCGGAATGCAACGAACATCCACGTGTTGAAAGGTACTGCTCCGAACGTATTGGCCGTAACCGCTTGACCACCAAGGAAGGATCGTAGCTCCGCCATAGTGCGGTTTTGGGTGTTGGGTTCCGATACGTTGAAAGTTGCACGCAGCCGGTTTATCCCGCCGTCATACCAAATTGCGTATGGACAATAACGGGTACTCTCGGCAGCGGCCCACGTGAAGTTGGAGATGATCATCTGCGCAACATTAACACCAATGTCTCCTCGTATTCTGACCCACGTTGTAATGGTAGCGTCCGTGTCAAGGAAACTTAGGAGTCGTGTACCAAACAAAGGTTCTTTGACATCCTCACCCGTGGCCCCTTGAAAAGTGACGTAGGCAGAGCCTCCTGGACCTCCTGTGGCAACTCGGGATGCATCCGCACCTGTTGTGTCGATCAATGGAGAATGGACCCCCGGTGTAGCTCCGGGTATAGCCAGGATGTGAGAACCATAGAGTTGTGTCGGCAAAGCTCCTGCGTCTTCCTCATCCCAATCCGTGACGAATGCCAAGTGCTGGGTCATCTCATTTGGTTCGTTACCAAAATTATCTGCTGATGCTAGGACAGAGAAATCCTCGTTTACAAGCGGAATACCTCCTCCCCAAGTTTCAATGAATGAAGAACAAGGAAGAATAGTTCCTGCCGGGAATGCGGCTAGAGGATCATCATCGTCTGAAACAATAGCTGGTACTGGATCAGGCGGAAGATCCCAAACTTCATTGAGAACGATGGCCGGAACCACAATGTTAAATGGCTCCCACGTTTCGATCCAACCACCAAACTGCGTTTGACGAATTTCTTGGCACTTGTAGGTGACGGTGAATCCATTAGGTTGGATAGACTTTTCGATGATTTCGTACCGGGCTCCTGAAGCAAAATCGGGTAGTAGTTCGTGATCAAGGAAAATGAAGTCGCCGATCTCCAGGTCGATACGATTGATCCACGTAGTGAAAGTTGCAAGCACTTTGCGATAAGTGTGATAACGTACCAGATGCTCCATCAGACGGTTGGCTGTTCCAGGGTCTGTAATGAAGTCCGCGAATACTTCCAAGGCTCTTGTAGATTTAAGAGTATCCCGAGCAAATTGGCAGAAAGGTACGAGTAATGGTCCCTGATCGGAGGTACTTCCTGTCGGTGATGTGGACGCCAAGTTACGGTAATTTTCTCGCCCGCCTAGTCCACGAGTTTCCCCCGCAGCATAGTCACGATCGTAGTACACGAAGAATTGAGAATAGACCGTTTCTTCCGGAGCCAGCTCGACGTGCATTGACCCCTTGTCGATATCAGATGGGCCGATACGAGCGACAGGGTTGCGCTGGTTGTCGAAGTAAACAAGGCGTTGCTCGCCGTCTTCCCCGAGATGAGTCTTGCATCGGAACTGGTAAGCTATACGACCAATTACTGCCTGGGCCTCTTCGGGCGCTACCAATGCTCCGGACATCACATCGCCTTCTTCGGCCATCAGAGTGAAAGCTTCATTGAAGGATGCTTCGTGAACGTCCAACGAAGGGATATGTGCTTCGATTAAGTGGCGGATGAGGTTCGACGGGTTAAGAGTGCTGAGCTTGCGGACACGGATGTGGTCGAATCTTGCCGTGGCTCCGGATGCATTATCCAATTGAAGTGTAATACGCGCGATTCCAGGCGCTAAAAATGTAGTGAAAGTTCCTTCAATAAACTCTTCCGTGGCGTTGTTCCGATTACCAGACGAGAAGTACACCGCTGGTTGTCCGCCGAAACCCACAAAGACATTGTAAAATGCGCCTGCCGTAAGATGAGCCGACAGTTTGATATAGTATTCGGTCAACGGTTCGACGGGGAACTCGATGTACATCTCGCCGGGTGCTGGGTCTAATGCGGGTACGGAGCCTTGAAAGAAGTTATCTGTTAACCCTCCAACAGACCAAGTACCATTCACGATAGTCCATTGCGCTAAATCAGTAGTTGATCCGGAACCGGCAGTGACTAAGTTAGGTCCAACCCCTCCGGCCATGTCAGTGACTGGATTTTCCGCGAGATCAGTTGTGCTTTCATACGTGAAAACAGTACGTGGGTCATCCCCTGTGGGGCTTACAGCCCGAGACGAGAAGTTACCAGTAGTTGGTTCGGCTCCTGCTACGCGGGGTTTATCGTTATTGTCGTCTATGAAGCCATTGGCCCATGTGTACACGACATTTGTCAGGACAACTGTTTCCCCGAGACTTGCGGCAAGTGGAGCAGTGCGGGTTAAATCGGTAAATTGTAGGGCCGGACGCCCGTTAAAAGTGGATTCGGTAACCGCACCATAAGACAGTGTTTCCGCCCCGTTGATGATGAGATCGCCTGTAGGAGGAAAAGGGTGGTCAGTACCGTCCACGAATAAGTCAGTGGCTCCAATTGTCAGGTTAGCTCCGAGACGAGCCGAAACATCCCCCACTAGACGCACCGAGGGTATACTTTCCGCTTCTCCCAATGCAATAGGAATAGCTCGATTCTTCTCGAATGATCGGGGAAATACCCGCGCACTGGTAACGGAAGGAGTCGGTTCAAGCAACGAGAGGGTGTCATCAATCAGGGAGAATGTCATACTTTCCAGGGTGGCGTCCATCTCCTCTACTACGCCTTTGAAGACGGTCAGGTACTCGTTCAACTCTAAGCCAAAGAAACCCAGACGGATACGTACAACCGTGCCTTCAGTGAGGGGCGTTAAGAATGTGTCCGAGAAGATGCCCTGGTTCAGAACTTCAAATGCAGTGTTGCCCGTACGAGAGAAGCCGAGAGCATCCTGCGTAAAAGATATTGTGTTGAGGCCCCCGGAATCTAATTGCGTCAGAAGATTTTCATACACGGGGTACGGATCGCCTGCTTTTACCGGAGAACCAGCTACTAGACCGTCGCCCGCTTTCCAGTTACCAGTGAATTGAGGTTCACGTGAGGAGAGGAAGATTCCAAGGGCGGGGATTTCTGCTAACCAGATCGGTTCGGTGCCGAACTTTGTTTGCTCGTTAGCGAATGCGGAACTGACGGTCAGTGACATAATCTACACCTTCGTAAGTACCAAGCCGAGGGACACGTTGTCAGGGGCTACTTCCAGGGGAGACAGCTCCGTTTGGAGGATTCGTACCACATGAGCAACGCCGTCCTCGTCGGTATAGGTGAACGTGTTAAGACCCCAGTTAACTAGGGAATCGTTAAAAAAATCTTTCAGGTTCTCAATGTCCGCTGTCGTGAGCTGTTCGAATTGGAGTTCTAGAGTCTCACGGGGAGGTCCGAGGCTGAATACACGAATGGTATTATTGTCAGACACTCCCGTAACTTGGTTGATTACCAATGGGCGCGAACTTGGGAAAGTGGACCCTCGGGAGAGAGTCACGGTAGGCACAAGACTTTTAGAGAAAGTAGGAAGTGCCATTACTTCGTTGTCGCCTCCCCAAAGTTGGTTATAGCCGTGTTGCGTTGAGTCTCCGATTGGGTTAACCGAAGGCGTGCACTTCGTTGCTGAGCAGGTAAAATTGCTTTGGCGAGTTCTCGCTGCGCTGTATTACCCATCTTATCACGAAGGTTACCACGGGAAGCCAAACGTTGAATCTCATCGGTCATGGACTGTTGCGGAGTAAACCCGGAGCCGTTACTGGTCTGGCGAATGCCGGTCATCCCGGTTCCTTGTACTGACAAGGTTCCACCCGTCGATCGGCTACGATTCTCGAAGTTGGAAACCCGTTGGAGCAGTGCTTCAAATTGGCCTTGAGTTAAAACCCTCTCGCCTTTCTTCAGCATGAACGCCCCAGTTTCTGGAACAAGTCCACCAACATCAAAGATACCGTCAAGACCAGTACCTATAGTGAGACCATCTCCCGCACCGCTTATACCGAATACTCCACCCAATGGACCTTCAAGACGTTCCCGCCTATTCTGTCCGGTAATCCGGGTGAAACCTCCGCCACCAATTGATAGCAGTGCATCAGTGTTGGACTCGGTAGCCCGTTTGGATTCCTCAAGTTGAGTTCCGAGATCGCTACTTCCGCCGCCAGAAGATAGTCCTCCAGCTCCACCTCCTCCAGGACCGTTACTGAATGCGCCGGAGGAAGATGCAGGAGTGAAGCTATCGAAGAACAACTGGTTACCTTGCGGCCCGAACCTTGAAGCCTTTTCCTTTTCTTCCCGTATTTGCCTTTCTGCCGCGAGGGTCTGTTGGGCAAAGGAAAGACGTTGGGCTTCGGAGGTATTTAGACGTTCATTGATCTTAGTGAGTTCTTCTTGTAACTTGTTTCCTTCTTGGACTAACTCCTTTTTGCGTTGTTCTATCTCAACTTGGCCTAAACCTAAGGTAGTGAGGTTAGCTTGTTGAGAACGGTTTCGGGATAACTCTTGGTTGATTTCCGCCGCACGGTCCCTTAACATAGAGCTGTTCTTGAACGCTTCTTGTTGAAGACGTTTGAACTTGTCGGCTTCTTGGGAGGCAGCTCGTAAACCATCCTGTACACTTGGCCCGCGACTACCTTGCTTCAAATCTTTAAGCTGGCGTTCTGCATCGAGGGTGTTCTGAATGGCTTGGTTACGACTGGCTTGCGCCGTGCTGATATCCTCTGTCAACAGTTTTATTTCGAGGAGAACTTGCTGCTCGTCCTTTAATAATTGTTGGAGAAGACGTTCTTGTTCAACAGTCCTTTCTCGTCCCAAGGTTTGAAGTTGTTGTATGCCCAGGTTTTCCCCAAATCCCTCTCGCATAGTTTGCAACAAGGATTGGTGTCCTTTGAGTTCCAGACTTAAACGCTGGGCTTCCGCTGCGGACTTACCTTGAAGTTGTTTGAACATCTCCACTCGCTCGGTGGCGTCTTTGATCTGCTCAGGGATAACCCCGAAACCTGCTTGACCTTGGACGTTCGGACCCGAAGCACCTGCGATGAACTCATTACGGGCTTGCTCTTGCTGGCGTTGAAACTCTTCTTGCTGGGCTTTCGCCTGTTCGTCAAGTTTCCGAAGTTCGGCAATTACCGCACGCCTGCGTTCGATCCAAGCATTTCCACGGGTTTCAGCCAACTGACTGTCAAGGAGTGCAAGTTCGTTTAAGAGGGCTTCGCGGCCTGAACCAACACCACCTACCAACTCGCCTGACCCGAACTCTTGGTTGAACTGACTGTCCTGGCGCTGACCAAAGTCGTTCCCGGTCTGGGTTGTACCACTTCCGAGACGATCTAGGGAAGACTGATTCCCACCCGAGCCGCCGATCATATCAGGGTCACTAAACCGATCCGAGATTGAGCCTGCCACACGGATACCTTGATCTTCCAACTGTTGAAGCTGCTCTAGCCATGTACCAGACATACCAGTGAGGGAATTACGGATTGACTCCATAGAAAACTGGAATCCGTTCTGCAACAACTCAGCAACGCGAGTTCCTTCCTGGCCCACTGCCTCAAAATTAGATACCTGAGTATCTTTGGACTCGGTCGAACGTTTGTCGATTACTCCGTAAGAGGATAGCCATTTTTGGGGAATTTTTCCACCAAGCTCCGCAATCTTATCCGCTGCAATCTGAGCCGCTTTGCGCACTTCCTCGGATGATTCACGTCCACGTGCTCGGAACTTGTTGAATTCGGAGATGACATCTTGGACAGCGCCGCCAATCTTGACCAGCTCTGAGTCGGAACCGGAGCCTAAACCTTTGAAAGCCTCTCGAACTTCCCGAGCTGCATCACCAGCAACCCCGCCAAGACTTTCCATAGTGGAACGGAATTCACGGACGAAAGGATGGTTAGGTCCAAAAATACCGACGAGTCGGTCGTACTCAGACTCCATCTTATCGATCATATCAGCCGTTATGGAAACACCGTTGTCGCGTAAGGTCTGGATGTTCTCTAAGATTTTTCGGGACTCCCGTTGGATATTCTCTTCCGTGTCTCCGAACAAACCTTTGAAGGCGTCCTTGATATTTTTCGAGGCGTCGTTGGCTTCCTTCTCAAGCTCATCCATGAACTTTTTCATCTCTTTGACCACGTCATTGTTAGGCCCTAAGAGTTTTTCCAACTTGTCCACTTCAGTTTTGAAACGCTTGAACAATTCTTTCGCCGTGACGGAGCCTTCTTTCTGCATCGCTTTGAACTCTTTGATAACATTCTTACCCGTACGTTCCATTTGTTTCGGGGTTTCACCAAAGAATTTCTTGAAGGAATCGTTGAGGTTGGACCCTGCTTTATCAGCCTTGTCCTGTAATTCCTTGAGCATCTTCTCCATTTCTTTTACGATTGGAGCATCCGGCCCAAGGTTTTGTTTGACTTTGTCCAATTCTTTTTCGAATGATTCGGCGATAACTTGAGGCGCAACTCTGCCCGAGTCCGACATAATCTTGAATGCCTTGATGGCATCTTCACCGACTTGAGCGAATTGCTTGGGAGTGTTGCCGAAGAACTTAGAGAATGCTTCGTTTATCTCCTTGTTAGTTTTCCGCGCTGTGTCGGTCATCTTATCTGTAATTTCGATCCAATTGTCGGCCATCTTTTGGAAGTTACGAGTTCCATCTTCGGACGCAATAAGGGTACCATCGGCGAAATCATTCAACGCTTGAACAGTTTCTCCGGTAGCGTCTGCGATGTCTTTGGCCTTCTGGGCTGTAGTGTCAAACTCTTGTTCCAGGTCCGCGACTGTGGTCTTGACTTCTTCTGCCGCGACTGCTACCTGCTTGAAACCTCCGGCCACTTTTTCGGTGCTCTTGGAGACTTTCTCGCCAGTTGACGAGACTTTGATACCCAATTCTTCGTATATCTCGGCAGTACGTTTCGCCACGCGGCCAGCTTTGTCACCTTCTTCTAAGTTCTTCGAGAACTCTTCGGCAGTCACCGACAATGCGGCAGTCAGTCCAACAGTAGATGACAGAGTTTCGTCGAGTGAAGCTGAGAATCTTAACAGGCCATCGGCGGCATCACTAGCGGAAGGGATAAAAAACCCGATACCTTTGAGAAGTGCCGCTACTGCGACAGTCAGGCCATTTAAGGGTTTCAATGCAAGTCGGACTGCCTCCGTAAAAACGCCAAATGCATCCAGGGCAAACGGGGCAATCTGGGCTACCGCCTTCAGTAGTTCTCCAATACCCATTCCGATGTCATCTAGGAGAGTCCCAATGTTGCTGGTGGAAAGACCGTCAAAAGCTTCGCGCAAATCTTGGAAGAATTGGGTGATTTGAGGAAAGTCGGTACCGGCCAAACGTGAGATAGCACTGGTTAAGGCATTGACCGCGTTCTTCGCTGATTGTCCCAAAGTCTCGGAGACGAGTTTGAAGTTTCGTACGGTCTGGCCGGAAGCATTGTTGACTTTGCCTAAATTCTGCTCCATCAACGCGAAGATATCACTAGCCGCAATACCCGCACCTGAAACCGCCCGAATGTTGGTGAAAAGATCACCGAGAGCAATGTCTCCCGCCTCAACTCTTTCTTTAACCTGACGCATCAACTCCAAGAAACCATCTTGTCCGGACAAGGTTTTATTGACGTTGATACCCGCTGCTGCGAATTCGTCCGAACGTTTCCGGGCTTGCTGAATGATATTACGGAATCCTGTTGCTGCCCGTGCCGCGTCACCTGTAACAATAGCGAGGGAAGCAATGGCATTACCAGCATCTTGGAAAGATACTCCCGCGTCCGCTGCGATACCAATAACCTGACCCATAGCCGGAACTAAGTCTTTAAATACTGCGTTACCAGTTTGGGTGATTGCGATAAGTCCGTCAGTCACATCGATAGCCGAACCAACTTCATCACCATAGGCGCGCATGACCTGGTTAACCAACGAGACAGTCTCATTTAGGTCACCAAACTGTCCGATCGCGGCCATAGCAGAGGCTTCAAGGATATCAAATGCTTCGGCTTCGGACGCACCCCGGGTTAAAGCTTCGAAGAGGCCATTAGCCAGCGCCGTGGTGTTTCCAAATTCGGATCCCATGCTTTGTAAACGATCCCGGACACGGTCAATGTCGAGACCATCCTTGTTCAAAGTTTGGATTCGGATCATTGCTTTTTCAAAATCTAGGACTGTTTTAGTAGCCGCTGCTACTCCGTCTCCGATCTTCTTAAACACAGCGATGGAAGTGCCGAGTCCTCCAATGGCAAGGGCAATACCGGTAAGGGACTTAGACATCTTGGAGAATTGAGTGACGCTGCCTTTCGACAAGTCTTGGACACGACCAAATACTTTATCAAGAGCGGTGTTGACCTTACGGGAGAACTGAAAAAATACGGGAGATGCTTTGTCTGTTGCTGCTAATTCAGCATTGATCCGTGAGGCCATCATCCACCTTTCTTACGTTCAGACTGTTTTTCGAATTCGGCTTCCTGACTGGACTGGGTTGTAGCTTGGGAAATCATCGGTGCATACGCCTCGATCGCCATCAGCTTTGATGCAAACAAGTCTTTGCTAAGATCATCTCCCAAGTTAAGCTCAAGTAGTTCGAATGCGGCAGGACCGAGGGCTTTCCATTTAGGGTAGAAGTCCACAACGTCAACATTCTCGGGGGCTAACCCGCAACCTTCCTCTGAAGTATCGCCAGGCGATCCCGGACCCTTCCCAAAGAATGGACACTTCTCAATACCGCCGATATCGCAAGGGACAGCATCTGAACGATTATTAGCCTCGTACTGTGCGCGGCATTGCCCGCAATCGAAGCCTTTCAAAACTATCTGTCCCTTAAGGAAGCGAATTAGTTTCCCAACTGCTCATCAACGGGGGAGGAATCCCGAAGTGCCAGGGTAAGCTCACTGACTAGATCGTCAGGCATCGCCCGGACCAACTCTTTAGTGAAGGGAATCGGCTCGCCGTTTTCATCCAGAACATTTTCCCAATCGAGGAGACACCATTGGACGAGTTCGAGGCCCGCTGCATGGTGATCTGTAATGCCCCGTTTGGTATGTTTCTTCTGGATTACCCCTGCTTGTGTGGCGGAAATACGGCGATAGTAAAACTTACTGTCATCGTACTCAAACACATTGCGCTCAGTTTCAGAAATCAGTCTAACTGCCATAATAAAACCCCTCGTTTTATTCGCCCACAATCCAAATGTTGAAGGCCATGTCACCGTCTGCCACACCCGTTGTGATCTTGGCTCCCGTATCGATGTCAAAATAACCGATGGAGATTAGAACATTGGTTGTGACCATCACTTTAACATAATACGCGGTACTTCCAATAGGCGTCGCCACTACTACCGGAGGATTGGTAAACCCACTGATCGTAATATCCGTCTCTGTAGTACCCGCGTTAAATACGACGGCACCTCCGGTAATACCCGAGAAGTCAACTCCGCCGTTAAACACGCCACTTGCCACGGAACCATGCCACGATTTTACCGCAGTTTTAGTTCCATCCGACATAACGGCGCGATTCATTGCCGCTGCTTCAAACTCTGTAACGCCGTCTGTTACAAATTCTGGTGTAGCCACTTGCCCCTCCTACACTAATTGGAACACGCCTGTATTATCAAATGCCCAGTACTCAGTGCTAGGAACTCCCGCAGTAGCATTGTCAAAATACTGAAAGAATCCCTCATTAACTGATGTAGTGAAAGGCGAGCCATCAATAATATCATAAATAGTTGTTAGATTAGAATAATCCAAATCCCCGATGTTACCTAGACTCAAGGTGATACGCATTCCCCCGAGTTGCGCCTGGTCCAACACCCAATCAACTTGCATCGGAAGAACGTCGCCAATATTATACGTGATAGTAGACGCCGAGTATTCCAGGAAACCCTCAGTATCGACCGCGCGTGCCAGGGCATTAGTTGCCTTGACAATACGGGGACGATATGTAGTACCGCCTTCGGTTCTTAAACCTACGAAATAATAATCCCCCTGCGACGCGATGAAATTCTCAATTTCCGCCATAAAGAAAAATCCGATAAAATGGTCGGCAGTTTGAGAATCGGAATATCCCGCCCCTCGACGAAAAAGGCTTCGTAGTCTACCCTTAGTATAACCTTTTGCAAATGATCCCGAGTTTAAGTAGGTGATTTGAGCCGAGTCACTAAGGGAGCCAGAAGATGAAGAACTGTAGGAACCGCTACCTACAATTGGGGTTGAAACATTTAAAGATGCGGCAAAAGTATTATCGTCTTGAACAACCCAGTCTGCAAAAGCCATAACTTTCTCCTAGGGAAAAAGAGTGTGAGTGTTATTATCGTTGATCAACTCGATTACCATCGGTCCTTTCCGCGAGGTAGGGGGAAGTCCAACGGTTTCATCGGTGCTAAGGGCAACGAAAGAGTAGCTTTGACTCGTCTGGTCTGGCCCATCAACGGGTACGTCCGCACCTGTGAATTGGATGTTTGGCAAGTGAATACGAAGTTGATAGTTAGTGGTAGTCCCCGGAATTATCGGCCCTGTCGCCACAATCAGAAGTCTTGAAGGAACGTCTCCATACGCCGCGTCAATCAAAGTATTAGTCGAATATCGGGGTATCGCCATAGTGCCGGATAGTACTGCCGCAGCCCCTCGCCTTGGTTCTTCAATCGTCAAACCAGAATGACGCGAGTGAATTACCGACAGCGCATTGTCCAGCTCAAGGTTAATCCCGACGATATTTACAAGGTTTCCAGGGTCTTCCGGATCGATATTGGTAGAAGGAGTAAAATAGCACTCAACGTCTTGGAAAACAATTCGCTCATGATCACAGGACAACAGGGAGATGGCCGCGTTGTTGGCGTCGTTTGTACTAATGCTGTGGAACACCAAGTTGGCTTCGGCTGACGGTCCCTGCGGAGAAAACCCTAGACTTAAAGCCCCAAAGTAACCTGACTTAGCAGCCCAGACATTCGGACCCTTGTTGACCGCGTAGGTTATCCGACGAACTTTCTGTGAACCTGCGATGAGCCCGTCAGTACCCGCGATGAATCCGTCGCCTGCCAACCAGTCGGTTTTATCCAGATCAGTTTCCATCTCAAACACATGGCGAAAGGCAACGCCAGAATCCACATCCTCGGGTTGAACGTTTCCATCCAGTCGGTAAGCTTGGTGCCCTAGAGCGCAGGCAAGTAGAGTTTCGATTCCCCGATAGCTCAAGGTAATGGCGAAGCCGCCTCTTACACTGACCCCGAGAGTAAGTAGCCGAGTTGCGAAAGAGTCAGAATCTGAAGCCCGGTCGATTACCGACTCTTGATCGCGTTCCTGTCTCACGTCCTCATTGAGGAGTGGTAGAAGTTCTGTCACAACAGCCGTGGAAACTGCCGGGTAAGTCGGCGTAAACACCGTGGGCTCCTTAGCAATCCCGGCAATGTTTTCCAGGCTCATGTTAGAACTCCTCTACTAGCTTTCGGTCAATTCGATTTCGGCGCGGGTATCTTGCAACGTCATAAAAGCGTTGGCCCCGGCTTGGTCAGGATGGGCAGTCATGCTAATTGGTAGCTCGACGAATTCCGGCCCGGACACATCCGCGTCAAACTCAGTGATGATCAGGTTAGGCATACGGATAGTCTTGGTGTTGGTCCCATCAGTAAACACGAGTTCCGCCTGCAAGCAGGTATGGTTCGTATGGAAGTTGATGAAATCATTGGCGCAATAACGTGGGATCGAGAACTCGAAAGTGGTTTCCCGGAAATCGTTTTCCAACGCCTCAAGGCGGTTCGGGCTATTGACTTCGGTGGGCTCCAAGTTACGATTGATGTTGATCTCGAAAGACGAGATGTCAATTTCATCAGCCGCTGTCAATGCATCCGCGTGATCGCCAATCCTAAGAGTCATATCCTGGAACAGCATAAAGTCGCCCGGACCCGCCAGAGCTTCCAAGGTAGCCGACGTGTTGGTAACCGATGCGAGGTCAGTGTTCACTGCAAACCCGTCAACTTCGATCATGATACCGTCTGTTGGCGAGCCCGAAATGGTCAGCTCCGAAATCTTGTAACCCGTGTGCTCCCAAACCGAGACAACCTTTTCGATCGCCAGAGTCAAAGCATCACCGTCAATGGACGGGTCCAAGGAGTACGTGTGGGTTCCGACAACCGGAGTGTCAACCAGATAGCTTCCGAAGAAGTGCTGCAAGATCAACTGGGCTAGCTGATACCGGAAGTGAAGTTCAAATCCACCCTCGGAAATCAGAGTACCTTGTTGCGATTTCGGACGTGCGGCAGGACCACAGAGGCTATTATCCTGGACGTGGTTGAACTGCGACTTAATTGATTCGGAGATGAACGGAACTTTCTGAGTTACGACTACCGGAGTACCCGGAGTGACCTCGGTTCCGACGCCCATAATTGATTGATAACCGTGGGCAACTGGTGTTCCCATAAGTCTTCACCTTTCAGTGGTTTAAAGAATTACCTAAACGTTGGCTGGTGCACGCGCTCTTGAGCGATCAAGGTAAAAGTGGCGTGATGGGCCAGCTCCCCCGCTATTTGTACATGCTCCTCAACAGACAATTGGATCGGTTCCAGGATTTCAATCAAACAGCCGTCCAACCTCAAGGGTTCCTGGAAGTGACACAAAACATCGTCGATGCATTGGTCGAAAACGGCTTGGGAATCGTCACGGTCACTCATCTCATACCAGAAATCAATCTCGATAGAAGTGCGGACGATAAGTTCGTGGTTGGTGTGGAAGGCTCGCGTCTGACTTACCCGCATAATTGTAGCTGCTCGAATCTTGGAAGAGCCCTGCGGTTGCATCAACTTCTTGAAACGCTCGTTGTTCCCTTTGTCGTCGAAACGGAGTCGATTATGAATACGTCCTAAACACCCGATTGCTTCCAACTCTTCAATCAACTCGTCACGGACGACCGCCCACTCAGTGCAAGGGACAAGGTTTGAAGCCATTAATTCAGTCTCCTAGCTACTCGGTCAACTACTCCCCGGAGAAGTCGGTCAAGAATGGGTTGCAACTGCTCCTCGGTACGAGTATCCATGTTAAGCCCCGGCCTCGGATTGTTTGGCGAAGGAGTTCCGGTACGCATAATTGACGATTGAACCGCACGTGCTGCGCCTGCATCTCCGAGAACTGCTGCTGCCCAAGCTCGTAATCGCCCAATCTGCACTGCGCGGGGAGGGCCACCATTGTTGACGATCGGAGCATATGCCGCTGTCCACTCGATCTTGCCCCCGAACACTTGCTTCCGGCCCTTGGCCTGCTTCGTCACAATGGACCCTTTGAGATTTCCGGTAGCACCTTGGGGTGTTAGGTTCTGGGCTATCTTCTTACCCGCACGGAGAGCGTTGGCCATAGCAAGCCGGAGTTCCTGTTGTATCGCGGTTTCGGCAATCCGTGGGTCTTTCAAGAAACCTGTCTTGTCGAATCGGATGTCCAGACGAATACCCGCCATACTACACCTTGCGCTTCTTGTAGAACAGGACGGCTTGTTGCATCATCCAGGGAAGCTCGTCAAAATCGCCCTTCGTAAATGCAGAAACCGTATTGATTGTATCGGTTCGGATTTGCTCCCGAGGATTGCGCCCAAGCTCGTTATATCGTACTGCGATCATCTCGATACCGGCTTCTTTCAAGACTTCCAAATCGCCTTCGTCGAACCCAGCCCGATAGCAGACCTCAATGTTTCCCTTACCCACCGTGAAGTAACTGACAGGACACGTATCGAGGAGACACAATCGCCCGCTTGGAGCATCGAAGTCCACTTCTTTGTCCGGCCCTGGTGTTTGGTCAACGTTGACGTCTTCAAAGCCGGAAAAATCGCAATCCCAAATACGTAGACGCAACAGACTTACCGTAGGAGTTTTGTCTACGTATAAAAGTTTCGTACCATTCCCATCGTGTTTCTCGTCGATAGTACGAATTATAACCGGGCGATTGATGATCCTCTCGATAAAGGCGCTAGCCATGTTGGCCCAACGTTCCATCTGTGCATTACTGATGATTCTCTCGTCTTCGGCCACGCACAAAGCGTCCCATATCTCGTTCACATCCGTCCAAAGACACTTTGCTGATAGCGCCACTTAACGACTCCTTATGCGAAAGCTCCGTGCTTATAGGCCATATGCTGGCTCATGAATTCCAACGGCTGGTTACGATCGCATACCTCACATTTCTGGATCTCTGCTTGAGAAAATGATCCCTGCGATGGCACGCCTTTAGCATTGATGTAGGTTAAAGTCAGAGGCGGCAATTCCCGCTTAGTTTCTTTGCGCATACGCTCGGCCATAACTTCCTGACCCTTAAACCCAGATTCCGAAGGTTCCATTGAATCCGAAACTTGCGACGCCTCTTGCATCATATCGGACTCTGACGTAACTGCCAATTTTCCTTGCGTCGATCTGCGCGCCATAAATCTTGCCTTCTTTCCAATCGTCTTGTTTGAGTGTTAGAGGTCCGTCGATAAAACCACCCTTCTCAACTCGGTGCCAATTTTCACCGTCTTTGGACGTCTCCAGAGTGATGACAGCTCCACCACCATGCCATGATTGGACAGCGTCCGTGAGTTGGAGGACTACCTTTCCATCTTGTATGGGCTGTGACAGCCGTAAAGGGCCAATTAATCGACTTTCATTTCCACTAAGGTCACACGTCCCGTTTGCAGAAATGAATGAATGTCGGCTGATCTGAGAAGAATTTACAGGTATCTTGAGCATTAGATGGTTGTCAACCCAGAAAGTCGTGTCGTCCCATGCCGGAGTTTTCCGCTCCTCTAACCACTTACCCCTAAGTGCGTCGTACCGATCTTGATCAAACATCAGATCACAGTCATAAACTACTGGGCTCACCATTGGTAGCTTGACCGTAATAAACTGCATAACCCCTCCTAGACCCAAGGGGCCGAAGCCCCCTGGAAATCTACTAGTTCTGCACCGGCATTTTGTGAAGCGCAGCGCCGATACCGATCTCGGAGATCGTGGTACCATTGTACGCGCCATCAGTACTGTAGTACAGGCGGTGGGCAGGTTTAACTTCGCTCACGAGAGCACCGTTATTCTCTTGCCCGTTCGGGGAAATCCAAACCATGATGGTCCCTTGATTTTCCGCCAAACTCATGTCAAGCACGAGGCTATCTTGAGGCACGCCGTCCGAAACATCAGCACCACCAAGGATCAACGCATCGCAATTGACCACCGTATAAGTTCCTGCCACTGCATCAGCATGGGCCAACTCGATCGTCAGCTCACCCGCCGTAGCATCCGTGGTTAGGACATACATGAAGGCTTCGTCAGTACCCACGACACCGTGCTCGGCACCATTCACTTGGACAGCACTTGCGCCAACGGCCACGTCAGCCGAATCTAAACGCACGATTTTGTGCAGCGAGAACTCGTCAGTGTAAGCCCCACCGGTTCCATGTTGCAAGGCAACGCTCATATCATTTCTCCTTTAGCGGAAGGGCCGGAGCCCTCCCAATTAAATTACGCAGCGATCGTCTGTGAAACGAAGGGCTGAGTCCGAAGCAACTGTCCACCAGTACGGCAGAAAGCCATGAGGCCCAGATTCGGAGCAAACTTTTCGTTCAACCGCACAACAGTCAAATCCTGACGATCGACGATACCGTAGTGGCTGAAGTCACCGAACAGAATCGGAATGGCTCCAGGAGCACAATCAGGCATGAACTCACTGACCATGATCGGACGTCCCCACAAGTCCTGCGGAATCGTATTAACCGGGAACAGAGGATGACCGTCGGTGCCCTTGAGTTGGGCCACTTTAGCGAGGGTCTTGCTGTTCATCAGGTAAGTACCGTTCATCCGATACTGTGCCGGGAGGCAAGCCCAAAGATTAACGAGACCATCATAGGTTATATCGGAAGCGGAACCGGAGTTCACAGTCACGATGTTACCTTGAGCGGCTTCATAATGAATTCCGGTAGGTTGCCCAATACCATTACCCAGCAAGAAAGCAGCATCTTCGTCCAAGGCTTTGGTTTCGGCGATCAGACGACGGATTTCACTTTCGAGGTCCAACGCGCTATCATCAAGAAGCTCACGGGTGATACAAATCGCATCAGGGCTCCACAGATGAACCGGCACTCTTTCGCGACCAAAACGGGGTTGATCCTGCGTCGGGATATCATCCTGGCACTTGACCCAACCTTCACCACGCCAGCTACCGATGAGGCCACTGGAATACATGATATTACCGGAACCTTGCACGGTCAGGAAGGAAGCAACATTCGAGCTGGTCTGACGAACGCGGGCGAGTTGACGCATGACGGTCATACCGGCTAGGTCTTTCAACAGCTCACTCATGAAATCCGTCGGAACGCTAAACCCACCAAGCGCATCCACGGTACCGATCAACGAGAAAGCTTCCCGGTCTTCCTTACTCATGCTAGCGAAATCGGTCAAGTAAAGGCCTGACTCAGTTTTGTTCAAACCAGCCGCGCCAAACTTCATATAACGAGCAAAAGCTTCCTTGGGATTAACCGTCTCGGTCGTTTCGGTCACATCTTCCAAAGTTTTCTCGGTCGTCGAGTACTTCTCGATACCATCTTTCAGGGCCGCAAACTGATCTTCTTGTTTCTTGGCCGCTTCATACGCCGTATTATGAGTCTTGAACTCTTCCATATGGGCGTTGAATTGCTCTAACTTATCAGCGGGCATATCCGTGCCGAACTCGTCTTTCAGAGCAGTGGCTTTGGTCAACGCGGCTAGCGCTAACGTCCGAATTTCTTCTGGTTTCATTTAAGGACACTCCTTAGTCAATAAGCATTTGGGCCGCTAAAATCTCAGCTTCCCGTAGTTGGTGTAGAAGTTCGAGTGAGGCTTCGCTCGGCTCGGTAGGTTCGGAAACATTAAACGACTCCACGATGGTTTCGTCAGTAGCTTCCGGGTCAGCTTGGCGTTGCTCGGCGACATGTGCGGCGAACTTCTCAACTAAAGCGTCCTGCTCTTCGTTAAGCTCTTCGTGCTCGGTCGTGTGCGTATCCAAGGCGTCGACTTCATCGGTGGTCTGTTGCTTCCGAACTTCCTTGATCAGAGCATTAGGGTCCGCTGGTAAAGTGACGACTGAAACTTCAATCAACCGGATTTCCCGGATGAGGCGGAAGGTTTCTCCCGTTGCTGGGTCTTCCTGAAAATCAAACTGAATAGGTTCAAATCCAATACTTAATGAATTCACTACGCCGTCACGTAAAAGGGTCAGGACATCCCGACCCCGGACAGTGCGGCTAATCTGTGCTTGTAAAATCAGGCCGTCTTCATTCTCGAACATCTTCGTAGGTTTGCCAATGGGCTCATCCATATCGTGATTCCACAGAATCGGCAATTGGCGACTACGTTCCTGTAACGTCTTGGAAAAGGCTCCGCGTTGAATAACGGTAGGGATATGTGCATCAATAACTTTGTTGAACGCTGAGGCCAGACCCCGGAATTCTCCCTCCTGCAGCTCCCCTAAGTCAGCGAAGTCATCAGAAGGCGCAATGTCCTGCAAGCTTGTCAGGGGCAGGTTCAATGTTTCCATTTCTCTATTCATACTTTCCTCAGGGAGTTGACGAGGAGTCAAGTGCACGTGCGGTTAGAGGGGTAAGATAACCCCGGCCAGACCTGACTCCCCAGAAGGATTATGAGACTGTGACAAGCGGCTCCACAGTGAAGGACACTTCGTAAACACCCGTACGTGCCACGGCAGCACCATCATTGTATGTCACGGAATAGCGAGCCACAACGGTAACATCCGCCGAAGCCGCCAGAGTACTATCCGCTGCCACGCTCTTAAACTCCAAGACACCCGCTGCGGTACCAGTGTGATTATTCGAAGCAACACCCGCTGCAATCACTGCCTGATTCAACCGACTGTTCAACGAAGCGTTGGTGTCCGCCCGGTACAAAGTCAGGTTCACGTTTGTATTCGCGTCTGTCAAATCCACGGGAGTAGACCCGTCTTCCTGTAGAATGGTAGCCCGGTAGGTGTAAGTCTCACCGTCCTGGACCCGAGCGCCCAATGCTAAACGTGTTGCCATATCCAATTACTCCGTTTCTGAGGAAGGTTGTAAAGTGTGGCTACTGCCATCTGCGGTTCGGACGGATTGCTGAGTCATCTTTGTCTCTTTAATCGCGTCCTGTGAACTGTTCGTGACCCGAAGGCTATGATTAATCACTGTCATCGGATTTCTGCTCCTTCAAAATTGCGAAGGCATTATTTAAAACTATATTGATCTCATCTCCCGTCTTACCCTGCGTCACCATACCCCGGGCTAGGTTGTACAGAGTGAGCATTTGGACGGGCTCTAAGGATTGCATCAGAAACAAGAGTCGCAAAGCAGCGTTGTGGGGAAGGTCACCAGCGACCAGTCGGTCTACAATCATAGTGACGGTTGCCTGACTCTCTTCCGGAAAACTCTTCACATAGGTTTCGATCTCGTCATCGTCTCCGTTGAGCAAATCCTCATTGGTAAAACTTTCGCTACGAAGCTCTCGTTCCAACTCTGCCAAGCGTTTTTTCAATTCTTTCAACTCAGCAAGTTTCTGCTCTGGTGGGTCGGGATCGTCTTCTTCCCCAACTTTTGGATTAGGATCACCCACGCCTCTGATCTTGTCCTTCTCCGACTCAATAATTTCTGACTGCACCACATCGGACACGACGTCTCCGGTAAGATCAGCAAATTGCGTTGCCTGGCTACGTGGTACATAAAGTGTGACGGTGCTGAGTTTCAGCGAATCGCCAACCACTTCATCATCAATCGGAGGCATATCCAGGATATCCCGCGCCTCATTAACTGTGAACAGGCCCAAGTCCCAACCTTTGAGGGAGAGCTTACGCAGAGCTTCTTTATTGTCTTGCAGACCTGCAACCTTACTAACGTCAGCCTTTATTAAGCGATCGGAGCCGAAATCTTCCTGGGCCAAGAAGCGCGTGAGACGGCGGGTGATGCGTGTGTACATTGGCACCAACGTTTCGGTCCAAAATCCGCGTCGTGACTCTTTGAAGTTTGAGAAGGTAGAACGTTGTAAGCCCGCGTTAGTACCGATGATAATTGGTGGCACTCCGAACACAGCAGCAATGCGAGTCTCCGCTTGGTTGAAAACAGGATCAAGACGAATCTCCTTCAGGCCGGTCCCCAACTCCTGATACGCAACTTCCCGGTCCATAACTGGCAATCGGTGCCAACCATCCGGTCCTGCAAACTGCTCCCGCCACTTGTCTTTCAACTCTTCCCGATCTTCGTCCATCAGGTGACCTTTGACCGTCAGCATACCCGCAGGTACACCACGATTTAGGAAGTAGCTTCGTAGGAACTCGGTCGATTGCTGGTCAATATCCCCGTAAGTCGCCAATACGTACAAAGGGCTCAAACCCCAAAAAGGATCGAAGGCATCAGGTAACTTAAACTGGATAACATCGCCCACCCGAAACGTCTGTTTTTCTTTACCCTCACCAATACTATATCGGGGAACAACGGTCCCATCGCGACGCTTCATAGCTTCAATGTTGACCAGGTCCGGACGAATCAATTCCAAGCGGATAACATTACCGGCCCGAGCACGGACCTTCTTTACGAAGGCATTACCAGCCACTTGAAGATGGATAACCAACTGCTCGATAAACTCGTAAGTTTCCTGGTTGGGATTCGGCTGTGCAATAAGTGCGGCCAACGGGTCAGTAGCGGGATCACTCACCACTTCCTTACCATCTTCCAACTTGCAAGCAACAAATTCGGGCTCCGCTGCGGAACGACTCAAGGCTCGAATAGCGGCATACACCACGACATTACGACGATAGAACCTATCTGCCAGACCCCAAAAGTCTTTCACTCCCGGCAACGCCTGATTGTCTATCGTGAATGGGCTGAGTTGATGCAGAAAACTTGAATCGGAAAGTCGATACTGCTCCACTTGCGGGGACACTGCCCTTCCATGCGAGTCATAAAGCATATCCCCACACTCCTTCTATATACTGGGCCGGTACGCAAAACCCCAATGAGCCAAAGCCAAACTCATAGTAAGGTCGTCGTGGCAACCTTTGGGAGCTGCGTATTTCGGCTTACCTAACTCCGTGGTTGTCATCTCGATCGACATCAGCTCGTCAATTAAAATCTCATCTAAAGGTAGACCAATTCTTTGCGTCTCGATGGAAAGAGCCAGAAGTTCAATGATCTCCCGTTTACTGTCGTTCGTCGTCTCAAACGGCTGTACCGGCACTCCTGCACTCGCCAACATTGAAACCATCGGACCACCCAAACTATTGTTCTCCCCTATGATACGGGCAAACCGCCACTTCTCATGAAGAGCCTGAATCCTTTGTAACTGTTCCGGGAAGTCCAAACCTGTGAACCGATCGTAAAACACCAACTCCCGAGAATTAACATCGATCACCGTCACGACCGTATAGTCATTCGAGCGGCCCCAGTCAATCCCGGCCATATACGTGCGGCCCTTTGTCGGTTCATCCTGCCATAGAGCAGAACATGCCTCGGTAACATTCTTGAATACATGTCCGCCAGACGATACAACCTCCGCCAACAACTCCTGTCGAACCATCAAGTCCGGCATGGAAGCAGCGATCTCGTCGTACTTATCCTGGCTTATCAACGGATTATCAAGGGTAGTAAAGTGAAACTGGTTCCAGCCCTCGGTACCTTTGGAATATCGCCATAACTTGGTACCCCAGTTGTTACCCTTCGGCACGCCAATGAATAAACCCCAACCGTCCGTAGTAATCAATGTAGGGGCAAGGTGCTCTGTCCACACAGTTTCACGTGCCATGGTAAACTCATCAAAGATGAATCCGTCTACCGCCTCACCAGCCAAAGATTCTGGATTTTCCGCCGTCCGCATCTGAATGATTGCATCATTCGGGAACCGTAGTTCCTTGTTGATCATAGTGCGCCAGTCGCGGTAGTCCAACCCACAAGCTGTGAGTATTTGTCGGTGCCGAGCTTGAATAGTACGCCAAGCAACTTGCATCGACGCCGCACGCCAGGACAGACCGACCCACCAATATAGACCTGGCTTTTGACAGACACCGCGATAGATTCGTTGCGTACCAGCTTCGGTCTTACCAAAACGCCTCCCTGCCATACACACATCCATAGTGTTTGACTCAATCAAGAGGCGCTGACCAGGCGAGTGTGGTTTAGGGAGGGAAATCATATATTACGAAGCTCCGTCGTTAGCACCAATCCATTCAAAAGTGATTTTACGTGGCTGGTTCGGGTCAACAGCCTTCTGGTAGCGCTTGTTATTGAGCATGTAGATGATCGCAGTGACGTTGCCTTTACGCTCGCCTTTGCCGATCTCCACTAAAATTTCTTCGAGCATATCCAGGCCAGCCTCTTCCGCCAACGCCCACAGCTCATCGAAGTTGTCCTCAGGATTATTCTCAGCTCGTTTACGAGCAGCATAGACTCCCGACCGGGAAATACCCGCAATACGTGCCGCTTTACCAACGTTACCCTCTTGAGCCAAAGCCCTTAAGAAAGTTTCGCGCCATTTCTTTTCATTTTCTTTTTTGGGTCTGGCCATACTACACCGCACTCTTTCTATGCCACCGAACATTCACAGCCACTCTAGGGTTTACACTTGCCCCTGACTCTGAGTGATAACGTACTCTTAACATAAGGCCAGCAGGCAATAATTTTGCAGTGTTTGACCGAATCTCAGGCAACTCCCCAGTAGGCGGAATATAAACGTCACAGGCGTTACGTCCCACCATAAGCTCTGTAGGTGCCGGAGCCTCTAAACCCGTAGGTGCCCAGAACTCCATGTCCAACCGATCTCCCGGCTCATGGTTATAGACGTGGGCTCTGGCTCCCTCGATCTCGCGCTCTTCCGGTAACACAAAATTAAACTCGGTAACCTTTCCCGCCGTTGCTTCAAACTCAATCCCATGGAGAAAAAGGTTTAACCCCTCACCTTGAGTTGTATGAACTTGAACAGGAAGAACCTCTAAAGTACTAAGGGGTTGACCGTTATGATTAGACACAAGACCGTCTAGGGTAGATTTTTCTTCGGGGGATATAGCCGTTTTAAATTCTACCCGTAACTCGTCACCATCGCCAATAACTGACTGGACGTCGATTGTGATAGTAGAGGCGTGAATTGCGGACATCAGACTATCATTAGCCAAAACCCCGTTTAATGTATCGTTGGCGATGCTATACGTGTAGCTAGCCATTAATCGATCCTCCAAATCTCAATCGACCCGTAATAATGAGTAGCCGTACCACCGCCTGCCTGAGACAACTCCATCGCAATTGTATGAACTCCGGCAGTCAAGGTAATCCATCGAAAGCCTGCATGGGTCATCCTTTGGTCACCACCCGCATCCTTCGATTCAGCTCCAACGTAGCCGCCTTGATTTGGAGCAGTAACAAAGAATGTACCACTATCCACATTAATCCTTGTTCGCCAGTCTCCACCAGCGGAGGAATTACGACCAACCGCAGAGTAGGCAATGCGGTAACGCCCAGCAGGAAGGTCTTGCGTAGTGAGAGTTACATAGTTTACCCAGGTGGTAGTGGTTGCTGTCAAGGTTGTAGACCGGTCCACATAGTCAAAATAGGTACCGTGCAATACCGGAGCCCCGGCAATTCGATACACCCCGTTTTGAGTATTAAAATCTGCCCTGCCTTGAGCTAAACCAGCTCCCGCAGTATACCGAACATCATGGCCATAAACAAAACCCTGAGAAGCAACAACGTTGGCGTGGGTATCCCCGTAGGCAATCCCGTTACCATTGGCGTCCACTTCCATCATAGTAAATGAGTTGTCTTGATCAGAAATACGCAGGGAAATATCTCCATCGACCTCCCCGGACATGATGTGAACTCCGTGCTGGTTCTGAACTCCAACAACTCCTGGTCCATTCTTAATCACTGCGGCATAAGCCCCATCGGTATCATCCGCCGTATGATCTATCTCAAGATAGGAAAAACCCGTCAACTCATCTCCGTCTTGGAGAGGCCCGGTACTATCGTCCGAAATGGAGTAATCCGCCGCCCCGTTCCTTACCCAAGTCACATCATCGGCATTGGGAATGAAAGTAAACGTCTCATTGTACTCCGTCTGTCCCGCTCCGGCCCCGACTGCTACCGCATTGACTTGAAGCACGACGTTATCCGCGTCTCTCACCAAAATAAAAGCCATGCTTCATGTCTCCTGTTAGATTTGTACACAAACTGTCACGGTCAGGTCATGATTATTTGGAGTCAAAGCTCCATCGGCGATAGCCCCAACATCAATAACATCACCCGCTGCTACAGCAATGGGAGCCCCGAGAACCAAAAACTCAGTCTGATTCGATCCCGGAACCAAAGTAATTACTTGGCCCGCACCATTCTGGGCAATACCATTAATCGACACCCGCACATCGATAGAACCGGCAGTCATAGGTTGGTCATCAGAAACCGAAAACGACACAATATTCCCCGCCGTCGCCATAACCGGACCCGCGCCTGCTCTATTGTGGCCCCAAGTAGCGTTCACCGACTCGTTTGCATCAACGTCCCTGATACCACCATTAAAACACACTGTATCGTTGGCCGAAACTGAAGCCAAGAGATTGGTGATGGTAATCGACCGTAAAGCCGCTGCACTGTCATCCCAAATCAACAACTGATCAGCCGCATCGGGGGCCGCCCCAAGAGCAGTCGTACCATTGATGTCCACCGCCAAACCGATATTGGCCGTCAAATCATTGTTGACTACTGCCAAACCATCGTCACCACCGGCAACAACCGAGACAGAACTGTGATCAATGTGCTCGTTGGCCACGTAATTCAGTAACGCATTGTGGTCAATCGCCGAAGGGTCAACCGAAATCTGAATTTGCTCGTCAGCTCCGGGGTTCAGAATCGTGGTCGTAATACCAGTACCGTCAACGATGGCATCATCAAGACCACTTGGAGTTGTATCACTAGCCGTAACCGCAACCGCTGTACCCGCATTAATTGGGTCATTGGCGTCGTCAAGAGGCCCGGTCGTCGAATCGATAATATTGTACGTCGAAACTCCCGTACGCTCATAAGTCACGTCATTCCACGAAGGAATAAAGGTAGCCGCCTCTGTAAAAATCGTCTCTCCTGCCCCGGCAACCAAAGTTCCGTCTAAAGCCGCTTCTAAGACTACGTTATCCGCATTGCGAACTCTCACATCTGCCATTATATATGTCCTTTAGGTTAAGCGATACCATATCGCCACAGTCAAATTGGTTGTCGGACTGAAAGTACTCGTAGCCCGTGTACAGAGATCGATAACGTCCCCTTGTGAAAAACTGATCGGGGTTAAGAATTGCAATACCTGCGTCTGAGTGCTTCCCGATAAAGTCTGTCCCGCCGCATTTTGAGAAATACCGTTAATCAAAACGTTAGAACTAATTGATCCAGTAGAAATGGGAGTATCGGAAGTAACTGTAATACCCAATAGCTGCCCATCTCCCAAGGCGGTGATACCGGATAACCCAGGTCTGCTAGTAAACTTAGCCCCTGCCACTTCATCTGCTTCAAGGTTCCTTATCGTCCCGACCCACGAGTTAAATTCTGCCCCAACTCCACCAACCGCACGAATATCCAGTTTCTCATTCGCCCCAGGGTTAACGACTGTGATGTCAACGGAGTTATCCGAAGAGCAAAGCGCGTCAATAAGAGTCGAGGACACAAGGTCATTAGGCGTGGCTTTAACTAACTCGTCAGTTTCGCACTCTTCGCTGGTACTAACAATGAAGCCGGACTGTGTATAGTAGACTGTGAGTGTTCCATTTGTACCGCTTGGCGCAAAGCCTCCGCTCGCACGTACGCATACATCCACTGTATCTCCGGCGAAGAGGCTAATTGGGCTTCCATATTCAAAGAAACCTGTTTGAGCATTAAACGTAAAGGTTTGTCCTGGGCCATTTTGGGCAACTCCATTAATGAGTAAATGCGCATCAAGTTGACCTATGGTCGGTGTCTCTTCTAGGGCTAGGGTCATCCCGACAACCGTACCATTTCGAAGGGAGACAATCCCCGTTTTAGTGGGACGTACGCCCCATTGAACCGGAATCGTTTCACCATCCTGAATGTCCCTTACAACGCCATGCCAGCTAGCGATTTCTAACTCCAATTCACAGAATTGCTGTACGACGTCCTTATTAAACCGGGGTTTTACTAGCAAACCAGGACATTGTCCTACTGCCTCAACACCAGGTTTAGCAAGTACGCCTCCGCCTTTAAGAAGTTCCACCGGACATAAGCTGGAATCAAGAATGTTTCCCATCGCTTTGTCCTTTATACGTGCGCCCAATTCCTCCCGGAAATAATTGCCGCAACCGCTTCCCTCGATACGCCGTACTCTTCGGCAAGTATTTTCTGGGTAACCACACGGGGTTTATAGCGCGTTTTAATTTCGCGTACCTGTTCCTCGGTTAAAACCGCACTACCCTGGTCCTCACCCTTGGCTTGACGATTTCGTTCCTGGCGATCCGCTACATTGTCGGCTTGGGTACCTATGATTAAGTGATCCGGGTTAACACAAACGGGGTTATCACAAGCATGATGGACTCCCCATCCTTCCGGTATATGGTTCCCAAAAGACTCGACATAAGCCCTTCGATGTGAGAAAACATTATGTCTCCGGAGATGGCCTTCTTTATGGACTGTACCCTTACCCTTGATGCAGTCTTCCCTCACAGCTACCCTCCGCTAACTAAATCGCAGACCATAAGTTCCAAAGATACAACGCCCGTGGCATTAGTACCCCCGGAGTTTGTTACCTCTATGTATAACTTTGCCACTCCGTTAGGATTTTTTGCCGTCGTAAACGGAGTAGGATCGGTATTTTCATAGTAAATATTTAAACCGCTCTGCGAAAAGCACCCGTCGTCAATCGTAGGCGTAGCAATCAAGTGATCCAATGTTCCGGTAGTTCCCGCGTCCGACGTAAATACATTCGCCACAACATCCGTGGTTCCAGGATATACCAGCCGAA
>ERZ869936.710-NODE-710-length-28631-cov-5.041818_pt1 | contig 28631 bp, 29 predicted proteins | sample MGYA00520876_ERZ869936 | MGnify/ENA primary metagenome ERZ869936 (study PRJEB32218, sample SAMN09650985) | biofilter metagenome | isolation source: enrty point of leading RO module | place: Saudi Arabia: Thuwal, RO plant located on Red Sea | collected 2016-02-17 ... | reverse complement strand
CGGCGGCGCAGCCGACGGTCGCCGCAGGCGGGGCTGCGCCGGGGCCGCGCGCGGAAGCGGCCGACGGCGGCGCCATCCTGCTCGAGGCGAGCGGGGTGTCGAAATCCTTCGGCGGGCTGCGCGCGGTGCGCGATGTGAGCCTGCAGGTCAGGCGCGGCGAGATCCTCGGCATCATCGGGCCCAAGGGCGCCGGCAAGACCACGCTCTTCAACGTGTTGAACGGGTTTCTCCGGCCCGACGCCGGCAGCCTTCGCTTCGAGGGCCGCGATGTCACTGGCGCCCGGCCCTACGACCTGTGCGCCGCCGGCGTGGGCCGCACGTTCCAGATCGTGCGGCCGTTCCGGCGGATGACGGTGCTCGACAACGTGATGGTCGGCGCCTTTGTGCGCAGCGCGTCGGACGCGGCTGCGCGTGAGGCCGCGCTCGAGGCGCTGGCTGCGGTTGGCCTGTCGGCGGATGCCGGCCGCCTCGCCGACGGCCTGACCAATCGTCAACAGCGGCTGCTGGAGCTTGCGCGTGCGCTCGCCGGGTGCCCGAAGCTGCTGCTGCTGGACGAAACGCTGGCCGGCCTGGGCAGCGTCGAAGTCGAGGAACTGATCGACGTGGTGCGGCGCCTGTCCGCGCGCGGCATCACCATCGTGATCATCGAGCACACGATGCAGGCGATGGTGCGGCTGGTGGACCGCTTCGTCGTGCTGGACGACGGTGCGGTGCTGGCGCAGGGGCAGCCCGCGGCGATCACGCAGCATCCCGCGGTGATCGACGCCTATCTCGGGCGCAAGTGGAGGGCGGCGAATGCTTGAGATCGCCGCGCTGACGGCCGGCTATGGCGGCGTGCCGGCGCTGGCCGGCGTGGACCTGCGCGTGGGCGCCGGCGAGTTCGTCGCCATCGTCGGGCCGAACGGCGCCGGCAAGACCACGCTGTTCAAGACCATCTCCGGCGTCGTCGCGGCCGGTGCCGGCGCCATCCGGTTCGACGGCCGCGACCTGCTGGCTGTGCCGCCGGCGCAGCGCGCGCATCTCGGCATCGCCCATGTGCCGGAAGGGCGCCAGGTGTTTGCCTCGCTGACGGTGCGCGAGAACCTGGAAATGGGGGCCTATACTGCGGCGGGACGCCGCGACTGGCCGGCCAACCTGGAAAAAATCCATGCTTGGTTTCCGGTGCTGGCAGAGCGTGCGGCTTCGCCCGCCGGCGCGCTGTCCGGCGGCCAGCAGCAGATGCTGGCGATCGCCCGCGGGCTTGCGTCCTCGCCGAAGCTGCTGATGCTGGATGAGCCGTCGATGGGGCTGGCGCCGGCGATCGCCGACGAGATCTTCGAGCGCATCGTGTCGATCCATGCGCAGGCGGGGCCCACCGTGCTGCTGGTGGAGCAGCGGGTGGCCGAGGCGCTGCACTACGCAAGCCGCGGCTACGTGATGGAAGGCGGCCGCGTGGTGCTCGAAGGCGCGCACGATGAACTGATCAGCAACGACCGGATACGCCAGGCGTATCTGGGCATGTAGCGCGGCCGCAGGGCCGCGAAACGCAAAGCGCGCGAGGAGGGGTCATGAAGAGATTGCTGTCGATGGTGCTGCTGCTGCCGCTGCTGTGCGCGCAGGCGCTGGCGAAAGAAGTGGAAGTCGGCCTGATCGCGCCGATGTCGGGGCCCTGGGCGCGGCAGGGCGAGGTCATGAAGCTGGCCGCCGACATGGCGATCGGCCGGATCAACGCCCAGGGCGGCATCAAATCGCTGGGCGGCGCGAAACTGAAGCTGGTGGTGTTCGACACGGGCGACAGCGTGGAAAAAGCGAAGAACGCCGCGCAGCGCATGGTCGCCGAGTCGCCGAAGCTGGTGGTGGCGACCGGCGCCTACCTGAGTTCCTTCACGCTGGCGGTGACCGAAGTGACCGAGCGCGCCGAGCTGCCGGTGGTGACGTTTTCGTATTCCGACCTGATTACCGCGCGCGGCTTCAGGTACGTGTTCCAGACCTCGGCCACCGGCGACCAGCAGGCGGAAGGCTCGCTGCCGGCGCTGATGGCGATGGCCGAGAAGGCCACCGGCAAGCGGCCGAAGACGGTGGGCATCGTGATGGACAACACCGCCGCATCGGTCGCCTTCGTCAAGCCGATCAAGGATCACCAGCTCAAGAAGCTCGGCCTGAAGCTGGTGGTGGACGAGGTGTTCACGCCGCCGCTGGCGAATGCCACCCCGCTGATCCAGCGGGTGCGCTCGGCGCGGCCGGACGTGCTGCTGCTGCTGCCCACCGCGATCTCCGACGCCAAGCTGCTTCTGGAGAAGATGAACGAATTCGGCCTCGGCCGCGGGCGGGTGCCGACAGTGTCCAACGGCGCCGCGATCCTCGACCCGGATCTGCGCGGCAACATGAATGTCGAGCAGCTCGAAGGCGTGATGTCGGTGGTGGCCGACTGGACTACCCGCGCCCAGGGCAACTTCGTGGACGACGTGCGCGAGGCAACCGGCCAGCCCTGGCCGACCCAGCATTTCGTCACCACCTACGGCGACATGTGGATTTTCAAGGCGGCGCTGGAGAAAGCCGGCAAGGCCGACCGCAAGGCGGTCGCCAGGGCGCTGCGCGAGATGGACCTGAAGGACGGCGCGGCCAACTTCTTTCCCGGCGGGCGGGTCAAGTTCGACGCCAGCGGCCGGCGCGTCGGTGCCAGCCTGCTGATCGTGCAGTGGCAGAACGGCGTTCCGGTCACCGTCTATCCCGCTCAGGACGCGGTGGCCAAGCCGCTATGGCCGTCGAGGTAGCATTTCTGGCGAAACACTTACCACAGAGACACAAAGTAAGGAAGAATGAAAACTTCTGATAAACGGTTCTTGCTTTCAGATTCGGAGTTCCGCTTTTCTCTGTGCCTCTGTGTCTCTGTGGTGAGAACGGCTTCTTTCTAATTCAACCAGGAGACAAGCAATGAACGACGATCTATTTGAGACCGGACTCGCGATCCGCAAGTCGGTGCTGGGCAAGGAGTTCGTGGAAAAGTCGATCGCCTCGGCCGATGATTTCAACATGCCGATGCAGCGCCTCACCACCGAATACTGCTGGGGCGCGGTGTGGGGGCGCGACGGCCTGCCGAAGAAAACCCGCAGCATGCTCAACATCGCGATGCTGTGCGCGCTGAACCGCCCGCACGAGCTGAAGATGCACCTGGGCGGCGCCCTCAGGAACGGCGTCAGCAAGGACGAGATCCGGGAGATCCTGCTGCAGGTGGCGATCTACTGCGGCATCCCGGCCGGAGTTGACGCGTTCCGGGTTGCGCGCGAGACCTTCGCCGAGCTGGAAAAGTCGGGGCTTAAGTAAGCGACGGCGCCCACTGCGGCGCGGGAGGAAAGGGCGATGAGCGACAGCACCTGGGAAGTCCACGCCATCAAGTACGCGCGGCTGATGCGCCGGTCGCCGGATAACTTCATCGGCGGCGATACGCACGATGTCGAGATGCCGCTGTTCTATTACGTGTGGACGATCTCGAACGGCGCGCGCACGATCGTGGTGGATACCGGGTTCAACGAGGCGATGGCAAAGAAACGCGGCCGGCAGATCGTGAAGCCGGTGGAGGAAGGCGTTCGCGCGCTGGGCATCGACCCGGAAAAGGTCGAAGACGTGGTGGTCACCCACATGCACTACGACCACGCCGGCAACCTGCCGCTGTTTCCGCGCGCCCGCTATCACCTGCAGGACCGCGAAATGGCGTTCGCCACCGGCCGTTGCATGTGCCACGACATCCTGCGCCATGGCTACGAGGCGGACGACGTGGCGCAGATGGTGCGCTGCGTGTTCGATCAGCGCGTCGAGTTCCACGACGGCGCCGCCGAGATCGCGCCGGGCATCGAGCTGCATCACATCGGCGGGCACACCAACGGGTTGCAGTCGGTGCGGGTGCGCACCCGCCGCGGCTGGGTGATGCTGGCAAGCGACGCGAGCCACTTCTACGCGCACCTGGAGCAGAACCGGGCGTTTCCGATCGTCTACAACGTCGGCGAACTGATGGAGGGCTATCGCAGACTGCGCCGGCTGGCGACATCCGAGCGGCACATCGTGCCCGGCCACGATCCGCTGGTGATGGACCGTTACCCGCCTGCGCGGGAAAATACGCGCGGATGGATCGCGCGTCTTGACGCAGATCCGAAGCCGTGACCTCGTAATGCAGCTTCGGAGAGCCCGCCCTACCAGAGTCTCAATTTGAATTGCACGGCCACTGCGCCGTCGACGTGATTCTGAATCGTCGGGATCACGGTGAAATTAAGGCCGACGCGCTTGTACTCCACGCTCACGCCGGGAAGGACGACGGGAAACCAGCCGCCGTTGTTCACCCGCGGATAGCCATCGAGGGCGAGAAGCGCCAGCCCGGCAGCAATGTTGACGCCCGCCAAGTCGGTTCGCAGCGGCCGCCACAGATAGCCAGCGTAGTAGGTTCGCTCAAATTCGCTGTTGATGAAAGTGCCGCCGAGCACGGCGTGCCGGTCGCTAAATGCGGCTTCTACGCCCCAGCCGGTATTGTCTTCCCGGCGCTTGATGTCGCGGTCGAAGTGGTAAGAATAGAATCCTGATGTGATCCAGATGTCTGGATACTGACTTTCGGCCTGCGCATCCGGAACAAGCAAGCAGAGGACAGCCAGCGCCAGCGACTTTTTGATTTCTTTTGGCATACTTTTCTTGGTACGTGTATGTTGTTGTCAATTGCTAGGTTAGCGGATTCCACTGACCTTCGGATACCAAAACGTCTACCTGCTTGCGCACGAACCCGATGAGGGCACGCGCCGCTTGCGTCACTGGGCGCTGGGTGGAGGTGGCGACCACCAGCGAGCGGGTCATTTTCGGCGCGACGATCGACCACTTGCGGATGCGCCCGGTTTCGATCAGGTTGTGCACGCAGGAATACGACAAGATAGTGTAGCCGACGCCTCTCTCGACCAGGCCAAGCGTCGAGGGCATGGCGTCGATCTCAACCTGGACGTTTGGAGCCACTCCGGCCTTTGCCAGGCAGTCATCGACCAGCACGCGCAAGCCATGGGGCCTGCTGGGCAGGATCAGCGGGATCTCGGCAAGCATCGACGCCTTCACCGCGTCATTGCCGGCACCCGCCGGATCTTCTGTCGGCCCCAGCAAGAATAACTCGTCAGTCACCAGGGGTTCGGCGACCAGGGTGCTGGTGCGCGGCGCGTTATAGAGCACCGCCACATCGATGCGTCCGGTGGTAAGCCATTCCAGAACGTGGCCGCTGAATCCTTCCATCACGCCCAGCGATACCTGCGGAAACTCGGCTCTGAATCGCTGAACAATTGGCGTGGTAAGCACCGAGCCGACCGAGGGTGGCATGCCAATGGTGACCTTGCCGGTGGGCGTTGAGCCAAGCGCGGCGATAGCGCGCTTGGCGCCGGCGGTGGTCTCCAGCACGCCACGCGCATGCTGCTCCAGCAGCTTGCCGGCCTCGGTCAGCACGATGCCGCGGCCAGTGCGGTAATACAGGTCCGTGCCGAGTTCGTGTTCCAACGCTCGCATCTGACGGCTGAGCACCGGCTGGGTAACCGAAAGCCGCAGCGCCGCGCGCGAGAATGCGCCGGTTTCGGCGATGGCGACGAAGTACTCGAGCTGGCGCAGTTCCATCAGGCGCGGCATTCTACTCTCGAACGGTGCAGACTCGGGCAGCGACCCGACTGCGCCACGGGGCTTACGAGCGGCGGGGACGGGCCGCGCACCCGACGAGCTGCTCGACGCCTGCGGGCAGTCCGGCGGTGCCGGCGAAGGCCGGCAGACCTCCGGTTGCGAAAAAACATGCGGTGCCAGCGGTCCGGTGCGATCCGGGGTCTATAAAGCACTGGGCGGATTTCGTTTTCAGGGCTCGCAAGCTATGAAGTATAGGTTTGACCCCGGCTTGCCCGACCCCGACGCGCCCACTGCCAGTAAGCAAGAATAAACGTCACGACGCCGGCTTCGTCGGCGGCCCAGTCCCAAAGCGAGGCATCGCGCCCTGGCGTGAGCGACTGGTACCATTCGTCGGCGGCGCCGATCACCGGCACCAGGACCAGCGGAAGCCACAGCCAGCGCAGCCCGACTGCGTGCGCGATCAGCGCCGCCATCGATCCGTAATAGATGAAATGCGCCATCTTGTCCCAGGGCGGTGGAAACAGCGGCGTCTGCACCACTGTTTCGGTGCCCACGAACGGCGCGACCGCCATTGCCGCAGCGGCGCCGGCGCAGACGATGCGAACCAAGTCTGCCAACGGCATCGACATCTCCTCCTGAAAATACAGGACATGCGATTCTCGCAGATGTTCACCGAGGCGTGCGGGTGGACGCCACATCCATTGGCCGCGGAGGCGCGCGATTATCCAGTCGATGGGCGGGCAAGCGGGCTGACGGCAACTCGAAAGGCTGGCCCCGCGTGGTCCCGGCTGAGTTCAGAGATCCAGGTCCACCCACGCCGGGTCGTGATCGCTGCCGTCGCCGCCGTGCCTGGTTCGTCGGTCGATGGTTGCATTGCCGAAGCGACCATCCAGTGCCTGGCTGACCCATATCTGATCGTACAGCTGGTACTCGGGCGGCTCGGGGCCGGCCGGATTGAAGCGGTGCGTCCACGCAGGTGACTGCGGCCCGGGGCCTTGCCCGTTTGCTTCCTGCTTGGGCGGGCGCGTCTCAACGGAATTCTCCAGGGCATTGATCAGCGCCTGACCGTCTGCCGTCAGCATGGGCCGAAGAAACTCGGAGTCCGGGGGATCGTTCATGTCGCCGGCAAGCACGTACCGGCTGTTCGGCCGTTCCATCCGCGTGAGTATTCTCGAGATGGTCTCGGCCTGCCTGCGCCGTCGGTTGTTCGCATCGATGGCGCCCTGAACGGAGTCGATCCCGTAGGGCACGTAATGGCTCTTCAGGTGGGTGTTGTAGAGCATGAAGAGCTTCCTGCCGCTTCGGTCGAGGATTTCCACCTGGAGGAGATCCCTGCTGAATACGCGGCGGTCCGGATCGTCCTCGTGGGTGGCGGCCTGGTGAGAAACGATGATTCCGATCGGCCACTTGGACAGAACGCCGACATCGATCAGGCGCTGGTCGTTGCCTTCGATCAGCACGGCGTGCGGATAGAGGTTGTGCAATCGGTCTCTGTTGAACTGCCTGAGGATCTCGATGTGCTCCACTTCCTGAACGGCAAGCACGTCGGCGTTGACGACATCCCGAATGCGCCGTGCGATTTCGTTGGTCTCGTTTTCGTCCTTCGCGCGAACGAGGCGGCCCATGAAGGTGCGGGCTTTTACCTGGTGCTGCCCGAACGTGAGGGTGATGCCTCCCTCATCGCCCGGCGGAGCACGGTCGATCTGCGCCTGGAAGTTGAATCGGGAGAAAAGATTATTGAGGTTGAAAGTTCCGACGCGGATGGTCATGAACTGTTCTCCTTCAGCCGGGCAGGAAGGGAAAGTCTCATCCCGTGCCGCAACGCGGCCCGATCGTGGCGCGTCACTCCCTGGTGAGGCACATCTATTGTGCGATTGTCACCGGGCGCGCGCAATCGACCCGTGATCGGGTCGAGCGCGGCGAACTGAAGGCAGTCCAATAACCACTCTTCTGTGGAGTCAATATCGTATCCCGCGCGAGCATGCGCAGGCGCGAGCGGTCGCGGCCTTCCGGATCCCGGTCTTCGAGCCGGTTGGCACGCGCCAAAACAAGAAAGCCCGCTTTCGCGGGCTCCTTGTGAACGCTTCGAGACCGGCGAAGTCGCTCAGTCGTGCTTCTTCCAGCCTTTCTTCTTGCCGCGGCTGTGGCCGGGCGGATGACGGTGGTCGTCGTCCTCGATGATCACGACTTTCTCTTTCACGATGACGCGCTCGGTGGTCCTGGTCGGGCTCGAGCCGATCGCCGCGCCGGCGGCGCCGCCGATGGCCCCGCCGATGATTGCGCCGTCGCGCCCGCCGATTTCCGAACCGATTGCCGCGCCGGCACCGCCGCCGATGGCGCCACCTATCACCGCGCCGGCGTCGGCGGCCATCGCCGATTCGGAGAACCCGAGTGCCGCAATCAGGATCGCCTGTCTGAACATCTTCATTGCTGTTCCTTTCTGTGTGAATTCAGCACCCCGCGCCGGCGCAAGAGCTGTGCCACTGGCATGCCGAGGGCGGGGCGGCGATTAAGCCCTTGTTGGAGCGTGCGGGAAGGGTGTCGCCCGCCAGCGACAGCGGCTGCCGGTGGGCGCCGGTTTGACGGCGGACGGCAGTTCGGCGGACGCCGCCGGCTCGCACCCGGCGCCTGCGTTGTGTGAAGCGCGACGCGACTTTCGTTGACGCGGATTCCGCTCGCGCTCTAACATCGGCCGCGATTCGCTACCGGAGGACAACGCGTGAACGAGAATTGGCAGTGGGTGGTGCGCTATGCAGCGGTCATTCTGATCGCGGTGGTGCTTGCGGCCGTGCTGGGCAGCATGGGTCTTTTCGAGACGACGACCGTCGGTCGCAAGCTGAGCGCGGCGAACATCGTGCGCTTTCTCGGCTATGGCGGCGCGCTGGCGGTGTTCTGGCTGCTGGGCCGGCGTGCGGTCGACACGCTGGCGGCCCAGGGCGGGCGCTGGTCTTTCCTGGGCACGCTCATCCTGCCGTTCGTGACGCTGATCGTCGTGGCGCTTGCGCACAACGTCGGGCTGCTGGTGCTGCGGCCGTTTTTCGATGCCGATCTGCGCAACCTGTACAACTGGCTGTTCATCGCCGGCATCGTCGGCTCCGCCGGCTGGCTGATCGTCGCGCTGTTCAACCAGTCCAACACCCTGACCACCGCGGTGACCTCCGCCGCCCGGCGAGAAGAGCCTTCCTGGCAGAAAACCTGCGCGAGCTGCGGCACTCAGGCCGCCCCCGGCGCGAAATTCTGCGCCCAGTGCGGAGCTCCCATCCCCGGCTGACCCTTCACACCGGGGTCAGGCCTATACTTTATAGCTCACCGGGTGAGCCCCCCGGCCGCTGCCGCCGCGCAAGGCGGCGCGGCAGCGCAATGCCGCCATGTTCCCCGCGGGCAGTGGGCCGCGGCAGTCGCGGCGTCGTAGACTGGCGCCTTTTGAGCCTGCGGCACGCCGGGCGCGTGCTGCACAGCCATGGACCGCAGCGAACGCTTCTATCGCATCGACCGGCTGCTGCGCGAGCACCGGGTCGTCGGCCTCGAACGGTTTCTCGATGAGCTGTCGGTATCGCGCGCGACGTTCAAGCGGGACCTGGAATACATGCGCGACCGGCTGCACGCACCGATCGAGTGGGATCGCGAGGCGGGCGGCTACCGCCTGGTCGAGGAGCCCGCCGGATTGCCCGGATACGAGCTGCCGGGGCTTTGGTTCAATGCCTCCGAGGTCCTCGCACTGCTCACCATGGAGCGATTGCTGGAGGAGATCGAACCAGGCATTCTCGGCCACCGCCTCGAGCCGCTGAAGGCCAGGCTTTCCGCGCTGCTCGATGCCACCGACCACTCGGCGGGCGAGGTGCGCGAGCGCATCCGCATACTGCGCGCGGCCTCGCGCAAGCAGAAGATCCGCTTCTTCGAAGCGGTCGCGCTGGCGCTGATGCAGCGCCGCCGCCTGCATCTGGATTATTTCGTGCGTACGCGAGGCGAACTGACGCATCGAGACGTGTCGCCGCAGCGCCTGGTGCACTACCGCGACAACTGGTACCTGGATGCGTGGTGCCATTCGGTGGAGGCGGTGCGCAGCTTTGCGCTGGACGCGGTGGAGCATGCCGAGGTGCTGGAATCGGCGGCGCTGGAGGTGCCGGCCGCCGAACTCGACCGGGTGCTCGGGGCCGGCTATGGCATCTTCTCCGGCGCGCAGGTGAAGTGGGCCACGCTGCGTTTCACCGCGGCGCGTGCCCGCTGGGTCGCGAGCGAGTCCTGGCATCCGCAGCAGCGCGCGCGCTTCGACGAGCAGGGCCGCTACGTTCTGGAGGTGCCTTACAGCCAGGACCCGGAACTGCTGATGGACATTCTCAAGTTCGGTCCCGACGTCGAAGTGCTGGAGCCTGCCGATTTGCGGCGCAGGGTGGCCGAAGCCCTCGCTGCTGCCGCCGCGAACTACCGCGACTGAGCCTTTCGCGGCTTGCGGCGGCCTCCGGATGCAGGGCCGCCATGCCCCGGATCTGCGCCGACGGTGGCGCCTGCGCAGCAAGCCCCCGAAATTCATGGCCTTGCCTCGAGGCCGCGACCCGTTTGCGTTCGCGCCGGCAGACGTTGGCTGCGGGCAGGTTTCTTGCGGTAGTCAGGATGAGCCTGCCGGTTACGGCGGCGTCCGGTGGTGCGAGTGCATCGGCGAGGAGCGGTGACCGGGTTCACGGTCTTTTGCTTCCACCGGAGGTGGACCATGCGTAAAGCATCTGCAGTTCGCGGCGCCCTGGTCGTCGCGTCGGCGTGCCTGTTCCTCGGTTCGAGCAACCCGGCGTCGGCCGATACCGGCGGTGCCTACGGTTTTCCCGCCGCCGCCCAGGAGATCACCCAGCTTTTCTGGCTGGCCGAAACCGCGAGCGCCTGCGGCTGGGCCACCCGCGAGGAAACCGAGCGCTTCGAGTTGTTCGCGGTGCGCTTTTTGTCAGCTCATCTCGAAGGCAACAACCGGCTCGCGTTCGTGGCCATGGCGGGCGACCAGGACTATTTCGCCCGGGTCAGGCGGGTGGCGCTGGACAGCGCCGGCGAAAGCTGCGCGATGGCGCGCTGGCAGGACGGCTGGTACACCTTCAAGGCCGCGGCCGACGAGAACGAATATCGCTACTGAGAAGCCGTGCGATTGCGGACGATCGATCATGGGCTGACGCGGCCGTGCCGGTCGCGCGGGCAGGCATCCGGGGCGGCGCATGGCCGCTTCCATATCTGTCCATTGCGATGCGGTCTCCGCCGGTGGCTCATCTGGTGAGCCAGTAGCTGCCGCAGACTGCCTCCAGGTCATCGAAAAGGAGGCGGTCATGGGTGAAATCGTCAGCCCGGCGCTGGCAAGGCTGCGGGCGCTGGGCGTTCTGAACGCAATCGACGCCGGCGCGGCGGCCGGCCTGTCCGGCGCCATCCGGCCGGCAGCGCCGCAGCGGGCGGCACACGCCGACGCGCGCACTTATCGCGGCAGCGTGCGCGACATCGCCGCGCTGCTGCCGGACTTCGAGCGTCGTCCGTTCGCCGAGGCGGGCGCACGGGCGGTGTCGGCCCATCCGCACCTGGATGTGGTGCTGCGCCGCGCCGGCCCGGGCGTCGGCCTGCTCGACCAGCCGGTCGGCGTGGTCACCCGCCGCCACCAGCTGGTGCCGCACGCCCGGGTGATCCAGGCGGTCGAGCGCGCACTGAGCGTGCTGCGCGCCGATCCTGCCGCTGCGCCGGCGACATTGTCGCTGGCGGACTTCGGCGCGCACATGATGCTGACGGTGGACCTGCCGGCGCGCCATGCATTCGATCCCGGCGACGTAGGAGCACTCGGCCTGCGTCTGCTCTGCAGCAATGCTGTGCATGGCGGCGGCCTGCGCCTGTTGCTCGCCTGGCACCGCCGCGTGTCGGACACGCTGATCTCGGTCGGCACTTCGCGGCTGGAATACCGACTGGCGCATCGGCTGCCGGCGCGCGTCGCCGACATCGTGCCGGGCGTGCAGTCGGGGGTGGAACGCGCGCTGGCCGAACGCGCGAGCCTGGCCGACTGGTGCGGGCGGCTCATCGGCCGTGAGGCGCTGAAAGCGTGGGCGGACGGCTCGGTGCGACGCATGTGGGGGCCGCGCGCCGCGGCGCGGGTGTTTCACATCTGCATGACCGGCTGGGATGCCGAGCCGGCGTTCGGCGCGGAGCGCAGCGCACCGTCGCGGCGCACGATGCGGGCGGTCGACCCGGTGCCGGGCGCGCCGGCGTGCGCGGAGTCGGCATGGCATGCGCTGCTGGCGCTGGCCTGGGTGGCGCGCGATGCGCGCAATCCGCAGGAGCAGATGGACCGGCTGGTGGAGACCGCGGTGCTGATGCGAGCGCTGCTGCGCGGCGGCGCGCAATGAGCGCCGCCGTTCTGCACGCGCGCGAACCGGGTGCGGCCTACACCGTTGGCCTGGATTTCGCCCGCAGCGTGCATCTGTACCGCCTTTACCAGTCACGCACCTACGAAGGGGCGGTGCTCGGGCGCGGCGGCCGCGAGGCGGATCGCCGGCTGATCGAGCGCGCCTTTGCCTTCGCGCGCCAGCATCTGCGTTTTCGCGGCACGCCGCAGCTGGTGCCGGGCCGGACCGCCGCGCCGGGTGCGGACCGCCTGCCGGATATTCTGTGCATCGGTGAATTCGTCTGGGGGCGTCCGGTGCACTCGCGCGCGAAGAGCGCGTCGAGCGCAACCCTGGTGTGGTTCCAGGACAGCTTCGCGCCGCCGATCGACCCCGCAGTGCAGGACAATCTGCGCGAGGTGAACTGGGCGGCAATCGCCGAAGACTGGGACTGAAGCCGCGTGCCGGCGGTGCTCAGTCCTGCCGGTTGGGCGGCACCACGCCCAGGCGCTTCATGCGCCGGTAGAGCGTGGCGCGGCACACACCAAGTTCGCGCGCGGAGGCCGAAATTTCCCAATGGTTCCGGCGCAGCACCGCGATCATCCGCTCGCGCCCGTCCGCCCCGGACTCGTCAGCCTGCCCGGCGGGCGTGGCCGGCGCGGCGCCCGCGCTGAACTCCGACGGCAGATCGTGCAGCCCGATGACGCCGTCGGTGTTCACCGCCGCCGCGAAGCGCAGCACCGTTCGCAGCTGTCGGATATTGCCCGGCCAGGCATGCGTCATCAGCGCCGACAGCGTCTCCGGCGCCAGTACCGGCGGCGAAGGACGGTCGGCCGCTTCCTGCGCGAGCAGGCTGCGGATCAGCGCCTCGCGGTCGCCGCGCGCGCGCAGCGGCGGAAGCGACAGCGTCAGTCCGGCCAGGCGGAAGTACAGGTCTTCGCGGAAGGCGCCGTGCGCGACCATCTGCTGCAGATCCTGATGGGTAGCGCACACGACCTGCAGGTCGACCCTTAGCGGCGTGTCGGCGCCGAGGGGCAACACCTCTTTTTCCGCCAGCACCCGCAGCAGGCGTGTCTGCAGGGAGAGCGGCATGTCGCCGATCTCGTCCAGAAACAGCGTGCCGCCGTTGGCTTGCAGCAGCCGCCCGCGCATGCCGCGCGCGCGCGCGCCGGTGAAGGCGCCGTCCTTGTAGCCGAACAGCTCGCTTTCGATCAGCGTTTCCGGGATAGCGGCGCAGTTGACCGCGACAAAGGGCTTGTCGGCGCGCGGGCTGAAGCGGTGCCAGGCGCGTGCGAAGGCCTCCTTGCCGGTGCCGGTTTCGCCCAGCAGCAGCAACGGAATGTCACGCCCGACCACGCGTTTGGCCTGGGCGACATTGCGCAGCATCACCGGATCGCCGCCGGCGAGCCGGTCAAGCTCGCATGCCTCGTTCAGGCTGCGCGTGGGCGCCGCGGCTGCCGCTGCCACGACCTGCGAAGCGGATGCAGGCGAGCGCAGCCGGGCGAAATACGGCCGGGCGTTTACACCGCCCTGAAGCTGCAGCCGCAGGGCGAGCGCGCCGCGCTGCATCAGTTCTTCCACTGGCAGCATGAAGAGATCGGACATGCGCCGGCCGTTGAGGCTGGCGTTGGCGTCGCCGGCCAGCTCGCGACAGGCGCTGCGATTCGCGGCCACCACGGTGCCGTCGTCGTCGAAGGCGACCAGCGATTCGGTCTGCACATCGAGAAACTCGCTGCTGCGGCTGAAAGAGAGCAGCCAGCGGTCTCGCAGCCGGTGCATGAAGTTCGCATTCTCGATCAAGCCCGCAGTGTGCTGCACCAGCTTGAGCACCAGCAGCTGGCTGTCCTTGTCGTCGGGGGAACGCAGGGCCGACGCGTCGAGCACGGCCAGCACGCTGCCGTCGGCGTCGAACACCGGGACCGCAGTGCAGGTCAGGCCGATATTCGGGGCGCGGAAATGCTCGCGCTTGTGCACCACCACCGGCTTGCGGTCCATGATGCAGGTGCCCACGCCGTTGGTGCCTTCTTCGTCTTCCGACCACCAGGACCCCAGATACAGACCGGCCGATTTCAGCTCCTTGTCGAGCGCCGAATCGCCGGCGAAATCGACGGTGACACCCTGGGCGTCGGTGAGCAGGATCACATAGCCGGCGTCGCGCAGATGCTCATGCAGCCGAGCGATGCCGTGGCGCGCGAAGCTGAGAAAGTCTTCCAGCGGGCCGCGATGGTCCTTCAGCGAGCCGGCGGTGAGAATGCGCGGCTTGCTCGCCCGGCCCGGGTCGAGCTTGTGCTGCTCGATCGAGCGCGCCCACGAGCGCGCGATCGTGTCTTCGATGGTCGGCGCCGAATTCATCTTGTCCACCACCGTAGACACGACGAAATTGGCATGCGCGATACCGTCCTTACGCCACATGGATGCCTCCTCCCGGGTGGTCGTTCTGCCGACGACGGTCTTCTTCTTCTGGTATGACGCGGAAATTAGCACAGCACTTCCGCAGTGAACAGAATGTACTGAGACAACTGTCGCGCTGCCGACGATCGTGCAGCCATCGCGATGCGACACCTGTTGCATGGATGCCATCGCATTGACACAGTTGTCCCCTTAGCTTTCGGTGGGTTGCGAGCCCTGGACGGCGATGATGCGCTGCGCCATCGTCGTCTTGCGGGCCGGTTCGCGTTACAGTTGCGCGCTGAGCGATGGTGGCCTGAGCCGGTACGGCAATTGCACCGGCGACGCGCGGGTCGCTTGCCCGGTGCCGGAGCGCCGTCGGTCGGCAAATCAGATTCGGAGAGTGCGGATGAGGCAGTCGTTACATTTAGGCGGTGCCGGCAGGTGGTTGCGGTGCGCCGCCGGCGCGGCGCTGTTGCTGTTTGCGCTGCCGGGTGTGGCCGCGGCGCAGGGCGAAGCGCCTGACGAGCGGCGCCGGTCCGCCGGCGACTTCACCATCGAGCGCTTTGACGAGCATGCGTTCGCGGAACCGGCGCCCGTGCTCACTTACCGCCAGCGCCAGGTGTTCATGCGCGGCCGGGTGCATTTCAACCAGAAATGGGTGCAGTTTCCATCGATTGGCGGGGACTGGGGTTTGGGCCCCACCTTCATTGCCGACCGCTGCTCCGCGTGCCATGTGGGCGGCGGGCGTGGCAAGCCGCCGCAGAAGGCGGACGAGCAGTTGTTTTCGATGCTGGTGCGACTGTCCATCCCCGGCGTGGACGAGCATGGCGCGCCGAAACCGCATCCGCACTACGGCGACCAGATTCAGAACCAGGGACTGATGGGGCAGGATCTCCACGGCACCTATCTTGGCGAGCGGGTGGCGCAGGAAGCCGATGTCTATGTCGACTGGATCGAGACCTTTGCGACTTTCGCCGACGGCGAACGGGTGCCGCTGCGTGCGCCGCGGCTGCGCATCGAACGGCCGATGTTCGGCCCGCTGGGCGACGGGATCATGACATCGCTGCGCCTCGCCCAACCCCTATTCGGCCTGGGGCTGCTCGAGGCGGTGCCCGAAGCGGACCTGCTCGCGATCGCGCAGCGCCAGCAAGCGCTCGGCTACAACGGGCGGCCCAACCGCGTCTGGGACGCAATCGGCAAGAAAATCGCGCTGGGCCGTTTTGGCTGGAAGGCGAACCAGCCCTCCATCCGCCAGCAGATTGCCGCGGCGTTTCACGGCGATCTCGGCGTGACCTCTTCGCTGTTCGACAAGGAGAATTGCCCGCCGGTGCAGACAGACTGCGCGGCGCAGCCGCCCGGCAACCAACCGGAGCTTATCGACGTGAACTGGGACGAGCTGGAATTGTGGACCCAGGCGCTGGCGGTGCCGGCACGGCGCAACGTCGACGATCCGCGTTTCGCCCGTGGCGAGGCGCTGTTCACACAGGCGCAGTGCGCGGTGTGTCACGTGCCGGAGCTGCGCACCGCCGCCGAGTTTCCGAAGCTGCCGCAACTTGCCAACCAGCGATTTCGCGCTTACACCGACCTGCTGCTGCACGACATGGGCGAGGCGCTGGCCGACCACCGGCCGGAGTTCGAGGCCGGTGGACGCGACTGGCGGACGCCGCCGTTGTGGGGATTGGGCCTGTCGCAGAAAGTGGCCGGCAGCCGCGCGATGCTGCACGATGGCCGCGCGCGCAACGCCACTGAGGCAATTCTTTGGCACGGCGGCGAGGCAGAAGGCGCGCGCGAGGCGTTTCGTAGCATGAAGCGAGACGAGCGCGACGCACTGCTGTTTTTTCTCGACTCGATCTGACGTGCGTGGCCGCGCGCGGCGCATGCCCCTTCTGATGAAGGGGTGGCTCGGCGTATACTCCCGAAAAATCAACGACTGTCCGCGGCGCTGCGATACGGCTGCAGGCAGCGGATCAACGCGGGAGGAGAGAGCATGAGCAAGCGGTCCGGCATTCTGGCCGCGGCACTGTGTGCCGCCATCGTTCCACTGATCGTATCGTGCGGGGACGGTGGCGCGCCGGACCAGGCCGCGGCGCCCGCGGCCAGCGACGGCAAGGCGCAGCCGGTCACCTGGAACATGGTGAGTGTCTATCCCACCAGCCTGACCCTGGTCGGTGAAGGTGCCAAGAAACTGGTCGATCGGGTTCAGCGCGCCTCGGCCGGCAGCATCACCCTCAAGCTGTACGAACCTGGCGCGCTGGTGCCCGGGCTGGAATCGATCCAGGCGGTGTCGAAGGGTTCGGTGGACCTGGCGTGGTCGAGCCCCGGCTTCTTCGCGGGCACCGACTCGACGTTCAATTTCTTCTCCACCGTGCCGTTCGGGCCGGACATGCCGGAATTCCTGGCGTGGATGTACTACGGCGGTGGGCTCGAGCTGCAGAACGAGATGTTCGCGCCGCACAACATCCATTCCATGCCCTGCGGCATCCAGCCGCCGGAAGCCTCCGGCTGGTTCCGGAAGGAAATCAAGACCGTTGCGGACCTGCGCGGGCTGAAGATGCGTTTCTTCGGCCTGGGCGCGAAAGTGATGGAAAAGCTGGGCGTTGCCACCCAGCTCTTGGCGCCGGGCGATATCTTCCAGGCGTTGCAGCTCGGCACCATCGACGCCACCGAGTTCTCCAATCCGTCGCTCGACGAGAAGCTCGGTTTCTACCAGGTGGCGAAGTACTACTACTTCCCCGGCTGGCACCAGCAGGCCTCGATCATCGACCTGTTCATCAACAAGGCCAAGTGGGACTCGCTCGCCGATTCGCAGAAAGCGATCATCGAGCTGGCCTGCGGGGACATGGTGCGCCAGATCATGGCCGAGGGCGAAGCCACCCAGTGGAAAGCGATGCGGGAGATGCGCGACAAGCACGGCGTGAAGATCATGCGCTGGTCGCCGGAGATCCTGAAGGCCTACGAGAAAGCGTGGAACGAGGTGGTGGCGGAGGAGTCGGCCGCGAATCCCAGCTTCAAGAAAGTCTACGATTCGTATGCCGCGTTCCGCGACAACTACGCGATCTGGCGCGACTACGGGTATCTGCGCTCTGCCGCGCAGTAAAGAGCTGATTCGAACCGATGCGCGCGCCGCCGATTTCAGCGGTCGAGGGCGGCGCCGCACCTGAGACAAGGCGGGGAGACTGAACATGGACAAACTGCTGGCGGCGAGCGACGCCATCAACCGGGTGCTGGAGCGGGTGGCGATGGCGGTGGGCTGGCTGTTCCTCGTCACCACGGCGGTGATCGTGTTCGATGTGCTCAGTCGCAAGATGGGCTACCAGCTGCCCGGCTTCGGTTCCACCCGTCTGCAGGAGCTGGAATGGCATCTGCACACCGCGCTCTTTTCGTTCTGGCTGGGCGTGGGATACATCAAGAATTCGCATGTGCGCATCGACATCCTGGTGTCGCAGATGAACCCGCGGCGGCAGGCCTGGATCGAGCTGGGCGGCTGCCTGCTGTTCGCCCTGCCCTACTGCCTGCTGGCGATCTATTTCAGCGTCGACTTCACCTGGATCGCCTGGGTGGATGGCGAGGGCTCGCCGTCGGCCAACGGCCTGCCATATCGTTGGATACCAAAAAGCTTCATTTCCATCGGCCTGATCATGCTGCTGGCCGGCGTGCTGTCGGTGATGATTCGCATCTTCGTGTTCCTGTACGGCCCGGAGCGGTTGCGCAAATCGGCCTCGTTTGCCGCCTTTCAGATGGTCGACTGAGGAGCGCGCGATGCAGTGGCTGATTCACCATCTCGCACTGATCCTGTTCTTCGTCCTCGCGCTGTCGCTGTTCTGCGGTTTTCCGGTGGCGTTCGTGCTCGGCGGCATCGCCATTCTGTTCGGCGGGCTGGGCATCCTGCTTGATGTGTTCCAGCCGGTGCAGTTCTTCAACCTGCTGCCGCGGGTGTGGGGAACGGCGGCGTCGAACCCAATCCTGGTGGCGGTGCCGATGTTCATTTTCATGGGCACGATGCTGGAGCGCAGCGGTGTCGCCAACGACCTGCTGCACTGTCTGCAGGTGCTGCTGCGGCGCATTCCCGGCGGGCTGGCGATGTCGGTCACCCTGATGGGCACCATCATGGCCGCCACCACCGGCATTGTTGGCGCTTCGGTGGTGATGCTAACGATGATCGCGCTGCCGTCGATGCTGCAGCGTGGCTACGACAGCCAGCTTGCGGTGGGCACCATTGCTTCGGCGGGCACGCTGGGGATTCTCATCCCGCCTTCGATCATGCTGGTGATCATGGGCGACCTGCTGTCGGTGTCGGTGGGCGCGCTGTTCGCCGCGGCAGTGGTGCCGGGGTTGATTCTGGCCTTTCTGTATCTCGCCTTCATCGGCACGACGAGTTTCCTCAAACCCGGAAAGGCGCCCGCGCTGCCCGACGACATTGGCCCGAAAACCGCCGGCGAGTTCTGGCGGATGATCGGCAAGAGCTTCTTCCCGCCGGTGTTCCTGATCGTGCTGGTGCTGGGTTCGATATTCGGCGGCTGGGCAACGCCCACCGAGGCGGCCGGCGTCGGAGCTCTGGGCGCCATGCTGCTCGCGCGCATAAACGGGTCGCTGACCTGGAAGACGCTGCGCGATGTGATCGAGCGCGCCGGGCTCACCAACGCGATGGTGTTTTTCATCGTGTTCGGGGCAACGCTGTTCTCCTATGTGTTCCGCTCGCTCGGCGGCGACGAATTGATTATTGAGCTGCTGGCGGCGATGGGCATCACCACCGGATGGGAAATTCTCGCGTTCATGCTGATTCTCACCTTCGCCCTGGGCTTCTTCTTCGACTGGATCGAAATCACGCTGATCGTGCTGCCGGTGTTTGCGCCGGTGCTGCAGGGCGTGGATTTCGGGCCGCACCTGGGCGACGGCGGGCCGATCCTGTTTCTGACCTGGTTCGTGATCATGCTGTCGGTAAACCTGCAGACCTCTTTTTTGACCCCGCCGTTCGGCTTCACGCTCTTCTACATGAAGGGCACGGTGCCGCCGTCGATCAACATGGGGCAAATCTACCGCGGCATCATTCCGTTCGTGCTGCTGCAGCTCACCGGGCTGATCCTGATCCTCGCGTTTCCGCAGCTCGCGCTGTGGCTGCCCAAGACGGTCGGTTTCCTGAACTGACGCGCCGGCGACACGGGCGCTGGCTTTAAGTCGGCGCTCGCGTATACTGCGTCGCCAGACCGGTGCATGCCGGTCGCACAACAAGATCGAAAGCGGGGAGGGGGGCAAATGCGCCCGTTTTGCCGTGAGCAATCCGCCGCAACGGCGGGGCTTGCCGCGCTGCCTGAAGGCGCCGCGAAGCAGGGTCTCTGGCCGGGTCTATCGTCCCGCGCCCATCCCATTCTTTCCTGACATTGTCATAACCTGAACCGCTGCCCGGTGCGCGCAGGTACTGCGTGCGTCCAGGCGTGTGCGGCCACCCGGGGACGCAACCATGCACTGGCTTGCCCACCACCTGTCGCTGATCCTGTTCTTCGTGCTGGCCATCGCGCTGTTCTGCGGTTTTCCGGTCGCGTTCGTGCTGGGCGGCATCGCCATTCTGTTTGGCGGGCTGGGCATCCTGCTCGATGTGTTCCAGCCGGTGCAGTTCTTCAACCTGTTGCCGCGGGTGTGGGGGTCGGCGGCGTCTAACCCGATTCTGGTTGCGGTGCCGATGTTCATCTTCATGGGCACCATCCTGGAGCGCAGCGGCGTGGCCAACGATCTGCTGCACTGTTTGCAGGTGCTGTTGCGGCGGGTGCCGGGCGGCCTGGCGATGTCGGTCACCCTGATGGGCACCATCATGGCCGCCACTACCGGCATCGTCGGCGCATCGGTGGTGATGCTGACGCTGATTGCCCTGCCGACGATGATGGAGCGCGGCTACAGCAAGGAGATGGCGGTGGGCACCATCGCTTCTGCGGGCACGCTCGGGATTCTCATCCCGCCGTCAATCATGCTGGTGATCATGGGCGACCTGCTGTCGGTGTCGGTGGGCGCGCTGTTCGCCGCCGCGGTGGTGCCCGGCCTGCTCCTGTCGCTGCTGTATCTCGTCTATCTCGGCGGGCTGAGCTTTCTCAAGCCGGAACTGGAGCCGCCGCTAACGAGGCACAACGGCCCGGTACCGCGGGTACGAGCCACCGGCCTTCAGCGGCGGAGCGCCGCCGAGGTCTTGGCGATGAGGGGCGAGCGGTGGCTGCCGCCGACCTTCCTGATCGTGATGGTGCTGGGGTCGATCTTCGGCGGCTGGGCTACGCCTACCGAGGCGGCGGGCGTCGGCGTGGCCGGCGCGCTGATTCTTGCGTTGTTCAACCGCCGGCTCGACATGAAGACCCTTAAGGAGACGATCGAGAGCTCGGCGCTGACCAATGCGATGGTGTTCTTCATCGTGTTCGGCGCCACGCTGTTCTCGTTTGTTTTCCGTGCGCTCGGCGGCGACGATCTGGTAGTCGAGGTGCTGAAGGCGGCGGGCCTCGACACCGGCTGGGAGATCCTGACTTTTCTGATGGTGCTGGTGTTCGTGCTGGGTTTCTTCTTCGACTGGATCGAGATCTGCCTGATCGTGCTGCCGGTGTTCGCGCCGGTGCTGCAGGGCCTGGATTTCAGCGCTCACGTCGGCGCTGGCGGGCCAATACTGTTCCTGACCTGGTTCGTGATCATGATGTCGGTGAACCTGCAGACTTCGTTCCTGACGCCGCCGTTCGGCTTCACGCTTTTCTATATGAAAGGCACGGTGCCGCCCTCGATCAACATGGGGCACATCTATCGCGGCATCATTCCGTTCGTCGTGCTGCAGATGCTGGCGCTGTTGCTGGTAATCGCCTTTCCGCAGCTCGCGCTGTGGCTGCCGAGGTCGGTCGGCTTTCTAGAGTAAAGCCGGTTGTGTCGGCCTTCTCCTGCACGTCATAGGGTGCAGCGGGACGATTCAAGCGCTGAGCCGGACTTCGGGGCCCGACGCGCCGGTCCGCGGCCGGTATCAGACGGCCTCGACGCAGAGGCACCGAGAGCGCATAGAGCGCGGAGGACGAGCGCGTTCCAGGGAGCCGATCGTTCTTCGTGTCGTGGCGTGCTCGTGTTCCGCCTGTCAGCCGCTATGCGAGTTTTCGGAACCCTGGTGGTTTGCCAGGAGTTTCTCCCGTGCTTTGCGCGCGCCGTGGCCACTGTGGCATGGATTGCAGCCAAAAAAAACCGGCGCTAAAGCGCCGGTTTCCGGAAGACCGGAAGGAGGGGTAGAGAGAGTCAGGCGGTAACGCCCTTCTTCGCGATGTAGCCATAGGCGGCATTGCTGCGCTCGCCGCCCATCGCCAGGTACTCCTGCTTGATCTGTGCGATCTGATCGTAGGTGAACGGCTTTTCCATGCTGAACTAGATGTCCAGACCGTACAGATGCGCGGCATTGAGGCCGAAGATCTTCTGCTTGACTTCGCTGTTCGGCCCGCCAAGCGGGGTCTTCCAGCCCTGCTTCTTCATCATGTCGGCAGGGATCTCGAGGCGGCGCATGGCTTCGATCTGCCACTGCGGGCTGCCATACCAGACCGAGTCCGAACCCCATACCACCCGCTCCGGCCCCATCAGGTTCACCAGCTGGCCAAGGAAGGCGGCGCAGAAGCGCGGGTTGGTGACGCAGGTACTGGCGAAGGTGCTGCCGAGCTCCGCGTACACGTTGTTGACCCCGAACTTCTCCGGAATGCGGGCAAGGTCGGTCGACCACTGGATGTAGCTGTTCTTTTCGAACTGCGCCATCTCCAGTTCGGGCGTGTCGGCCAGCCAGGGCCGCAGCGCCGAATGGTAGATCACGAAGTTCATGCCCGGCCAATCCTTGGCGGCCTTGCCGAGATCGTCCACCGTGGCGTGCTGCCAGGTGCCGGCGAAGGCTTTTTCATAGTCGCGCGGCATCAGGCCCTTGTGGATACGGATGGTGTTGCTGCCGGACTTGATCGCTTTCTCGTAGAACGGGTACATCAGCTTCTCATCGTCCAGGCGCCAGGCGTACTTCGATGGGCCGAACGGGTCGCCGATGGTGTAGGACTTCCAGGACACCGGGTGCAGTTCCTCGATCCCGCGATCCACCTCGTCCATCCAGTTCGGGTACTTCGGCGTGATGACCGTGTGGCCGAGCATGCGGGTGCCGCCCGCCATCTTGTTGACCGCGCGGCAGGCGTTCTGGATGGCGTCGTTGGAGATCAGCCACCATGACGGGTCGTCGAAGGGCGCGCCGGAGAGCAGCGAGATTTTGGTGTCGCTGTCGAGGAAGATTTCCTTGAGGTAGTTCTCCATCTTGTAGCGCGACAGCGTCATCGGCGCATCCGTGATGTTCGGATTGACCTTGGCGCCAACCGCCCACTTGGTCAGCCCGAGCAGGCCTTCCTGCTGGAAGTCGTCGCGGATGAAGTGGGTCTGGTCATCGAAGATGAACTGGTTGGAGAGCTGCGCCGCGCGGTAATTCGACATCTGCATGTCCGCAGCCTCGGCCTCCGACACGTCGAAGATCGGCCCGAACACCTTGTTCATCGCGAGGAAGGCGGTCGCCATGCCGGCGCTGGTGGCAAGGAAGCGGCGACGATCCATGCCATGACGCTTCGCCTGGTAATCGGCCATCTCCTTGATCAGACCTTCGACCTTCTTCTGGTCCTCGGTTTGCGGCAGGGGATTGTACTCGCCGTTGGACACGACCTGCGTCGGAACGGGCGAGCGGAACGCGGCTTCGTCCGCGTACTCGCACTGCTTGTATTCGTCGTCGCTCATGTGAACGCCGATGTGTCGTTGCATCGTCATGCTTCCTCCTCCATCTGGGTTGTAATGACCACGTCTCCGGTCGAGCCGGATTCGGGGTTACTGCTCGAACTTGTACTCGGCGTCGGGCTGGTCGATGCCCTCGCAGGCCGCCTTGACGTTGTTCTTGGCGTTGTTACACGCAGTGCCGACGGCAACCATGGTGTCGTTCGCGCTGTTCTGCGGGTTGCAGAAGTAGTCCATCTGCTGCTTGGCATCGCGGCAGTTCCCGGCGCGTTCCAGCCGCTCTTTTTCGCCTTCGTGATGTCCGGCCGAAGCGATGCCCGTGGCGAGCAACGCCGCTGCGGCCACGACGGCGTATCGCAAGGTCTTCATGTGGCTTCCTCCTCCAAGTCGAGTTTCTTATCGAATGCCTGTTTCAGATGCATCCTCGCCGGCGGTGGCCACGGTCTGCGCCCGGCCGGTCGTGTGGGTCGAAACGCAGGATCGATGCCAGCGCCCTGCATGCCCAGTCAGGCCCGTGGCCCCCTTCAAAGGCGCGGTCGCTCGCCCGGTGAATTCATGGCGAATACAGGAAGATACGGCCGGGCGCGCGGTATTCCGGACGAACTGCCCAGGTAGATAATTCAAGCAGCGGTGGCGTGCGGCAGCTTGGTCGAGTAACAGGTGTCGCAGGCCGCTGAGGCAGTTGTCGCAAGCCATCCTCGGTGCCGATCCGGAGCAGCCGGTACACTCAAGGCATCCGACCTGTTGCGAAGACCGATCCATGAAACGTTTGCTGTGCCTCCTGCTGCTGGCGACGCTGGCCGCCGCTGTTCACGCCCGGCCGGAAAACCCGCGCGTCACCATCGCCGTCGGCGGTAAGGCGACGCTGTACTACCTGCCGCTGACGCTGGCCGAGCAGCTCGGTTACTTTCGCGATGAGGGGCTGCAGGTCGAGATTCTCGACTTTGCCGGCGGCGCCAAAGCGCTGCAGGCGATGATGGGTGGCAGCGCCGACGTCGTCTCCGGCGGATTCGATCACACCATTGTCATGCAGGCGCGCGGCCAGACGCTGACCGCCTTCGTGCTCCAGGGCGGCACGCCCGCCATTTCGCTGGGCGTGGCGAAATCGAGCGCCGCCCGCTGGCGCGGCCCGCAGGATCTGAAAGGCATGAAGATCGGCGTCACCGCGCCTGGTTCCAGCACGCACATGTTCGTGAATGCGCTGCTCGCGCGGGGCGGCCTGACCCGCGACGACGTGTCGGTGATCGGCGTGGGCACCGGGCCCAGCGCCGTCGCGGCGATGAAGGCGGGCCACCTCGACGCCATCGCCAATATCGAACCGGCTATTTCCCTGCTGGAGCGCGAGGGCGCGGTCGAGGTCGTCGTCGAAACGGTGAGCGAGCAGGGCGCCCGATCGCTGTTTGGGGCGGCGCTGCCGTCGGGGTGCCTGTACACGAGGCAATCCTGGCTGCGGCAGAACCCGGGCACCGCGCAGGCGCTCGCCAACGCGATGGTGCGCGCGCTGCGCTGGCTGGCCAAGGCATCGCCGGAGGAGGTCGCCCGCGCGGTGCCGCCGCATTATCTGCTCGGCGACCGCGGGCTGTATCTGCGCGCGTTCGAGCGCCAGCGAGTGAGCTATTCGCGCTCCGGGCGCATCCCGCCGGAAGACGCGGCGCAGATGCTCAGGGTGCTGCGCGGGTTCGAGCCGGCGGTGCAGGCGCGGCCGGACATCCGGCTGGAGAATGCCTTTACCAACCGCTTCGTGGACGCGGTGCCGCCGCGCTGACGGGCGGCGGACGCCGCTTGACCTGAGTCAAGCGGCCGGTCGCATGCCGCTGCGATCATCGGCGGGTGTGAATCACGGTGCAAGGAGCATGTCATGACCACGGTGCTGCTGCCTTTCGACGGCTCGGAGTGCGCAATGCGCGCCGTCGACGAACTGCTGCGCGTTCTGGACAAGAAGCAGCTGCGGGTGCATTTGCTCAACGTACGCGAGCAGATTCTGATGCGCGAAGTCGTGTTCAACGACCGCTTGTCCGATTTGAAGGCCATCGAGAAAGCGCGAGAGGAGGCTGCACTGAAAATGCTGGCCGACGCCAAGGCGAAGCCCGAGGCGGCCGGCATCCCGGTCGACGCCCATGCCGGCATTGGCGACCCGGCGCATGCGATTGCCGAGTTCGCCAAAAAGTATCACTGCGAGCTGATCGTCATGGGCACCCGCGGGCTCGGCAGCATTCGCAGCCTGGTGCTGGGCTCGGTGGCGACCAAGACCCTGCACGTGTCCGAAGTGCCGGTACTGCTGGTCAAGTAAGCGCGGGCGCGGGCGCCGCGCCGCGCGAGCTGCGCCAATCGCCAGCTGCGGCGCGAGGCCGCAGAACCCGCGTGGTCGTGCGCACCAGGGACGCGAACTCGCAGGACGCCAGGGCCACTTCGGCAAGCCGATGCTCTCCGCGAGCCGGCTTGCCTTCTTTTCTACACGCGCGCGGGACTTTCTCTCTTGGTTTGCGGGGAGCGTCGGTGCTGCCGCCGGCCTCGTGGCGGTGGCGCTACGCAGCCGCCTGCTCACTGAGCGCCGGGTAATCGGTATAACCCTTATCGGTGCCTCCATAGAACGTCGACCGGTCCGGCGGGTTGAGCGGCGCGTTTTGGGCGAAACGTTGCGGCAGGTCGGGGTTGGCGAGAAACAGCGCCCCGAAAGACACCAGGTCGGCCTCGCCGCTGGCAATCGAAGCATTGGCGCGGTCCCGGGTGTAGCTGCCATTGATGATGAAACGGCCGGCGAAAGCCTCGCGCAGCCGGCGGAAATCGAAGTCTGCTTCTGCAGTGTTGACGGCATGCAGATACGCCAGACCGAACCGGCGCAGCTTCGCGGCCGCATACTCGAAGGTGGTTTGCGGATCGGAATCGCGCATGTCGTTGAAGCTCGAGTTGGGCGAGAGTCGAACCCCGACGCGTTCGGCGCCCACCGCGCATACCACCGCCTCGGTGACTTCGAGCAGGAAGCGCGCGCGGTTCTCCAGTGTGCCGCCGTAACGGTCGTCGCGGCGGTTGCTGCCCTCGCGCAGGAACTGGTCGATCAGGTAGCCGTTTGCAGCGTGGATCTCCACCCCGTCGAAGCCAGCCTCGCGCGCGTTCGCTGCCCCCCGGCGGAAATCCTCCACGATGCCGGCGATCTCCTCGGTTTCCAGGGCGCGCGGCGTGACGAAATCATCCATGCCGGCCCCGGTGAAAGTCTGGCCTGCCGGTTTCACGGCGGACGGCGCTACCGGAGTCGCGCTGTCCAGTTGCAGCTTGGGGTGCGAAATGCGCCCTACATGCCACAGCTGAAGAAAGATGCGGCCGCCCTTGCGGTGCACGGCGTTGGTGACCAGGCGCCAGCCCTGTACCTGCTCGGGGCTGTAGATTCCCGGTGTGGCGGGATAGCCCTTGCCTTGCGGCGAGACCTGCGACGCCTCGGTGATGATCAGGCCGGCCGAGGCGCGCTGCGCGTAGTAGCGCGCGTTCAGCTCGCCGGGCACGTCGCCCGCGCCCGCGCGGTTTCGCGTCATCGGCGCCATGACGATCCGATTGGCGAGGGAGAACGGTCCCAGGCCGATCGGCGAGAACAGGTGGGTCTTGGTTTGGTCGCTCATGATGGATGTTCCTCGATTGCATGTGATGGAGTTCGGGGCGACGCATCGTCGCGTTGACCATTATTTCAACGCGTGCAGCCGTCCTGAAACAGTCGTGCGGTTTCATAACATTCATGCTGCGTGCGAATGAACCTGCGCGCGCCGCAGCGAATGCGCGGCGCAAAAAAGAGCGCGCCGCTCGCGCGGCGCGCTCACTTTCAGGGAGGGAGAGTTGTACTGCGGCTGCGGTTACGAGCGGCCGGCGTTCAGCTGGGCTTCGGTCGTGACCAGGCGGCTGTCCGCCGTCTTGGCGATGCTGCGGCCCGACTGGTTCACTTCGGCGCCGGCGGTCTGCACGTTGCCCTTGATCTGCACTGCCGCCACACCGGCGCGGCCGTAAACATTGGTCACGCTGTCGATCTGGTAGGTCTTCACCGAGGTGCCGGTCTCCGCGAGCGCAGCGGTGCTGGCAAGTGCAAGACCGGCGGCGAGCATCAGTTTGGTTGCTTTCATTGTTCGCTCCTTTTCATCTGTGGTTAAAAAACTCTTTCGGATCCGGCGCGGGATCGTGCCCGCATCCAACGCCGTCGAAACGTTGCATGGGCCCATTAAACGCGACTCGTGCGGTGCCGCATAGGCCATCCTGGTAATAGGCTGTATTCCGATATGGAATCAAAATTCGGGAACTCTCGCTAAAACAAACCTACACCGCATCTCTCAATACAATGAATTATAGGGTGAGTTCTAAAGCTATTTTCGTATGCATGCCATGGCGGTATGGACCACCGATACGAGGGCGAGTTCGTGCCGATTGTTGCAAATGCAATGCAAGCGCCCGACCACCGGCCGCCGGCAGAGGCGCCTGCAGCTGCGTCCGGCCTGGCGTGTCGATTGCGGATCGTGAAAGCCGGGTCGCTGGTGCATGAACTTTCGTGCCGCGCGGTTTTCCCTCCTGCAGATGGCATGAGGCCGTCGCGCGGGGCAGCTGCGGGGCTGCCTGCTCCGCCGCCGCGCCGCGTTCACGCAGGAAAGGAGGCTGCAATGAAGACCAAACGCTATCTGCTGACCGCATGCGCTGCGGGTGCGCTCCTGGCGGGCGGGCTCGCGAGCGCCGCGCAGACCGTACCGGATGAGCGCGCACGCATGTCCGCGCCGGTGGGTATGGTGACGTCCAACGTCAACGTGCCGATGTCGAGCGCTATCCTTAGAGCCGAGGCCCGATTCGGCGGGCCGGCGGTCAAGGCTCAACTGGTATCAGCCGCCAATGGGCCCGCATACCTGATCGCGGTGGAGAACCCCGATGGCCGGGGCGTGATCGACATGCAGATCGACGCGGACACCGGAAAGATCGCACCGCGACCGGATCCGATGCTGTTGAAAGAGTTCACCAGCCATCGAAGCGGCGTGTAAGTGCCGGCGCTGAGTCGCCCGCGCCCGGCGTTCCGTTGGCGGGCGCCGGGCGTTTTCATGTGCTTCGCGGCGAAAAAAAAGCGCACCGCATGAGCGCGGTGCGCGAGTACAGCAGGGGAGGAGATAGCGACGGTGCGCCAGCCGGGGAGAGCGGCCGGCGCTCCGTCGAGCTTGTTACGACCGTCCGGCGTCAACGGCGTCGACCTTGCCCACCATTGTGCCGCGGTTGGCGACGATGTTGCGGCCGGAGCGGTCGACCTGGGCGCCGGCGGTCTGCACTTCGCCCTTGACCTTGACCGTGGCGACCGCGGCGCGGCCGTACACGTTGGCAACGTTGTCGATCTGGGTAAGCTTGACGCCGGTTTCGGCGAACGCGCCGGATGCGGCAACGGCGAGGGTAGCAGCGGCAAGAATGTTGGCAGCTTTCATTTGAGGCTCCTTTTCAGATAAGTCGAAAGTTGATCGAGTTGCTTGTCGATTCACGCAGGCGGGTTGCCCCGCGGTATTCGTTCGAGACGGAGCGTGTTCGTCTCGTCCATGGCGCCCATTAAACGCG
>ERZ869936.709-NODE-709-length-28665-cov-6.431912_pt1 | contig 28665 bp, 12 predicted proteins | sample MGYA00520876_ERZ869936 | MGnify/ENA primary metagenome ERZ869936 (study PRJEB32218, sample SAMN09650985) | biofilter metagenome | isolation source: enrty point of leading RO module | place: Saudi Arabia: Thuwal, RO plant located on Red Sea | collected 2016-02-17 ... | reverse complement strand
CCTCGATCCGCTGGCCGCCGAAGTTCGCGCCGAAGGCGGTCGGCACCGTGAGCCCCGACGCCACCGAAAATCCGGGCAACAGCGTGAACGCGGTCTCCGCGGGAACCAACTATCTGGTGAACTCCGGCGCCGCCTTCGATGCCACCAAGGCGATCAGCGGCACCTTCGATTTCTACATTGTCGAATCTGGCAATTACTCGAACGGGGCCTTCCTCATCGGGGATGTTCAGGATGGACTGACAGGCAATGCGGGCGAGTTTCTCCGCGTCGACCTTCGTGAAAGAACCTTTGGGGCACGCGCCAACATCCTCGATGGAAGTGGCACGACCGTTTTCGACGGATCGGGCAACAATACCTACCAAATCGAGACGAACGAATGGTATTCCGCGAGCTTTACTTGGACTCCGACGGGCGGGAAGACCGGCGACTTCTCGATCTCCTGGACGGGGGCTCAGGGGGCCAAGGGTCCCATGACCGTGTCCGGTTACACCTTCGACAGCGCCGCGGTTTTCTTCGGCTTCGGCACTCTGGACGACGAGGCTCGCTTCGACAACCTCAGCATCACCGGAACGACTTTCACCGGGAACTACTGGGATACCGACGGCAGCACGGCCGGGTCCGGCGGTGCCACCCCGGCCGGCACATGGGATGCCGCCACAGCCAATTGGAATCCGCTGGCTGACGGCACCGGCACCACCGGCGCGTGGAGTGCCGGTGCGACCGCAGTGTTCGCCGCGGGAACGGATGCCACGGGATCCTACACGGTCACGGTGGATGGCAGCCGGGACATCGGCGGCCTTTTTGTCGAGGAGGGTTCGCTGACGCTGGCCGACGGAACCTCCGGGGCCCTGAATGTGACGGCTTCCGACACCGCCCTGCTGATTCAACCGGGCGCCGATGCGACGATCGAAGTTCCCTTCACCGACTCCGGCACGGAAGTGCTCACCAAGGGCGGCGACGGCACCCTCACCCTCAACGCCGACAACAGTGGTGCCACGGGCGGCCTGGTGCTCGGTGGCGGTGTGACGCAATTCGAATCTCCCGCCTCGATCAACGGCTCCGGCGAGACCGTGACACTCGGATCCCTGGGCGCCATGGTCTTCGGCGCTTCCTTCGTCGACACCAACATCCCGACGGCGCTCGACCGGATCGTCACGACCTCGACCGGGACCGTGGCCGCCGACAACTACGCCTCCACGGCTTTCGACTTCAGTTCTCCGGGTCTCACCGACGTCTCGCTTGGGGCGGTCGGCACTGTCACCTATACCGGCACGCTCACTCCGGGTGGAACCACCTACCGCCTCGGCGGCGGTGGCGGCACACTGACCATGGCGAATGCCTTCGGCGCCGCGGGTGATTCGTTGGATGTACGAGGGCCGGGAACAGTGATCCTCGCTGCAGCGAACGGCTACGACGGCAGCACCACTCTCACCGACGCGACGCTTCAGCTTGATTCATCGGGCGCTCTCCCGAGCGGCACGTCGTTCACGATCAACAGCGGCACCCTGCGACTCAATGGCAATGATGCATCCGTCATCGCCGGGGCCCTGAATGATGGAGTGATCGAGAACGGCAGCGCTACGACGAATGCCACTTTCACAGTGGACAACGCGTCCACCAACACCTTCTTCGGCACGATTCAGGATGGCGGCGCGGCCGCGCTGGCGTTTAACAAGGACGGGGCCGGCAACTTCAAGTTGATCGGTGCTCAAACCTTCAGTGGGAACACGACCATTACCGACGGGATCCTGGAGATCGGGAGCAGAAATGATGGAGGTGGCACGCTCGGGAGCGGCAGCTACGGTGGAGACATCGCCATCGCCGCCGGAAGCGAACTCTGGACCTGGAACAACACGCAGGAATTCTCGGGTGTCATCAGCGGGGATGGCGATGTGTGGACGTGGTCCGGCTCCGACCTGACCCTTTCCGGTGAGAACACCTACACCGGCGAAACGCGGATTTGGTCGGATACGACCTCCGGCAGCAGCCTCACAGTCTCTTCCCTCAACAGCGTCACCGTAGGCAGCATCGAAACCGGGAGCGGAACGGTGGCTACCCCCATTGCAAGCAGTTCGCTCGGAGCGCCGACCACCGAGGCTGATGGCACGATCTATCTCTCCAGGACCGGCAAGCGTGCGAGCTGCACCCTCAGGTATGTGGGCCTCGGCGAAACGACAGACCGCGTCATCAACGTGGGGTTTGACAGTTCGTCCAAGCAGACGATTGATGCCGACGGCTCAGGTCTGCTGGAATTCACCTCACCCTTCACGATATCGGCGGGGAGCGGCACTGCCTCGGGTGGCATAATCCTCCGGGGCACCGGCGACGGTGAACTCGCCGAGATTGGGACGATCCCGGGATCCTTGGAGAAGAATGATGCGGGAACTTGGACGGTGAATGGAACGAACAGCGTCGACGCGACCAACGTTGCCGCTGGCAAACTCGTACTCAATGGGACCTTCACCTCGAGAACAGGGACCTTCAATGTCAGTGGCACCAGTACCCTTGGCGGCACCGCAACAATTACTGACAGCACGCCCGGCGCGGTGAACGTGGTCCTGGCGGCAGGTGCCAGCCTCGAGCCCGGCACCTCTGTGGGCACCCTGACGGTCGACGGCGACCTCGACATCTCGGCAACTGCCGGCGGCGCGGGAGTTCTCGACTTCGAACTCGATACCATTCTCGCCAGCGACGCGATCGACGTGACCGGAACGCTGACCATCGGTAGCGGGGCGCTAGGCTTGAGCGACTTCGTCTTCACCGACCTCGGCGGACTCGAGAACGGCACCTACACGCTGATCAGCAGCGGTGCAGCGGTCAGTGGCACGCTGGATGGCGCGGACACGAACGGCACTCTCGGCTTGGCCACCATCGACCTGCAGATCAGCGGCAGCGGCACCGACATCGAACTGGTCGTAAGCGGTCTGGCCGGCGGCGACACGACGCCTCCGGTCTGGGACGGCGGGTATCCCCTTGTTGACGGGATCACCTCCAGCGGCGCCACGGCACGCGGGCAGATCGACGAGGACGGCACGGCCTATTTCGTGGTGGTGGCCGACGGCGCGACGGCTCCGACCTCGGCCCAGGTCAAGGCCGGCAACGACGCGAGCGACTCGCCGGCCATCGACAGCGGCAGCATCGCCCTGACGGCCAGCACCGAGAACACCGCCGCCATCAGCGGCCTGAGTCCCGGCGCACCCTACGACGTTTACTTCGTCGCCGAGGACGACGAAGGGTCGCCCAACCTGCAGACGACTCCGGTGAAGGTGGACATCACCACCCTGACGCTCTTCGCGGAGTGGTCCGGTGGAGCGGGCTTCGAGATCGACACCAACGGCGACGGCATCAGCAACGGCATGGCCTTCCTGCTCGGGGCGGCCGGTCCGAACGCGGACGCCACCGGACTGCTGCCAACCGTCAGCGAAAGCGGCGGCGACCTGATCCTGGTGTTCGACTGCCTGGCGATCGCCGACCGCGGGAGCGCGGAGCTTCGGGTCGAGCACAGCAGCGACCTCGGTGTCGGCGACCCGTGGGAGGCCACCGTCGACGAGGTGCCGGACTCCGACGACGCCGTCGCGGACAACGGCGTGACCTTCGTGGTCGATGAGGTGGTCGTCGATCCGCTTCACCGGGTGACGGCGACCATCGACTCGGCGGAGGCCGGAGGCTCCGGCAGGCTGTTCGGACGCCTCGAAGCGACCGAGTAGGCCCGGTCAGAAAGCATCATCCCAACGCCGGCTCCGAGATCGGGGCCGGCGGCTTTCGTTCCCGGCTCCAAAGGACCGCCGATCTCCGAATCGGCATCCCCTCCGGATTCCCAAAGATGCCGATTCGGAGATCGGCGGTCCGTCATTCGCGGGATGCACTGCTGAAAGGCCAGTCTTCCGGCTTCGCGCAGAGCCCGGCCTTCACCGGATTGTTCCGGATGTAGGCCAGCGCCCGGTTGAAATGGCTCTCGTCGCGGATGTAGCGGTCAAAATAGTCCCGCGCCCAGAGAGTTCCCGTCCGCCCCAAGCACCCGTTGATCCGATGGGCGCTGTAGCGCTTCCAGCTCTGCACGACACGGTCAAGCGTCATGGAGTGGGGCCGGAACAGCACATGAACGTGATTCGGCATCACCACCCATTCGAGCAATCGATAACGCGCGCCGTCGAAATGCCGCAGGGCTTCCTGAACGATCCGGGCATGCCCGGGTTCCCGCAGCAGACAGGCACCGGCTCCCGCGTCCTCGTATCGGGCTATCCGCCTCAGCAATTCACGCCTGTCGTCGTCGTTTTCGTAGCGTAGCGCCGATCGCCAACGCTCGAGCAAGCTCCTTGGCACCGCGTCCGCCAGCCGAAAGGTCACCGCTTGGATTGCCTCCCGGAAATCCAAATGGGGCAGGTACCCCCGGGAATACCAGCCCCGCTGTCGTGATTCAGCCACAATGGATCCATATTCATATGAACAACCATTGCAAGTCTCTAGTGTCCCGCGCGGCAAGTTCGTCACCTTTCGAGACTATGGGGGTTCTTTTGAAATCAGCTCGCTGCGCTCGTCCGCCCAAGGGGTCGCGGATCTTTTTTCCAACTGCGGCGTTGTTCCTCGGTCACAAATCTCGATTTGCTCCCTCGTCACGCCTTGCATTTGGAAAAAATCTCTCGCGCGAAAGTCAACGCTCTTGCCGCGCAGGACTCTAGGTCACCATCCGCGCTGATCCGGAGATCGGGAGGCTGCGGGAATGCTGCCGATTCGGAGATCGGCGGTCCTCTCCGGCCCCTCAATCCAACTCCAGCTTCTGGATCCAGACGTTGCGGAACTTCACCGGGTTGTGGTGACCCTGGAACTTGATAGGACCGGGCTCGGGTCCCTCGGGCTTTCCGACGCCCGTCTTGCGCGGGATCTCGAAGTCGTCGTGGATGACCTCCCCGTTGTGGACCACGGTGATGCGGGCGTTCTCGGTCTTCTCGTCGCCCTCGAAACGGGCCGCGCGGAAGACGATGTCGTAGCTCTGCCATTCGCCGGCCGGGCGTGACACGAGACGGTCCGGTTTCTTGAGCTTGTAGAGGCTGCCGGCGTAGCTGTCCTTGTAGTCCTCTTCCTTGATCCCGTGGGAATTCAGGATCTGGATCTCATAGCGCTGCTGGATGTAGATGCCGGAGTTGCCATTCTCCTCGGGGTTCTTGGCATCCTCGCGGTCGTTGACATTGAACTCCACGTGCAAGCGGAAGTCCCGGTAGTTCTGGGGCGTAATAAGGCTGTCCCACTTTGGCGACGCCGTCAGCACCCCATCCTCGAACACCCACTGGTTCTTCACCTTGTCGTTCTCGGGGACGAGAACGTGCCCCCCGGAGCCAACAAGCTGAACGGCATCGGCGGGCATTCCCTCCTTGCCAGCTTCAATGATTCCCTTGGTCGTCGGAGCACCGGGCAGGACCGCGACCGAAAGGAGGAAACCCAGGGAAGCGAAAGACAGGAGCGAAAGGTGATGCTTCATGAGGAAATCAATTCAACAGAAGGTCGCGAAGGAAGCGAAGAATGAATGCACCGGGAGTTTTTGACCCCTCATCCAAAGGAGAGCTCGCCAAGCTTGCATCCGACCCAAACAGTCTATTGAGACTTCGCGAACTTTGCGACCTTCTGTGGAAATCCAAGGCACCATCCAATCCTATGGAAACTCAAGAGTGCGGAGATAGGCGATGAGGTCGCGCATCTCCTTCTTGGTCAGAATCTGGTCCATCGGCGGCATGGTGGACACCGCGCTCGATACCGCCTTGATTTCCGATCGGGAATACTCCCTGCGCTCCTGGTCGACCGGATCGGCGATCGCGACGAAATCGTCGGCATCCTCCAGCAGGGTGCCGCCGACGATGCCGCCATCATTCAAGGTGAGCGACACCATGCCGAAGCCGGAGGCGATTCGCGCGTTGGGCTGGATCAGGGACTCCAGGAGATAGGCCGGCTCGGTCCTCTTGCCGACGTCGTGCAGCGAAGGCCCCGCCACCCCGCCCTTGCGGTCGGGATTCGCAATGTGGCACTGGAAGCACTGGGCGGCACCGTGCCGGTAGAAGACCCGGCGCCCGAGGTCGGGATCACCTCCCTCGAGCGTCAGGCGGAAAGGTGCCAGAGGATCATCGGATGGAATGCCGGCCCGATAGGACTCCAAGGCCGCCTTCACCTCGGGTTCGGGACGCTTGGCGGCGGCCTCGACCACGTCCAGTTGAATCCCGAGCGGCAAGTCCCCGATCCTGCCGAGCATCTCCCGGATCACCTCAGCCGCCCCGTCCACCTTGAGTCCGGCCAGTTCGGCCAGCGCCACCTGGCGGTCAAAGGTTTCCCCGCCGTCGAGCATCGCCCGGGCCTCGACCAGCGCCTCGTCCGGCGCGACATCCGCCAAGGCCTGCAAACTCGCCTTGCGGACTTCGGGATCCCTGGAGCGGATCGTCTGCTTCAGAATGGAGACCAACTCGGGTCCGGCTTCCTTGCGCAGGCTCTTGAGGGCGGCGAGTCGCACGCCGAGAAGGTTCTCGTCGCTGAGAAACTGGGCTTTGAGCGTGGCCGGCGACGGCGCGACGCCGAAGTCGTTCCCTGTCTCGAGCGCCTCCGCCAGCACCATGCCTCCGGCACTTCGGAACAGACGCCGGAGTCCCTCGGAAACAGGCTCCGCGACCGACTTCAGGCTGCGGTCGCCCGACAGCGGACGGATCTTCCCCGTGGTGGGATCGCCAGCCGGCGGATTCTCCCAACGCTTGAGCTGGAACAAGGCCTCGACCCGGGTCTCCTCCGGAAGGCGGTCGTCCTCCGCCATGGCAAGCAGGACGAGCGCCCCCTCGGGTTTGCCGACGCGGAAGATGGCGTTGATGATCCGGTAGTCGATCGCCTTTGTCGAAGTGCCGACCAGATGGGTCGCGGCGGCCAGTGCCGGACGAGCCTCCTCGATGTAGCCGTCGTTGATCGCCTGGATCGTCTCGATGACCAGCGCGGGATCCTTGTCGGAGAGGAAATGCCGGATCTCCCCGTCGCCGAGACGCCGCAGCGCGATGATCAGGCCGAGGCGCACCTCGGATGAAGGGTGATCCTTGAACTTGAGAAGATCCTCCGCGGTTCCGTTCGCCTCGGCGATCAGGCGCATCCCGTGGACCGCCCCATGGCGCAGGTAGGCGTCCCCATCGGCATTGCGCTCGAGGACCTTGACCAGATTCGCGACGTCCTCCCGATGCCCCAGTTTCCCGATTGCGATGGATGCGAGCATCCGGGTGTTGGGATTCGAATCCTCCAGAAGCGTGATCAGCGCCGAACGCCCCGCCTGCGCCCGGGCGTCACCGAGCGCCTGGGCCACCTGCCCGCGGATCCGCCACTGGTCGTCCTCCGTCAGTCCCACCAGAGCTTCGATGGAGGCGTCGTCACGCTGCAAACGGGCCAACTGGCCCAGGCCCCAGACGCCGTGAAGACGGGTCACCAGGGGATTCGCCGCGTCGGTGGCGGCGATAAAATGAGTGCGGTTCTCCGCATCCTTGGCGAGGGCGAACTGAGCCCGCTGACGCACCCGCAGGTCCCGGTGCTTCAGCAGCTCCGCCAACTTCCCGGGCGCCAGACGACCGAAGCCACCGGCGAACAGCGACCTGACCTCCGCCACCACCGGCTTGGCGACCTCCTTCGGATCATGAAACACGAAGATCGTTCCGAATTCGTAGGTCTTCCACCCTCCAGTGAAATCACTTACGTAAATTTTCCCGTCATATCCAAACTCGATGTCCGTGTTCAGAAAACCCGTGATGAAGCTGTCGTCACTGCCCACCCGATAGCCCGCGCCGCGCGGCTCCATCTCGAAGGCGATCACTTCGCTCTGCGCACCCCGGTAGTCGCAGACGAGGAAGCGGTTGTCCCATCGTTCGGCCAGCCCGGTGCCCGGATTGTAGGCCAGCCCGGAAGGACCGACCGTCAGGTGGCCCGCCGGTGGGAGGAAGGCCTTGGGGCGGTTCTCACCATCGATGTCCCACCACGACTCCGCCATCCACGGCGTGTCGTGCCGTGGGGTCACGTCGATCGCGTGGGGCCAGTTGCGAAAGCTCTGGTTGCCGCGATTCCATCCGGACACCGCACCCTCCACCATGTGGATCACCCTCGCCTTGTCCCCGAAGTCGGCGTTGTTATCGACGGAAAAGGCGACTCCATACTGATCGAAGGCGATCTCCTTGGGGTTGCGCAGGTTGTAGTGCACGACTTCCAAGCCGCTTCCGTCGGGCTCCATCCGGAAGATCGCCCCGCCATACTGGTCGTAAAGATGGCGCCCGTCGTCCGTCTTGAGGTCATAGCCCCGGTCGCCGATGGTGAAGTAGATCCGCCCATCCGGGCCGAAGGCGAAGCCGTTCAGGTCGTGCCCGCTCAGGCTCACGCTGATCCCGTAGCCCTCCTGCAGCGAGGTCCGCTCATCCGAGACCCCGTCGCCATCCTTGTCCTCCAGCATCCACACGTGCGGGATGCAGGCGAAATACACCTTGCCGTTGGCCGCCATGATGCCGGCCGCCGTGCCGTCGAGAGGGTCATCGAATCCGTCCGCAAACAGCCATGACTTGTCCGCCTTGCCGTCGCCGTCCGCATCCTCCAGCACGCGGATCTTCTCGGCATGCTTCGTGTAGTAGCCGGGCTCCTTCTTGTCCGCGTATTTCTCGTAGAGCGCCAGACGGTCCGCCGTCGTCTTCAGGCCGACCTCGTCACGGAGCCAGTACCAGTTGCGCCGGTTGTCCTCGATGCCCCGGTCGAAGCGGTGCGTCTCCGCGACGAACAAGCGGTTCCGCTCGTCCATCGAGATCGCCGTGGCATTCAGCACATCGGGTTCCCGGGCGAACACTCCGGCCTCCATCCCTTCCGGATACGTGATGGTCGCGAGCACCGCCTTGTCGGCATCCACCACTTCGACCGGATCCTCGTTCGCGGTTCCCTCGATCTTGAGTTCCCCTTCCCCGGGCAAGGCCGAAGCGAAACCGATGCAGCATGCGGAAAACAGGGATACCAGTTGAAGGCAGGAAGGCGGGCGAATCATAGGCGAAGCGGCGGCGAGGAGAGACTCTTTGACGTTCCCACCACAAGCGCTCTTTCACCGGTTCCCTTGGAGCGCGGAGGCTTGCCTCCGCTTTTGATCCACCACTCCCCGTTGCTTCATCCGCGCACAGCGCGCCGGATCTTCAGCCTCTCCCGTCCCTTCAGCCACCCCGGCTCGTCGGACTCGCACGTCAATCCGAAAGCGGAGGCAAGCCTCCGCACTCCAAAGCCGCCATTGCCAGCCCTTCTGCAAATCATAGACTCGTGCCCATGTTCCGCCTGCTCCTGCTCGCCTCCGCATTTCTTGCGACCGCCACGGCCAAGCCCCCGAACTTCCTGGTCATCCTCGTCGATGACCTCGGCTACGGCGACCTCGCCTGCTACGGCGCCGAAGACATGCGGACCCCGCGCCTCGACCGGCTGATGGAGGCCGGCACCCGCTTCGACCAGTTCTACGCGAATTGCACCGTCTGCACCCCGACCCGTGCCTCGCTGATGACCGGCCGCTACCCCGACCTGGTCGGCGCCCCGGGAGTGATCCGGCAGGACCCGCCGAAGAACTGGGGCCATTTCCGGCCATCCGGCCCCACCCTGCCCGAACTCCTGAAGACAGCCGGCTACCACACCGCCCTGATCGGCAAGTGGCATCTCGGCTACGAGTCCCCCAACCTTCCGAACGACCGCGGCTTCGATTTCTTCCACGGCTTCCTCGGCGACATGATGAACGACTACTACACGCACCTCCGCGGGGGTGTGAACTGGATGCGCCGGAACAAGGAAACGATCACCGCAGAAGGCCATGCCACCGAGGTCTTCACCCGCTGGTCCATCGACTACCTGACCGAGCGCTCGAAGGAAGCGGACAAGCCCTTCTTTCTCTATCTCGCCTACAATGCCCCGCACTTCCCCATCCAGCCGCCCAAGGAATGGGAGGAGAAGGTCCTCGCACGCGAGAAAGGCATCGATCCCGCCCGCGCGAGGAACGTCGCGTTTGTCGAACACACCGACCACGAGATCGGCAAGGTGCTCGACGCGCTCGTTGAGCTGAAGCTCAGCAAGGACACCATCGTGGTCTTCACCTCGGACAACGGAGGTTCGATCCCCCACGCCCAGCGCAACCTCCCGCTTCGCGGCGGCAAGCAGGAGCACTGGGAGGGCGGCATCCGCGTGCCCACCTGCGTGGTCTGGCCCGACCGGATTCCTGCCGGCAAGCGCAGCAACACACCGGGAATGACCATGGACCTGCTCCCCACCCTCTGCGAGATCGCCGACGTCCCGGTGGAACACGAGATCGAGGGTCAAAGCCTGGCACCCGTGTGGCTGAAGGGCGAAGCCGGTGATCCGGACCGCATCATGATCTGGGTGCGACGCGAAGGCGGGCAGCACCAGGGCCGCGCCTACTACGCGATCCGCCGCGGAAAGTGGAAGCTGCTCCAGAACACTCCCCTCGAGCCGATGGTGATGGTCGATCTCGAAGCCGATCCCTTCGAGGAGAATCCAAAGCCGGCGCATGGCAAGGTCGCCCAGCAGCTCACCGATTCACTGGTGAGCCACATCCAGAAGGCCGGCGCCGTGCCGTGGCAGAAATGAAGAGTGTCTGACCTCCCCTACTCCAATGCCCTGCGAATCCCCGCCGCCACGGCTTCGCCGAGCACCTGGCGCTCCTCCTCCTTGTAGAAGTGGACGTCGTTCTGCTTTCGCCACTCGTCGAAAGCCGGTGATTCCTCGATCAGGCCGAAAAGATCGGTGACGAGGATTTCGGGGTGGCGCTTCATCACCTCCATCGCCGCCGCGTTGAATTCCTTGGCAGCTCCCTTGCGGCGAGCAAATTGCCCCGGCCGGTCGTTCGGCACCGGGGTGGTCGTGCACCAGATCAGCTTCGCCCCGGTCTTCCGGAGAATCGCGATCTCCTTCTCCAGGTTCGCCTGGTATTCCTCGATCGGCACGGCGTATTCGCCAAAGATCTTGGTGGTCGCGTCGTAGGTCTGCTTCAGGTCGTGAAGGCCGTGGTTGAACTGGATCACGTCCCAGCCGAATCCCTCATCCTCATACTCACCGAGCCACAACTCGGCATTCGCCACGCCCCGGAAACTCGGCCCGCCGTTGCCTTCGTTGCGGTGGTAGTTCGCCACTCCCTTGAGCGCGTCCTTGGCCGCGTCGTGGTAGTTCATGCTGATCGAGTCGCCGATCACCAGCACCCGCGGCAGCTTGGGGTCGTCGGTCTCGCGCGGATCGGGTAGCGGTTCGACTTCCAGCCGGCTCGCCACGAACTCCTCATCATTCGCGGCACCATGGAGAGTCACCTTCCAGAACCCCTTGGCCAGCGCCTCCGGCTTCATCGGCTCGCGCACGAATATTCGCCAATTGCGGTCACGCAGCGACACGGGAACGGTCTTCTCCCCGAACCGAACAGTGCCACTCCTCGGCGGACCGTCAGACCCAGGCTGGAACCAACCCGTCACTTCGTTCCCGCCCCCCGAGACTCCGGTCGTCGCTTCGGCGTCCGTCCCGAGAAAGACCGTCGCCACGCGCGCAACAAACGGTTTCCCCGCTTCAAGAGCCTTGCGGTTCGCCGCGTCGATGCCCTGGAAGGTCACCAGCGTCGGCTGGTCGAGTTTCCCGAAGCTCTTCCACTCGCCCAGCTTCACCACCTCGGTGTCGTCACACCAGTGGATCGTGAAACGGGACCTCCCGGTTTCCGTCTTCGGGTCGTATTCGGTCTCCTTGAGCAGCTCGAAGGACTTCGCCGGCACATCCACCTTGAAGACATGGCCGCTGGCTCCGTCGAGGGACTCTTCAGCCATCGCCGGCCCGGCCAGCGACACACATGCCATCAGGCCGAAACGGCCACACTTCTCCATCCACTTCATCATTCTCGTTCTCATGATCCAAAATCGATCGACATGCCATCCTCCCGTCTCGTACACCGGAGAGCACGGATAAACTGTCGGCCTTGGGGGGGGAGTGGCTCCTTGCAGGAGCCATGATGGTCGGGATGGCGGCTTCCCAGCCGCCCCGCGGGGTATTCCGCGGCCGGAGGCCGCAGACCCGTCCCTCATGGCGCTTGGAAAGCGCCACTCCTCCTTCATTTCCTTGCGAAGACGAGCCACGGCGACGTCCAGCCCGGCTTGTGCCGCTCGTTGAATCCCCCCGCCTCGACGCAGAGATACTCCTTGTCCGCGAGCCTCCTGACTTCCATCCGGAGGGCCTGGTAGCGGTCGAGGTCCATCAGGTGATCGCCGGACCAAAGCAACAGCGGGTCGCCGGCGGTTCCATCGTCCCTCAGGTGCAGATGCTCGAAGGGCGGCCGTCCGGAGCGCTTCGGTTTCTCCGGATCGAACTCGTCGATGGTGGTCACGCTGGCCACGAGCTGCCAGTCCCCGACCACGGCGGGATTCGGCACGAGTTTGCCGTTCCAGCGGAACTCGGGAGCGTTCTCCCGCTCCTCGTCGCTGTCGGAGAGCTTCGCAGGCTGCCATTCGGATGAAAGCATCCCCACGACCTTGGCCGAACCGTGCACGAGGTCGTCGCCCACCGGCGGCAGCTTCTGCTCCTCGAACTGGAGACTGATGCGGCCCTGCGGAATCCGCTCGGTCGGCTTGGCGTCGCGCTTGTCGTTGTAGCGGATGAAGCTCATCAGCGCGATGGTCACCTCGCCCTTGTTGAACTCGTCCACCCACTCCCTGGTGACGAACGCCCCGTAGGGCTTCTCGCCGCCCCCGCGTCCGATCGTCTTGTCGTGCTCGATGAACGGCTTGCCGTTGATCCAGATGCCGTAGCCATTGCCATTGCCGACATGAACCGCGTGGTTCACCCGCACGCGGTAGCGGTGGCCGTCCTTGAGCGGTGGCATCCTGACGTTGCCGCGCATCATCAGGATCTCCTTGTCCCAGAAGGTGTTCACCTTGGTCGCGCCGTAGCAGACCGGGCCGACGCATGCCTCCGAACATTTCGAGAACGGTCCATCCGGGAGCTTGTCCATGTAGTTTCCGAAAGGCGACCGCCCCGTCTTCCAGCCAGCCTTCGCGGCATCGAAATCGGGCGCAAACCAGTTCTCCATGCCCTGCGGCAGGGTCACCTTGCGGTAGCGGCAGGTCAGTTGGTCGAAGGGCACCTGCTCGGCGGGGATCGGGTCGAAGGTGTGGTACGACCACTCCGCGTTGTTGAGATCGAGGAACATTCGCCAGCCGAACTCGTCACGTCCGGCCCGGTCGTGAAGGGCGACGAGTTGGTCGATCGTGTCGTTGGGACCGCCGCACTGGATGTTTTGTACCTCCAGAGCTGCGAGCTCACGCAACCTCTTCCGGTTCTTGCCGACAAATTCGGGAATCAGCTCGTCGTTGATGATCGGGGTGATCGCCGCCTTGAGCTTCGGACCGAACCCGGCGGGGTCGGCATTCAGGAAGAACTCCTTGTAGGGCAGGATCTGGTCCGGATAGCGCTGGCGGGCGATCTCGTAGAGGACGTCCAAACCGCCGGGGATGTCCGCGAGCGAGCCGGCGATGCGCTCGAGGTGCCCCTCCACGGTCGTGGAGATGTCCAGCCCGCCCGGCGCCGTCGTCTTTCCTTCGAAGGCGGTGTAGCTCTCCTTGAGGGTCTCGATGGCGAGCTCACGCACCTCAGGCCCGGCCTCCGCGATCCTGGCGCGGACCTCGGGCATCAGGCCGAGCGTCAGCGCCGCCCGCTGGTTCTTGCGGATCACGTCGCCAAGCACCGGCAGCACCTTGCGGAAACACCGCTCGTCGGCCGCGACCGGCGTCAACGCGGTCATCGCGGCGTTCGCCAGCCACCATTCCTCGTGCTTCACATAGGGAAGCAGCAGATCGACATGCGGCGCGACCTGGTCGGCCGATCCGCTGGCCATCAATTGGAGCGCGGCATCCTTGACCCACCACGACTCCGCGGGGTCGGCGACCGCCTTCACCGCGAGATCGAAGACCTCCGGCGTGAGCAGTTCCGCCCGGCCCTCCTTTTGGATCGAGGTGTCGATCGCCTCGAACATCGCCCGGCGGATCCGCGGCGAATCCGAGCGCAGGCATTCCATCATCAGTTCCGGACGCATCTTGCCGCCCGGTTCACGCCAGCCGATGTAGCCGCGGTTCACGCCGAGGATTTTCGCCGCGGCGGTCTGCCGGATGACCGCGTCCTGATGACGGATGTAGTGGCGGAGGGTATCGTCGCTCACTTCCCCGCCCCCGTGCAACTTGCGCAGGAACTGCATGCTGGAGTCTTCGGCCAGCGTTTCGCCCGAAAGATCCGCCTTCTTCCCGTCCTGGTCCGGAACCGCCTCCAGCGAAAGGAAATCGTTGTCGGCCTCGGTGCCCCACGGTTGTTTAGGAAGTTGGTACGGTTTCGAGAACTTCGTCGGTGGCGCCCCGGTGATGCGCAGCGTCTTGCGTGGAACCGTATAGGCCAGGCCATAGGCAACTCCCCATTCGAGCGCATCGTAGCCGCCACCTCCAAGAATGCCGAACGACCCGTCGAAACGCCGCGACAGCTCGTAATGCCAGCGGCGGTTGTCCATGAACTCGCGGTACTGCTTCGGCCTGACGTCGTCCATGAGCCCCATCGACCCGCTGCGCCAGATCTCGCCGATGCCGCCGCCGGTGTGGCCGTGAAGCATGAAGGAGGTCGTGTAGAAGCCCTTCACCGCGCAGACGTCGCGGGCGCGGGCGTAGACGGACTCCTCTCCCCCGGGCGTGAGCGCTGCGGCGGCGGCCATGGCGAAGGCGAGGTTGCCGTCCTTGCCGTTGTCCACGAAACCCATCTCCGGCCGGCCATCGCCGTACGGGTTGCCACCCCGTCCGGCATAGCGGTAGAAGTGGCGAAGCGCTCCCATCAGGGCGTGCTCAGGCACGTCGGCCCCGCATTCCTTGGCCAGCAGAAGGAAGGTCACCACCGCGGTGCCGGCGGCGTTCAGGTGCCCCATGCCGTAGGTCAGCCCGGGAACGCCGCCCCTTCCGGCCCATGCGTCGTTGTATTGGCCGGCCACCGCGCTATCCACCCACTTCTGAATGTTCGGCAGCACCTCCTCGTCGCCGGTCCGCAGGTAATACTCGCACAAGGGGATCCCGCCGAAGCCGAGGAACCACGCGTAGCTCGACGGATTGGTTTGCTTCCTTGCCCACTCCCCGACCGCCGCGGTGTCCTTCTCCTCACCGGTCGAGATCAGGAAGATCATGCCGATGTCACCCTTGCCGCCGTGCGACGGATCGGCGGCGATGTAGTCGGCCAGACCGCGCACGATCTTGTCGGACTTGCCGCAGTTCAGTGGCCAGGTCCCGCTGTAGGCTCCGAGGACCGGAATCTTCACGACCACCGGTTCGGCCACGCCCTTGATGGCGAAGCTCAGCTCCCCGTCGCTGGCTTCGGCCTTGGTGATCAGGTCACCGAGCTGGATGCGCGGGTCGATATCCTTGAGCGTCTCGCCGTTGATCGACTCGATGATCTGACCCGTTTCCAGCTTGCCGGTGGCCGCGGCCGGCGAGCCTTCCTCGATGTTCTTGATCCGCATCGTGAAGGCCGGCTGGATGAGTTCCAGGCCCATGCCGACCGGACCGAAGCGGTCGATCGTGTTGAGCGACTGCTCCTCTCCCGGCCGGGTGGAAAACAGCGAGGGACGGGCATAGAAGGAATCGGCCGGCAGGACGGAAACCGTGGCAGCGAAGGCGACGACAAACGCGGAAACGTGCAATTTCATGGGCGGTTGGCAGAATAACGCCGGGACACACCCGGTCCTTCCATCGAAGAAGCGACCTCGACGGGTTGCTGAAAACACCCATGGCCGGCAAGGTCGTTCACCACCCGATCCGGTCGAGTCCGGACACGTGGTCGAAATGAGTGTCGCAACTGAGAACCGGCAGCCTGTGTTGGCGGGCAATGGCGGCGATCCACAGGTCATTCATCGGGATGGGAGTGCCAGCGGACGCGAGCTGAAGCCGAATCTCCGCATAGTGGCGGGTGGTGGCTCCATCCGCACCCAGAACCATCGTGGTGGCAAGCGCCTCATCCAGCCATCCGGTCATCTTCGCCCGGAACCGGGACTTCAGGATGCCGAAGCGGAACTCCGCCAACGCGGGGACGGGAACACAGAGGCGATCCGCGTGCTCGATGTGCCGGATGAAGGACGGCTCGTTGACCCACCAGGCGGAAAGGCCATTGGTATCGAGGATCATGACCAATCCCGCTCGTCGATCTGCTCGAAGTTCTCGTCGACCACCTGCTCGATGCGCTTCAGTTCGGCAACCATCGCCGGATCGTCGGCGGCGATTCCCGCGAACTTCATCCAGGGCCTCTCCTGATGGGAACCACGCCCGGCCAATTTGTCCTGCAGGGCCTCGGTCACGTAATCCTTGAGGTGCATGCCCCGCCGGGCAGCGGTGGCCTTCACCTCGCGAAACAGGGAGTCTGGAAGATCAATCGTCGTCCGCATAAAAGCATATTCCCACCTTTTCACCCGTCATCAAGCCTTGAATCCCGAAGAAGAACTGTCGGAACCCTCGGCAATCACGGCTGTGGTGGCGTTACCGAAACTACTTCGCCTGCTGGACCTCGACGCCCTTGCCGCCCTTGCCGCGGCGGAGGCTTTCCCAGCCGTCGATGTTCATGCGCTGGATGCCGCTGTTCGATTCGAAGAGGTTGTTCAGGTAGTCGCTTTGCTGGAGCTGCTGGCGGAGCTGCGGTTGGGCCGGGGCGGACCGCTGATCAGGCATGACGTTGCCCAGCGGGGTGGTGCCGCGGTAGAAGGCGTAGCGGCCATCCTGGCGGGCGATCACGGTCGCCGCGCCGGTGAGCCCCTCGGCGACGAAGATGCCGCGCAGGTCGGTGTCGCCGCTCTTGAACCCGTCGTCCTGCGAGCCGATCGCCTTGACGTGGACCTTGGCCTGGTAGCCGTCATCGACGGTGTCGCGGACGTTCACCCGCAGTGACCCGGCGGAGGGCGCTTCCTGGATCTCGAGCTTGAGCGGGGTGACCAGCACCATGCCGCTGGTGAAAAGGTCGTCGCCGCGGCAGATGACGAGGTAGGCGCCCTCGTCCTTGAGCGGAAGCGTCGCCATGCGCTCGCGGTCGCGGTAGTCCTTGCCGTCGCCGAGGTCGAGGGTCATCTCGAACTCGGGCTCGATGCCGGCAAGGTGGACCTTGGTGATGTTCGAAAGGTTCTTCTCGCGCAGATAGAGCTTCATCAGGTCCACCTTGTAGATCTGGAGATAGGCCTCCTGAATGTTGCGGAAGCGCAGCTCGATCTCGGCCTTCTCGCCGGGCTTGAAGGTGGTGACTTCATCCATCTCGATCTTTTCCTCTTCGAAATAGGCGATCGCCTCGGCAGCGTCGGGGTAGAGCGTCCTGACCTTCTCATACCAAGTGATCGCCTTGGCCGGGGTACCGAGCGCGTGGTGGATCTGGGCGGTGATGTAGCGGGCGTAGTCGCGGTCCTTGCTGTCGCTTTCGGTCACCGGTTTGGCGGAGGCCAGCGCCTCGTCGTAGTGGTACTGCCAGAAGTGTCCGAGCGCGGCCATGTACTGGAAGCTGGTGACGAAGCTGCTGTCGGGATAGACCTTCTGGAATCCCTCGGCGGCCTTGACCACGGTCGGGTAGTCTTCGAGCGCGAAGTAAGCATTCGCCATGCTGAAGGCGGCGTCGTCGGCCAGCGGGTCGGTCGGGTAGTGGGTGAGGAAGCGGTGCAGGTGCTCGAGCGAGGCCTTAAGCAGGCCGATGCGGTCGAAGGTTTCGGCCTCCTTGCCGAGACGGCGCTTGCGGCGCTCCTGCTCGGCCTGGAGCTCGTGGGCCTTCGGCGCCTTCTCGTAGAGTTGTTGGGAAAGCGCGAAGTAGGACGAGACGACCTCGGCGGTGTCGGGATACTCGCGCCAGATTCGGTCCATGTAGTCGATGCCGCCGAGGAACTGTCCCTGGTCCTCGAGCGTGGCCGAGAGGCTGGCGTCGTGGATGAAGCTCGAGTCGATGGTGGCGCGAAAGACGAGCCAGGCGCGCTCGTGCTCGCCGATCACGCGGTAGGCCCTGCCGACGACGAGGATCTTGTCGAAGGGAATGGTCAGGTCCGGATGCCGCTCGCGCAGGATCTCGAACATCTGCACGACCTTGGGTGCATCGAAGTACCCTTCCATGGTGTGGATCCACAGCAGCATGCGGGCGAGGTCGCGCTCGTAGTGGTCCCGCTCGTGTTCGAAGAGATATTGCAAGTGCCCGAGTGCGGCCTCGAAGTTGCCGTCGTTGAAGTTGAGGTTGGCGAGTTCGAAACGCTCGTGGCGGTTGAGCTGGTAGGGGTCGTCGCTTTCCTCGCCGGGGGCGAGCACGGTGATCGTGCGCGCCTTGCTGGTGGTCAGGCGCTGGCGATGGTAGAAGTCGCGGATCGTGCCCGGCAGCACGCGGTAGGTACCCGGTGCGTAGCCGACGAGTTCATAGGAGATGTCGCCGATGCCGACGCCCGGGCGGTAGTACATCGTGATCACCCCGTCGCCGATCTCGTGGTGCTGGAAGTTTCCGGACAGCGAGCCTTCGACCAGCAGCATGCCGGCGGGGAGGTATTCCTCACGCACCCGGTAGTAGCGCTGGGCGTCGGAGTAGCTGTTGGAGACGCGGGAGATGGCGCGGATCTTCTGGCCGACCTCGACCTTGGTCACCGGGGAAGTGCTGGCGCTCTTGAGCGGCACGCCACGGTAGATGAGGTTGTCATGAAAATAACTGTCGCCGGTGAAGTGGAGATGATGGGTCCAGGCGTTGGGATTATTCAGCTCGGGCGAGAAGGCGGTGAGCACGGCCGACCAGGCGTAGCGGCCGGGGCCCTGCTTCTCGAAGCGGATGATGTTGTCGCCGTCCTTGATCAGCTTCGCCGGCACCGGAATGGTCGTACTGCGGCCGATGTCGGCGCTCTTCAGCGTGGCGACCTGGTCGCCGTTGACCACGACGGTGATCTCGAAGTCGGACTTCGCATCGTCCATTTTCTCGTAGTAGGCGGCGAGCGCCACCACCGCCGAACCGAGCGCCTGCGGCGAGATGCGGCAGAGCTGGCCGCGGTCGCGCAGCAGCAGGTCGGCCGCCCGGGCGGCCAGAGGCGAGTCGGGCTTCACGCCGGCGAGGGCGAGCAGGACCATCGCCGTCGTCTCATTGCGGTCCTGCAGCACCGTGGTGCCGCCGCCTTCCCACCACGCGACCTTGGGGTCGTCGAGCTTGGCGCTTTTCTCCAACTGCTCGACGAGGTCGCGGGCGAAGTCGGGACGGTCGAGGTTGATCATCGCGACGGCGGTGCGGGCGAGCGCGTTGTTGGAGAGCTTGGCGCGCTCGCGGTAGATCCGGTTGAGGTGGGCGAAGTCGGCCTTCCCGGTGACCGACAGCGCGTGGAGGATGAGCGACTTGTTGTCGTTGTCGCCGGAGCCGAGCTTGGCAAACTGGTCGGCGAGCGCCTTCTCGGTGCGGGCGAAGAAATCCGGCTGGATCGCGATGCCGGCCTCGCGGGCGAGTCCGAGCGCCCAGTAAGTCCGACAGGTCTGGTAGAGGTCGGCGCTGCCGTTCCACGGCCACTGTCCATCGTCCTGCTGGGTCGCGGTGAGCGCGGCGGCGAGCGACCGGGCGCGGTCGCGCAGGGTGCGAATGTCCTTCTCCGGCGCGTCGTGGGCGGTGGCGTAGTCGAGCGCGCTGACGGCGGCCAGGAGGGCGTCGGCCTGCGAGCTGCCGCTGCCGCCCAGCGCATAGTCGAGCAGCGCCTGGCGGACCGAGGGGCTGAGGGTGATTTCGAGTTCGCGCCGGATCAGCTCCTGGTCCTTCGGCAGGGCGATGACCGCGTCCGCATTGCCGTCGGCCACCCCGCCGGCGGAGCTGCCGAGTTCCATGCCCCACGGGCGCACGGGCAGGTCGACGACCAGCGTGTCGGCGAGCTTGCCGGCCCTGGTCTTCGCGGTGAGCGTGACGGTCTTCGTCAGCGGGATGATGATTTCATCAAAGACGCAGTCGCTGACCGAGTGGGCCTTCACGTCGATCCTGCGTGACTGCTTCGAGCGCTCGCCACCCTTGAGGTTGAGCGAGACCTCGACCTTGCCTTCGAAATCGGTGAGGTTGTGGAGCTTCGCGAGCAGGCGCATCGTGTCGCCTTCCTGGGCGAAGACCGGCGTCTTGAGTTCGAGGAAGAAGTCCTTGCGCGTAATCAGCGAGGCGGTGGCCTGGCCGACCAGGGTTTCCACCGTGCAGCCGCGGGCGGTGAGGCGCCATTCGGTGGTCGAATCGGGCAGCGGGATCTTCACTTCCGCCTTGCCGTCGGCACCGGTGATGATGGGCGAAACCCAGCGCGACGCGGCCATGACTTCCTTGCGCGGTTTGGCGGGAGTATCGGCGGGCTTGTCTGCACGCCCTCCAAGCGAAAGGTCGCGTTCCAGCTTTTTGAAGTCCAAGTCCTTGAGTTCGGCCTGTGCTTCCAGTTGTGACATCGCCGCCACTTCGCCCGGGACGGTGGGCGCGGGCTCGTTGAGCGCGGACTGGTCAAGCGCCGCACCGCGCATCCCACCTGGGACCCGGGCGAACATGTCGTTGCCGAGGCCGTAGCCGCCTTCCTGGCGGAGCTTCTCAAGCTGGACGATTTCCTGCTGCCGTCGCTCGAGCCGTTCCTTCTCCTCGGTGATCGACTTCACCACCGCGCGGGTCTGTCCGACGTAGGCGAAGCCGCAGGTCGAGGCGAGGCGGAACTCGGCGTTGCGCCGCGCGACCGACTGGAAGAAGTCGAGGATCGACGGCACCGACTCCGGATAGAGGGCATAGAGCGCCTCGTTGACCAGCGACATGCCGAGCGCCGCGCGCACCGGCTTGCCGTTCTGGTCGGTGACCACGACATCGACGGTGGTCTCGACACCCGGTGCCTCGACCGGGTTGCGCGGAGTCACGCTCACCTTCAGCTCACGCTCGATGGTGAAGTCCTTCTCGGCGGAGCGCAGCTCGCGTCCGTCGATCGCGGCGACCGACAAACGGAAGTTCGGGAAATGCTCGTGGCCGGGGGTGAGGTCGATCGGGTTGTAGCCTGGCTTCAGCGTGACCACCCGGTGGGAAAGGATCTCCTCGCCCTCGAAGGTCAGCAGCGCGAGCGACTCGGCGAGGCGCGAGTGCAGGCGCACCGGCAGCTTCGCACCGACCTTGCCGGTCGAGCTGTCGGCGAAGAAGCGCAGCTTCACCGCGTCCTCGTCATCGGAAACAGTCAGCGTGTTCTCGGCGGTGACGACCTGGCCGAAGCGGTCCTGACCCGACGCGCGCAGCACGTAAAGCCCGCCCTTTTTCAAAGTGAGCCTGGCCGTGCCGAGGCCGCTGTCGGCGTCGGTCGTGACCTTGATCTCCTCGACCGTCACCTCAGCGGCCGCCTGGGTCGCACGCTGGATCCACGGCACGGCGGAGAGGATCTTGTCGGGCTGGGGCTGCTCGCGACGGAGGACATACAGCGTGAGGTCCCGGCCGATCGGCTTGCCTTCGGCATCGACCGTCTTCAGCTCGACATCGACCGGCTCGCCGGCGAGCGCGATCTCCTGGGCGGGCTTGACCGTGGTGGAAAAGCCGAGCTTCGCGAGGAAGACATGATCGGCGGTGCCGACGTTGTAGCCCTTGGCCAGCGCGGTGAAATTCAGGTGGCTGCCCGGCAGGAAGCCAGACGGATCGTAGTCGATCCTGATGATCCCGTCGTCGTCGGTCTGTTCCGAGTAGGTGCGGCCGTCGGGCAGCGTGTAGTCGATGGTTTCGCCGGCCGCCGGCGCTCCCCAGTAGTAGCTGGCCTTGAGCGTGGCCTCGATGGTCTCGCCGCGGAAGATGACCTTCTTCGGGAAATCGAAGGCCAGCTTCACCTTCTCGAGCTTGTAGCGCTGGACCTGGAAGCTGCCGGAGAAGGTGGTGGGGTTCGGCGCGTCCTTGGCGCTGACCTTGACCGTGTAGGTTCCGAGCGGCGCCTGGTCGTCGATGATCGCCGCCGAGTCGAAAGCGCCGAACTCGTCGAGTTCGACGATGTTTTCCTGCAGCATGCGCTCCTTCGGGTCGAAGACACGAACATGATAACTCTTGTGCTCCGGCACGGCATAACTGCCCTTGACCACGCCGCGCAGGATGCCGCGGATGTTGACCTCCTCGCCCGGGCGGTAGGTTGGCTTGTCGGTATAGACATATCCCCGCGGGGCGAGGCCGGAACTGAAGTTGAGGTTCTGCAGGCCGAGGTTGCACGAGGCGATGCCGCGCTTGCCGGAGGCGAAGACGCCGACGCCCGAGGCGTCCCTGAGCGTGTCGAAGAAGTTCCGGCGGAAGACGCCGTCCTCGCCGGTCTCGCCGCTGCCGAACACTTCCGTGCCGTTGCTGGCGATGACCGAGACGCCGCTGGCGGGCTTGCCGGTGACCCTGTTCTGGGCGAAGACGAGCAGTTCGCGGCGGCTGGTTTTGGTGATGATCTCGATGTCCGAGCGGATCACCATGGTCGCGGCCTCGAAGTCCTCCTCGCTGACCTTGATCACGCACACGCCCGGCTGGTCGCCCTCGAAGGGGACCTTGATGCGCTGGGTGATGGGCTTGTACTTCTCGTAGTCCTCGACCTCGACCTCCCAGGTCTTGTCCGGCTCGATCAGGTCGATATCGAGATCCTCGACGCCGCCGATGCCGTGGGTCTTGCGGAAGTAGGCCTCGAGATTGAGGTGGTACTGGCGGAAGGTGAGCTTCGGCGCGTTGCGCGAGGTGACTTCCACATAGGCGTCCTCGTTGGTGCGGAAGGTGCGCTCGGTGCGCAGGCTCAGCGAGTGGGTGGTCAGGGTCTGGAACCGTTGCTGCGCCTGGCCGGCGGAGGAACCCCAGTTGAGCCGCTGATAGGTGGCGAGCGCCTGATCGAGTTCGCCGAGCTTCTCCTCCTGCACCACGCCGATCCGGTAGAGGGCGAGCGAGGATTCCTCGGTGTTGGGATACTTGCTGACCAGCCGCTCCCATTGCTCGATCGCCTTGCGGTAGTGGTCCTCGATCTTCGCCGCGGTGTCCTCGTCCGGGGTTTCGTGGACCTCCTCGAGTTCCTGCGCGAGAACGTAGTCGATCTGACCCAGCGTGAAGAGGATCTGCCGCGCGCGGCCGTCGAGCGGGTGGTCCTTGAGGAACTGGTCGAAGTGCTCGCGGGCGCGGCCGTAGTCCTTGGCTTCGACGGCATCGAGCCCGACCTGGAACTGGGCGTTGATGATGCCCGACTGGCAGTCGGACCACTGCGCGCCGTTGGGGAAGCGGGCGATGTACTCACGCCATTGCTGGATCGCGGCGTCGTACTGCTTCTGTTCGAAACGGAGCTGGCCGATGGCGAAGACGGCCTCGCGGGTCCAGGCGTCGAAGGTGTCCTTGCACGAACGGCCGGTCTTGATCGCCGGGTCGGGCTCGCCGTCCTCGGGGACGAAGGTGAAGTTCGCCTCGCGGGCGAAATCGGCGTAGGCCGCGATGGCATCGTCGGTGCGGCCGACGTTGCGAAAGGTCAGCGCGATCAGGCGCGAGGTGTCGGTCGCGCGCGGGTGCTTCGGGTGGAGCTTGAGGAAATCCCGGGCCTGCTGGATGCCGCGGTCGAGCTCGCCGGCGGCGGGGTGCGGCAGGTTGTAGGAACGGACGAGCAGCCAGCCGGTGTCAGAGCGCAGGGCGTCGTCGGCTTTCCCCAGCAAGGTGAGCAGGTCCTCGGCGTTCTGCCGGGCCATTTGCAGCTTCGGGAGGTGCGGGGTGGCGTCGGGCTGAACCTGGAGCGCCTGGTGCTTGCGTCCGGCGACGATCTGGATCTGCTGGCCGGCCTGGGCGAGCTGGACCTCGACGAGGTGGAACCGGGCCTCCTTCCAGTGGGCGCCGGCGGGCGGCGGGTTCTCGCGGAGCTGGCCGCGGAAACGCTCCGGGCTGCCGACCGGCCCGGCCCATTTCGGGTCGAATTCGGCGAGGTATTCGCGGTAGCGGTTCTCCGCCTCGCCCCAGTTGGAGAGTTCCTGCCAGCAGCGGGCAAGCTTGAAGCGCACGCCGTCACGCACCTCGCGGGCGATCTCCATCTCGAGCGCCTTCTGGTAGAGCTGGATCGCCTTGTTGAAGTCCGGCGGCGGGGCGTCGATCTCGTGGTCGCCGGGCTGGCGGGCGAGTTCGTCGCCGAAGTCGATGAGGACCTGGGCGAGGCCCTTCTTGCGGTCGGCCGAGAACAGGCGGTTGGCCTCGGCCTCGTAGATCGCCTCGGCCTCCTCGAAGCGCTTCTTCTCCACTAGGATGCCGCTCTGGAGAAACAGCGCCTTGCGTCTCCACGGCGAGCCCGGGAACCGCTTGAGCATTTCTTCGCAGGCCTTGAGCGCCGCCTCATTCTCATCCTGATGCTGGAGCGCGAGGGCCTTGAGGTAGATCGCATAGTCGGGCTGCTTGGCCTCATCGTCGGCAAGATAATTGTCGAGAAGAGTGACTGTCTTGTCGAACTGCTTGACCTGCAGGGCCTGCTCAGCGGGACGCAGGCTGACCTCGGCGGAGAGAGCGAGCGCGGAGACGAGGAGAATGAGAAACGCTTTCATCATGCTGGAATCTTGGGTGAAACGGCCGGAAATTGCTCGTAAAGGCTTGGTAAATCGACGGAGCCGGATCCGAGACGGCCACCCGACATTTGACTTCGAGGCGACACGCTGTGACAGGAAATTTAGCCCGTGATCTCCCGAGGGAACGACACGGCAGCAGGCCGATCCTTGGAAAATTCACGAAAGCTCCAGGTTGCCGATCCTTGCGATCAGACATCGTTCTATCGGCCTGCCACCAATTTCACCGGACCGATGAGTCCCGATGGCTCCGGCTTCCAGGCGAAGCGACCTTTTCTCTCGACTCGGATATTGGTCCGCGTGACACGCTCACCCTCGGGAAGAACGGAGTCGGCCAGCACACGGTTATGCCAAGAGCTCACGACTTCGATCTCCAGCCGGTTGACCCCCTCTTGGATCGCTCCGCCGACCTCGAAGCGGAAGGGCGGCCGCCAGGCCACGCCGAGATCGGTGCCGTTGAGCCGGACCTTGGCGATCCCGACGCCCCGCACGTCGCCAAGTTCCAGCGCCAGCGTGCCCGCCTCCCTCCCATCGTATCCGAAGGAAGTGCGATAAACCGCCTTCCCCGAGTAATCGCGGACGGCAGGGTCGGGATGTTCGGTCCAATCGATCAGTTGGTTGAAGACCAACGCGGATCCCGGACCTCCCCATTCCGGGTCGAACTCGACCTGCCACGACCCCCCGATGCGTTGCACACCTTCCCAACGGGTCTCATTCGGCCCCTCGTCGCGTACCACCGTTTCCGTGGCCTGACGGAAGACGACGAACAGGCTGTCGTAGGGATCCAGGCGCAGCGGCACATTGGTGCGGCCATCGGCGATGCGGAACATCGTCGCGTCGCGGATGGAGCCATCGACCGGGTTCCACAACTCCGGGACGCGCCCATCGACGCGGAACAGGAAATCCGTCTCACAAGCCCTCCCTCCCAGCTCCGCCAGGAAATACACCTCCGCCTCGCCGATCCGGAGGTGGATCCAGTCGATGTCCGCACCGCCGGTCACCGTCTTCCACTGCACGTCCGGCACGATGCCGTCCGCCTGTAGCAGTTCTGCGGCAGTCATGCCGTCGACCACCCGGCCTCTGCCCAACTTGCGGACGCCGCCTGCCCCGCCCCACAAGCCATCGGCCAGCTTGTGAAACTCGGTGGGTTCGCCCTCCAGACTCACCGCCTTCAACGGCTTGGGACCCAGCACGGTGGCCCCCGCCCGCACCAGCTCGTCGATTCGCCGCAGCGCCGCGAACGACAAGACCCGGTGGTCCGGCAGCGACAGCACGCGGTAACGCATCCCCGAGGGGAGCACGAGCCGCCCGTCCTCGACCGTGCGGGCGGAAACCAGCAATTCCTCGCTTAGTACATCGTAGTCGAAACCCGGCAGCGCCCCGGCCGGGTCCTGCGCCTTGTTGCCGAAGACATTCGGCACGTGGTCGCCATAGTAGTGCACGACGTCCGCCACGAACTCGCCCCGCTGCGCGAGAAACTGGCAGCGCCGCAGGTAGTCGATGAACACCGGCGCCTCGTCCCACCATGTGATCTGCGGATTGAAGTGCGTGCCGGCGAAGTATTCCTGGCCCGGGATGCTCATCTCCGGAGGCGAGCAGGTGAAGGTGTGGACAAAGAGCAGGTTGAGCCCGGCGCAGAGTTCACGGTCGAAGCTCGGCTTCATCTGCGACCAGGGCACGTCGTTCCAGTGCGGGCCGATGGTTGTGAACCCCTCCGCGCCGACCAGCCGCCGGCCGTAGGTGTGCGCCGCGGACGACGCCTGCTTGACGAAGAAGCGCTGGTCCGGCCCGGGACGGTGCGGCGAGGGCGACCAGAACTCGCTCATCATCAGACTACTGCGTCCGTAGTTTTTCAGCCCGTCGAGCGGCCCGGCATGGGGTCCCGAACACTCCGGGTGCGTCTCCATGCCGTGCGCGACGGCGAGTTCGGCGAGATGCCCGTAGTGATCCGCCACCAGGTCACCGATCGTCTTGCGGAAGTCGGCGAGGAAGGCATTCGTTTCCTCACGGCTCCCGACGATGTGCCCGGCCAGGACCGGGAGCCAGGGCAAGGGGTCGTAGCCCCGCCGCTTCCGGAAGGCCTTTTCGAACCCGGGCGTCCAGTTCATTCCCCCGCCTTCCCAACTGTCGGTGTGGACGTATTTCAAGGTCGTCCCGGCGAGCGGACCGATCGCCTTCATGAGGGGCTCGATGTTCCGCGTCCAGTAGCGGTCGAGCGCGGCCGGCCTCAGGTAATCGAGCACCCGCCCGCCCCAGCCCTCGCTATGGGTCGAGACATGCGCTCCGGTCGCCGCATGACCGATGCGCAGCACCTCCCAACGACCCGGTGGCGCATCCCACGTCAGCGTCCCATCGGGCGTCATCCGCTCGCTCAGGTTGAGCACCGCGCCGGGATCGACCACCGGCTCGCCCTCCGCTCCGGGCGACGTTTCCAGGAGAAAACGACAATCCGGCGCGGACATCCCGAGTTCCCGGGTCGAACTCTTCAGCGCAAGATTCTTGATCGGCTCACTCCTCTCTCCATCCGCCCCCAGCGGCACCGCGATCACCGCCACGTCGCCAAAGAAGCCCTTCTGGGGACGCTCGAGCACCACTTTGATGGCCGCTCCCCCTTCGACCTCGATCTTCGACCAGACGAGGTGCTGGGTTGCATCCTCCTCGCTCACCTGCGGCCCTCCGAGATTCCATCCACTCTGGAGATTCAGGCTCAACTCGAGACCCAGACGATCCGCCTCACGACAGGCGTGAACAAAAAGCCGGGTCCACTCGCGCGAAGCAAAGGTCGGACCGGCCGGCACACGCTGGTTGCCGCGCTGACCGCTGCCGTCAGCGTCGAAGATCAGCGCCCCGCTGAAGCCCTTGGCCTTCATCTCCTCGAGATCGCGGGTGATCGCCTCCTTGGTGACGTTGCCGTTCAACCACCACCAGAAGCAGCGGATGCCGGCCTCCGGCGGCGGATTCCGGAAGCCCTCCTCAAGCTCGCCACCCAGGCAGGGCAGTGCCGGGATCAGTGATAGTCCAAGACAAAACCACCGCCGGATCCGCCCGGTCCCAAGCCAGAAGAATCGGCCTGACCACATGCTTCATGAAACGACGGCCGTGATCCCGAACTTACGGGTGTTGCCCATGCAATGCCGAGTGGCCTCTGCCGATGATCACAATTCGCGCCCTGTTTTCCTCAAATCGCGGATGGTTCCTGGCGCCTCGCGGCGTTAAAACCCAATCCCATGCAGACCCATTCCGTCCGCGTGGGGTTGTTCGGCATCGGACTCGAGGCCTACTGGTCGCAGTTCGAGGGACTGAAGGAGCGTCTCGAAGGCTACCTCGCCGAGGTCGGGGGCAAACTGGAGCGCCCCGGCGTCGAGATCGTCAACCTCGGCCTCATCGACACTCCGGCCAAGGCCTTCGAGGCCGGACACGCGTTCTGCCGGGCCGATGTCGACCTGATCTTCCTCCACGTCACCACCTACGCGCTCAGCTCGACGGTGCTGCCGGTCGTCCAGCGCGCCCGCGTTCCGGTCATCGTCCTCAACCTCTCCCCGGAAAAGGCGATCGACTACGAAGCCTTCAACCGCATCGGCGACCGCCAGCGCATGACCGGCGAGTGGCTGGCCCACTGCTCGGCCTGCCCGGTGCCGGAAATCGCCAACGTCTTCCAGCGCGCGCGCATCCGCTTCCACCAGGTGACCGGCAGCCTGCACGACGACCCCGAATGCTGGAGCGAGATCGACGCCTGGATCGACGCCGCCAGGGTCGCCGGCGTGATGTTTCACAACCGCCTCGGCCTCATGGGCCACTACTACAACGGCATGCTCGACATCGCGTCGGACACCACCCTCCAGTGCGCGACCTTCGGCGGCCACATCGAGATCATCGAGGTCGAGGAACTCGCCGCCCTGCGCCGCGATGTCACCGACGATGAGATCGCCGTCCGCGTCGCCGAAATCCGCAAGGCCTTCGACGTGCAGCCCGACTGCCCCGATTCCGAACTCGAGCGCGCCGCCCGCACCAGCGTCGCGCTCGACCGGCTCGTCGAGCGCCATCAACTCGGCTCGATGGCCTACTACCACATGGGCACCGGCAGCGAGGACAACGAGGACACCATCAG
>ERZ869936.708-NODE-708-length-28695-cov-10.601920_pt1 | contig 28695 bp, 35 predicted proteins | sample MGYA00520876_ERZ869936 | MGnify/ENA primary metagenome ERZ869936 (study PRJEB32218, sample SAMN09650985) | biofilter metagenome | isolation source: enrty point of leading RO module | place: Saudi Arabia: Thuwal, RO plant located on Red Sea | collected 2016-02-17 ... | reverse complement strand
ACCATTAGCCTTTGTAGCTAATGGTCTGCGTTTCGGCCCGCGAAGGCATCTAGATCGGAGGTTTCAATGTCGGTGAAAACGTCGAAGCAGCCTTGGCCCAGCGACGCCTTGATGGTCGTCGCTTCGTTGGAGGGTCAGGAGCGGCGGGAGCACATGGAGTCCGTCGTGCCCGCGGCGTGCCGCGACTGCGGCGCGGCGCTGGCGGCGGACAGCTTCACGATCCGCACGGCGTGGAACCTGCCCGTGCGGCGCGGCCGGCCGGTGAAGTTCTTCTGCATGGCGTGCGCCCATGGGTACGACATGAGGTCGATCGACCAACTGCACGATCACTCCGTCGGCGGGTTTGGCCGCAAGACGCACAGCGCGGCGGTGCAGTGCCAGTTGTTCAATGAGAGGTTTCCGATCGGGTCGGAAGTCCGCTACTGGCTCGGCGCTCGTGAAGGACCGGGCCGCGAAGGCAAGACGCGCAGCGAGGCCTTTGTGCTGGGTAATGGCTCGCCCTGCGTGTTCCTTGCCGGGATCGCCGGCTGCGTCGCGCTCAGTCACGTTGAACCGGTGATCGAAGGATGAGCAAGCCGCGCCTGACATGTCGCGTGATGCGCGGGCTGGAGATCCTCGCCGATCCGGGGTCGCCGCCGTTGCTGCGCTCGGGCAGGCAACGGCGCGACGCTCAGCGGGCGATCGAGTGGATCGCGGATATGCGTAAGTGGCGGGCGCGGCCTGCCAAGCAGAAGCCCGCGGGGGCGGCGGCGGCGTTGCCTGTTACGGCGCGGCGCAACTTCGGGCAGTTGGAGATCGGCAACATCCGCCTCAAGGGAGGCATCGACCCCACACTCTGACAGGAGACCGTGCGATGGAAGCAGCATCATTCGACGAAGCAAACCTTGTGCTCGGCCCGCCGCCTGGCATGACGGAGGAGCAGGTCGGCTCGCTCTCCGTTTGGCGCGGCGCTTATGCCGACGGCCGGCCCGTTGTCATCTCCTGCTTCAAGGTGACCAAGGAGGAACTGGAAGAGATCAATCGCACAGGTCGCGTCTGGCTGCACGTGTTCGGCGTCACGATGCCGCCGGTGTGGCTGGGCGGGCGGAACCCGTTTACGTCGGAGGACGCAACTTGACGCAGAACCTGCTCACGATCGGCAATCACGATTCGACCAGCCGGCGCTTCGGTCTGCCGCTGGACTTCGTCACCTGGACGAACGCGATCCTCGCCCGCAAGGGCAAGGGCAAGAGCTACCTTGCCAGCGTCATGGCCGAGGAGCTGCTCGCCGCCAAGCAGCAGGTGGTCGTCATCGACCCCACCGGCGGCTGGTACGGGCTGCGCTCCAGTGCCGACGGCAAGGGCGACGGGTTCGGCATCTACGTGCTGGGCGGCGATCACGCGGACATCACCTTGGAGGAACAGGCCGGCGAAACCATCGCCCGCTGGATCGTGGAGAAAGGATTCAGCGCGGTCATCGACATCTCGCTCTTCCGCAAGGGCCAGGTGCGCCGCTTCGTCACGCCGTTCCTGGAGACGCTCTATCGCCTGAATCGCGAGCCGTTGCATCTGTTCGTGGATGAGGCTGATGACATCGCGCCGCAGAAGCCGTTCGGCGACGAGGCGGCGATGGTCGGCGCGATGGAGGACGTGGTAAAACGCGGCCGTAAGAAAGGCATCGGCTGCACGCTCATCACCCAGCGGCCCGCGGACTTGGCCAAGCAGGTCCTCACGCAGTGCGAGATGGTCATCGCGCTGGGCATGAATCATCCGCGCGACCTCGCGGCCGTGAAGGAGTGGATCAACGTCCATGCCGATCCGACCAAGGCCGAGGAGATGATCGCCAGCCTGCCGTCGCTGCCGACGGGCACGGCCTGGTTTTGGGCTCCCAGCTTCGGAGATCTGTTCGAGCGAGTGAGCGTGCGAAAGCGGCAGACGTACGATAGCTCGGCGACGCCGAAGCCGGGCCAGCGCATCATGGTGCCGAAGCGCCTCGCGCCGGTGGACGTGCGCAAGCTGGGCGAAGAGATCGCATCGACCGTCGAGCAGGCCAAGGCGAATGATCCCGCGCGGCTGAAGGCAACGATTGCTCAGTTGGAGAAGCAGCTCGCGGCGAAAGCGCGCGGCAACGGGCACGTCGATCAGGCGTCGATCGAGAAGGCCGTCGCGGAGGCGGTCACGGCCATCGAGTCGAAATGGCGCGCGGCGCTGGAGTCGGCGAACGACTGGATCAGCACGCTCGGCAACAAGCTCGAAGAGGTCAACCGGCTGACCTCCATGAAGGTGCGCACCGTTGACGCTCCGCGAGCGACGGCCCCACGGCCGGCGCGGACGATCGAAACCCGCGCCGTGGCACCCAACCCGCCCGCGCGGGTCGCCAGGGCGGCGTCGGCCGTGAGCGGTGATGCGACCGGCGCGGCGTCGCGCGTCCTGGCAGTACTCGCCCAGTTCCCCGATGGTCTCGATGATCGGTACATCGCGGCGCGGGCGGGCGTGTCGCGGAAGAAGAGCACGTATCGCAACGCGCTTACCGACCTGCGCAAGCGCGGGTACCTGCGCGATCAAGGCGGGCTGCGCACGCTCACGGCCGAAGGCATCGCCGCCGCCGCCGACACGCCGCCGCTGCCGACCGGGCCGGAGTTGCTCGAGTACTACCGCGCGCAGCTCGGCACCGGCGCGGCGCGGCAGATTTTCGAGGTCCTCGTGGAACGGTCGCCCATGGCGCTCGACCGCGTCGCTCTGGCGAACATGGCCGGCGTCGACGACGCGAAGTCCACCTTTCGGAACGCACTGACCGAGCTGCGCACCTGGGACCTCTTCGAAGGGCGAGACGAGTTGCGTCTCTCGCGCGAAGTCGCGGAGGCGATCCGATGATCCTGAGCATCTACGAGGTTGAGGCCCGCGACCAGTCAGGCAAGCTGCTGGCCGTCGTCGGCGTGGAGGCGACCCTGAAATCCTGCGCCGAGCGCATCGCCCGCGAGGTGGTGCTCGACCGCATGCCGCTGCTGCACCCTCATCTGCTCAAGGTCGAGGCCCGCCAGGCGGTCGAGGGTCTCATGCCCCGCGCTGGCGACGATCGTCGTGAACGCGATCGCATCAAGCGGCGTCAGGGGCGGCTGCTGGCGAAGATGGCCCGCATGCCGGAGGAGGAACGCCGGGCCCTGCTGGCGGCTCTCCTGCGGCAACAGGTGCCCGGCAGGACGGCCGTGGTGGTTCGGGCGGGGATTTCGGCGGGACCGGCCTGCGAACCCTCCCCTCTCCCCCTCATTCCGATCAAGCCGCGCGCCGTCATTTCTGACGGCGCTTTGAATCTCACACAGGAGACCGTCTGATGGGCAAGGACTCGCGCATCGAGTGGACGCACCACACCTTCAACCCGTGGATCGGGTGCGTGAAGGTCTCGGAGGGCTGTCGCTTCTGCTACGCCGAGGGCATGTCCAAGCGCACCGGCAAGGCGAAATGGGGACCGCTGGGCCAGGGCACGCGCACGATGACCGGCGCGGACTACTGGCGGCAGCCGATCGTGTGGAACGCCGACTGCGAGCGGCGCGGTGTTCGCGAGCGCGTGTTCTGCGCGAGCATGGCGGACATCTTCGAAGCCTGGCCCGGGCCGATGCGATCCGGGGGCCTCGACAAGCGGGTGCTGAAGCGCGACGACGGCCGGGCCCTGCTGATGGACGATGTACGCCAGTCCCTGGTGGAGCTGATCGAAGCCACGCCGTGGCTCGATTGGTTGCTCGTGACGAAGCGGCCGCAGAACGTGCGCCCGATGTGGCCGAATCCGAGGATCGGCGCGACGTCCATCATGCCCCGCAACGTGTGGGTGCTCGCGTCGATCGAGGATGACATGACGGCGGCGCAGCGCGTGCCCGTCCTGCGCGGCGTGCCCGCAGCGGTGCGGGGTCTTTCCTTCGAGCCGATGCTCGGCCAGGTGCGCATGTCGGCGCTGCTCGATCCGCTGTGCGTCGAGCGCATGCCGCAGATCGATTGGGTGATCATCGGCGTCGAGTCGCGCGGTTCGCGCGTCGGACGGCTCGATCTGACGGGCGACTGGAAGGAGCAGACCTGGCTCGACGTCGCGGAGGAAACGGTCGAGGCCTGCCGCAACGCCGGCGTCGCCGTGTTCGTCAAGCAGATCCCGCACGCCGGGATGGTGCTCCATCGAAACGCCGACGGCACCTGGCCCGACGCCTGGCCGCAGGTCCTGCGCGTGCAGGACCTGCCCGTCTCGCCGGCGGCATTGCTGCCGGTTTCGAGGGCGTGATATTTCGCGCGAAATGTTCAGGCTCGGGACTTCGTGAAGTCCTTCGATCGAGTCAGATGAGCGGCGATGGCCGCGTCCCCATTGGGAAAGAACGTGGCTGTAAAGCTGCCCGGGCCGTCGAAGTGGATCGCGTCGAGCAGGATCGTGTCCAGGAGCGACATGAGCTGGTCGCGGAACACGGCTGGCCACTCGATGCTGACGCGGAACATGCCCTGCTCGGTGCGACAGATCTGTCGCCGACGGGACAGCAGACGCGCTTCCTTCAGCGCGTGCACGATGTCGGCCGGCAGGTCGGGCAGGTCGATGAGCTGCATGTGTCATTTATCGGTTCAGCAACGGTGGGCCTGTCGCTATCATGAAATGTCGCCCAAGGAGACCCCCATGAAACGAGCCTCGATCATCGGCCTCATCCTCGTCACGAGCCTGTACGCTGCCGAGACCTCCGGCCCGCGGTCACCCATGGCGGTGAAAGCCAGGCGGGTCTACGAGCAGCAGCTCAACTGGACCAATGGCGAGTTCGAGCAGGCGTTGAAGGCGGCTCGGGAGAAGCGCGACGCGGCGGAGAAGTCGCATCGCGCTGAGTACGTGGCGACGCTCAAGCGGGCGCTGGACGTGGCGCTTCAGGCCAAGGACCTGGAGGAGTCCAACCGGATCAGCGCGGCCATCAAGGGCGCGGAGCAGCCGATCGCCGCGTCCGATGCTGCGCCGCCGGCGGGCACGTGGTTGTGCCGGATGGCCAAGAGCGACGGCGAGGAGTACACGTGGGAGATGGCGACCAAGGGCATGATGCTGGTGGACCTTGCATGGATCGACAAGCATGGCAACCGCAACGCCCATTCACCCGCTCGTCAGCACGAGCTGGTCCCGCAGGCCGATGGGAGCTTTCGCATGAATCAAGGCGGCTGGGGACACACACTGCTCACCTTCGCCGGCGGGAAGGTCTTCGTGGAACGCTACGAGAAGCGGAACGGCGGCTTTGAGTCTGGTGTCGGCTCCGCGCCCTTGAAGTCCGCAGATCGTGTCGGTCGTGAATGACACTCTCACCTGCTGGCCCACGGCGGCGAAGCTGAGTTTCTCGCGTGCAGACGGCCATAGCCGTACGGGTTGACGACGCGGCTCACGTCGGCGGCGATCGCCATGTTTCGTGCGTGGCTCTGGTCTTTCTGGATGGCATAATGCTCGGTGCGGAGCTGGTCATCATGCTCAATGAGATGCACCCAGCCCCTGGGACTGCGCGCCATCGGTCCGGCAGCGTGTTCAACGCGGTCCGCGAAATCATTGTCCTCGTATCCCCAGCCCTCGAGCGTCTCGTCATACCCGCGAACGGCGTGAAAGACGCCAGCGAGGACGGCCACCTGGCCTTGGCTGCGCAAGAATCGCGTTGCCAAAACGACGCCCGGTGCTCGGCTTGAGGCGAACAGTTCCATCACCTGGACCATGAGTGACGGCGGCGCGAGCACGTCGGCGTCGAGAAAGACGAGCACGCCGCCCCTGGCGATCCTCGCGCCGCAGTTGCGGGCATGGCTGAGATTGAAGTGCGGCCGGTCTGGAACGCAAACGGCGCGGATATTGCGCTGTGGTTGGCAGGCGATCCACCGGTGGCACTCATCGGGATCAGAGTAGTCGACAACGATCACTTCGTGCTCGACGCCGTGCTGCCCTGCGAAGAGCGGCAACGTGTAGCGCAGATGGTCAAGCCTGCCCTTGCAGGTCGTGATTATTGACAGTTGCATGATTCCCTCCAGTCACGAGCAGGTCCGCTTGGTAGAAGCGTGTGAGCAACTCGCGGATTTCTTCGTCGAAGAACAGATCGCGCCGGAAGGTGACGCCATCAGCGTCGATGGGCTGGCGATCATCGGCGGCGCGCTCGCCGTCGCGCGTGTAGTGTGTGAGATGCGGCGGCTTGACCGGCCATCGCGTGGTGGCGATGTCGATCACGCGCCAAGGCGCTGCCAGGTAGTTGGCCGTCTGCGGCTCGACATGCACGCGATCGATCCGGATCATCTCATCGAGATTGCGGCAGTACTCCCTGAAGGAGATCACCATGCGCAGGGTGCGAATGAAGCGGTGCAGGTAGCAGGAGAGCGCCCTGGCCAGAGGATCGCGCACGTACCAGATGAACTCCTCCGCCTCGGCCGGCACGGCGAACACGCGATCAGCGAACACGCGGCGGTGGAACCGGTAGAAGCTCTTCCCGTCGACGTGCTTGTAGCCGTAGATGCTGCCGAGGATCGCCGAGCAACCGCATTTGGGCGACCAAGCGATCAACGTGTTGTTGTGCAGCGTGCAGTGCATTATGCGATCCAAACCGGCTGCTTGCGCGTGCCGCTGATCTTGCTCGTGTAGGCGGTCGCGCCGTCGAGGTAATAGTGCGTCACCTGGCTGTGGCGAGTGAGTTCGGGCGTGCGCCGCGGCGACCCGCCGTGCACCAGGTTCGCCGCCCAGACGATGGCGTGCCCGCGGGGCATGACGGCGTGTCGATACCGCAGTTGCGACTCGACCATCTTGCGGCGCATGAAATGCTCGTAGGTCTTGTAGCCCGACATGTCGTTGTCGGTGCAGAGCTTCGCGCCGGCGTCACTCATAGACCAGATCGGCAGCCGATGACTGCCGCTGAAATAGAACAGCGGGCCGTTGTAGTAACCCACGTCCTCGAGGGCGACCCAGACGCCGGCCATGAGGCCGGGCGGCTCGGTGTCGAAGTGGATCGTGTCGCTGTGGGCTTCCTGCTCGGTGCCCACAGGAAAGTTGAGCGTCTGAAACGCTCGGGCGACGCGGCCGTGCAGCTCGTACAGCTTCGACTGGATAGCCGGCCACAGCGCGATGGACTTCACAGCCGGGCAGCGTTTCCAGGCATCAAGCAGCCGCCAGATCGGTCGGCCCTCTTCGTCGCGCTTGTAGAGTGGCAGCGTCTGCTCTATCGCGGCGTCGATGAGATGCGAAGGCAGCTGTGGGTCGAACTGGAAGACACCATCAACCTCGAAGAGATCGCGATCAGTCATGATCATGGGTAATCCTCCGCATGAACCCAGGCTATGCCCTCCGGCAGCCGGCGGGCAGGTTTGCGCCACAGGCTGATGATCGACGGCACGTGCACCAACTGCAGGCCTCGGGCCTGCATCGCCGCGCTGATCCACAGATCGCTGTAGAGGTGGGCGTACTCAGCGCTGTACGGCTGCGTGCGGAGCGTCGCCGTGCGCGCGGCGAAGATGCCGCCCTGAATGTGTTCGTCGCGCACGCCGGGTTGCCGCGCGATATCGCCGACTTTGCGCGGCGCGTCGCCGCTGGGCTGAATGCAGCCGGCCATGCCGACGCGCTCGTCCTCGAGCGGCGCGATGATGTCGGGCAGCCAGGAGGGATGGAGCATGCGGCCGTGCTCGGCGCACACGTAGATGAGCCGATCGAAACGCGCCACCTGCGCGGCCCAGTTGATCGCGGGCCCATACTGATCGTTGCGTCCGAGCCATCGGTAGATGTGCGGCACGCCCGCGGCCGCGAGGGTCGACAAGATCAGCGGTGAAGGCCGCGAGGAGTTGTCCACCACGATCAACTCGGCCGGCAATCGGCACGCCTCGAGCGTCGGCGCGATGTCGCGCTCGATCCGGGTCATGGCCCGCTCGGAGGATCGAAAGGGAATGAGCACCAGGCTGACGCCGGCGACCAGGGTCAAAGGATCATCTCCTTACAGGGGTGAGTCACAGCGAAGCGTGAATCCCAGTTCGGCACCCACTCCTTCCACCTGCTGCGAACCTCCGGATAGTCCACGCACGGAATACCCAGGCGCTGGGCGACGTATGCGAGTACCCAGTCCTCGCGGATCAGGCCGAGCGTGCTGAATTCCTGAACGACCGCCCAATCACGACCCCACGTCGCATGCGGATCATTCAGGGCGGGATCATCCAGTCCGGCGTGGACCGCTTCGGCCGCGAGCCGGCTGTATCCGACAAAGCCGCCCTGAATGCCCGTGAGATGGCTGTTCTGCTGCACGGTGCCGAACAGGCCGTTGACCCTTGGCAGCCAGCACAGCCGGCGGTTGAAGCCGGTATCGGTGTCGAACTTCACCAGGTAATCGGTGCGCGGGCCCAGGCGCAGGCACAGGTCCAGGTTGCGCCGCAGCATCCTGCCACCGTGCTGCAGCAGCTTGAGCCGTTCGCCGACGTGAAACTCGGCCGCGAATTCACGCGCCAATTCCGGCCAGCGCGGGTCATCATCGCCGTCGCTGATGATCAGTAGACGCGACGTCGGCCACACTCGGCGGAAGTTCGTGAGGCACCATCGCGCCAATTCGACGTCGCGATAAACCTGCACGTAAAACGTCACACGCTCATCGCGCACGTCGGGATCGCGCATGTCGATGGCCGTCAGCGGCCCGCGCTGCTTGTGCAGGTTCCACCCTGGCGGGAGCGTGGCGATGGTCCGGCTCATCCGACCTCCCGCCGCTCGCGATCGCGGCAACGATAGAGGCCGAGCGTCTGCTCGATCACGATGCCGGCGGAGATTGCTGCCACGGCATCGATGAGCTTGAAGTCTGCTTCGTAGCAGCTTTGCCATCCGCCGACGCGCATGATGAGCTCGCGTCTGACCATGAAGTTGAGATGGTCAATCTTCGCGAAGCGAGGCGGCAACGTCGGCCGAAGCGGCCTGTCGCGGTCGCGATCGACCCAGCAGACGGCATAACCGAGGCGCCGCGTCGGGTTGAGACCAGGCCGGTCGAGCGCTTCTGCCATCGTCGCCAGGTAGTGCGGAAACATGAGGTTGTCATCGTCAAGGTTCACGACCGCGTCACCCTCGCAGTGCCACATCGCAAAGTTGCGGGGACCGTGTCCCCAGTCGCCCCGATGCTCAGGCGTGCAGAGGTATCGCACGCGGGGGTCGCCGACGCTGGCCACGATTCGCTCCACCTCAGCGTCATGTCCGTCAGCAATGACGAGATGCTCGAAGTTGTCGTAGGTTTGCGCCTGCACGCAGCGGATGGCCTGCAGCAGTTGGGCGTGGCGTCGATAGGTTGGCGTGAACACACTGATCAGCATGGCGCTCCCTCCATGATCTCGACGTCGAGGCCCGCGGCGGCGGCGATGCCGGCGACCTTGTGATACGACGACTCCCAGGCCTGGACCCGTTTGCCCATCAGCGCAGCGGCGACCATGACGTGCGCCCGATCCGTGCGGACTCGTTCGTGTCTCGCGATCGTTTCCAGCCAGGCATCAAGGCTGGAGCACGTCAGCGAGATGTCTCGGTTGAGCGGCGGCTGCAGTGGAAGGCGGCTCTCATGATCGGTGCGGAAGGCGTCGAGCACGCCGAAACCGGCGCGGCGAAACGGCCGCAGGTCGCAGAAGCACGCCATGTCGATGCCCATGATCGCGTTGCAGTGCGGGGCAATCGCCTCGAAGGACACGACATCGCGCGCCATCACCGTCGAGCGCGTCTGCTTGATCCAGGACAGCACGGAGGGTTCTGCCAGATCAAACGAGCTCGGGAGGATGAGCACACGCCGGAATCCGGCCTCGACGGGGGCTATGAGCCGAGGCATGCGATGAAACGGCCGACAGAAACCGCCGCTGCCGCAGATGATCGCAACGTCGCCTTGGAGCTCATGGGCGTCGATGAGATCGTGCTGCTGATATGGCGTTCCACTCAGGAGCGACTTGACGCCGGCCAAGATAAGCCGGTCACCGATGTTGCCCGGCGTGCGGAACAGGGTGACATCCTGCGCGTTCGCGAGGAACGACAGCACGACCGTCTCGGTTTGCTTGCGGAAGTACTCGTTCATATTTCGCGCGAAATGCCGGCACCGGCGAACGGCAGGTACTTCTGATAATCGGCCGGAATCCACTGTCGCAATACATCGCCGCTGGGGTCGGGCTCGCCATCGGTGACGCCGGCGGCCTGCGCGGACCAGCGGCCGTTCAGCGTGGTCAGGCTCTTGCGCCCGGGCAGGCACTTGATGCCAACGGCTTGCGGGGCCTCGGGTGTGTCGCGATCGATCAGCAGCTTCGGGCCGTCCCAGCTCCGCCAGAGGGTGATATCGATGAAGGTCTGCCACTCACGGCAGACGCGGGCAAGATGATCGAGGACGGAGCGTCGCATGCCGGTGGCGAAGAGCGAGCTGTGCGCCGTGTTGCGGCACCTGCGCCAGCGGCGATCGCGGACGTTGTAATAGCGATCGTTCGACGTGCCCACCAGATCCGCCTGCGCGAGCAGATCCATCATGCGGCGCAGGTAGTCCTGCGGATAGTAGTCGTCGTGCTCGATGATGATCACGCGATCCGCCTGGACGTTTGGGATCGCCTCGAGCAGGTTCAAGCCCAGCGTGTGATCCGGGTCGTCGGCCGTCGGCTGCCGGCGGATGTAGAGTTGCCCTTGCGTGCATGTGATTGGTTGATCGCCGTCATCGACGACGATCCACTGCACCGCGCCTGCGAAGTCTTGCCGCTCCATCCAGGTCTCGCACAGCGCAAAGGCTTCGGGCGCATCGCGAGTCGGTGTGATGAGCGTGACCAGCGGCTTCGGCGGCACGGTTGCCCGCGGCCGTGCTGCCGGTGTGCCCACGTACTCGGCCGTCATCCCCAGTTTGGCGATCACCTCGTCCTGCCTGCGGCGGATGCCGTCGTAAATCATGCCCGGCTGCCGGCCCGAGAGATTGGGCAGCCGCTCGTCGTACGGCTTCGACGGATCGTTGATGCCGTCGCATCCGATCAGCCGCAGGTGGTTCACGCCGGCGAACCAGGCGAAATGAATCAGCGGCTGGATGGTGCCTCGCCCACGGTACAGCATGCGGGAAGCGGCGAGTTGTTCGCGGGTCTGGTCGAGCGCGAGCCAGCGGTCCGTGAAGTTCATCGGGTTGAGATACCAGCACACGCGCCGAGCGCCGCGCACCCGGCGCGGGAATCCCGGCAGCCCCCAGTCGCCTTCCATCAGCACGGGCAGGCTGCGAATCGGCGGGTGCTCGTCCGTCTGCCGCAGCCAGTGGTTGTGATCGGAATCGAGTGCGAAGAAGTAGACGTCATCGTGAGGTACATACTGTTCAGCCGAGACCGAGTCGTTGATCATGAAGACTGGGCCGTCGACATTGAGCAGATCGCGGTAGTCGAACGTGGTTTCGCCTCGGCCCAGGACATAGCCCACCTGGCCCGCGTGGCGATTGGCGAAGCTGGCAAAGGGAACTGATTCGGGCTCGATGCGGCGATCACAGCAGGTTGCACAGATGCGATCGCCGGCATCGCCCCGCGACACCATCGTGCATCGCCGATGCAGGGCGCAATCGAACACGCGCAGGGAAACCGTGCCATTGCACGACCGGCAGGACGTCTTGTCGATCGCCTGCCCGCGGTGATGGCATGGCAGCAGATGACGCGCCTCGATCGAGGCGTCAGGCATGCGGCCCGGCGTGGGCGGTGCGACGATCCGCCTGCCCTTGCCCTGATCCAGACCTCGCTGCTGCCGCGTGTCCTGGATCAATCGGATTCGATCTTGTGGCGACTTCATACTTCAGGTGGGGATGACGACGACGGCGACTCTGTTTCGCAAGCGACGACGCGCACCGTGGCCGGCGGGTCACCGCTGATCGCGACGTCGAGGGTGTAATCACCGAAGGGGCAACCGAGGCCCGGGCCCAGATAGCTGCCTTCCCAGGCGTTGTTGGTGGCGAGCAGCCCGGTGATCGCCCAGCGTTCCCCGTTCCACTGCACACCGTCATTCGTAATGCGGATGTATTCGTTGCCGGCCTGCTGTTGCTCGACGGGATAGCCATCGTCGCAAGGTACGCCACCGCTGTGGACCTCGGCGTGGCCGGTGACCGGTCCGACAACGCCGAACTCGAAGTCTGCCTCAATTCGGATGCACTGCTCGTCGCACTCGCAGTTCACGCAGTCCTCGTGATCGCACGCGTCGAAGATGTCCAGCGTGTCAAATTCCGTCGCCTCCTGCCCCATCACGTCGGGCTCTTCGAAGCGGTAGCAAGCGCCTGTTCCATCGAGCTGGATCACGGGATCGGCCCAGTCGGTGGTCACCAGGTCAAAGACCCACGTAGGCAAAAAGATGTCGGCACCGTCACCCTCACTCGTCGCGCCGCACTGTCGCCACCGGTCGAGCTTCTCGCCGGGCATTTCACTGGACGAGGGCGGCGACGTGCAGAACGGGACCTTGCATCCCTGTTCGACCTCGCCCTTCACGCGCTTGGGCTTCTTGCGAGGTTCGTGACGCCAGGTCTCGAAGAGGAACACTTCCCACTGGCATTGGCCATCGTGGACGCACTGACGCCGGGCAAGGCTTCGGATGTCCTGGGTCGAACTGCTGCCTCCGCCTCCTGACGCGCTCGTGCTGGTGCTTTCGATTGCGTCGTTCTCGAAGTGGAACCAGTAGTCTTTGAGCGCAGTTGCGCCGGTCCCGTATCGCACTTCTGTGACATCGACCAATGCTCCTATGCCGGCCGGCAATAGCCGCAGATCGTCGTCCACGCGGATGCCGCAGCCTTCTTCGCCTTCGCCATCGTTGGGATTCTCGACGCCGTTGTAAGCCCACACTTCTCGGCCGCCCGATCGGTCCTGCCAGCCGTCGTACCCGCCGGCGACCAGTTCCTGCTCATGCACGAAGTAGCGCCAGCGGTTGACCCACTCACCGTCCTTCCGCACCGGCTCACGGCTGACGATCTTCCCTTTGAACGTGACCTCGTATCGATTGCACACCTTCACGATTGCCCAGCGCACTGGACCGCCGGCCTCTGCAGCGGACTCTTTCCACAGGATCGTTGCCGCTCCGGTGGTTCCGCTGAGAAGCATGCTCGTGATGCTGTGCCCGACGTCGGCGCGGTCATGCCACTCCTTCTCGATCGACACCTTGCAGATCGCAAGGCCGGTGACGACCGCCTTGCCGAATTCGCCTTGGCGGATCGGCTCGAGCAGCACGGCGAAGCGCCCCAGATGCACGCTGATGTCTGGCACCTTGCCGACCAAAAGCGCGCGGTCCTGAAACTCGCCCAAGTTCGCCGTCGGTGTGATGGGCACGGTCGCGGTGTCGATCGCCAGGACGCTGAAGCGATCGCGATCGCTACCGGAATCGTTCTTGATCAGCACGACGCCTGCCTGGCGATGGAGCTTTCGCCAGGCGGCATCATCGCGGTGGTCATCGTTTCGGTGCTGCTGGTGCGACTTGAGCAGATCGAGCAGCGCATTCCACGCCGCCGCTGGGATTGCCAGCGGTTCGCGCGCCGCGACCTTATCGAATTTGTCAGCGGGTCCGGCCATGATCAGTCGTTGATGCCCAGGGCCTCGAAGTCGATCGGATCAAATACTTGTTCGACATAGGCGGCGATCGGCTTGACGGTGAGTCGGTTGTTCACGACCACGTGGCGTCGCCTCGTCCAGATGTACTCCCAGCCCTTCGCCGTGATGCCGGCGATGTCTCCAATCGCGCGGCCGGCGATGTTGGGGGAAAATCCCAGCAGGAACTGGACTTCGAGCGTGCCGTTCTTCGCGCCACCCACCGCGCCGAAATAGAGCAGTTCCCCGGCTTCGCCTTCGATCGTCACACCGTCATCGGTGGTGATCGTGACGTTGCCGTTGTTCACGCCAACCTTGGCCAGCGTCTTGATATAGGCACCTGTTCCCTGGCTGATCGGAAACGATTTGGTCACGGTGAAGCCGAGCTTGGGGACGGGAATGTCGACGCCCTCGACGTTCTCGCCATCGCCGACGCCGATCAGGTTGCCGTTGTCGGCGACGTTGGCTGCTTCGCCCGCGGCCGCGAACGCGCCCACCGTCGCCTTGCTCGCGATGATGTGTTCCGTCGCCCCGGTCGTATCGAAGGAGAAGGACGTCTCTCCGCCGCCCGTGCTTTGCAGATCATCCTCCGTGCCGTAGTAGGCGACGCCGAACCATTCATCACCGATCTCGAAGGCCTCACAGGATTCGGGCAGGAGGACGAGCGTGGTTCCACCGCCGATGTCCCATGTCGCGGGTGCCCCCGACAGCACCGCGGCGCGGGCCTCTTCCAGGTCGGCCGCGTCATCAATCCAGTACTGCCGACGTCCACTGCTGGCGTCGGCTCGCTGCTGCTCGGCTTGTTCGCGGGCGGTGGCCATATATCAGGTGAACGCGGGAAGGCTTCGTCGGATGAGCTCCAGGAGCTGCACGGCTCGCTTGGCGATGTCGTTGCCCTGCTTTTGCTGCTGCACCATCTGCTGCTGGAAGTTGCGGCCGCTGCCCTGCAGGCTCTGGAGACTGAACTTGTCAAAGGTGCCCGTCGTCAGGAAGCGCTTGAGCACCCCGGGCACGTCGTCTGCGCTTTCCGATCCGATGTCCTGCAGCTGCTTCTTCAGGTCGAAGTCAATGCCGCCATCAGCGGCCTGCTCGCGCTTCTTCTTCGCATCCTCCACGGCGGCGCGCAGGGCGTCCTTCGCGGCTTCGAGCTCGCTGGCCGTGCCTTCGATCGCATTCATCACGGCGGCTTCGTCTCGCCGGCGAGCCTCCTGCTCTTCACGGGTGATTCCGGCAATCGCGCCCTCGAACTCGCGCCCGATGTCGGCCAGGGCCTGGGTGCGCTCCTCTTCGATCTGACGGAGATTGGACTGTCGCTCCTGCTCACGATCTCGGGCATCGGCCGCGCGCTCGCGACGGTTGATATCCTTCGCTTCCTCAGCGTTGAAGCTGCTGTCGAAGAAGCCGTGCACGTCGTGGATCGTGTTCGTCACCGCCTCCTGGATGTCGCTCCAGACGCTGGCGATTCCGGAGGTCACGTTCTCCCACAGGGTGCGAAAGAAGGACGTGAAATTGACCCAGGCAGCTTTCAGCGAAGCAACGAAGCCGACAAAGAACTTGGCGACCGTCGCGACGGCACTGCGCCAGACCTCGACGAAGCGGTCCTTCACCGACTGCCACAGCACGTTCAGCGTGTTCACGCCCCGTTGCCATTCGAGCTTGAGCGTCAGCCAGAGGATGCGGGCGGCAAGCGCCCAGTCACCCGCGGCGAGTGCGTCGCGGATGCCGCTCATCGCCAGCTGGGCGTCGCCCTTGAGCGTTTCGAATGCATCGCCCAAGGCGCCCAGCGCATTCTTACCCATCTCCGTCTTGGTGACGATCACCGCGACCAGGCCTGCAATCGCGGCCGCGACAAGTCCGATCGGCGTGAGCAGCGCGGCGATGATTGCCTTGACGCCCATCAGCGCGGTGCCGAACAGGCCCAGCGCGCCGCTCACCAGGCCGAGCACGGCGGCGAATCCCTTCAGGGCCAGGCCGGTGAAGATCAGCGCCACGCCCGTGGCGGTCACGATCGCGGCGACCTTGGCGGCGGTGATGACCGCTTCACGATTGTTCTTCACCCAGTCGATCGTCTTGCGCAGTGCGCCTTGCAGGCGGGTAATCAGATCCTTGAGCGCGGGAGCGAGCGAGTTGCCCACTTCAAACGCGACCTTGCCGATCTGCTTGCGCACGTCGGCCATGTTGTCACCGAATCCCACGGCCGCGTTGGCGGCGTCGCCGCTCATCGTCAGCCCGAGTTCGCGGGCGCGCTGCTCGAGCGCCTCCATGCCGGCGACGCCGTCGGCCATGAGGGGAAGCAGTTCAGTGCCGCTCTTGCCGAAGATCTGCATCGCTGCCGCGGCGCGGATCGTCGGGTCCTGAATGCGGCTCAGCCGGTCGGCGATGATCTTGAACTGCTGATCCGGGAGCTTGCCGCGCAGGTCATCCACGGTCAGCCCCAATTGGCCCAGCGCCTCCCGCGCCTCGAGCGTGCCGTCCTCCGCCTCCTTGATGTTGCGCTGCATCGTGCGGATACCCTTCTCCAGGCTCTGCATGCTTGCGCCGCTCTGCTCGGCCGCGTAGCCCAGCTCGGAAAGGGCCTCGACGGTGATGCCGGTGCGCTGGCTCATCTTGGCCAGAGCGTCGCCCTGGTCGCTGAAGACTTTCAGCGAGGCGAGCAGCGGCGCGATGGCCGCGACGCCGAGGGCGGCGAGGCGTTTGCCGATGGCGGTGATCGCCGCACCGAAGGCCATGAGCTTGGCCTGCGCGGCCTTGAGCCCGCGCATCAACAGCGCGTCCTTCGAGGAGATCTCCACGAAGGCCCGGCCCGCTCGGATTGCTCCCGTCTCCGCCATGTTCGTCTACCTTCTCCAGGCGCGGTATTTCGCGCGAAATCTCACCCTCGCACCGAACTCTGCCACCGCCTGGGCAACTGCGGGAGCTCCCGCTCCAGGGCGGGCCGCATGAACGGTCGCGGCCGAATGCGCACCGTGCGGTTGTTCAGCCCGCGTGTCGTTCTGCCGCCGAACTCCAGGAGCTGAGGCACGGTGCTTGATCCGCGCGTGCCGCCGAACAGGACCGGCCCGATCACGACGCCGTTGTTCTGCGGCTCATACCCGAACAGAATGAAGCGGATGCCGCGCTGATGGCCGCTGGGCTTGGGCATCGGCCTCAGGCCTTGGCGCTTCCGCTCACGGTTGCGCTGGGACCGGGCATAGCCCACGTGATCAAACGGCGGAGTGCCCGGGGCCGACGTCGTGCCGTGCCGGCGGGACTTGATCGAGTTGCGGGCGGTCTGCCGGATGAAGGCGCCCGCGCGCGACAGATTCCTTCGATCGGCCGATCGGGTCGCGCGGATGACCTTGTCGCGATCGAAGAACAGGTGCTTGATCTTGATGGAGACGCCGAATTGGCTCATGACTTGGGTCTCTGACGCGGCGGCGTCCGTGGTTTCCGGGGCTTGGGCTTGTTCAGTTTCCACTGCTTGCCCGTCGTCATCACCTTCAGGGCCAGCATGCCCCACTTGCTCCGCTTGGGCTTGCGCTCCTCCGGCGTCAGCGTCGGGTTGAAGTCGGCGGGTCGATACGTCCTGGGGCGCTTGGCCATCAGGAAACAACCGACGTTGGCGATCTGCGCGAGCATGGCGGCCGTGTGCTGCCAGTCGTCCTGCTGGCGTCCTTCCACTACCCAGCACAGCTCGCGCAGCGTCAGCGGGCCGGGGTCGATACCGACGACGCCGGCGAGCTGGTGGACGATGCGCCAACATTCGGCGGCGTCCCATCGTCGTCCGTCTCCGCGATCGCCTGATCGATCGCCTTCTCCAGGTCGATCGCTTCCATCCGCCTCATCGACAGATCCGTTCTCGCCTCGTACACCCGATTCAGCTTGCTCTGGAGGGTGGCAAGCACCTGTCGCTTGCCTTTGGGGAAAAAACCGACAAGATCCTCCATCAGCGCGGTGAGCGCCTGATCGATCGCGTCGCCCACCAGGCCTTCGGCGAAATCGACATCCGTGATGCCGCCCGCCTGGGCCTGGGGCTCGCAGACCGCAAAGAGCGTGTCGACCATGAGGATGGGATTCTCAGCGAGCTCGTGCAGCAGCTTGCCCTCGATCACCAGCAGCAGATCCACGCCGACGCGGGCTTTCACGCGGCGGATGGTGTTGACGTCAATGTGAATCGTCCAAGCGCGACCCTTGGAGTCCTGGAACGTGCGCATGCTCGATCTCCTCTGATGCTTTCAATTCGGTTCACTTACGAACTGGAACGCTGCGCGTCGGAGATCAGGACGCGACGACCTGCACCCACTCCGGCGCGACGTTCGAGTAGGTCGGCCGCAGCGAAACGTTGACGAGTTGGGCGTTCTCCAACTCCTGCCCCTCGCTGAAGTCGAACACCTCGAAGTCCGCCCACAGGCCTTGCGTGCCCTCGGTCTCCTTGTCGCTCGTGAGCACCGCGCAGGCGATGGTCGTGCCCTTGAGCCAGGCGGCGAGGAACGCGGTGAAGTCCGCATCGGCCTCGTTGTAGACCATCTGGAACTCGACCGTTCCATCCTTCAACGTGGCGCGTCGAGCTCGCCAACCGTTGTTGCCGCGAGTCGTGACATCCGCCTCGCCCTTTTCCAGGTTGAGGTTGAGGTCGCGAACGTTCGGCACCTCATCGAGGTTCGCCGGCGCGGGTCCCTCGTGGATGCCGTCGGCGTTTTCGGCGCCCCACGTCGCGCGCGTGCCGGTGGACAGGCGGTAGAGTACGGCTTCAAGGCCGAGCAGAGCTCCCATGTCTTTCTCCTTCGTGTCGGATCACCGCATGACGCGGTGTCGCAGTTTGATGAGGGCAGTGAATTGGTGCAGGCGCTCCAAGTGATCGTCGCTGTACGTCGCTTCGGTCGCGGTGCAGATCGCCTTCGTCCCGGTGTCGAGTCTTCGCTTCCGGAAGAAGTCTCGGATTTCCTGCACCAGCGTCATGTACGGATCGAGGTTCTCGTTGCTGGGGAACGCTTGGCCCGGAAAGCGAATCTGCACACCAACCTCAGTGACGAAGTCGTACTGATCCATCGAACGGGACAGTGCGACCTGCGTGTCGCCAGCGGGCACGACCGTCACGTGCAATGCGTCATCCATCTCCTCCAGGTCGAAGATGGGCAGATAGCCGCGTTCGGCAGCAATCGGCTGGGACAGCGTCGCGGCGCTGAGCTCGGTCGTGATCGCGTCGGCGATGCTGATGGCGTCGCTCAATGGCCACCTCCGGGCGGACCGCCGCCGCGAAGGATGGAGACGATCGCCGCGAAGACGCTGGTCAATGCGGCGGCGACGACGAGACGCACCAGGCGGCTGGTGTTGCGGACCCACTGTTCAAGCACATACAACCGGGTCATGACGCCGCGCGTGCGCGTCGAACCGCGCAGGGCCTCGTCGATCTGATCGAGGCGCTTGTGCAGGCGTTCAAACTCGTCGTGCAGTCGGCTCATGAATCTTCGACCTTCGTCAGCTTCGTGTGCACGCGGAGGCGCTCGTGATACGGATCAGACCACCGGTAATGGGCCATGCGCGGTGCCGGGGCCATGACTTCGTAGGTGCGGGTCTTCCCGTCGTCGCCAATCTCCACGATCTGATCCCCGCGTTCAGGCAGAACCTGGGCGCTGTCGAGCACCAGATCGGCGGCGGGAAACACGTAGTCCCGCGATTCGACGCGCGTGAGCATCGCGGTCTCGTTGTCGAGGACATCGAAGTCCGTTCGTCCCACCGTCGCCGCCAAGGTCACGCTGTCGACGCCACGCTTGTAGGTCACCGACCTTGCGACGTTCGTCTTCAGCTGGCCGGTGAGCCAGGCCGATCCCGTCTTCAGCAGATCCATGCGCGATCTCCCGAGGGGCTGGACACCAGTGAACGCCCGCGGGCGTTACGAGCCGTTGGCGCTCGGGTCGTGCAGGGCGCGGACCTGCGTGGCCTCGCTCGTGGCGGCGGCGGCGGAGCGGCCCCAGATCTTGTTGGCCGCGCTGTCGTCGTCGGTCGTGACTTTTTCGGCGGACTCATCCCAGTACAGAGTCACGCCGTCGGCGATCTCGACCGCCGCCTTGTCAACGTCGTACACGCCGCCGCCAGCGGCCAGCGCGCCGAGTTCGCCGGCGGCGATGTCCTTGTGAGCGATGCGGGGTTCGTCCTGGACCATCACGACGTCGCCCGCGCTGATGGCGGACTCCGGCGTGTGATCGATCATCACGGGCTTGCCGTGACGGAAGGTCGCGATGAAGCTCATGGCTCTTTCTCCTGGTGATGCGCGCCGAAGCGCGGGGAAGTTTCAAACGTTGCGGTGGGTCTCGGCCGCGTTATTTCGCGCGAAATCCTGCCGTCGGCTTACGCGCCGTTGGCTTTCACGCCGCCCTTGGGATCCTGCTTGCGGGCGTTGAAGTCGAAGAAGCCGCGCATCTGGATGCCCAGGGCGCTGAACTCCGCCTCGGCCGTCTCGATCGTCGGGCTCTCGACGCCGTTGAGGAAGCAGACCTCGATTGTGCTGATGTCGGCCGGGTCGCCCAGCAGGTACCACGCCGTGGTGCTGTTGCCGGTGATGGCCGTGTTGCTGAGGTACGTCGAGACGGCCGGCTTGTACTTGCCGGCGTGCACGTTGCGGTTGGGCACCTTCGCGGTGCTCGCCGCGCCGCCGGTGTTGTTGTTCGTGGAGACGAACAGCTCATCGGCCTCGACTTCCAGATCCGGGGGGACGAGCAGCGTCGTCGGCGTCGAGCCCAGCGGGAAGCCGGCGGCGTCGACCATCTTGCGGAAGGCGATGACGGCGGCGGTGAGGCCCGCCGAGCCGAGCGCCGAGCCCGCGCCGGTGATGATGTTCTTGTTGGCGGTCTTGAAGAAGTCGGAGTTGGCCATGAACTCGGTCCAGAAGACCGTGTTCAGCCGCAGCGCGGCGTCGCGGCCGATCTTGCGCGGCACGCTGGTGATGGCGCCCAGGTTATCGTTCAGGAGATCCGTGCGGGTGATGCCGTGGATAACGCCGAAGGTCTTCGCCTGGTTGGTGAACTTCTCCTCGCTGAGCTGGCCGTGCTTCAGCTCGCCATCGGGGCCGACCTCCTCGAACTGGCCGCCCGTGGTCAGGCGGTAGCTGGACACTTCCTTGAAGTCGGAGACCGGGCGAACAGACGCGATGATGCGCCACGTCTGCTCGACGTGCATGTAGCCCTCGAGCAGGAACTTGTTGGCGCTGTTCGACAACACGCCCGGGAGGCTCAGCGTGCTGAACGCGGCGCGGAGCACGGCCTGGGGATCCTGCTTGAAGCTGAATCCCTGGTACCCGCCCGCCCACGCGGCCTCGAGCAGCAGTTCCTGCAGGCCGATGCGGCCGCGGAACCGCGTGTGCGCGGCCTCAAGGGTTTCGGGCTTGAACTGCTTCTCCACATCCTCGAGCTTGCCGGCGACGCACGCGGCGGCCATCAGCACGTCGCTGGTCATCTCGACGGGGTTGATGACGATGCCGGCGGGTGCCTTGGGGCGGCTGGCGCGCATGACTTCGAGCTCGGTCTTGTCGGCCGACCAGCCCTCCTCGATGGCCTTGGTGGCGATGTCGGGGTGCTTGGCGCAGAGCGTCTGGATGGCGCTGATGCGCTTGGTTTCCGTCGCGATCGACGCGCGGAGATCGGTGACCGCCGCCGCCGTGAGATCGGCGGTGCCCGCGGCCGTCGCGCCGGCAGCCGGCGTTTGCGAACCGGGGGCGGGCGAGTCCTTCTTGGGTTCGTCCTTCTTCTGGCTGGCCTTCCAGGCCGCTTCGAGCGTGGGACGCTGCGCGTCGGTGATGGTGGCGGCATCGAAGCCGTTGGCCTTGAGCCATTGTTCGAAGTTCATGGGTCTCTCCTGGGAAGGATGGTTGGTTTGGGAAGCGGCGATCTTCACCGACGTCGTGGCGTCGGCACCGACCGCGACGAAGGACACTTCGCGGAGCACGGCCTGCCGCGCGATGATCAGCGGCCCGGTCACGGTGCGGCCGTTGACGGTGGCTGTCTTGCCGGCTTCGAGCAACTCGCGGCGTTCGACCGGCGCGCCGATCGAGGCCTGCCACTTGAAGCCGTTCTTGGCATGGGTCATGACGCGCTTGCTCGCGTCGTCGTCGGCTCCCCCGGTGATCACGCCGTCGAGGCTGACGCCGCTGGCGCTGATCTTGACCTTGTGCGCGACGCCCAGCGGCTGCTTGGTATCGTGCTCGAGCAGGATGGGAATCGAATCGCCGGCGGCGCGCAGGCCCGCCAAGTCAACGACGACCGGCAGGTAGAAGTTCGCGCTCATCACGCCGCCCGAGTAGGCGTTGATCGTGAACGACGGCAGCTTGGGCTTGCCGTCCGCGCCGGTTTCGCCAGGTGCGGCGGCGATCAGATCGATCGGCGCGGTGAGCTGGAGGACGTCATCGCCGCCACTTCCGGGGGCGGGGGCGGCGTTGGCCAGGAGCATCGGATGGCGCGTGCGCGTTCTCATTCGTCCTTCTCCTCCGCTTCGTCATCCGCAGCAGCCGGCGACACGCCCGGTGAGCCGGGCGGCAGCGCGATGGGCAGGCCCAGCTCGCGCATGCGCTTCAGCTCCCGCGCGCGCTGGTACAGCTCCGTCTCCCAGTCGAGGCCTTGCTTGGCGTACTCGGCGGCGAGCGTGGTGCAGTTGCTGCTCAGGCGCGTCGCCTGGGCAGTGGCTTCCTTCGAGGGATCGACGTGCTCGCGGCCGTCCCAGGTCCATTCGTGGCGCACCTGCTCGGGCAGTTCGCGGGCATGGTGTCCTTCGATGCGCCGGGCCTCGCCGAGCCACGCGCCGAGAATGCGATCGAGGGCGACGATCTCGATGTGATCGCGATCGACGTCGATCGACTTGAAGTACGTTTGGTGATCGAGCCGGCCGCTGGCGTAGTTGTACGAAGAGCTGTCGCCGGCGGCGACGTTGTACGGCATGCTCAGGCAGCGGGCGATCTCGGTGAGGATTTCGCGCTTGAATTGCGGGTAGGTGGTTGTGGGCTGCTCCGCCTTGATCTGGCTGATGCCCCATCCCTGCGGCAACGTGACCCACTGACGGCGCTCGATATCGACGGCATCAAACGGCTCGAAGTCGCCAGTGGTCTCGGGCGGAGCGTCGCTGGAGATGACGCCTGCCGCATCGGCCGCGCTCTCGGCAGCGGCGACGACCGCCAGTGTGTAGCGGCGCAGTTCCGCGTACAACGGAATGCTCGATGTGATCTCGGGGACGCCCCGGCTTTGGCCCGGGCGCTCGGCGCGGAACAGGTGAATGACCTGTTCGGCCGGCACGGTGTCCGCGTCGAGGCGGGCGCTGGCGGCGCTGGTATCGCCGGGATGGCGACGCAGAATCTGGTAAGCCAGTGGGTTGCCCCAGTCGTCGAAGATGATTCCGTCGCTCAGCTGCGGACTCGTCGTCGCCAGCATGGGCGTTGCTACCTGCTCGGCGTCGACTAGGCGAATGTCGAGCTTCACCTTTGTGGGCAGCGCCATGTTGGTGGTGAGCACGGCGAAGGCCTCGCCGTCGCGGGCGACACAGATCCGCATCTGGCGTAGCTTTTGCGCCAGACGGACCTGCTTGGCCCAGGAGGCAAAGTCCGCTTCGACGGCCATCAGCGTGTCGCGGCCGGCATCGTTGGCGATCAGTTGAAGGCGCGATCCACGGCCGATCACGTCGTTGGCCAGCGTTCTGAGCATGCCCGCGCAATAGCTGTTGTTCGCAGCTTCGTATCGAGCTCGCGCGCGAAGCACGCGGCGGACCTGCGGCGAGTGCGCGGCTTGGGCGCTCAGGTGATCGGCGTTGGCCCACAGCCTGCTGTTGTCCTGGGTGGTCTGCGCGGCGTCGTAGCTGGCGCGCAGGTTGCGCGGACGGCTCGCGGCGAGCTCGGACATGCTCCTGCGCGATTTGACGGCGATCGCCATCAGACGGTTCCCGGTGGGATGAGCTTGGTCAGGCGGATGGGGAGCTTGTTGCGCGTCATCGCGGTGCTGCTGCGCAGATAGCGATCCAGTTCCATCTGCTCCTTCAGGGAGTGCTGGTCGACGGAGACCTGGTCGCCGACAACCCGTTTGGGGCCGGAGGCGTTCTCGATCAGCTTCTCGCGCAGTTCGTCGCTCACGGAGAGGTGGTATGCCGCCGACGCCATCGATGAACGCTGCACCCCGCCCCGCCCCCGTCAGATTTCGCAGATTGTTACACCGGTAGACCGTGGCCCGACATTTCGCGCGAAATATCGGACTCGCCGGACGCCTCAGGCCGCCCCCTCGAGGGTCGTGAACCTTGCCCCGCAGTGGCGGCATTCACGGCGGCGGCGCTTGCGCTTACGTGGCGCATCGCGCACGTACAAGACGGGTACGTGGCGACATCCGCAGCGCGGGCACTGGACGCCGGCGGGCTCGGGCTCAGGCTCCGGAACCGGCGGCGGCGGCCACGGCTCGACAGACGACGATTGCTTGGCGCGGCGACTCATCGACGCCTCCTCTTCTCCGCGAGCATCTGCGACATGCTCTTGCGCGGGCCCTTCGCCTTGAAGGCGGTGCCGCCTCCGGCCAGCAGGCTGCAGCCGTCCATCGCGCCGGCGACGGCGCAGCCCACCGCGCAGTCGAGCAGGTGGTTGTCAGGTCGGCCGGGGCGCAGCTTCCAGACCTCGACCTTGCGGCCGCGTCCTTCGCCAGGGGTCGCGTATTCGCTGGTGAGCTGCTCGGCGAGCATCCGGTGTCTTGACCGGCTGCCGGCATGCAGCGCGAGGCTGCCGGCATCGCCCGCGGCCGTCGTGAGCCGCGCGGCGATGAAGGTCTTCCATGCGTTGGCGTCAAACACGACGTGCCGCGTGCCACTGGCCGGCGCTCGCCCTGGCACGCGCCAGTTGACGCCGACGCGATCGCCCGGCTTCTTCTGCCACTCGGCCATCGGCCGTTCAGTGGCACCGATCGGCACACCCTTGCTCGGCATCACGATCGCGGCGTGTCGCGACTCGCGGCAGAAGCGGTGGATGAGTTCCGTCCAGTTGCCCGAGTCGATGAGGCAACGCGAGATCCTCAGTTGCTGATCATCGCTCGTCGGCCACACGCGATCGAGCAGATGCGCGGTGAGGCTAGTCAGCCCGGCGTAGATCGCGCCATCCTCTCCGCCCTCGGGGAAGGCCTTGGCGAGGGTGTACTGCACCTTGCGGTACACGACGTATTCCGTCTTCGGGTCGGGCCACAGTCCGTACTCCACGATCTGGCCGTCGAAACGATCCGTCCAGGCGATGACCATGTAGTAGAGGCATCGCTTCTGCACGTCGATCATCGCGGTCACGTGGTTCATCGTCGCCGGCACGATGCCCGGCTTGATCGCGTTGGCCTTCGCGCAGATCGCGTCAGCCTTCAGCGGCATGCTGTCCTCGAGTGTGTCCTCGCGCGGCTCGTTCTGAAACTCGGCCCAGAAGCTGGCCTCATCATCGATCTTCAGGTTCATCGCGTACTGGATGGCCGACAGCTCGCCGTCGCGGAAGCGTTCGGGCCACGACGCGACGGCACCGGCGTCCATCCGTTTGCGATGCTTCTTATAGAACTTGTTGCCCGCCGCGCCTCCGTCCTCGGCGCGCAGCCCGTTGGCGCGGACCTCGGCGTACTCCTGCCAGAGATCCTCGTTCTTCGGCATGGCGTAGAGCAGCTTCGTGCGGAACCCGCGCCATTGCGGGTAGAGCTGTCGATCCAGGTACCTGTCCGCCAGATCGCCGCGTCGAATCACCGTGCACGGCATGACGGCCGCGATCGTCTCGTCCGGTCCCGCAAGGCCCAGCACGGCACCGTTGATGACGCGTTCGCGTTCAGTGCACTGGTCAACGCTGCGAGCGGATTGATCCGTCTGTGGATCGTCGATGAGCACCAGGTCAGGGCGCTGGGTCTCGCCGGCGGGCCGCTTGAACTTCATGCCGCGCACCGCGCCTCGGATGCCTGCGACGCGGATGATCGCTCCGCCGGCGGCGCTGTCGTCAATCGTCGGCATCACGATGTAGCTGTCGCGCCACATCAAGTGCGTGCGCTTGCCCCTGTGCAGCTGCCCGGTGCAGCGGTTGCTGATGCCTTCCAGCTTGTGGATTGGATACACCGCCTCGGGGAAGTCCGCCAGCAGCAGGTCATTACAAGAGAGCTCGCTCTTGATCGAGTCCATCATTGCCTGGGCCAGCGGCTTGCTCGCGCCCAGAAGCACGACGAACTTGCGCCGTCCCGTGAGGATCGCCCACATCGCGGCAGCTTCGACGAGCGCGGTCTTGCCGCTGCCGCGCGGCATGGCCAGAGCGTACTGGCCCCCCGAAGTGACCGTCGCCTCCAGCACGCCGATCACCTTCAGATGATCCTCTGACCAGGCGAGCGTGAAGGTTGCTGTCAGGTAGTTCTCGCAGAACGCGCGCAGGCTTTCCTCGGACTCCTTGCGTCGCTTCGCATCCTGGACTGGCGGGATGTCGCCGATGTCGCGGCCGCTGCGCGACTTGGCCGCTTCGACCTCGCGGCGCTCCTCTTTGAAGCGCTCGTATCGAGCGGCCTTCTCCTGCTCACTTTTTCCTTTCGTCTTTCTCACGTTCGAGTCTGATGATTCGAAGAACGGCCATGCGCGCAAGCTCGACGGTCGATGTCTCGGGCTTGCCAAGCTTCAGGCCTTCCAGGTGTCCTCTCACCTTCGCCAGGTCCTCTGCTGATTCATCGGGGACGTCATCGTCCTCGGGCGGCGCTTCGCGGTACAGGCCCAGCAGGCGGTTGAGTTCTCGCTGCACGGCGAGGCAGGTCCGGGTGTCCTGGGACCGTAGCGCCCGAGCGTACAGGTCATTCAGCCGCGTCACGGCTTTGCCGACCTCGGCGTCGCGTTCGTAATCGGCCGCGACTGTGATCCGTCGGCGTGCCTCGGCAATGACCGCCTCGACGTCGCCTTCAGCAACGCCCAGCTTCTCCCTGCACGCCAGCTTGAGGTCCGAATTGGACAGCCCCGACACCAGCAGAAGGATAACCTTCTCGATCGCTGTGTGATCGTTCATACACACTCTCCAGCCACCGCCGATGGAACAGCAGCAGGTCCCGGTCCTGCGTGAGACAAAACTGCTCAATCGACCGGCAGGTCCGCAAATTAGCGGAAGACTCGATCACATAGCAAGTGCCGTCGGTCATCTCCAGGAGCTGGACCTTCGCATGGGATCGGGCGGCAACGTACCACCCGCCACGGCGGGCGAGTTCCTGGGCGAGAGTCGTGCAGACGTCCACCTCCTTTGGGTCACTCTGGTACCAGCAGGAAACCACCATCGTCGCCCGCTGAACCTCTCCGCGCTCAAGCATCCGCATGAGCATCTGGAGGTTGGCGAAGTTGAAGCCCAGCGTGGCCAGGTTCAGTTCCTTCACCGTCGCGGGCGAAGCATGGTGCAGGATCGCCTGCACCAGATCGAAGCTGTCGTAGGAACCATCCATCAGGCAGTGCCAGGTCTCGCCTGGGCCGGGCAGCCCGTCGAGAGCGGCGATCGCTGACTGCACCCGCAGGTTGTCGACCAGTCGTCGGCGGACCGGCGCGCGGCGGTGCGCCATGGCCGCGATGGGAATCGGCATCGCGCTGGCCTTGGTCTCGCGGCCGGCCGATTCGATGCCGAGGATGTCATCGACATCGCTCACGCCGCCTTCTCCTGGACGCGCTGGGCGGTCTGCCCGGTGAACTTCTGCCAGCGGTCAACGATGACGTCGCAGTAGCAAGGGTCCAGCTCCATGAGGAACGCGGTGCGGCCCGCCTTCTCGGCGGCGATCAGCGTCGAGCCTGAGCCGCCGAAGAGATCCATCACGTTCTCGCCTGGGCGCGACGAGTACTCCATCGCCTTGACGGCCAGCTCGACGGGCTTCTCCGTCAGATGCACCATCGACTGCGGACTCACCTTCTTGATCTGCCACACGTCGGGCACGTTGGCGGGTCCGAAGAACCGGTGCCCCGCGCCTTCGCGCCAGCCGTAGAAGCACTTCTTGTGCTGGGGCTTGAACTCGCGGTCGATCGTCCAGCCGTAGAAGCACCACTCGTGATCGCCCATGAAGTCCTTGCGCGTCAGCACGGCGTGCTGCTTCACCCAGATGATCGCCTGGCTGAAGTAGAGGCCGCTGCTCTTCATCGCCGGCGGGTAGTTGCTGCAGTTGGCGTAGCCGCCCCAGATGTAGAACGATCGGCCCGCCTGGAGCACGCGGGCAATGTTGCCGAACCAGCCCAGCAGCAGGCGGTCGAACTCCGCTTCGCTGACGAAGTCGTTCATGAGCGGGCGGTCCTTCGCGCGCAGCTGCTTGTCGGTCGCCTTGATCTTCTTGGGATGGCGGGCGACGTCCATCGCGCGATGGTTGTTCGTCGGGTCGGCTTTCTTGCCGCGCGTCGCGGCGATCGCGTTGTTCGAACGAGGCTCGACGCGCACGTTGTAAGGCGGATCGGTGTTGACCAGGTGAATCGGCTGCCCGCCGAGAAGTCGATCGACGTCGTCGTTGCTGGCGCTGTTGCCGCAGAGCAGCCGGTGCCGACCGAGTTGCCAGAGGTCACCCGGCTTCGTGATCGGCGTCGCCGGCGGCGCGGGCACGTCGTCGGGATCGGTCAGCCCGTCGATCGCGGTGGGCGCGAGCAGTTCGCGGATTTCGTCGTCACCGAATCCGAACTGGGTGAGGTCGAGGTCAGTTTCGAGCAGCGCGGCGATCTCGCCCTTCAGTAGCGCGCGGTCCCAGTCGCTCAGCTCGTGCGACTTGTTGTCGGCCAGGCGATACGCGCGCAGCTCTTCGGCGCTGAGGTCGCCAGCAACGTGGACCGGCACGGTTTCGAGCTTCAGCAGCTTCGCGGCCTTCCATCGGGTGTGCCCGACGACGATGACGCCGTCGGCGTCCACCACGATCGGCTGCCGAAACCCGAATCGGCGGATGATGTTGGCTAGCGCCTGCACGCCCGCGTCGTTGATGCGCGGGTTGGTTTCGTAGGGGCGGACGGCGTCGATGGGGCGAAGTTCGATGTGCATAGGGGAAAAAAGTAAGTGTGTCCGACCTGGTGGGTGTTCCCTGCGGGATCTCGGTCCGGCGGGTCGCCGGTAGTACCTTGCCGGGGGGGCCTCCCCCCCGTTGAGGCCGCGACCTGCGGCCAAAAATCGCCTACGAGAGTTCCACCCGTTTTCCGGCGAGTGCGCCGTGCGCCAGCGGGCGCGCCGTGCGCCAACGGGGAGAAATAAGAATCCTTGTGCGCCTTCAGCCTGCG
>ERZ869936.707-NODE-707-length-28711-cov-32.577087_pt1 | contig 28711 bp, 24 predicted proteins | sample MGYA00520876_ERZ869936 | MGnify/ENA primary metagenome ERZ869936 (study PRJEB32218, sample SAMN09650985) | biofilter metagenome | isolation source: enrty point of leading RO module | place: Saudi Arabia: Thuwal, RO plant located on Red Sea | collected 2016-02-17 ... | reverse complement strand
TTCACGGCCGATGAGGTGGAGGGCTGGAACGCCCTCTTCTCCAAGGACGCCCATGGCACGGCCGTGGGCGGTCACCTGACCGCCTTCGTCGTCGATGGCCGACTCAAGGTCCGCTTCCAGTCGGTCTATACGGAGAAGTGGATCAAATCCGACGAAGGAAGCATCGCCGCGGGCGAATCGTACGACGTGGTGATCTCGTTTGGAGCCAACGGCTACCACGTTGCTCTCAACGGAGAACGAATCGGTTCGCACGCCTCCTTCACGCAAGGCTTGGACACCAACGACGAAACGCTCGTCATTGGCGCGAACATCTGGGCGCGTTCGCCAAGCAATCCGTATTGGCAAGCGAACGAGTTCACCGGCACGATCAGCGACTTTACGATCTCGGCGACCACGAGCGTCGTGCCCGAGCCGATCGGAGAAGTCTCGTCAATCGAACCGATCGCGATTGCGACGGATGACAAGGAAGAGACCCCGGCGCCGAGCCTTCGCCAACCGACGGTCCTCTGGCTGCCCGAGATCCTGGAAGTGAACGAGCCCGTCGACGAGCTGTGGCCGGTCCCCACGGTCCGGAACCCGGCCGACGAGGCGAGCACGAACGAGGCGGCCGATCAGGTGTTCCAAGAGGTCGGCAGTCGTGCCTCGACGTTCAGTCTCGCCGAGTCGACCTGGCGCTGGTTCTAGCACTACGTCTGGAACGCCGATGGCCCAGAAAAAACACTGGCTCGGTGCGATGCGTGTCGCGCCGAGCCAGGTCTCCATAAATTGCGGGGACAGGATTCGAACCTGCGACCTCGAGGTTATGAGCCTCGCGAGCTACCGGACTGCTCCACCCCGCGTTCTGTTTCGATCGTCTGCGGCAACTTGACTCTGACCGGTCCCCAGAGCATTGCCGCCAACGTGGGTAGCCCGTCATTTTAGCGGAACCAGCCGGTTCGTCCAGGAGGCGTCGCGTCGACTGTCCCTTCTGTTGTCCCTTCTGTCCCTTCGCGAGGCCCCGAAATCAGCGTCAAAATCCGCAAATTCCTCACGAAGCTTGGACGGCTTGCGACCTGCCACTAGAATGGCAGACAAGGCAAGGCCGCTCGTGCTTAACTGCCGGCTCGGCAATGCCTAGCGCTGCTCGAGTAGCTTCCCCGGAAGTGACTCGAAGACGGGACGAGGCGATGGCATCTATGGAACCGCAAGATCTGCAGCGGGTTCCGTCCGCCGTGCCAGGTTGGGACGGCCCCGCGGAGAGTGTGCCGACGCTGTCTCAGCAGCCGGTCGAGACTCCTATTGAGCCGGGTGCCGTGGCTTCTGAACCGTCGACCTCCGCTTCGCCCGCAGAAAGCCCCCTGTCCCCGGTCGCGGTGACCGAGGCGGGCAACTCTCCGGTTCTCGCACGGCCGGTGGCGAACGCGCCTGTCCGGATCGGTCCTCCTCAGCCTCCGCCGCTGTTCGAGGAAGAAGACGTCGAACAGGAGGAGTCGCTCGCGAGTCTCTACTTTGGATTCGCCCCTGCCTGGCTGGCAAGCTTGGTGGTGCATCTCTTGCTGTTCATTCTGTTGGGCGCCCTGATGATGATCACCCCCGGCGAGCCTGAGCCGGTAACGATCCGCGTGCAGCAGTACGACGCGCTCGAGATTCCCGAGGGCGAACAGCTTGAGCTGCCCGAGGTGGAACCCGAGCTACCGGCCGAGATTGTCGAACCCGAACCGGTGGAGTTCACGGCCGATGAGCTGACGCTCGAAGAGATGGACCTGGCGTCGACGGACGAAGTCGATCCGGTAGACTTCAGCGATGTCGGCGAATTGACGCCTCACGGCTTTCGTTCGGTCGAACGTTCTACGGGTGTCGCTCCGCGGACGAATCTCTCGGGGCGCGGTCGCGGAATGAAGCGACGCCTTTTGCATCGATACGGCGGGACCGCGGCCACCGAAGCGGCAGTCGACGCCGGACTCGCGTGGTTGGTGCGACAGCAGTTTCGCAATGGAGAGTGGCGGTTGTCGGGCCCCTTCAACAATGGAAATCGGGCGCCGGCACAAAATCCAAACGCCGCGACCGCGATGGCCTTGCTCGCATTTCAAGGAGCCGGCTACACCGATCGGGATGGCGGAAGAGACGACTACGTCTCGGCAGTCCGCAGGGGATGGTATCGGCTGCTGCGCCGGCAGGGCCGTAACGGCAGCTTTGCGGAACAGACCGATTCGCATCAGCACTTCTACACCCACGCCATCTGCACGCTGGCGGCCTGCGAGATCTACGCGATGACGCGCGACGCGCGATTTCGCGAGCCGGCCCAACGGGCGGTCAACTATCTCGTCAAGCGTCAAGATCGCGAAGGCGGCTGGCGCTACGGGTCCGGCGGCTCGGACCTCTCGGTCTCGGGCTGGGCGATGATGGCCCTGCAAAGCGCTCGGATGGGCAAGCTCAAGGTACCGAAGCCCACGCTCGATCGTTTTGCGCAGTACCTGGACAAGGTCTCGCATCGCGATCATTACGGCTCGCGCTACGGCTATCGGACCGGGTCGATGTTCACCCCGGCCATGAGTGCCGAAGGTTTGCTCTGTCGCCAGTACATGGGTTGGAAACGGAATCGGCCGCAGCTTCTGCGCGGCGTCGAGTACCTCCTGGAACACCCGATCGACTACGACAACCAGCCGAACGTCTACTACTGGTACTACGCCACCCAGGTCCTGCACCACATGGAAGGCGATCTGTGGAACAAGTGGAATAACGTGATGCGTGTCGAGGTCCCGGCCCGTCAAGTTCAACAGGGCCCGGAGCGCGGCAGCTGGTCACCCCAAGGCGATTACTGGGGAGGCGAAGGGGGGCGTCTCTATGTGACGTGCCTTTCGATCTACATGCTTGAGGTCTATTACCGGCACCTGCCGATCTACTCGCAGGATAAGTGGCACTCCGGCGAAGCCCTGAAGGCAGCGGCCGAAGAAGACACCCCCGGCGGCGAGGAGCCGGGTGTGGATGCGGCGACCCGCGATGCAGACTCGGCGGAGGCCCGCGAAGACGACACGGACGAACCGATCGTCGAGTAGCCGCTGCGTCTTCGGCGACGCTCTTCTCGGCTATCCGCCCTCCCATTGCCGCAGGGCTTCATAGGCGGCCACGGCCACCGCGTTGGAGAGATTCAAGCTGCGAACCTCGGCTCGCGTGGGAATGCACAGGGACGACTCCGGCTCGAGCATCGCGTCGGGGAGCCCCTGCGACTCGCTTCCGAACACGAACACGTCGCCTCGTCCGTAATGTACGTCCGTGTAGGCCTTCGTCGCTCGCTTCGAAAAGAACCAGCAGGCCGCTCCGGTCAGCGCGGTTTGTAGGTGGAGCCAGTCATCGACAACTTCCCATTCCAGATGCTGCCAGTAGTCGAGACCGGCGCGGCGAAGGTGATAGTCGTCGACCCGAAAGCCCAGCGGCCGCACCAACCAGAGCTTCGCCCCCACGGCCACGCAGGTGCGCCCCACGCTCCCCGCGTTGTGGGGAATCTCCGGCTGGTAGAGGACAACGTGAAACTGCGGCGTGTATTTCACACGATCGGGCGCCGGAAATGGCCTGCACGGCGTTGACGCTGCCAGGGGTGATCGCTGCCGGAATCAATGCTCTTCCGACTCGCCCACGTAGAACTTCTCCGGGTCCTCGTCGACGACCCGCCGCAGCCACGTCTCGTCGTAGCCGACGGCTGCCGGCGGTCCGCCCTCCTGCTTCACGTAGCCGTCGATGTTCTTCTCGGTAATCTCGTCGAGAAGCTGCCCCCACCGTTGAAACAGGGCGTCCCCCTGATTGACGCAGAAATTGGTGATGAACTCTCGCATCTCCTCGTCGCTCTCTTTCGCCCGCTCGAGGGCCATCTTGTCGATGATGGGAATCATCGCGGCGTAGAGCTCCTCTTGATTCTGCTGCACCGTCTGAATCTCGCCGATCACCTTGGAATAGCGATCGTAGGCGTAATTCGAAACCATGTTGAACACCCACCAGGCCGACTCGCGCGAGAGCTTCTCGTAGCGGCCGCTCCGGTAGGCCTTCGGCACGTCGGTGATGCCGACGTAGAACGGAGCGAAGCACGACGTGTAGGCGTCGTCGGGCGTGTACCAGTAGATGCCGCCAATCGGATCGGGAAGCCAATTGCGGGCTTGTGAGATCCAGGTGCAGGCCGCCTGCTGACTCGAAATCGGGCGTTCCCAGGCATACGTCTTGCCGTCGACGGTCCAGGTCAAGTCGCGGTAGCGGTAGGGCGAGCCGAACGGTCCGGCCGCCACGCCTTTGGTCATGTCCCAGGGTGTGCCCTCGTAGTGATCCCGCATCAAGGCCATCACCGTGCGGACGTCAATCTTCTCGTCCGGCTTGATGAACAACGGGTACGGTTCCGCATCAGGAACGACGCGATAGAAGTCGCTCGACAAATTTAGGCTCGGCGCGGCCCGGCGAAAGATACTCCAAATCCGCCCCGCACAGGCGCGCTGAATGAGGCGGCTGATGTTCGGATGATAGGCATCGCGAAAGCTGAACGGCTCGCCCGACTCGGGATCGTAGAATCCCTTCCGCACGGCGAAGCTGACGACATCGGGCGAATAGAGCCAGTTCTCGGGATCGTTGAGCGGAAAGGTCGTGACGCGGCTCATGTTGGCGTGCGCGGTGATGTAGCCTTCGGGCACGCGTCCGGCCACCCAAACGGCTCCCTTTTCCTCGCCCTTGCCCATGATCTCCATGATCCAGACTTCGTTCTTGTCGGCCACGGAGAGCGTTTCGCCCGTGCTGCCGTAGCCGTAAGTCTGCATCAGACGATCGATCTCTTTGATCGCCTCGCGGGCCGTCTTGCAACGCTTCAGGGCCAGGAACATCAAGCGGTCATAGGTCAGTCCGCCGCTGGTGCTCGTCAGCTCGGGACGGCCATTGGTGGTTGTTTCACCGATGGCGACCTGAAACTCGTTCATGTGATTGACGACCTTGTACGTCGGACCGGTCCAATCGCGAACGGCCTGCTCCTCCGACTCGAGATCTTGTTCGGTGCTCGCCGGCGAGATTCGCAGCTGTGCCAAGCCCGTGCCATCGACCGAGAAGCTCACGAACACCGAGCCATCGGTGCTCGCACCGCGACTTACCAGCAGGTTGGTGCAGGCCTGTGCCAGCGGCGAAACCAGAACGAGCGAACCGAGCAGGATCATGACCGGCAATGTGTGCCTAGAGAATCGACGCATAGGGACATCCCGTGCTAAGAGCTTTGGCGAATGGGGAGAAGGCAACCGTAACGCGTTCCGTGGAGGACACGCCCGGTAATTCGGGGGGACGCGTGGCGGGCTCAAGCGGCCAAGAACCGCTCGTCACGGCCCGCTCGGGGCAGGGTTTCTCAAGTGCCCCCATTCTAGGCGTCGGGGGCTTCGCTCGCAACCGAAACCGGTCGACCCCGAGTGACTCCGGGCTTCAGCGAGGGTTGCAAAGTTCGCAAGGTCCGGGCATCTTGCTACATCGTCGTGAGGCGTCGCGCCGCCGGGAGTCGTGAGGTGCGGGTCACCTAAGCCAGGCCGCGGTCTGGGGAGACTGAATCGTCTCCCTTCGTCGCCAACATCTTGCGAACCGTCTCGAAAGCGGCGGTTCGTGTCTTCGATTTAAACAACTGCCTCTTCCCTTTGAGCCAAGGAGTCAAGCGTGTCGAGCGCCCGTCTGTCGAACTACCGTGCTGCCCTGAAGTTTGCGGAGCAGCAGGTCAGCCGTCTCATCGAGAAGCACCCCAATTACTTTCCGATCTACACGACGGACGGCCAGTGGCACCACGACGGGGAGCTGTGGACCGACTGGACCGGCGGCTTCCTGGGTGGAATGATGTGGCAGTTTCACCTCCGCAGCGGTGACTCACTGTGGCGCGAGCGGGCCGAACACTACTCACGACTGCTCGAACACCGCCAGCACGACCGCAACGTACACGACCTCGGCTTTATCTTCCTGAGCACCTATCTGCCGTGGTACGAACTCACGGGCGACGCGCCGCTGCAGGCGGTGCTCGTTCAAGCCGGACGCACCCTGGCCATGCGATTTCAGCCTCAGGGAGGCTATCTCTGCTCGTTTGTCGGCCAGCAATCGCTGTTCATCGACATCATGATGAACGTGCCGATCATCTTCTATGCGGCAATCGAGACCGAGGATGCCGACCTCATGAAAACGGCCGAGACGCACTGTCGGACGACCCGCGATAGATTGGTGCGTCCCGACGGCTCGACCGCGCACGAAGGCGAATTCGATGTCGAGTCGGGCGAGTTTCTGGGCCAGACCACGCATCAGGGACTCTCTGGCGACAGTGCCTGGGCACGGGGACTGGCCTGGTCGCTGTACGGTTTCAGCAAGGTCTTTGCACTAACGAAGAGCCCCGAGTTCCTCGAGGTGTCGGAACGGAACGCCGGCTATTGGCTCGCGCATCTGCCAGAGGACAAGGTGCCCTACTGGGACTTTTGCGCCGACCTGAACCAGCCGCCGCCGTGGGGTGCCCAGAAGGACAGTTCGGCCGGGGCGATTGCGGCCAGCGGCCTGTTGGATCTGGCGAACCAGGCCCAAGACGCCACGCGCGCCGCGGCGTATCGGCAAACCGCCTTGGCCATGCTCGATGCCCTGGTCGCGCCCGAGTATCTGGGCAGCAGTGTGCCGAATTACGAAGGTATCCTGCGACACGGGGTCTACCACACCAAGAAGAACCTGGGCGTCGACGAATCCGTAATGTGGGGCGAGTATTTCTTCGTCGAGGCCCTCACGAAGGCCGTCCGCCAACTGGAAAGCCAAAGCTGAGGCGTGCAGGAGACGGGCCCCACAGGCAGCGGAGAACTCGTGGGTGCGAGCCGGATCGGGCCCCGCAGGCAGCCGTGACGTTGCCCGGGACACTGCGGTTAGAAAGAATAGAGCGTCAATAGTCCAGCGGGAGGCCAAGAGAGCGTGGAGATTTCGAGAAACCCCACCCGGAGCGTGCGGATCGGAACGGTAACGATCGGCCAGCAGCATCCGATCGCCGTACAAAGCATGACCGCCACGGCGACTCAGGACGTGGATGCCACGGTCGCGCAGGTCAACGCATTGACCGCCGCCGGGGCCGACGTCGTGCGAATCGCCGTCGATTCGAAGAAGGACGCCGAAGCCCTCGCTCCGATCCGCGCTCAGACAACGGCCAATCTGGCCGTCGATCTGCAGGAGAACTACCGGCTGGCCGAGGTCGTGGCCCCGCATGTCGACAAGATCCGCTACAACCCGGGACACCTCTATCACCACGAGCGCGACAAGCCCTGGCAGGGAAAGGTCCGTTCCATTGCCGATGCGGCCCGCACCCACAATTGCGCGATTCGGGTAGGCGTGAACTGCGGGAGCATCGATCCCGCCAAGGCAGATCTCTACGACAGCGATGACTCGATTACGCCCATGCTCGAGAGCGCGTGGGAGCACTGCGAACTGCTCGACTCGCTCGATTTCACTCGCTACTGTGTCTCGCTCAAAGATTCCGATCCCCAAAAGGTTATCGAGGTGAATCGCCGATTCGCCGAGCGGCGACCCGACGTCCCCTTGCACCTGGGCGTCACCGAGGCGGGCATGCCGCCCGACGGCATCATCAAGACACGGATCGCCTTCGAGCAGCTGATCAGCCGCGGCATCGGCGACACGATTCGCGTGTCGCTGACCGTCTCCAACGCCCGCAAGCCTGAAGAGATCGAAGCGGGACGGGGTATCCTGCGGGACATCGCCGAAGGACGTGTGCGATCGGTGGTCGACTACGGGCTTTCCACGCTGAACATCATCAGCTGTCCCAGTTGCTCGCGCGTCGAGAACGACGCCTTCGTCGAGCTGGCCGAGCAGGTCAAGGAGATGACACGCTATGCCGAGGAACACGCGGTCACGATCGCCGTGATGGGCTGCCGCGTGAACGGACCGGGCGAGACGGACGATGCGGATCTCGGCCTTTGGTGCGGGCCGAACTACGTCAATCTGAAGCGTGGCGAGGAACTGGTGGGAGCGTTTCCGTACGACGAGATCTTGCCGAGACTGAAGCAGGAACTCGATCAGCTACTGGCGGTGCGAACCACACCGTAGCGGGATGGCGTCGTCGCCGGAGAGACCGCTTTCTTGTCGGCGGCGTTTGCTGTTCTTGGGGTCGAGGGGCTTTGCTAAAATCCCGGCCAACCCTGGGAACGGATGCCGTGGTCGCTGGCCGCTATGCAAGAATGTCGATGTGGATCGCAACGCTCGTCGCTGCGTCCAGTGGCTGCGCGATTCTTCGATCATCGCCCGAGCTTCCGGTGACCGATCGGGTGCAACTGCAGCAGCTTCTGATCCACGGAGACTTTGACGTCCCGGAAGATCACCGCGTCCTCAGTCAACTCGACCAGATGCGAGGTCGGATCGCGACGACTCTGGAATTGCCGGAGACGACCGAGCCGATTCACGTCTATCTCTTCAAGACGCCGCGTCGTTATCGCAAGTTTCTCCGTGCCCACTTCCCCGACTTTCCCAACCGGCGGGCGTTCTTCGTACAGACCGACACGAAGCTAAGCGTTTACGCCCAGTGGGGCGACCGCATCGCCGAAGATCTCCGGCACGAGGTCGCGCATGGTTACATTCATGCCGCGGTGCCCACCATCCCGCTCTGGATTGACGAAGGGTTGGCCGAGTACTTCGAGGTAGCCGATCCGCGTGGATTTCATCGGGCGCACCTCGACCAGTTGGGCGTGGCGAGCGAGCGGGACGGCTGGCGCCCTCGCGTTCTGCAGCTCGCCCAGCTACAGTCGATCGGGGACACCGAGCAACTGGACTATGCCGAGTCGTGGGCCTGGGTCCACTTCTTGCTGGAAACGACGCCGCAGCGGCGGCAGCTGCTGACCGCCTATCTGCAAGACCTCTCGCGCGGTCAGGCTCGCATGGGACTCGCCGAGCGGATCTTGCAGCAAGAGCCGCGGGCCGAAGAAGCTCTGTACGAGCACCTGCGATCGATGGCCGCCACGGCGCCCTAGAGCGCCCGACGACGGTCATCCTTCGAGAGTCGATGCCTTGCTGAGCACGGTGCCTTCGTCACTTTCGACGAAACCCAGCTTCTCGATCAAGCGGATGGCCGCGCGATTCGACCGTTTGGCGTGCCCCTCGATTAGCGTGAATCCCCGTTCGTGGAGCCGACGGATCGACTCGCCCAGCAGATACGTCGCCAGTCCCGCTTGCCGCCGTTCGGCGACGACCTCGATGTCGAGTAGCCCCAGGGCATGCACACCCAAGCTCTGGCCAAACGGATCGCGGCACCAGAGCCGCGCTGCGGCGAGCAACTCGCCGTTGTCCCGGGCCCGCAGTTCGCTGCGAATCTGTTGAAAGCACCCCAGCGTGCAGGCCTCCCACCAATTCCGCGAGGGAGCATCCTCGATCAGCTCCACGGTCGTGTTGCGGCGGATTTGCATCTGCGTACGATCGACGATCGGCCGGAACGCGGCTGGATCGCACTGGTAGACGGCCACGGTATCCGCATCCTGGTAGTCGTGCCGGCGGAAGAACCGCTGCGCGACGACCTCCGAATTGAGCAAGCCGGGGAGCTCGCTCCCACAGTAGAGACCGACGTAGAAGGGGTCGATGGCCTGAAGGCCGCTGGCGTAGATCCGGCCCGCGCCCGCCCTGCGGAGATAATCTTCACCCCGCCGCAGCAACTCAGCCGCGATCGCAGGACGATTGTCCTGCGGATGAACGATGAGCATGCAGATGGTTCCCTCTTCGCGATCGAGGCCGTCGAGGGTCTCGTTCGGTCCGAAGCCGACGTGGACGAAGCCGACAATCTGTCCGCTTGGTTCCTCGGTCGCCACGATGAGGCCAGCCGGATCGAAGTACGGCTTGGCCAGCACCAGCTCCTCGAAGACGAGCGGCGTCAACGCTTGGGCCAAGCGACGCGTCGGCGGAGTCCGTCGCCAGACGTCGACGAGCTGAGGTGGGTCGCTGTTGCGAAATTGGCGGTAGCTGATCAAGGTGTCTTACGTCCCCACCGTGTCGGTCTTTCGCAGCGTGCGAGCCCCGCGCGTCACAGGCCACATTCGCAGCAGGTCATTCTTCATCGGAGGCACTCGGCACACGAATCATGACATCTTCCCCTTCTATCCTTACCTCGAACGTCGGGTGCTTCACGCTCGCGGTGAGCTGGCTCTGGCCCGTGCGCACGTCAAATTGCCAGCCGTGCCAGGGGCAAGTGACCAAACAGCCCGAGAGTTCGCCCTTGCCGAGCGGTCCTCCCTGATGAGGACACACCCCGTCGAGCGCGAAGAACTCGCCATCGACGTTGAACAGGGCGACGACGCGTTCGGCGACGACCAACTCCATCGCCGAGCCGGGCGGACAAGCCGTCTTGTTGGTTGCGGAAACCCAATCCGACATGGAAATTCAACCTGGTAGCCGAGGGCACTTCGAGAACGCGGTTCCTCCAACCCCTTTCTTGCATTTTGTCGATCGACGTGGAGTTGTACAGCGGAGGCGGCGGTCGCCGGCGTCGCCTCAGGCCACCTTCTTGACCGGTCGGCGTGCCTCGTCGCTTCCCTTCCAGCGACGATGCACCCACCAGTATTGCTCCGGATCGCGACGGACGATCTCCTCGAGACGGGCGGTAAACCAGGCGGTGACCTCGGGAATTCCCGGCGTCGATTCCCCCGTGGCACTGGGATCCCCCGTGGCACTTGGATCGAAGGTCCCGGCCAGGCCAATCTCGAAATGGAGCGGCCGGTCCACCCGCCGGGCGTAGTTAACCATCAGCGGGGCATCGTACGTCAGGGCAAATACGGCAATCGCCTTGTTGGTCGATGCCGGTCGTCCGAAAAAATCGACCCAACAACCCTTCTTCCCCGCGGCCTGATCGCCCAGCACGGTGAGCGTGCTGCCCATCGCCAACATCCGCTCAACTTCCCCCCGGCTCCCCTGCTTGGGCAAGATGTACTGGCCGTGGGTCGAACGCGTCCGTTCCACGAGATCGTGCAGGTAGGGATTGTCGAGCGGTCGAGCGACGGTAAAGGTCGGCAAGCCAAGCAGGCTGACGATCACGCCGGCCACCTCGAAGTTGCCAAAGTGACCGCAAACGATGACCGCCGGACGCTCGCTGAGCATGTTTCCGACCAGCGTACGTCCCTGGCGCAAGGTGACGTGTTGCCGCCAATTCGTGCGGTGGATTTTGCGCGGGGCCTGGGCGATTTCCGCGACCATCAGCAGAAAGTGTTCCCAGTTGCGGCGAATCAGATGCTCGCGCTCGCGCGCCGATAACTCGGGGAAGGCGTTACGCAGGTTCTCTTCCAGAACCCGCTGGCGGACCTTAAAGACATCGGCCAACAGCCACACCAGAGGCCGAAACCACCGCTGACAGGTGGCCATCGGGACCGCCTGAATTCCCGCGACGAGGAAGCGGACGAGAAGGTAAACGAGGTAATCGCCAGTCCGTTTCCAGGGCACGCCACGCACTCCTTTGCCATGATCCGCCCGCCGTGTCCCTCTTGTCATCGGCTCGAGCCCGCGTTCGCGACGAGCAGCGGCCCAGACACGGCAACTCTGGCGACCGAGAGCATTTTCGCAAGATGCGAAAATTGCGACAAGCGTGATTTCGCCCACGAAATCGAGCCGGGCACGGACTACGACCTACGTCGCCGCGCTTTCAAAACCGGATCGCTCGCCAAGGGGAGCTTAACCGCGCGGCCCGTTTCGGCGGCCTTGTAGATCGCCAAGATGATCTCGACCGAACGGCGACCTTCCACGCCGTCGATGGCCGGCCGCTTGCGCGTCTTGATTGCTCGCAGCACGTCACGAAACTGGGCCGCGTGTCCGTGATGACCGATGGCCGCAGGGTCGCTGGCCCCGCCGCCGGTACTCCGGCTCGCCTGCATCTTGCGTCGCACGACGGCATCGCGACGACTCTTGGTGGCGAAATCCCACGTCTTGATGTCCTCCTCTTCCATGACGGCGGTGCCTTGGCTGCCGTGAATCTCGATGCGTTTCAGATAGCCCGGATAGGTCGCCGTGCTGGCCTCGATGACGCCTAGCGCGCCGTTGGCGAACTCGATCGTCGCGACGGCCGTGTCCTCGACCGCGATTCGCTTGTGGGCGAGGGTGGCGACCTGGGCGCGAATCTCCCGCACGGGCCCCATCAGCCAAGTCAGCAGATCGACGCTGTGAATGGCCTGGTTCATCAGCGCGCCGCCGCCGTCGAGTTCCCAGGTCCCACGCCAGGCACCACTGTCGTAGTACTCCTGCGAGCGATACCACTTCACGTACGCGTCGCCGACGGTGAGTTTGCCGAATCGGCCATCGTCGATCGCCCGCTTCATCTCGACGCTCGATTCGTGAAACCGCGAGGGAAAGATCGTCGAGAGAGTGACTTTGTTCTTCTTGCACGCGGCGATGATCCGATCGCAACGCTTGAGTGTGATCTCCAGCGGCTTTTCCACAACGACGTGCTTACCCGCCCGTGCGGCCGCCACGGCCGGTTCCATATGGGCACCACTGGGCGTACAGATCGTGACGACGTCGACGTCCGGATCGGCCAACATGTCCGCGAGATCGTGATAGCCGCGAATCCCCTCCTCGTCGGCCAGTCGATCGGCGGCCGAAGCAAAACTGTCGTAGCAGGCGACCAGTTTCGCCCCGCGCGTCTCCTCGATCGCCCGCGCGTGGAATCGCGCAATCATTCCACAGCCGACAACTCCGAAACCGTACGCCATCGCTTGTCACCTCGTATCGACAGTTGTCCGTCTACCGACCCTGCGATTGCCACACGTTCAACCGCGATCTGGGCAAAGCCGGGATTATAAGAACGAACGTCGCTATGCGACAGACGCCCGCTGGTCACGTCACCCGCTACGCTCCAACCTGCAACCAGCCGACCGTCAGGCTGAAGGCGTTGAGCACCATGTGGAGCGCGATGCACGGCAGCGCTCGATGCGTTCGCTGATAGAGATAACCCAGGACCAACGCCAGGAAGAAAATCGGAATCGGATCCGGGCCGTTGCCGATGTGGACCGCGGCAAAGATCGCCGAGCTGACACAGATCGGGCCCCAAGCGATCGCCGGGGCGGGCGAGACGACCGGCATCGGTTCAGCCCCTTCGCCCGCAGGCGCGAAGGTGGCCGGCGGAGCGAAGGGATCGTCGTGCGCGGCCGAAGAGCCACTTGCCCCACCCGTGCCGGCAATCGGAAGGTCCGACGAAGGAGGCGAAGCAGACGTCGACCCAGGTAACGGGGGCACTGAAAGACCGCCCTCAGATTCGCCGACGGCGACGGCCGTCACCGCCTCTTGTCGCGATCCCATCACGCGTTCGAGCCACCCCTGGAGAATGACGCGAAAGAACAACTCCTCGCCAATCGGAGCGACGACGACGATACTCACGATCGCCAGCAGCCAAAATTGTTGATCGGCCTCCGCACTGAGCATCTCGAAGAAGGGATGATCGCCGCTGACCAAGAACGACAGCAGCCACTTACAAAGGAATAACCACGGTGCCACCACGAGAAATGCAATGCCACCAATGACAAGGTCACGCCCGATCGACGTCCCGGGAAATCCGAAGTCGACCGGACGCGGTCTTGAGATCAGGATGAAGGCGCCCAACGAGACGGCCGTGGCAATGAACTGGGCGACGAAGGCCTGCCGCATCCACTCGAGATCGCTGACATCCTCGATGGGACGATCTTGCGAGAGAATTGCCGCGGCAACGACCGCCACCAGAAACAACGTCGCCATGTAGCAGGCGAAGGCCCCGAGCACGTACCATCCATTCCAGGGGACCGGCAACCGGCGGGCGTGGGCGAGCAAGGAATTCGACCCGAACGCCCGCAGGACGACCACGATCGTGGCGACCAGCGATGCAATCAGCAGCGCCGCGAAGATCGCGATCACGATTGGCGGAGTCGCGGTCATGTCAGCTACCGGAGCGCTTGTTGGGAATCCCGCGGCGGGCTAGTCCTCTGGTGGTGCCGCGGTACCGATGAGCCGAGCCGCCGCAATGACGTACTCGAGTCCAGAGTAGATCGTAATCGCCACGGCCGCCCAAATCAGCCAGAACGTGGCGTCGCCCAGCCAGCCGGGGTGCCAGCTCGACTCCGGCGCGGCCGCCAGCGACCAGAGACTGGCGGTCGCGGCAACACACTGCACGACCATCTTGAGTTTTCCCGACATGCTGGCCGAGAAGTCGGTGCCCCGCTGTTCGATAAACCCGCGCAACGCCGTCACCAGCAACTCCCGGGCGACGACCACCACGGCCATCCAACTCTTGACCTGCGACGCGGGCTCAGCCACGAGAGAAATGAAGACGCCGCAGATGATCACCTTGTCTACGAACGGATCGAAGATGCGGCCGAGCACCGTCACTTGTTCGTAGCGGCGGGCCCAGAAGCCGTCGATCCAATCGGTGCTCGCCGCCAAGACGAACAGCACGGTGGCAGCTACGTAATACCGCGGCGCGGCCTGACTCGACGACTGGGCCAAGGCCATCAGTACGAAGACGGCGATCGCCAGCACCAGGCGGATGGCCGTCAGCGTGTTCGGAACATTGAACGAGTTGCTGTTCGACAAGTGCTGCGCGTCTCAACTGGCGAAGGTGCGAGAGGATCCAATCCGTTGCTCAGCTTAATCGCCCACCGCGACCGCCACCAGATCGTAATCGCGCGAGGCAACAATCTCGGCCGACACGAAGTCACCGGCCGCCAGATTCTCGCCCGTCACGTAGACGAGCGAGTCGACGTCGGGAGCGTCGGCGTAGCTGCGTCCCACCCAGGCATGATCCTCCAGCGACGCCGGCACGTCGACGAGCACCTCAAAGCGTCGGCCCACCTGCTCCGCATTCCAGCGGAAGGCGACCTCCTGCTGAGCCTCCATCAGTTCGCCACGCCGCGCTTCCTTGAGATCTTCCGGCAGCTGGTCGGGCAACTTCGCCGCCGGCGTGTCGGGTTCGTAGGAGTAGGTGAACACCCCCATCCGCTCGAATCGCTGCTCACGCACAAACTCGACCAATTCCGCATGCTGCTCGTCGGTTTCTCCCGGAAAGCCGCTAATGAAGGTGGTTCGCATCACCAGTTGGTCGATCGCGGAGCGCAGCTTGTCGATCAGGACTTCCGTTTCCCCGCGGGTTACCCGCCGTTGCATCCGCCGCAGCATCGTGTCATTGATGTGCTGCAAGGGCATGTCCAGGTACGGCACGATCTTGTCGCTGGCGGCGATTGTCTCGATGAGTCGGTCATCGAAGTACATTGGGTAAAGGTACATCAGGCGAATCCACGCGATGCCCTCCACTTCGTCGAGGGCCCCGAGCAGTTCCGTCAGCCGCGATTCACCGTAAATGTCGCGTCCGTAATAGGTCGTATCCTGGGCGACGAGAATGAGCTCCCTCACCCCGTCGGCGGCCAGCTGCCGTGCCTCGTCGATGACCTCTTCGATTGGCTTGGTAGCATGCCGGCCGCGCATCTTCGGGATCGCACAGAAGGTGCAAAGACGATCGCAGCCCTCCGAAATCTTCAGATAGGCAAAGTGCCGTGGCGTGATCCGCAGTCGATCGCGATCGTCGAGCGGACGCACCGGCGCCGGTCGAAACACGCTGCGCTGTTCGTCGAGATGGCCGATCAAGCGGTCGGCGGCCCGGGTCACCTCGTCACGGCTGAAGACGCCGACGACCTGGTCGATGTCGGGGCAGGTCTCGAGCAAGCGTTCCTTCTCACGCTCCGCAAGACAGCCCGAGACGATCACCCCCCGCAGCCGCCCTGCCCGCTTCAACTCGAGCATCTCGCCGACGGCGCCGTACGACTCGTCGCGAGCCTGCTCAATGAAGCCGCAGGTGTTCACCACCGCGAAGTCCGCGCCGTCCGGCTGGTCGACCAACTCGTAACCGTCGACCTGCAACAGCCCCAGCATCCGCTCGCTATCGACCAGGTTCTTGGGACAGCCGAGGCTGATGAACGAATAGGTACCCTTGACGTCCGAATTTGACACGTTGCTACCGACGACGAGTTTGTCCTACCGGGAAAATCCACGAGAGAATCCGCAGAAAGCCCGTCCCGCGCTCAGCGGTGCAACGGGCGGACGGTTCATCGTAGTGAAAAACTGATCGACATACGAGTCCGGCACTTGCAACGCCCCAGCAAGCCATTAATATATACATTTGTTCACATATCCGCTTCGCTCATCCAAACCAGCCGAGCGTGTGGCCGGCTTCGATATGGCCGTCCCGATGCCTCTACATCGTGAGGGCGATCCTTCCATGACAAACTCTTGGAACCTTTCCGGCAACGCCACAACGGAGCGCGTCGGCCACGCCATCGATGTAGTCGTTGAAGAGATTCTCATCACGGCGGGAATCGAAGAGCCGCCCGTCGATACAATTGAACTCGCCCGCCGGCTCGATCTCGATGTGGCCTGGGACCGCTCGATGCCGACGCGGGCTCGCATGGTACGGTCGGCCCGAGGAGCCGCATCTGGGCGGACATCGATCCTCCTGAGGCCGGAACCACGCCATGAACGTCGACAGTGGGCGGTGGCTCACGAAATCGGTGAGAGCGAAGCACATCGCATCTTCGCCCGCCTTGACTTGTGTCCGAACGACGTCGCCGAGCAGGTTCGCGAACAGGTGGCGAACCTCTTCGCCAACCGTTTGCTGCTGCCGAGCCGCTGGTTCCTCACGACGGACAGCTCGGGCGACTGGGACCTCTTCCAGCTCAAAGATCGCTTCAGCACCGCCAGCCACGAGGTGATTGCCCGCAGGAGTCTGGACTTTGGTCATCATTCGATCGTGACGATCTTCGATCAGGGGAAGATCACCTTTCGCGGGGCAAGTTTCGCGAGCTCGCCGCCGGGTCCGACGATGCTGGAGAGACGCTGCCAGAAAACTGTACACGAGCTTGGCGAGCGACATCGTGAGACCGACGAGCAGGTATCGGTCACCGGCTGGCCGATCTGCGAACCGGGCTGGCACCGTGAAATTCTGCGGCTAACAGCCCATGACGACGGGTTCGGCCCCGCGGGATGATCCGCCACTTGGCGAGTCGAAACCGGGCACCGATCAGCAGGCACCGATCAGATCGGCGACGTCGACGCTGCTTCCGCGTGCGCTGCGTCTCTGCCGCCGATGGCCGCGTCGAGGCAGCCGAAGAAGTCCTCCAAGCGCAGCGGTTGGGCAAGGACCGCCGTCGCGCCCTGCCGCTTCGCCATCGCCACATCCTCGGGGCGGGGAAAGTCGAGCAGCACCACAACCGGTCGCTGGGCATACTGCTCGCGCAATTTCGCGACTCGATCGAGTTCGCCGACGCTGCCGTCCCAAACGACGACATCCGGTGCCATCGCCGTGCGGACTTCGCGGTCGCCCATCGCAATGGCGGCGTATCCCCGCGCTGCGCAGGCCTGGACGAGATAGTCGGCCGTATCGGCGGAGTTGCTAACGACCGCGACAAGTCCGCTGCGAGTCGACCACGTCGCGTCGGCCGCCTGCAAAGATCGTTCTTCGTCGCCAGCCGAATCGGGCAGCCCCCACCATCGCAACTCGCCGTGCGCAGGTCCACCAAGCTCGTCGCGCCAGCGGGCCAGCCATTGATGCCAATACGTGCGCAACATGCCGGGCCAGGGTCGGCCAGTGCGACGTTCTCCCTCACACCAGGTCCCCAATAGTCCGACGAATCGGGCCAGCGGCGCAGCGCGGCGAAGTCGTTCGAGCAGCGTTTCGGACAGGCAACCGGGGCGATTCTGCACCAGCACGATCACGTCCGCGGGCACCTCGGCCGCTTCGATCACCTCGATTGCGGTCGAGACGTCCGGCACCTCCACCAGCGCGGTCTCCGCCCGCAGGAACTCTGCAATCTCGGCATACTCGCGGAGCGAAGCGTCACCGATGAGCATCGTGTAAAGAGCTGCTTCGTGCATCAATGCGTCGCTCCTTCGGACACAGGTAGGAACGGTTCCTGGAATTTCTTGGTCCTTCTACGCGTCGAGTTGTGCCTCGCTCTGAACAATCAACGCCCGCGTCGCGACGGCATCGGGGGCTTCGCGCAGAGCTGGCAAGAACTCGGGGTCGCCGATCAGGCGGCTCAGACGGGCCAGTGTCCGCAGGTGCTGGGTGTCGTCGGTCGAACAAAGCAGAAAGAAGATATCGGTGAGCGAATCGCGACCGCTGGCGAACGGTATTTGCTGAACGGTGCGTCCGTAAGCTAAGAATGGTCCTCCCAGAATTCCACTGAGCGGCCGGCGCGGGTGCAGCAGCGCGACGCCTCCAGGCATCGCGGTTGGATGCATCTTCTCGCGCGAGCGGACCGCGTCGATCATCTTCGCTGGGTCCCAGAGCAAGCCCGTCGCCGCGGCCAGGTCGACCATCGCGGTGATCACGCGGTCCTTGGTCTTCGCCGCCAGCGGCACAGCCATCGCCTCCGGTGGGAGCAAACCCACCACCGTCTCGGTCGGTTCTTCCACGTCCCGACCCTGCTGCAAGACGCCTTCGACTTCGACGAGCTCCGAGTCGGAAAGCGAGCCCATCCGCTCCTCCATCCAATGGTGAATCTCGGCTCGCGAGAAACGCCACTCGCCACCTACCCGACGAGCGGGCAATTCGTCGCGCTCGGCAAGCTTGACCACCTGCTGTGGCGAAAGCCGCAGGTACTTTGCTAGCTCTGCTATATCGAAGTCGGCATCACCCATGCGTGGATCATTTCTGAATCGCCGCCGCCTGTCCAGGTCATGCGATTTATGGGCTGAACTCCTCGGTGTCGCCAAACCGCTTTCCCAGGCGGGAGAATCGCCAGCGGAGCCCCCGAGCGAGGTCCGGCAGGCACCGCGGTCGGGGCCGCGTGACGACGGCCCGGCCGGCCATCGTGGTGGATCGCCTGCACCGTCGCAAAAACCATCTTGACGCGATGGTCGAATTCCACCACGATGCCGCCCAAATTCGTGTCTCGCCCCCCGACTCTCTAGCATGGATGCTAGCAGAAGCGAGACCAGCGATACGGCAGGGAGGCCGACGCAGATGATCGATTCATCGCATAGAACCCGCGGCATCGATCTCGTTCGATTGTTGCGTGAGGTGCGCCTGTTCGGCGCCAACGAGCTACAAGTCTCTTCTTGTTGCAGCGACTCGCGCGTTTGTCGACCGGGCGATCTCTATGTGGCACTCGTCGGCACCCAGCACGATGGCCACGAGCACGTGTACGAAGCCATCGATCGCGGCGCGAGCGCCGTCGTCGCCGAGCGATACCTGCCCATCAGTGTTCCCCAGGCCGTCGTTCCCGACAGCCGCATCGCCTACGGCCGGCTCTGCCAGGCCCTGGTTGGCAACCCCAGCCGACGTCTGCGCGTCGTGGGGGTAACCGGCACCAACGGCAAGACCACGACGAGTTGCTTACTGACCTCCGTGCTGGAACGGGCCGGGCGTCCGACAAGCGTCATGGGCACGTTTGGCTACTTCGACGGCGAGCGTACGGCGCCGCCGACACTGACCACACCCGCCGCGCCGACGTTGGCCGACACACTTGCCCGCAGTCTCGCCAACGGATGCCAACATGCGGTGTTGGAGATTTCCAGCCACGCGCTCGCCCAACACCGCACGGCCGGCATCGAGCTGGACGTCGCCTGTGTGACCGGAGTCGAACGGGATCACCTCGACTTTCACAACACGCTGGAGAACTACCACGCCGCGAAGGCTCGCATCTTCGACCACTTGGGAGGTGACGGTTTCGCGGTCCTGAACGTCGACAACGCGGTCTGCCGCAGCTTCTTGGAATCTCTGAATTGCCCGGTTCTAACCGTCGCGCTGCATCGTCCTGCTGAACTGACGGCGACCGTGATCGAGCGACTGCCCAGCGAACAGACCTTCCTGCTTACCGCCGGCACCGATACCGTCCCGGTTCGCACGCACATCATCGGCGACCACCACGTGTACAACTGTCTGACCGCCGCGGCGGTCGGACTTGGCTACGGAATCGACCTCCCGACCATCGTCGCCGGACTGGAGGGCATTCGAGAAGTCCCCGGCCGGCTTCAACGGATCGAATGCGGACAGCCATTTGGCGTGTTCGTCGACTATGCCCACACACCCGACGCCCTCCGGACGACCTTGGCGACCTTGCGCGAAGTCACCGCCGGGAGACTGATCTGCGTCTTCGGTGCCGGCGGCCAGCGTGACCGCGAGAAGCGCCCGCTGATGGGTCGCGCGGTGGAACAGGGTGCCGACGTGGCGATCATCACCGATGACAACCCCCGGGGCGAAGATCCCGAGCGGATCGCCCGCGACCTACTCGAGGGCTTCGAGGGCTTCCATGGCGTCGAAGTCGAGCGCGACCGTGCCCGGGCCATCGAGCAAGCACTTTCGATGGCCGCGCCCGGCGATTCCGTCGTGATTGCCGGCAAGGGTCACGAACGTTATCAGATCGTCGGCCAGCAGCGTTTCCATTTCGACGACTGCGAAGTCGTCCGCAAGTGGCTCCGCCGATCCCTGCCGTTTTCGCTTCCCTCCAGCGCTTTGCGGAGGGCTGCGTGATGGATCTCTGTCTCGAACAACTCCGGCAAGTTGTCGGCGGCGAGGTGAACTTTGGCAGTTTACCGCCGCGCGAAGGCGAACTGGTGCCGATCCAACGAATCGTCACCGATAGCCGCCGCGTCGAGGCTGGCGACCTGTTCCTGGCTCTCTCGGGTCCCAACCACGACGGTGCCAACTTTGCCACCGAGGCCTTCTCGCGAGGTGCCGCCGGCGTCATGGTTGGCGATCGCAGCATCGAGCCGTGGGCCGGCAGCTTCACGCTCAACGTCCCAGACACGATGCTGGCCCTTTGGCAACTGGCCGCCTGGCACCGCAACCGGTTCTCCGGCCAGGTTGTGGGCATCACCGGCAGCGTCGGTAAGACGACGACTCGCGAGATGGTCGGTGCCGCGTTGATGGCGGCGGGACGCGTCGCGAAGAGTCCCGAGAACTTCAACAATCACATCGGAGTGCCGTTAAGTCTGCTGGGCGCCCATGCCGGCGACGACTATGTCGTTATCGAACTGGGCGCGAACGCCCGCGGCGAGCTCGATGGCTTGACGCGACTGGCCGCTCCGGACGTCGGAGTGGTCACGTGCGTGGCCGACGCCCACTTGGGCACCTTTGGCGGGTGGGATAAGGTTCTTGAGGCCAAGCGAGAGTTGCTGACCGCGCTGGGGCCCGACAACTGCGCGGTCGTTTGCGGCGACGACGCCCGGCTCCGCCGCGCGGCACAAGCATGTCGCGCGGAGGCGGTAACCTTCGGCCGCGACGCGGGCTGCGATATCGTGGCCGAGGAGATTACGACCGACTGCGGCCGACTGCAGTTTCGGGTCGATCAAACGCATTACAAACTTCCGGTCTGGGGCCGCCACCACCTCGGCCCGGCCCTGGCCGCGATCGCCGTCTGTCGCGTGTTTGGCTTGGATGACCAGCTCGTGGCACAGTCGCTGGCCAACTTCGAATCGGCCCCCATGCGTTGCGAAGTCATTCAGGCCGGCCTCGTCACGGTGATTAACGACGCGTACAACGCCAGCCCCACGGCCATGCGGGCCGCGCTCGAGTTACTCTGCGAAGTCGAGACGAGTGGTCGCCGGATCGTCGTCTGCGGCGACATGCTCGAATTGGGCGAATATAGCGTGGATCTACACTCGACGCTCGGTCGCGAGATCGTCACGAAGTCGGGCGGCGACCTCTTGATCGCGTGTGGCCAGTACGCCCGTCACGTCGCCCAGGGCGCCCTCGAAGCAGGGATGCCGAGTGAGCACGTCACCGCCTACGACGATCCCCAACACGCCGCCGCTCACTTGTGCCAGCTGGTCCGGCCGGCCGACGTTCTGCTCGTGAAAGGATCCCGATCGCTGGCCATGGAGCGAGTCGTGGCCGCGTTGTTGGAAACACCGCTGGCCGCGCCGGAGATGGCGGCTTAACGATCAACAAGGTGACCACACAAGGCCGGTCGTGTCACCGGCAAGCGTCGAACACTGAACGACCTCCCACAAGGTTCCGAGGAGTCCAGCACAATCCATTGATGAGTTCCATCGTCAGCGCCGAAGGTTGCGGGGCCTGAAGCGCTGCCCTCCCTCCTGGGTTGGAGCAATGGGGTCTTCACAGATAGCGGTTACTGGGTCAACCGCTGTGAGGATCGCTTCGCGATGGAACTCAAGACTGAGCGCCGGGGCGGCCATCAGGCCGCTCCGGTTGCTCAGGGAAACACGCACCACGCGTTTCCTTCCCTTGCGGCGTTCGTCCGCACCGCCAGCTCCGCGAAGCGTTCCAGCGCTCGTCGACGCGATGGCCGCTTCACCGCGGTGAGTCTCGCGTCAGCTACTAAATCGATTCTACGTCCATCGCACAGTCTGCTTCGCCGTTTGCGCCTGGATCGGTGTTCATGCTCCAATTCCTCACGCAACTCGCCGAATCAGACGCCCTTGGGGGCTACGGGCCGCTGCTCGAGAAGATCACCTTCCGGTCTTCGCTGGCCACGCTGGCCGCGTTTCTCGTCACGATGATCCTGGGACCGCGCGTTATCCGGTTGCTGGGAACCCATTTTCGCGAGCGGCTCGAGTCGCGTTCTCCGCGTCTCGACGAGTTGCAGAGGCACAAACAGGCCACCCCGACGATGGGAGGCCTGTTCGTCGTGGCGGCGATTGCTACCGGCGTGGTGATGTTCGGCGACTTGAGCAATCGATTCGTCCTGGCGGCGCTGGGGCTGCTGTTGGGGCTGGCGGCGCTGGGGGGCTGCGATGACCTGAAGAAGATCCGCCACGGTCGGGGACTTCGCGCGGCGACGAAGTTGCTAACCCAGTTGGCGATCGCCGCAGCCGTCGTCGTACCGGTGTACACGAATCACCAGATCAACCCGCAAGCGTTGCAGCTCGACCTGCCCCTGCTCGAACGCAGCCTCCCGCTAGGAATCTGGTTCATCCCGCTGGCCACGCTGGTCGTCGTCGCCAGCAGCAACGCGGTGAACCTCACAGACGGCCTCGACGGGCTGGCGTCGGGATGTTTGTTGTTGGCGTTCCTGGCGATTGGCGTCTTGGTCTACGCCGTCGGCCATGCCGAATTCGCCGCCTATTTCGGCTTCACACCCATTCGCGGTGCCGGCGAGCTGACGATTCTGGTCGGGACAGCCGTCGGAGCGCTGCTGGGCTTCTTATGGTTCAATTGCCAGCCTGCTCAGGTCTTTTTGGGAGACACAGGCTCGCTGCCGCTCGGCGGATTGCTGGGTTTTCTGGCGATTGTCGCCCGTCAGGAGCTGCTGCTCGCCCTGATTGCCGGGGTTTTTGTGGCGGAAGCCGTGAGCGTAATCGCCCAAGTTGTGTCTTATCGGCTGTGGGGTCGCCGCGTGCTGCGGTGTGCTCCGCTGCACCACCATTTCCAGTTTCGCGGCTGGGCAGAAAGCAAGATCGTGGCCCGTTTCTGGATTGCCGCGGTGCTCTGCGCAGTCGCCGGACTGTCGGCAGCCCGACTGGGCACGTCGCCCACGCCGGCCGCGGATTCGCACCTGGTGGCCAGCCAACCGGCAACGGAGTCGACTTCCAAATAGCAAGCGACGGCCCGGCGGCCGTTTCACTACGATTCGAGATGATCCAAGCACCCTTTCACATTCTGTTTTCCGGAGGCGTCACCGGGGGCCATCTGTTTCCGGGTCTGGCCGTCGCGGAACGGCTCGTTGCGCTTCGGCCCGAGGCGAAGATCACCTTTGCCGGCGCAGGGCGGTCGCTCGATCGTCAAGCCGTCTTCGAGGCCGGGTTCGACTATCTGGGGGTCCCCTGCCACGCGACTCCGCGACGGCTGGTCGAAGTGCCACGTTTCCTGACCACCAACCGCAAAGGTTTTCGCAAAGCGGCCCGCTTCCTTCGCGAAAATCGTATCGACGCCGTTGTCGGGCTTGGGGGCTACGCCAGTGTGCCGGCGGCGCGGGCAGCGGCGCACGCGGGTATTCCGCTCGTCCTGCTCGAGCAGAACCTGGTCCCGGGTCGAGCAACCCGCTGGCTGGCCCGCTCGGCCAAGCTGGTCCTACTCTCCTTTTCCGAGACAAGGACGCAACTGCACACCCAGGGAAAAACGCTCGTCGTCGGCAACCCGGTGAGAGAGGCATTTCGCTCAACGACACCGGCCGCGAAGTCGCAGACGAAGAAGCCACGTCTGCTCGTGCTCGGTGGCAGCCAGGGCGCTCGAGAGTTGAACGAGCAAGTTCCCAGGGCCCTCTATCGCTGTCGGGCGACGCTTTCGTCGTGGGAGATTCTGCATCAGTCCGGATCGCCCAGCCACGCCGACGCCGCGTCGCTCTATCGCAAGTTTGGTCTGCCGGCCCGGGTCGTGCCGTTCGTTCATGACATGGCCGCGCTCATGAAGAGTGCCGACCTGGTCATCGCGCGGGCGGGCGGGACGACGCTCGCGGAACTTGCCGTCACGGGTACGCCCGCGGTGCTTTGCCCTTTGCACACGGCCGCCGATGATCATCAGCGACGCAACGCCGAGTACTTCGCCGCGCAAGGGGCCGCAAAGCTGGTCGACGCCCACACCGTCGGCTGCCGACTGGACGTCCTCTTGGGCGACGAGATCGAGCCGCTGCTGACGTGCGCACAAGAGCGTGCCGCACTGTCGGCAGGCATGACACGACTGGCCCGGCCCGACGCCGCGGAGCGAGCCGCCCAACGCATTCTGGAACTTGCGGGAGCGGACGTCTTTGCCGCGCCGGCCCCCTTGCTCTCAGGTCGAGCGGCCGTCGAGATCGGCGGCTAGAGAATCGAGCACCGACTGATACCCGGGGCCGAAGGCGGTCAACGTGAATCGCCGGGAGGTCGTATCCGCGACCTCGACCCGGACCGCAAGTCTTTCCCGCGGCAGGCAACGTTCGACTCGTTCGGCCCACTCGACGAGCGTAATGCCAGGCGAAGCGAAGTACTCGTCGGGTCCGAGTTCCAGAAACTCGTCGTCATCGGCAATTCGATAGGCGTCGAAGTGATAGACAGGCTTTTCGGCGGCGTATTCGTGAATGACGACGAAGGTGGGGCTAACAACGTCTTCGCGGCGAGCCCCCAAGGTCGTCGCCAGGCCCTGCACCAGACGCGTCTTTCCCGCGCCTAAGGGGCCGTCCAGACCGACGACGCTACCGGCCGGCAGCGCGCGAGCCAGCCCTTCACCGAGTCGTTCCGTGTCCTGTTCATCTGCCGCCAGAAAAGTCCATTCCGTCATCGGTCGATTCCGTGTTCGTAGCCACAGGGGATAAGTCGGCGACGCTCGCCGCCTGCCAATTGCCAAAGCCCCGGCTCCGCCACGAATTCGCCGATACGCGTGAGCGGGACTTCGAGTGAATTGTGGCGAACGATCCGCGCCGCGTCATCGGGAGGCACCGCCAGAATCAACTCGAAATCCTCGCCGTCGGAGAGGGCATGTTCGAGAGCGGAACACCCGTCACTGGCGTCGGCGGCCAACGCAACGGCCGCGGGACGAATCGGCACTTCCGCGGCCTCGATCACCGCCCCGCACCCGCTCGCCGCGCAAATCCTGGAAACGTCGAGCGAAAGCCCGTCGCTGCAATCCACTCCCGCATGCAAGCGAAAGTCGCGGTGAAGCGTTAGGGCCTCCGTCACCCGCGGCACGAAGTCGAGGTGGTGCCCGCCCAGGCTGCCGCCAAAGCAGCCGGTTACCAGCAACTGATCTCCGGGCTTGGCTCCGTCGCGGCGCAAAGGTCCACGTTCCGTCGCCTGACCGATCAAGGCAACGTTGACGACCAAGGGGCCCGACCAGGTGTTGGTATCGCCGCCGGCCACTTCCACCCCGAAGCGCTCGGCCAATGGTAACAGGCCCTCGTAGAGTTCCTGGGCCAACTCGAGTCCCCGGCGAGCGGGAACCAAGAGGGATACGAAGGCACAAAGAGGCCGGGCCGCCATCGCCGCCACATCGCTGAGATTGACCGCCAGGGCCTTATGCCCGATCTGACGCGGATCGTCACGATCGAGTCGAAAGTGAACTCCGTCGGTGATCAAGTCGGTGGTGATCACCAGGGGCTCGCTTCCGCCCACGTCGAGCACGGCCGCGTCATCGCGAAGACCAACCGGCGACCGCTGGGAAGGCCCCAGACGTTCGGCAAGCCAGGCAAGAAATTCAGCTTCCATAGCCGTCATCGAGCAACGGCACGGCCCAGGCCAAGGCCCGGAACCACGCGTTGGTGGGTGAGGAGCGGACCGCCGCAGTCGGCGATTCGTTGGGATAATTCCTACATTATGCCAAACCGGCCGACATGGGCGAGCCAGGGCCCCCTGCGGGAACGCGGGTGTACTGGGCACATGCCCGGCGTGCGTTTCCCAAACACACCGCCACGCTGCACATGGTAGCGATTGTGGCGAAGTTACGCCCTCGGCGAGGTGGCCATCGCGGCTCCGGCGCCCCCGCGCTGACCGGAGCGACCTCAGCCACGTCGCGCAACCGTCATCGGACGGGTTCATGAGCTAGCGTTCACATGGAGCAAGACGTCGCACCGCGCCCGTACCAGGACGTTGGACGTGCCTCGGCGCCCACGGTCTTGCCCCGCTCCGTCAACGAAGTACCGCGCATGAACGCCTACCACAAGCGAATCGCCAAGCTGATCGCCGCTCAGTTGCTCTGCCTGGCCTTTGGCCTCTGGGTGAGCGACCGCCTGCTTGTATCTGTCGCTCACTGGGAGGTCAACGAACGCGCCACGGCTGCCATGAAGCAGGGCGCGACTTCGACGGAGAACTTCGTCCCCGAGTTGCCAGCCGATTGGATGCCGGCCATCCTCGGCCTATCGTTCCTCTGGATCGGCGGCTTGCAGGGCAGCGTGGCTTACGTATTCCACGCCAAACTCCGCGACGAACACGCCGAGATGCGTTCCCGGTCGAATGCCGAGTTCTGCCAGCGCGAGCGCGATCTGCTGCGGACCCGCGATGCGGTGATCTTCGGGCTCGCCAAGCTGGCCGAATCGCGCGACCCCGACACGGGACAGCACTTGGAGCGAATCTCCGCCTACTCGACCTGCCTGGCACGTGCCCTGCGTCGGCATCCCAAGTTTGCCAACGAGGTTACCCCCGCTTTCGTCAAGTTGATCGGCATCAGTTCCGCGCTGCACGACATCGGCAAGGTCGGCGTCGAAGACAGCGTGCTCTTGAAAGCCGGCAAGCTCGATGCCGACGAGCGCTTCCGCATGAAGCTGCACGCGGTGATGGGTGGCCAGTGCATTCAAGAGATCGAAGAGCGTCTGGGTTCGTCGAACTTCCTTTCGATGGCTCGCGATATCGCCCTCTACCACCACGAACACTGGAACGGACACGGTTACCCGAGCGGGCTGGCCGGCGAGAAGATTCCTCTGGCCGCGCGCATCGTGGCCGTGGCCGACGTGTACGACGCCCTGGCCAGCAAGCGCGTCTACAAGGACGCCTATCCGCACGAAGAGTGCCTCGAGATCATTCGCGAGGGTGCGGGTACCCAATTCGATCCCGACCTCGTGCAGGTCTTCCTGAGTATCGAGTCGGAGATCCGCAGACACTCCCTGCGACTCAAGGACATTCAAGAGCCGGTCAAGAAGACCAGCGAACCGACGGATCTCGAAGAGGCTCGGAAGCACCTCGACGAAGTTGTCACTTCCCTCGCCGCGGTTGCGGACGGGGAACCGGAAACGGCGCCTACGGCGTAGGCCCACGATATTGACGCGCTCCGCGATGACAGCGCAAACGACGGAGCACCTCGACTCTCTACTCCTTTCCCCTCTTCGCACCCCCTAACACGAGATCCTCTCATGTACTTCCAAAACAAGAAATCGCAACGCACGTTCGAGCTGGCCTTGATCGCCGTGGTCGTTGGCCTCGCCTGCTTGCTGCACCGTGTCGACGTGCACAAGATGATCATTCTGCACCTGTTTTACTTGCCCGTCGGGTTGGCTACGTTCTTCCTCGGCCGCTATCGCACGGGCGTATTGACGCTGTTCTGCATTCTCGCGGTCACCGCCGTGATGTTCTTCGACATCGACAACGGCACGGCCGCCGGGTCTCCACTCACCACCGCCCTGGCGTTGACGCTGTGGGCCGCGGTGATGGGCCTGAACGTTCTCTTGCTGGGGACGCTCAGCGACGAGCGAAGCACCAAGATCAACGAACTCCACGACGCCTATGTCGGGGTGGTCGAAGTGCTTTCCCGCTACCTGGGCAACGCCAATCCGCAGACGAAGTCGCGCAGCGAGCGCGTCACGAACTTGAGCCAGCGGGTGGCCCTGCAAATGCGGCTCTCGGCGGCCGAGGTGGACGACGTTCGCGTGGCGGCTTTGCTGCAGGATATGGAACACCTCGAGGTTACCGCTCGGGTACTGCGAAAGGCAGTGGGCGACCTGGAACACGACTCGCCTGCTCTCGACAACGAACACACCTTCCGCGGCAGCGACTTGGTCCAGTCGCTCGGTTCGGTGCTTACCCGCGCCTTGCCGCTGCTTTCGCGACAGGGCGAACCCCTGGCGGTCGAGGAAGCCCAATCGATGCGCCATGCCGGACGCGAGACCCCGTTTGGGGCCTACATCATCGAGGCGGTTCGAGCCTACGACCAGTTAGTCAATCCGATCGACGGAGTCGTCGCGCTCAGTTCGGCCGACGCCCTCGAAGAGCTCCGACAGGGCTACGACCAGGAATTCCACCCTGCCGTCCTGCACGCTCTGGAACAGGTGGCCAGCGGCCTCGGTGACGACGAAACGCTCGCGGAGCAGGTCCCGGTCGGCGCGATCTAGTCGCGTGCGGCTCGGCCGTGTCGACGCAG